>OUNM010801250.1_pt1 | contig 24167 bp, 20 predicted proteins | sample 1769961 | NCBI WGS metagenome assembly OUNM01 (sample SAMEA3914820, study PRJEB12502) | metagenome | biome: forest; material: soil | place: USA | collected 2012-03-12 | depth 0.3 m | reverse complement strand
CGTCTACGACTCAGGCGGCAGCGGCGTCGTGATCACGAGCGACGGATTCATGCTCACCTCGGCGCACGTCGTCGCCGGCGGCGACCGCGTGCGGGCGACGTTCGACGACGGTCGTGTGCTCACGGCGGAGGTGCGCGGTCGCGACGTTCTGTCGGACCTCGCCGTCCTGAGGACGCACGACGACGGGCTCACGGCTGCGGCGCTCGGCGATGCCAGCGCGCTGCGCGTCGGCCAGCTCGTGGTCGCGATCGGGAACCCGCATGGCTTCGGCGGCTCTGTCACCGCCGGTGTCGTCTCCGCGCTCGGACGCTCGCTGCCCACGCGCGCCGGGGCAACGACGCGAGTCGTCGACGACGTGATCCAGACCGATGCGGCGCTCAATCCCGGCAACTCCGGCGGGGCGCTCGCCGACGTCCGCGGCCGTGTGGTCGGGATCAACACTGCCGTCGCCGGGATCGGCCTCGGGCTCGCGGTACCCATCAACAGCGTTACCCGCGAGATCGTCGGCGCGCTGATGCGCGACGGCCGCATGCTGCGCGCGTATCTCGGCATCGCCGGCGGTGAGCGGCCACTGCCGCCGCGCATCGCACGCGAGCTCGGGTACCGCGAGGGCATCGAGATCGTCGAAGTCGTCGAGGAGAGCCCGGCTGCTCTGGCGGGACTTCGCCCGGGAGACATCGTCGTCACGCTCGACGGCGAGCACGTGCGCCGGCCGAAGGACATCCAGCGCAGGATGCTCGCGGATGCGATCGGCCGCCCCGTGCGCGTCGAGCTCGTCCGCGAGTCGCGACTGATCACGCTCGACGCGGTTCCGCGCGAGCTCGAACTGACCTAGTCGCACCACCCACCCAAGGGATTCCACTCAACTCCGCGTGCACGTCGCGCCGATGAGCAGCGCGACACTGAGAGGGCACCCGGGAGGGAAGGATCAGGTCGGCAACACCCAGACTTGGCCGGCGCGCGGCCAGCGGCACCGCGCGTACGGCTCACCGCACGACAGCCGCACTCACAGAGAGCACACCCCGGCCGAGGATCGACGGCAAGTTCCTCGCCCTCGGGCCCGAGCGGCTCCGGCTGCGCGGTGTGACCTACGGCACGTTCGCGCCGGACGCCGACGGCGTGCGCTTCGGCACGCGCGATCAGGTTCGCGCCGACTTCGCCGCGATGACGGCGGCCGGCGTGAATGCGGTCCGGACCTACACGCCGCCGCCGGGGTTCGTCCTCGACGAGGCCGCCGACCACGGTCTCTGGGTGATGGCCGGGCTCGCGTGGGAGCAACACGTCGCGTTCCTCGACGCGCCGCGCCGCGCGGCCGCGATCGAGCGGTCGATCGGTGAGCAGGCCGCGAGCTGCGCCGGGCACCCGGCGCTGCTGTGCCTCGCGGTCGGCAACGAGATCCCCACGCCGCTCGTGCGCTGGCACGGCCGCCGCCGCGTCGAGACGTTCATCGAGCGCCTCGCACGCACTGCGCGCCGGGCCGCGCCGGGAGCTCTCCTCACGTACGTCAACTACCCGAGCACGGAGTACCTGCGCCTGCCGTTCCTCGACTTCGTCGCGTTCAACCTCTACCTCGACGACCCCGGCGCGGTGCGCTCGTATCTCGCGCGGCTCCAGAACCTGGCGGGAGAAAAGCCGCTCGTCCTCGCCGAGCTGGGCGCCGACAGCCTGCGCAGCGGTGCTGCAGGCCAGGCGACGCTGCTCGGCGAGCAGCTCGCGATCGCCGACGACGCCGGCTGCGCCGGCACGTTCGTGTTCTCGTGGACCGACGAGTGGCACCGGGGCGACGACCAGGTCCTCGACTGGGACTTCGGTCTCACCGACCACGCCCGCCGCCCGAAGCCGGCCCTGCGCGCGGTCAAGTCGGCCTATCGCGGCGGGACGCGCCCCGGCGACGCGCCGCTCGTCTCGGTCGTGGTCTGCACGCACAACGGCGAGCGCTTCCTCCGCGAGTGCCTGACCGCGGTCGCCGCGCTGCGGTATTCGAACTTCGAGACGATCGTGGTCGACGACGGGTCGACCGATCGCACGGCCGCGATCGCAGCTGAGTTCCCGGTGCGCCTGATCCGCACCGAGAAGCGTGGGCTGAGCGCGGCGCGCAACGCCGGGCTCGTCGCGGCACGCGGCGAGCTCGTCGCCTACCTCGACGACGATGCGTACCCCGACGCCGACTGGCTGCGGTACCTCGTCACCGCGTTCAGGACGACCGCGCACGTCGCGGTGGGCGGGCCGAACCTGCCGCCGGCGGACGACGGAGCGATCGCGGCGTGCGTCGCGAACGCACCCGGCGGGCCCGTGCACGTCCTGCTCTCGGACTCGGAGGCCGAGCACCTGCCCGGCTGCAACATGGCGTTCCGCCGCGACGACCTGCTCGCGATCGGCGGGTTCGACGCGCAGTTCACGGTGGCCGGCGACGACGTCGACGTGTGCTGGCGGCTCACCGAGGCAGGCGGCACGCTCGGCTTCCACGCGGCCGCGGTCGTCTGGCACCACCGCCGCGGCTCGGTGCGCGCGTACCTCCGCCAGCAGCGTGGGTACGGCCGCGCCGAGGCGCTGCTCGAGCGCAAGTGGCCCGGGAAGTACACGCGACGCGGCCACCTCACCTGGCGCGGCCGTCTCTACGACCGCGCCAGCGCCGGCGCGTTCAGGCCGCGCCGCATCTACCACGGCATCTGGGGATCGGGCGCCTTTCAACCGGCCGAGGACGGCGGCGGCGCGCTGGCCGAGCTGGTCGGGGCGCCCGACTGGTACCTGGTGCTCGGCGCACTCGCCGGCCTCACCTTCCTCGGCGCGCTCTGGGCCCCGCTCGTCTGGGCGGGCGTCGCGCTGTCGCTCGGAGTGGCCGCCTCGTTCGGCGCCGCGGCGGCCGGCGCACGGCATGCGGAGCTCGGCACCGCGCGTCACCGCGCCGCCCTCCGCCTGCTCGTCGCGCTCCTGCACCTCCTCCAACCGGGCGCGCGGCTTCTCGGACGCCTCTCGCACGGCCTCTCGCCGTGGCGCCACCACGGCTCCGCCGGTGTCGCCGCCCCGGGCCGGCGCGTGCGGGTGGCGTGGCACGAGGCGTGGCTGCCGGCGCTCCGGCGCGTCGAGCTGATCGAAGACGGTGCGCGCCGGATCGGAGCCCGCGTCGTCCGCGGCGGCCCCTACGCGCGGTACGACCTCGAGCTCTCCGGTGGCGCGCTCGGGAGTGCACGCATGCTCGTCGCCGTAGAGGAGCACGGCCGCGGCCGGCAGCTCGTACGGTGCCGCGTCTGGCCGCGCGTCTCGGGCGGCGCATGGCGCGCGGTCGCGGCGGGGCTCGTCGTGGGAGCGACGGCCCTCGTCTCGGGACAGCCCTGGCTCGGCTGGAGCGCCGTCGGCGTGGCAGCGATCGTCGTACTCGCAGCCGTCTGGGAAGCCGGCCTGGCGACGAAGGCCGCACTCGTCGCCTTCGAAGGCCGCGTCCCGGTCGAGGACGAGACCCCGGCGCTCTGGCACCCGCTCGCCCCGCTGATGACGGAGAAGGCGTGACGAGGCACGAGCGAGGCCCGTGGTGGACCTGGCTGCCGCTGCTGCGCAGGTCGCTGCGCTATGCGCGCCCCTACTGGCACCTGATCGTCGCGTCGCTCGTGATGATCGGCCTCACCTCCGCGCTCAGCCTGCTCGCGCCGTGGCCGCTCGCGATGATCGTCGACTCGGTCCTCGGCTCGAAGCACCTGCCGGCACCGGTCCCCCACATCGCGCGCACGTGGGACCGCACGACCCTGCTCGTCGCGCTCGTGCTCGCCGGGCTCGTCTTCACGGCGCTCGACAACGCGGTGACGGTGCTGAACGAGTACGTGACCACGCGGCTCGACCAGTGGATGGTGCTCGACCTGCGCGGCGACCTGTTCCGCCACGTGCACCGGCTGTCGCCGAGCTTCTACGAAGGCGAGCGGACGGGGACGCTCATGTACCAGATCAACGGCCTCGCGAGCGCGGTCGGCTCGGTGATCGTCGCGCTTCCGCCGGTCCTGCAGAGCGTGGTCACGCTCGCCGGCATGTTCTTCGTCGCGTACACGATCGACCCGACGCTGGCGCTGCTCTCGCTGAGCGTCGTCCCGGTGATCTATGCGTCGCTCGGCTACTACGCGCGCCGCGTCGAGCCACGCCTCGTCAACGCGCGGCGGCTCGAGGGGCAGAACCTCGCGATCGTCCACGAGGCGATCTCGATGCTGAAGGTGATCGTTACCTTCGGCCGCGAGGCGACGATGTTCGCGCGGTTCCGCGAGCAGGGCGAGGCGGCGGTGCGCGCGCGCGTCGACGTGACCGTCAGGCAGACGCTCTTCTCGCTGGTCGTCAACACGACGACCGCGGCGGGAAGCGCGCTCGTGATCGGCGTCGGCGCCTGGCACGTCCTGCACAACGAGCTGACGGTCGGCGAGCTGCTCGTGCTGCTCGGCTACATCGCCGCGATCTACAAGCCGCTCGAGCAGCTGAGCGGTACCGTCTCGTCGCTCCAGGAGCAGTTCGTCGGGCTGCGCTCGGTGTTCCGCCTGCTCGCGGTCGAGCCCGAGATCAAGGATCCCGAGCAGCCCGTGGAGCTGGGACGCGCCTCGGGCCGCCTCTCGTTCGAGCACGTGTCCTTCGCGTACCCGAGCCGCACCGAGACCCTCGTCGACGTCTCCTTCGAGGTCGAGCCCGGCTCGCGCGTCGCGGTCGTCGGGCCGACGGGTGCCGGCAAGACGACGCTCGTCTGGCTGCTCGCCCGCTTCTACGACCCGGCCGGCGGGCGCGTCCTGCTCGACGGCATCGACCTGCGCCGGCTGCGCGTCCGAGACCTCCGCTCCCAGCTCAGCATCGTGCTCCAGGAGCCGCTGCTCTTCACGGGCACGATCGCCGAGAACATTCGCTTCGGCCGCCTCGACGCCGAGCACGCCGACGTCCTCGACGCGGCGGAGGCGGCGAACGCGCACGACTTCGTGCGGCAGCTTCCCAAGGGGTACGACACCGTCCTCGGCGAGGGCGGGGCGCGCCTCTCCGGCGGAGAGCGCCAGCGGATCGCCGTCGCACGTGCATTCCTGCGCAACGCGCCGATCCTCGTGCTCGACGAGCCGACGTCGTCGATCGACTCGCGGACCGAGTCGATCATCCTCGACGCCCTCGAGCGCCTGAGCGAAGGACGGACCACCTTCACGATCGCACACAGGCTCTCCACGATCAGCACGGCCGACCGGATCCTCGTCGTCGACAAGGGCCGCCTGGTCGAGTGGGGCACGCACGAGGAGCTGCTGGCTCGCGGGGGCCTCTACCACCAGCTCTGGGACGTCCAGACCGGCGGACGCCGCTCCGCGTGGTCGGCGAGCCGCCGGGACGCCGAGGCGGCGACGGGCTCGGTCGTCGAGGCGCTCCGCCTCCTGCTCGCCGCGGGGACGTCGGACCTCGCTGCACTCTCCGGGTCGGAGTCCGAGCCGGTGCGCGCCGCCGCGCGGATCCTCGCGGGCCTTACCCCCGAGCAGCTCGACGCACTGCGCGACCTCGACGGCAACTCCCTCGCGGGCCTCGCGCGGCAGGCTGCCCGGCCCGCCCAGCTCCAGGAGGCGGCGCTGTGAGCAAGCCTGCCGTCGTCCTGCTCGGCATGCTGACCAAGATCCCGGTCGCCGGGCCTGCCTGGCTCGCGCTCCACTACCTGGAGGCGTTCCGCCGCCTCGGCTACGACCCGTGGTACGTCGAGGCGCACGCGCGGACGCCGTCGATGTTCATGCGCACGCCGGCGGACGACGGCTCCGCGCGCGCGGCGACGTACGTCCAGCGGATCCTCGAGCGGTTCGGCTTCGGGAACCGCTGGGCGTTCCACGCGCTCCACGAGGACGGCCGGGTCTACGGCCTCTCCCAGAGCCGCCTGCAGCGCCTCTTCCGGTCGGCCGAGCTCGTGGTGAACCTGCACGGAGGCACCGTCCCGACCGCCGACCACCTCGCCGGCGGCCCGCTCGTCTACCTCGAGACCGACCCGGTCGAGCTCGAGGTGGAGCTGCACGACGGCCGCGCCGAGGCGTGGGAGTTCGCCGGCCACCACTCCTCGTTCCACACGTGGGGCCTCAACTACGGCGCGCCCGACTGCCTGGTTCCGCTGCCGGCCGGGATCGACTTCGTGCCCAGCCCGCCGCCGGTCGTCCTCGACTGGTGGGACCACCGCAAGCCGGCCGCCGGCCCGTTCACGACGATCGGCAACTGGGAGCAGCGCTGGCGGGACGTCGTGCTGGACGGCGTCACGTACCACTGGAGCAAGCACCTCGAGTTCGAGAAGGTGCTCGACCTGCCCGCCCGCACCGGCGTGCCGCTCGAGCTCGCGCTCTCGAGCCTCGGGGACGACGACCGCCGGAGGCTCGAGGAGCACGGCTGGCACGTCCGGCCGGGGCTCGGCTTCAGCACCGACCTCGACGCCTACCGCACCTTCATCCAGCTCTCGCGCGGCGAGTTCAGCGTCGCCAAGGACCAGAACGTGCGCCTCCGGAGCGGCTGGTTCAGCGAGCGAAGCGCGACGTACCTCGCCGCGGGCCGGCCGGTGATCGTGCAGGACACCGGCTTCGGCAGCTACCTCCCCACCGGCGAAGGGCTGTTCGCGTTCACCGGCGTCGACGATGCAGCGGCGGCACTCGAGGCGGTTGCCTCCGACTACGCACGCCACGCGCGCGCCGCGGAGGAGATCGCGCGCGAGTACTTCGACGCGGAGAAGGTCGTGCGCGCGATCGTCGAACACGCGAGCGCGCGTCCACTCGCCGCGGAGGCGTCGTGACGTCGACCGCTGCAGCGACTCGCATCGGCCGCGCCTCGCCGAGGCGCGAGCGCACTGCACCGCTGCTCGTGATCGGGGTCCCGTTCTCGGGCGCGACCACGCTCGCGCGTGCGCTGGGCGAGCACCCGGAGCTCGAGCCGGTCGTCGGCGAGGCCGAGACCACCGCGTTCGTGGCCGCGCTCGGCGTCGTCGAGAACGACCTGCTGCCGCTCCTCCGCGCCGCGGGCGGCCTCCAGGCGGGGTTCACCCTCGCCCGGCGGTCGGTCGTGAGCGGCCCCGAGCTCGCGAAGCGCGTCGGCCCGGCGCGACTGCTGTTCCCGGGGACGCGCGTGATTCACGTCCATCGTCCGCTCGAGGAGGTCGTGCCGCACCTGCTCGCTACCGCAGACCTCTCGCCGGACGCAGCGGAGGCCGTCTGGCGCAGACTCGCGGCGGAGTGCGTCGCAGCCGAGTCCGACGTCGCAGCGGGCTGCGCCTTGCGCATCGACTACGCCGACCTCGTTCGCCGGCCGAAGCAGACGCTGCGCCGTTGCCTCGCGCACGTCGGCCTGGACGAGCATCCCGCGTGCCTGTGGCCGCTCCGCCTGCTGACGACCGACCCGCGCGCGACCGGCAGACGCGCGGCGCCGCCTCCGGCCCGCGCGCACGCGCCGCGCCCTCGCGACGCGACGACGTTCTGTCGGCGGCTGCGCACGCTCGTCGAGGCGGTCACGTTCCCGGGCGCGTCGATCCTCGTCGCCACCCGCGGCGACGACGAGCTGACGCGCTTCCGCGGGCGCACCGGCGCGCACTTCCCGCAGCTGCCCGACGGGACCTGGGCGGGCTTCTACCCCGCCGACGACGACGCGGCCGTCGCGCACCTGCACGAGCTGACGGCGGCCGGCGCGACGCACGTGCTCTTCCCGCAGCCGGCGCTCTGGTGGCTCGACCACTATCGCGGGCTCCGGACGCGGCTCGAGCAGTCTGCCCGGCTCGTCGCCTGCGACCTCGAGCTCGGCGTCGTCTGGGAGCTTCCGGAGGCGCAGCGGCTGACACTGCCCGCGACGCTCCGCCCCACGCCGCGGACGCCGCGCGAGCCGGAGAACGGCAGCGCGTTCACGCGCGAGGGGGCGCGCGCGCCGCGCCGCCGGCCTCAGGCGCTCGGCGGGTCGCTGTGGGCGGTCACGACCTTCTACAACCCCGCCCGCTACCGCACGAAGAAGGCGAACTACGACCGCTTCCGCGCCGGGCTCGCAGCGGCGGGCGTCCCGCTGCTGACGGTGGAGCTGGCCTTCGGCGACGAGCCGTTCGAGCTCCGGCCCGACGCCGCCGACCGCGTGGTCCAGCTCCGCGGCGGGGACGTGCTCTGGCAGAAGGAACGGCTGCTCAATCTCGGACTCGAGCACCTGCCCGACGACTGCGATGCGGTGGCATGGCTCGACGCCGACGTGCTCTTCGCACGCGCCGACTGGGCGCGCGAGACGCGCCGGCAGCTGCGCGACCACGTCGTGGTGCAACCGTTCTCCCATTGCGTCCGGCTGCCGCGAGGAGCCGAGAGGTGCGAGCCGGCCACGCTGCCATTCGGCGGCGGTGAGGGACAGCTCTTCTACGGCATCGCCTGGGGCGTGCACGCGAAGGGACTCGACGGCCTCGCGCACTACACACGGCACGGGCACACGGGCTTCGCGTGGGCCGCGCGCCGCGCGCTCCTCGAGACACACGGGCTGTACGAGGCGAACCTGCTCGGCAACGCCGACACGGATATCGCGCACGCGATGTTCGGGAACAGCGACTACTGGGGGCTCGCGAAGCTCGGTGACCGCGGTCGCGCCCACGTGCGTCGCTGGGCGAAGCCGTTCGCGGCGGACGTCGACGGCAGCGTCGCGTTCGTCGACGGCGTCGTCACGCACCTCTGGCACGGCAGCACGGAGCACCGCCTGTACGACCGCCGTCTCGACGTGCTGCACGGCTTCGACCCGGACCGCGACCTGGTGCGCGACGAATTCGGCCTGCTCGCGTTCTCGGCGGAGGCACCGGCGGAGCTCCGCGCCTGGGCGCGCGACTACTTCGCGAGCCGGCGGGAGGACGGCGCGTGATCGCGGGCCGCGACCTCTGCTTCACGATGTCCGTCACCGACGAGCGTGCGCTCGTCCGCGACCGCGTGGCACGGCTCCAGCGCGTGCATCCCGGCTGTCGGGTCGTGCTGCTCGCCGAAGGCTCCACCGACGGCTGGCCGACCGGCGACGGCATCGTGGTCGAGCACGCCGGCCGTCTCTATCCGGCCGGGCTGGGCGGTGCAGTCGTCGAGCGGCATCTCGAGGCGTTCCTCGACTCGGGAGCCCGCTGGTGGTTCAAGGTCGACCCGGACACGGTCGCGTGGCGGGCGCTCGCCTCGCTCCCACGGGAGCGCTGCTTCTTCGGGACCGTGCAGGGCGGCAAGCCCCTGCCCTCGCTCCAGGGCGGCTGCGTCGGCGGCGTGCGGAAGGCAGCCTCGGCGCTCCTCCGCAGCGGAGCACTGCGTGCCGACGCGCTGCGCGAACCGGGCCGTTCCTGGGCCGAGGGCAACCCGAACCTGCTCGCCCGGGCCGAGGCCGGCCTCGTCAGCTTCGACTTCGTCCATGCCTGGGCGTGCCGGGAGGCGGGGATCCCGCTGGTCGGTCACGCGGAGATCAGATCCGAATGGCGCGACCCACCCGAGCGGCCGTGGCGCTACGCCGTCACGCATCCGCACAAGACGCTCGATCTCGCGGCGGAGATACGGGCGGCGGTCGGCCGGCGCCGCGTGGCGCAGCGTCTCGCGGAGCTGCTCGAGCGGGAGCTGCCGCCGTCGGCGACGGTCGCCGTCGTCAGCAAGGGCGACCCCGCACTCGTCGTTCGGGCGCGCCACTTCCCGGCGGACGAGCGCGGCGAGTGGGCGGGCTTCCATCCGCAGGACAGCGACGAGGCGCTCGCGCTCCTCGCACGCGCGCAGGAAGACGGCGTCGACCACTTCGCCCTGCCCGAGACCGGCGAGTGGTGGCTCGAGCACTACACCGGGCTCGCGCTCCACCTCGCGACCCACGGCCGGCTCGTGGTGCACGCGCCGGGGGCCGGGCGCGTCTGGGCCCTGGAGCGGCGGGCATGAGGATCGCGGTCGCCGGTGCGCTCGCCGCGAAGCCGCACAACGGCGGCGAGGCCTGGGTCCGGCTGAGCTACGTCCTCGGCTTCCGACGGCTCGGCGCGGACGTCGTCCTGCTCGAGGAGCTGGACGCCGCCTCGCCCGAGGCGCTCGGCTGGTTCCGTGCGATCGCCGACCGGTACGGGATCCCCGCGACACTGGTCGACCCGAGCGGCTGCGTGGTCGACGGACCCGCTGTCAACGACGCGGACGCGCTCGTCAACGTCAGCGGCAACCTGCGCGCGCCGCGCCTCCTCCATCGGTTCGCCCGGCGTGCGTACGTCGATCTCGACCCCTGCTTCACGCAGATGTGGCATGCCACGGGAGCAGTCTCGCTCGATGGGCACCACGTCTACTTCACCGTCGGCGAGAACGTGGGCACGCGCAGGTCGATCGTCCCGACCGGCGGCCTCCGCTGGCGGGCGACCCGGCCCCCGGTCGTCCTCGCCGACTGGCCCGAGCTCGCCCGCACGCGCTTCGACCGGTTCACCACCGTCTCGACGTGGCGGCCCGGGCACGGATCCGTCGTCGTCGGCGGAGAAGCCGTCGGGCTGCGGGTCCATGCGTTCCGCCGCCTCGCGGACCTGCCGCGGCGGACGTCGCTGCCGTTCGAGGCCGCGCTCGCCATCGACCCGGCCGAGGCGAGCGACCTCGAGTCGCTGCGGGCCGGCGGCTGGCGGCTCGTACCTCCAGACGCGGTTGCCGGCGACCCCGAGGCGTTCCGCACGTACGTCCGTGGCTCGGGCGCGGAGTTCAGCGTCGCGCAGGAGGCGTACACGGCGACGCGGACCGGGTGGCTGAGCGACCGGACCGCCCGCTACCTCGCCTGCGGACGACCCGCGCTCGTCTCGGACACGGGAAACACCGCGGTGCCGACGGGGCGCGGCCTGGTGACGTTCTCCTCGCCGGACGAGGCGCGCGACGCGGCGCAGGCGCTCGTCGCCGACTACGAGACGCACTGCGCTGCCGCCCGGAGCCTCGCCGTCGAGTACTTTGACTCCGACGTCGTCCTGACACGCCTGCTCGAGGACCTGCTGTGAACGGTCTTCGCATCGTCGTCGCAGGAATGGTCGCGGGCGTCCCCGGACAGGGAGGCGCGGCGTGGGCGGTGCTCCAGTACGTGCTCGGCCTGCGACGGCTCGGCCACGACGTGACGCTCGTCGAGCCGGTCGACGCGCTGACGCGGGAGCGCGCCGCCGCCCTCGACCGGATCGCGTCCCCGTTCTCGGTGCGGGCGGCACTCGTCGAGCGCGGCAGCCGCCTGGCGGCCGCAGCGGACGTCCTGCTCGACGTCTCGGGCCTGCTGCGCGACGAGACGGCGACCGCGCGGATCCCGATCCGCGTCTACCTCGATCTCGACCCCGCGTTCAACCAGGTGTGGGCGAGCGACGGTCTCGACGTCGGGCTCGACGGTCACACGCACTTCGCCACCGTCGGCCAGCTGATCGGCAGCCCGGCGTGCGACGTTCCCACGTGCGGCCGCGACTGGATCCACACCCTGCCGCCGGTCGTCCTCGAGCACTGGCCATACGCGACTGCGCCTGCGCGCAACGGGTTCACGACCCTCGGTCACTGGCGCTCGTACGGATCGGTCGAGCACCACGGGCAGCAGCTCGGCCAGAAGGCGCACTCGCTGCGCCGCCTGTTCGGCATCGCGAGCACGTCGACGCACACGTTCGACGTCGCGCTCTCGATCCACCCCGACGAGCGTCGGGATCTCGACGAGCTCGAGCGCCACGGCTGGCGCCTGCTCGACCCGGCGGCGGTCGCCTCCACTCCCTCCGCATACCGCGCGTTCGTCCAGACGTCTTACGCGGAGATCGGGATCGCGAAGAGCGGCTACGTCCTCTCGCGGTGCGGCTGGTTCAGCGACCGCAGCGCCTGCTACCTCGCGTCGGGCCGGCCGGTGCTCGCGCAGGACACCGGCTTCGGCGTCTCCCTTCCGACGGGTGCCGGCCTGCTCTCGTTCGACCACGAAGCGGGCGCGGTCGCCGGTGCAGACGAGATCGCGGGCGACTACGAGGCGCACCGGCGGGCAGCGCGCGGGCTGGCGGAGGAGCACCTCGACTCCGATCGCGTGCTCCGCCGCCTGCTCGAGGAGGTCGGCGCAGCATGAGCCGCGTCCTCCTCGTCTGCAACCAGTTCCCGAAGTTCTCCGAGAGCTTCATCGTCCGCAAGTTCCTCGGCCTGCTCCGGCTCGGGTGGGACGTCCAGGTCGCGTGCAACCGGAGTGACGACGAGCAGTGGCGGCACCTCGAGCGACTGCTGCCGCGGGAGCGCTTCGGCTCGCACGTCCATGTCGGCGGTGACTTCGACGCGCTGCTCGCGGAGCTGCGACCCGACCTCGTGCACTTCGAGTTCGGACACCTCGCGCGCGACCGCGCGAGGTCGGCCACGGTAGCCGGAGCCCGCGTCGTGGCGAGCCTGCGCGGGAACGACGTCAACGCGCTCGGCCTCGAGGATCCCGACTTCTTCACCGAGCTGTGGGAGACGGCGGACGCGGTGCACGTCCTCCGCGAGCGCCTCTTCGCCAAGGCGGTGGCCCGCGGTTGCCCGCGCGCGCTTCCACATGTCGAGATCACTCCCGCCGTGGACACTGCGTTCTTTGCTCCGGTGAGCCGCGACTACGTGCGAGCGGGACGCGCCACCCGGCCGCTCCGGATCCTCAGCGTCGGGCGGCTGCACTGGATGAAGGGCTACCCGACCGCGCTGCACGCAGTCGCACTCCTGCGCGACCGCGGCGTGGCGAGCGAATACCGCATCGCAGGCGCAGCGGACTACGGCGAGGGCGAGATCGAGACGCGCTTCTCGATCGACGACCATGGGCTTCAGGAGACGGTGCAGCTGCTCGGGCCCGTGTCGCAGGAGGAAGTGCGCGCGCAGCTCGAGTGGGCCGACGTGCTCCTGCATGCAGCGGTGTCGGAAGGGTTCTGCAACGCGGCGCTCGAAGCGCAGGCGATGGGCGTGCCCGTCGTGTGCACGACCGCGATCGAGGGCAACGTCCTCGACGGCGAGACCGGGCTCGTCGCACCGCTGCGCGACGCACAGGGTCTTGCGACGCGGCTGGCGCGGATCGCCTCCGATCGTCGCCTTCGCCGGCGGCTCGGGCAAGCAGGCTCACGTCGCGCGGCGGCCGAGTTCGGGCTGGACCGGCAGATCGAGAAGTTCGCGGACTGGTACCGCGGAGTGCTCACGACTCCGCTCGCCGGAGCCGAGGAGCGCGCGGACAGGATCCGGCTGCGACTGGCCAGGGACCGCCTCGCCGAGCTCGAGGCCGAACGCGAGCGGCTCGCGCGCGACATCGAGCGGCGCGAGAGCGCCCAGGTGATGCGCGACCTCGTCCACGAGCACGTCCCCGAGGACGAGCGGGTGCTCGTCGTCAGCCGCGGCGACCCGTCGCTGCTCGAGCTCGACCGCCCGGCGGCGCACTTCCCGCAGGCCCCCGACGGCGGCTACCTCGGCCACCATCCCGCGTCGAGCGCGGACGCGATCGCGCAGCTGCGCGAACTGCGCACCGCAGGCGCGACGTTCCTCGTGTTCCCGCGCACGGGGCTGTGGTGGCTGGAGCACTACCGCGGCCTCCGCGACCACCTCGGCGAGACCTGCACCGCCCTCGCCTGGGACGAGCAGGCCGGCGCGATCTTCGAGCTACGGGAGGTGGCATGAGACGTCCGCCCCTCTCCGTCCTCGTCAACAACTTCAACTACGGCGACTTCGTCGGCGCGGCGATCGAGAGCGCGCTCGCGGAAGGGCCGGACGTCGAGGTCGTCGTCGTCGACGACGGTTCGACGGACCACTCGCGCCCCGTGATCGAGCGCTACGGCGACCGCGTGATCCCGGTCTTCCAGGAGAACGCCGGCCAGGCTGCGGCGTTCAACGCCGGCTTCGCGGCGTCGAGCGGGGAGCTCGTGGTCTTCCTCGACGCCGACGACATGCTGGCGCCCGGAGCGGCGGCGGCGATCCGCTCGGCGTTCGCCGAGCCGAACGTCGCCAAGCTCCACTGGTCGCTGAGCGAGGTCGACCGGGACGGCAACGAGACGGGCGGGCTGCGCCCCGAGGCGGTGATGCCTGCCGGAGACCTGCGTGCGCGCGTCGTCGAGCATGGCCCGCTCGGGCACTCGAACCCGCCCACGTCCGGCAACGCGTTCGCGCGCCGTGTGCTCGAGCACATGCTGCCGATGCCCGAGGCCGAGTACCGGATCTGCGCCGACGCCTACCTGGTGATGCTCGCCTCGATCTACGGAGAGCTCCGTCGCAGCCTCACGCCGCTCTCGCGGTGGCGCCGCCACGGCGACAACCGGTACAACGGCACGCGCGAGACCGTCGCCGAGCGCGTGCTCGCCGACCTCGAGCGCTACGACGTGCTGGCCGCGACGCTCGCCGTTCACCTCGAGGCGCAGGGGACGCGCGTCGAGCCCGACCTGTGGCGGAGACGCAACATCGGCTACCGCCGGCTCGACCGCATCCGAACCACGATCGCCGAGCTCGAGCAGGTCGTCCCGGACGGAGGGACGTTCGTGCTCGTCGACGACGGCGACTGGACGCAGGGCCACCTCGAGGGGCGCGAGCTGATGCCGGGCTGCACGACGCTGCGGTTGTTCGACGGTAGGACGCTCGCCGAGCCTCCCGCCGAGGCGGCGCTGATCGCGGAGCTCGAGCGCCTCGTCCACGAGGGCGCGACACACATCGTGTTCGTGTGGCCGGGCAGCTGGTGGCTGCAGCACTACCCGCGGTTCGCGTCGCACCTGCGGGCGCGCGGCGCGCCGCTCGGAGGCTCGCTGCTCGGCTTCGCCCTCGGGCAGGCCCCCGTGGAGCCGACGGCGGTCGGCCGGCTCCCACGCGACGCCGACCTGCCCGCGCGCCGCGAGCGGCTGACGCTCCTCGACCGGCAGATCGACGACGCACGGGCCGAGATCGCGGACCTCGAACGGGCGCTCGCGGGAGGAGCCCGGTGACCACGACCGACGGTTCGCTCGATCGCGTCGTCCGGGCCCGCGAGGCGCTGCAGGACGCGCTGCGCGGCGCGGACGGGGTCGACCTGTCGTTCGTCGAGGAGCCGCTGGACGAGCACGGCTGGGCGGGCGCTCCGGATCTCCTGCGCTTCCTCTATGCGCTCGTCCGCGCCGTCGAGCCCCGGCACGTCCTGGAATTCGGCTCGGGCGTCTCGACGCTCGTGCTCGCCCAGGCCGCGGCCGGACTGGAAGGCACGTGCGCGATCACGTCGGTCGACCACGACCCGCGCTTCGCGGCGGCGACGGCGGAGTCGCTCGGCGCCGAGGCGGCGTCGGTCACGCTGCAGTGTGCGCCGCTCGTCGCGCGCGTGCGGGCCGGCGTGCTCGCTCCCTGCTACCTCGTCGACCAGGGGCTGCTCGGGTCGAACCGCGCCGCCGATCTGGTCGTCGTCGACGGACCGCCGCTCGTCCTCGGCGGCCGCGACGGGATGCTGCCGCAGGCGCTCGAGTACGCGCAGTGCGGCTCGATCATCGTCTTCGACGACGCGGGCCGGGACTGCGAGCGCGACGCGATCGCGCGCTGGGAGAAGCAGCTCGGGAACGCAGTCGAGGTGCATCGCCCCGACGGGTTCGCACGCGGGCTGGCTGCGGTGATCCTGGCCGCACCGACGACTGCGCAGATCAGGCTCGCGCCGAGAGCGGTGCACCCATGACGAGGGCGGCCGCCGCCGCAGCGGAGACCGCCCTCGGTGGCGTCGCGGTGCACGTCCGCCCGCACGCCTACGCAACCAGCCACGAGCTGGTCGACGTCGACGTGGAGGTCGGCGGCGTGGTCGTGGCGACCGTCGTCAAGGAGACCGTGCGCCGGCTGCCCGCGCGCCCCTCGTTCATGCAGCGGCGCGCGCGCGAGCCCGAGGTCTACCGCCGCCTCCTCCACCCCGCCGGAATCTGGGCGCCGAAGCTGCTCGGGATCGTCGGCCCCTACCTCGTGCTCGAGCGTGTGCACGGAGAGCCGGCCTGGCAGCACGACACCAAGGCGATCGCGGCGCGGCTCGGCGGTGTCGTGCGCGCGCTGCACGATGCGCTCGCCCGCAGCTCCGAGAGCGGCTTCCTGCCGGCGCACGACCGGCGGTACTACGACCGCTGGTTCCGCCGGGCGGCGGCGGCGTTCCCGTCGGTGCGTCGGCTGCGTGAGGCGCACGAGCAGGCGACTGCCCTGCTGCTCCGCCGGCCGCTGCTCGTCGTGCACGGCGAGCTCTACCCGTCGAACGTGCTCGTCCGCGGCGAGGACGTGCTCGCCGTCGACTGGGAGTCGGCCGCGCTCGGGCCCGCCGCCGTGGACGTCGCCGCGCTCACGACCGGCTGGCGCCAGGACGAGGTCGCGCTGTTCCTCGCCGCGTACGGCGGGCTCGACCAATCGGCGCTCGATGCTGCGCGCCTCCACCTCGCGCTGCGGTGGCTGGGCTGGTCGTCCGGGTGGACGCCACCGCTCGACCACCGGCGCGACTGGCACCTCGAGGCGCACGTCGCGGCGTCCAGCATCGCCGGGAGGATCGCGGCCTGATGGGCTCGATCGACCTGATCGTGAACGGTGACGACTTCGGCCGGAGCGCCGGCATCAACCGCGGGATCCTCGAGTGCTTCGACCACGGCCTGCTCACGAGCGCGAGCCTGATGACGGTCTGGCCCGCGTCCGCGGCTGCAGCGGCCGCGGCGCTCGAGCGCCCGGAGCTCTCGGTGGGCCTTCACCTCGATCTCGGAGAATGGGCATTCCGCGAAGACGCCTGGGAGTGCACCTACCTCCGGGTGCCGCTCGACGACGAGGCGGCGATCCGCGCCGAAACGGAGCGCCAGCTGCGCGTCTTCCGGCGGCTGCTCGACCGCGACCCCTCGCATCTCGACTCCCACCAGCACGTCCACCGCGGAGAACCGGCCCGCACCATCCTCCGCGAGCTCGGCGACGAGCTCGGCATCCCGGTCCGGCACGAGTCGCGCGTCCGCTACCGGGGCGACTTCTTCGGTCAGTCGAACCTCGGCGAGCCGCAGCACATGTCGCTGTCGATCGGGGCGTTCATCTCCGTGCTGGCGACGCTCGTGCCCGGCGTCACCGAGCTCGCGTGCCACCCCGGCTACGCGGACGACCTCGTCACGTCGTATCGCGACGAGCGCGCCATCGAAGTCGAGACGCTCTGCGACGATCGCGTCCAGCGGGCGCTCGACGATCTCGGCATCCGGCTCGTGTCGTTCCTCGACACGGCGACGCCGGCCGGCGTCCGCTCACCCGCCGCGACGCAGTCGCAGCCCGTCTGACTAACAGCCGGGCGAGGGACTCGTGAAGGTGCCGAGATACGAGTAACGCCCGCCGAGGCTCGTCGAGGGGACGCTGCCGGCGAACCACGAGAGGAAGGCCTCGTCCTGGAGGTCGTACCCGTTGAGCGAGAAGCTCGTGCCGACGAGCGGGTCGCCGGTCTCGAGCGTGTCGTCGCAGCCGTACCCGTCTGCGAACCACTCGGGCGTCTCGTTCCAGTTGAACGGGTCGTTCATCCACTCGGCCACCTCGTGGGAGAGGCTCTGCACGTCGGCCAGCGTCGGGAGCGTGAAGAACCCGGACGTGAGCCACGCGTCGTACACGAAGGTCTGCACCTGCTGGGAGCCGTTGCCGTTCCGCGACCCGAGCACTCCGTGGAAGCCGAAGGTGCAACAGTCGTTCGGGTCGTTGGCTCCGAAGAGCACGACGTCCTTCACCTGGAAGATCGGCAGGGCCTGGGACGAGAGGTGGAGCTGCCCGGCGAGCTGGACGAGCCGAGCCGAGAACCAGCTCTCGTCGACGCGGCCCGCCAGCACGCCGCGCCGGTTCACGACCGCGACGCCCTGGTTCTGCGGCACGTCGATCGCCTGCGTCGGCAGGACCTGCGGCTGCCCGAGCACGGTGTGCCACTTCGACCCGACCGCGTTGAACTCGGCGCGCTGGACGGCGTCGCCGTACTGAACGTTCGTGTCGCCCGACCACGAGAAGCCGGCGGGCTGGAAGACGGGCGAGCCGACGACCGAGGAGACGATCGACGAGGCATCGAGCGTCGCGTCGAGCGCGACGCAGGAGCCGTCGGCGCCGTTCACGCAGCCCGGCGAGATCGACGACGCGAGTTTCTGCGCCTTGGCGCTGAAGTGAACGGCGAGCGGGACGATCACTGTCGGGATCGTCGTCGTCGTGCCGGAGCCGGGCGGCGTTCCGACCATCGTGTACGGGTAGGTGACGCCCGCGCTCGTGAACGACGAGGCCCAGTACGGGATCGTGTCGGTCGTGCGCAGGCCGTGCGTCAGCGAGCCGACCGTCGTGCTGACAGGACGCTCGGTCGCAGGGAACGACGAGCCGCCGCCCGCACCCGCTCCCGCCGCGGACGCGACGGAGAGCGCCGCGACCGCGACGATGCCGCAGAACAGGATCTTCCGCATCCGAGGCACCGTAGGCGCGCTTCGGGGGGACGTAAATCACCCGATCGGTGCCCGGCAGCGGGGTTCGCGAACTTCGATACCTCGTTCGAGCTACCCCCAGGGAAGCTGCGGCCAGTACGCCGGCCGGCTGTGCCTCCTCCGCACTCGCGGGAACGCGAACTCGCGGCTCTCGAACCCGACGCCCACGCCGAACGCGTTCGAGCGGCGCCTCGGGCACGCGCCCGAGCTTCTAGAGGCTCACGCGGTGTTGCTAAAGAAGACGCCGCAATTCGCCGATAGCGGAGCGTGGCCCGCGGCATGCCCAGAGCGGCACGCGCCGGATTCGCAGTCTTCGGGGTCCTCCTCGTCGCGTACTTCGTCGTCCTCGTCGTGCGCCCGGCCGACCAGAGCTCGACGCTGCTCGACGGCTGGGGCGTCGACGCGTTCGAGCTCCTCGTGTGCACCCTCGGGATCGGCGTCGCCTTCGCCCGCGGTTCCGGGCGACCGATCGCGCTCTCGCTCGGAGGCTCGATGCTGCTCTGGTCGCTCGGCGACGTGGCGCGGACGGTCCAGTCCCTCGGCGGCACCGAGCCGCCGGTGCCGTCGGTCCCCGACCTCTTCTATCTCCTCTCCTTTCCGGTCGCCTACTTCGGACTCGGGCTGATGATCCGGCGGGCGCTGCGGAGCGCGGTGCCTGCCACGTGGCTCGACGGCGTGATCGCGGGAGTCGGGGCAGCGACGCTCTGCAGTGCCTTCGCGTTCCACGACCTGCGCTCGATCGTCGGCGGAGGCGCCGCCGAGGTGGCGACGCACCTCGCGTATCCGATCGGCGACGTCCTCCTGCTCGCGATGGCGGTCGGCGGCACGGTCCTCCTCTCCGGGCGGCGGCAGGCGGCGTGGTGCCTCGTCGCCACCGGGTGCGCCGTGAACGCCTTCGGCGACACGCTCAACCTGCTCTCGCCCGCCGGCGCGGCGCACCTCACGGCCGTCGCCGACGGGATCGCGTGGCCGACCGCGATCTGGCTCGTCTCGCTCGCGGTCGCACTCCCTGCCCCGAAGGCCGATCTGCTGGAGAACGAGACGACACCCGGCTTCGCCCTCCCCGGCGCGGGCGCAATCGCTGCGGTCGGGGTCCTGATCGTCGGGACGACCCGCTCGATCGACCGCGTCTCGGTGGCACTCGCGGCCGTCACGATCGGACTGGCCGCGATCCGGCTCGGTCTGTCGACGAAGGCCCTTCGCCGCCTGATGAACGAGCGGCGACGCCAGTCGCTGACCGACACGCTCACCGGGCTCGGCAACCGCCGGCGGCTCGGCGAGGCGCTCGAGCACTTCTTCGGCGAGGACGACGTCGAGCGCCGGCTCGCGTTTCTGTTCGTCGACCTCGACGGGTTCAAGCAGGTGAACGACTCGTTCGGTCACGCCGCCGGCGACCAGCTGCTGGTCCAGCTCGGCCCGCGCGTCGTGAGCTGCCTCCGCGACTCGGATCTCGTCGCGCGGATCGGCGGCGACGAGCTCGCCGTTCTCCTGGTCGACGCCGATGCGGGGCACGCCGCGGAGGTGGCACAGCGGATCTCGGCGAAGATCCGCGAGCCGTTCGTGCTCGACACGGTGTCGGTGCGGATCGAGGCCAGCGTCGGCATCGCCGTCGCACCGCTCGACGCCGTGACCGCCGCAGACCTGATGAAGCACGCCGACCAGGCGATGTACCGGGCGAAGAAGAACCGGTCGGCGGTCGAGTTCTACGACCGGGCGCTCGACACCGAGACCGATCGGCTCCGGCTGCTCGAGGACCTCCGGGCTGCGATCGCCGCCGGCGAGCTCGTGCTGCACTACCAGCCGCAGTTCTCGCTGCTGGACGGCACGATGCCGCGCGTCGAGGCGCTCCTGCGCTGGCCGCATCCGCGGCCTCGGCTTCGTGCCGCCGCCGACATTCCTCTTGCTCGCCGAGGAAGCGGGGCTGATGCGAACCGTGACAGACATCGTCCTCCGCCAGGCCCTGGCGCAGTGCGCACGCTGGCGCACCGACGGCCGCGACATCGCGGTGTCCGTGAACGTCTCGGCGACGGACGTCCAGGATGTGACCTTCGCCGAGCGCGTGCGCCGCCACCTCGCGGAGCACGATCTGCCTGCCGCCGCGTTGCGGCTCGAGATCACGGAGACCACCGTCATCTCCGACTTCGCGCGGTGCCAGCGGGTGATCGACGAGCTGCGCGAGCTCGGCTGCACGATCTCGATGGACGACTTCGGCGCCGGGTACACGTCGCTCGCCAATCTCGGCCGCCTCGCGCTCGACGAGCTGAAGCTCGATCGCCGCTTCCTCGCCGCGGCCCAGGCAGGCAGGGGCCACACCGAGCTGCTCCGCGCCACGATCGAGCTCGCTCATGCGCTCGGGCTCGAGGTGGTCGCCGAGGGCGTGGAAGAGGAGCACGCGGTCGAGGTGCTGGCGCGACTCGGCTGCGATCTCGCGCAGGGTTACCACCTCGGCAGGCCGGCGCCCGCCGATGAGGTGTGGCGCGTTCCGGCGCTCCCGGTTCAGGCTGCGTAGCGGGTTCGCCGCGGCGTACGCCGGACGACGACGAGCAGCAGCGCACCGAGTGCAGCCGCGGCCAGCGCGAAGTCGCGGCCCCAAGCGCGCTTCGCGCGCGGTGCCCATTCCGGCAGCTTGGTCACGTCGATGCCGTGCGCGGCCGCGAGCGCGCCCACGGCCTTGATCGTGGCCGCGACGAGCCTCGACCCGTCGAGGCTCGAGGGCGGACGCAGCCGGTCGACGACCGACTGCTCCGCAGGCACCGCACGGCCGCCGTCGGCGAATCCGTAGCCGTTCGGCATCACCACGAGCAGGCGCCCCTTGTAGACGAATCGCAGCTCCTGCGACAGGAAGCGGGCGTACAGCTTCGCCTTGCCGTCGAGGACCGTGACCGCGCCGAGGTCGAACCGGCTCTGGATCACCGCGACCCGGATCGCGTAGCCGGCGCGACGGAGAGCTGTGAGGGAGCCGGCGAGGCGCGCCAGGTCCGCACCGGAGACGCGCGCGTTGGGAGACACGAACGCCTGCCGGCTGAGCAGGTAGTCGCTCGCGGGATCACCGTCGGCCCGCGCCCCGGCGGCGCCGACACAGGCGGCGACGAGCAGCACGGCGAGCAGCCGCACGAGCCGGCTCGGGGGAGGCGGATCGACCTTCCCCGAGCCGGTCATCGGTCAGGAAGCGCAGCCCGGCGGGTCTGCGGAGATCCCGGGTGCGGGAGTCCGCAACGCGTCGGAGCCTGCGGGCAGGAAGTAGAGCGAGTACGTGTCCGCCCCGTTCGGGCCGGCGACCCCCTCGTGCACGTCCAGCCCGGTCGCGAAGCCCTGGCCGTCCGTGTACGTCCTCGATACGCAGTGGTCGTCGGTGATCGTCAGGCTGCCACCCACCACCAGGACGACGTTGGGCCCCGGATGGGTATGCCACAACGTGTTCTGTCCCGGTGTGTAGGTGATGTGCTGGAGGACGGCGACCGTTCCGTGCGCCTGGTTGATCGCGCGTGTAAATGCGTCGACCGAGTACACGTCCATGGACGTCGCGCCTGCGAGCGTCCCGGCCGGCACGCTCGTCGGCGCAACGGTCCTCGATGGCAGCGCGGCGTACGCCGCGACCGCGGTCACGCCCGCAAGCGCGAGCGTCGTCAGAAGCACGAACCTCTTCCGACGTCTGAAGAAGCCTCGCATGTGACTCCTTTCGTCGAGCGTCATGAAGCTTCCGTCGACGACGCTAGGCCGCTGCCGTTCGGGCGCCCACCGTGGCACCCGGCCGTTTGCCCGGGTGGTGGCACCCCTCCCGCGGCGGTGGTATCAACGCCGTGTGAACGAGCTGGCTGACCGGAGGCGGTTCGAGCGGGCGCTCCACGACGGCGTCCAGCAGGACCTGATCGCGCTCTCGGTCCGCCTCCAGCTCGCGCAGCAGCTGCTCGCGACCGACGCGGCGGCGACGGCGAGCTTGCTCGAGGAGCTGCGGCGGGAGGTGCACACGGCGATCGACTCGGCGCGCGCGCTCGCGACGTCCATCTACCCGCCCACCCTCGACGCGCGCGGCCTCGAGGTTGCCCTGCGCGGCATCTCACGCGTGCGCGTGCACGGTGTCGGCCGGCACTCGCCCGATCTCGAGGCGGCCGCCTACTTCTGCTGTCTCGAGACCGACGCGGAGGTCGACCTCTACGAGGAGGAAGACGGCCGCCTTCGCATCGAGGTTCACGGAGCGCTCTCGTCGCGCTTCCGCGACCTCGCCGCGGCGGCGGGCGCCTCGGTCTACGAGACCGCTAGGTAGAGGATCACGGCCTTCACGCGCTTGTGCACCGACGGCTCCCACGTCAGCCCGAGCTTGAGGAAGATCGAGTGGATCACCTTCTCGACCGACCGCTCCGTGAGGAACAACGTCTGCGCGATCGCAGCGTTGTTCTTTCCCTCGGCCATCTCGCGCAGCACGTCCAGCTCGCGCGGCGTCAGGTCGTGGAGCGGCGACGCGTCGACGCGCGTCTTCTCGGCGACGAGGCTCTCGACGATCTTCGGGTCGATCATCGACCCGCCGTCCGCCACCGCTCGAATCGCGCCGACCAGCTGGTCGACGTCGTCGACACGCTCCTTCAGCAGGTACGCGCGCCGCGCGGTGCCGCCCTCGAGCAGCGTCAGCGCGTAGCCGGGCTCGGCGTACTGGCTGAGAACGACGACGCCGACGTTCGGGTGGGTGTCGCGCAGGCGTTCCGCCGCCTGCACGCCCTCGTCGAGGTTCGTGGGCGGCATGCGGATGTCGGTGATGACCACGTCCGGCTTCTCCGAGTCGACCGCAGCGAGCAGCTCGTCGAGATCGGCGCACGCGGCGACCACCTCGAGCTCGGACTGCGTCTCGAGGAGACCACGAACCCCTTCGCGGACGAGGTAGTGGTCGTCTGCGAGCACGATCCTGATTGACACGACCGAGCCATAGGATGACGCAGTGAGCGAGCTCGTGCTGATCGTCGACGACGACGAGCGGAACGCGAGGCTCGCACGCGACGTGCTCGAGCAGGCCGGGATGCGCACGCTGACCGCCACGACGGCGCAGGAGGCGGTCGACGCGGCGCGCGCATATCAGCCTGACGTCGTGCTGATGGACCTCCGCCTCCCCGACCTCGACGGAGGCTCGGCGGCACGGCAGCTCGCCGCCGACCCGGCCACCGCGGCAATCCCCGTCGTCGCCCTGTCGGCGGTTCGAGGCGAGGACTGGCCTCAGGATCCGACGTTCGCGGGCTACCTGGAGAAGCCGATCGACGTGAGCTCGCTGCCCGGGCAGGTCCGCGCGTACTGCCGGAGGTAGGCCGCCTCCAGATTGGGATGCTGGCCCCCTGGACGGTCATCGGAGGCGGTGAGACGATCACTCCTGGGCAACACGACAGGAGGGGAAACGGAATGTGGAAGCTCGTCTACCTGGCGGCCCTCGCGGCTCTCGTGGTCGCCCTCGAAGTCGGCGGCACGGCCACGGCGTCCTCGACCTCGCGGTCGGATGCCGTCGCCCAGCGCGAGGCCCACATGTGGGAGATCGACCAGATCGAGGCCAACTTCCATCGGGCCACGTCGCATCACGACATCAACCTGATGATGTCGCTCTGGGCGCCGGGAGCGGTCTTCAACATCGATGAGCAGACGCTCGTCGGCAAGCCGCAGATCCGCCACTGGTTCCTGACGAAGAACGGCGCGTTCCAGGCGAACCCGCACTGGGAGTCGGACACTCCGTCGTACAAGATCAAGATCCACTTGAACGGCGACAAGGCGACGCTGTACTTCGAGTGCCATTACGTCGACACGCAAACCAAGAAGATCGTCTCGCAGGCGGGCGTGACCCACACGCTGCAGAGGATCAACGGCAAGTGGCTGATCACGAACT
>OUNM010970976.1_pt1 | contig 24192 bp, 15 predicted proteins | sample 1769961 | NCBI WGS metagenome assembly OUNM01 (sample SAMEA3914820, study PRJEB12502) | metagenome | biome: forest; material: soil | place: USA | collected 2012-03-12 | depth 0.3 m | reverse complement strand
GCGTCGCGGTCCTCGGACGTCTTGAACTGCGCGACCTTGTTGTTGGCGCCCCAGCGGTCGATCTTGACAATCTTGGACTTATCCTCCTCGGCAAAGAGATCGCGGACTTGGTCATCGCTCTGTGCGTTCATGACGAAGAGGCCGATTATGTTGTCCGCGGGGTTCTTGGGCGCTAGAGAAGCAGCCGAGTCGGGGCCACCCGCGGCCCCATTAGCCGCAGCTGGCGCCGCCTTCTCCTCCTTGGGTGCCGGCGAAGCAGCAGGAGCAGGCTGGGGTGTGGCCGGCTTCGGGGCCGCCGGAGCAGGCGTGGTTGTGGCGGGTCGAGGGGGCTGCGCGGGAGCGGCGGCCCTTGCCGGAGCGGCGGGCGGAGCGGCAGGCGGCGCCGACGGACCCGTGTGGGTTACCGGGCTGGACCCAGTGGCGACGGGCGCGGGTTGCACACCGGGCTGTTGCTTAGCACCACGGTGGGAGAAGTTGAATCCCTGAGCACGCATCTCCGTACCGATTCTGCCGTCCTGGATCTCCAGAACCAGCCAGCCGAATGCAGCGTCCGCGAGGTTGAAGTTCCACATGTTCTTGAAGGCGCTCTCGTCCACCTGGCCAAGAGCCGCGGCGGACTGACCGGCAGCTGCGCCGCCAAACGGATTGCCGCCCGCCGCGGTTGTCGGCATCTTGTCAACAACCGCCAGTGCGTTCTTAAGCAGGGTTTGTTGCGCTTCCACCTGCGAGATGGCCGGCTCCACCTCGCCCTTGACCGTGTCCCACACGTCGTTGAACGAGGCCTTGGACGCGGCGAGCTTGCCGCGGTAGTGGTCCAAGGTGGGGTTGACGCTGAACTCATTGTACGAGCTTCCGTAGCGGAAGTGGAGACCCGCTGAGATAGAGAAGTCAGCCTTGAGGGTCACCGAGAGCTGGTTCAGAATGCCTTCGCGAGCGGGCGAGGCGTGGGTGATGAAGATGCGGGTCTCGGTAGGGTCGTAAACGCGGTTAGCTGTGTCGACAAGCTCGCCCATCTGCAGCAACGTAGTCCACATGGTGCCCTGGCCGCCTGCAATTGTGGTCCGTCCCTCGCCATTGTCGAACAGCTTGTGCATGACCACGGCGCCGCCCAAGCCGAGAAGCCGGAGCTTCACACCGCCGATTTCGAGAAGCATCGACTGCGCCTCGTCGATGATGAAGAGGTTGTGCACCTTGTACTCCTTGGACCGGAACTTCTCGAGCACTCGCACGTCCTCGCAGGCGCCCCAGACCGTGTAGACCGGGACATCGAGGGTCAGCTCGCCGCTGATGAGACGGGGGAGTTCGGAGAGCGGGAGCTCGCTCGGCGGGAATCGGGCCTTGACCGGGCCGGGGACGCCTTGTGCAATGGCCTTCTTCGTCGGCTCGGAAATTAGCGGGGAGTATTGGGCCACGTGCTTCAGAGTCCTGTAGAGGCGGAGGTTAGTCGGGCGCCGGGGGGAAGCAGGACTCGAGACTCACTTCTCGGCGATGCGCTCCAGAGAGGAATCATCGTAAAAGCCGAAGTCTCCAGTGTGGATGATGTAGTCGGCGCGTGCCGACTTGGCGAGCTCGTTGAGCGACCGCAGGTTGCCTGCGCGGTTGTCAGCAGGCCAGCACAGCGCGCAGTCTCCCACACCCTATCGTCCGTACCTCGAACATCCGCAATGCAGAGAACTCTAATGGGACCGCTCTGGATCACTCGGCCTTGGTTCGGGAGGAGAGGTGTGGCTCCAGGAACGGGACCCTGGTGAGGGGCGGCACCGTTGGGCAGGTAGCCCGGGTTGTAGGGGTTGGTACGAGGCTGCACAGGAAGAGTCAGCTGGCGCGTCCCATCCACCGTCCAAGATCTGTTGTCGGGAAAGCCATCGGGCATGGCGAAAGCTCCGGTCGGACGCATTCGATTCGTCCGGTAGCATATGTGATGCCGCGGAAAGATATTCTTCAGCTAATAGAGGGGTAGATGTGGCGAGGGAAAGCAGAAAGCAGAAGCGAGCTCACAGATGTCATTCCGCAGGTCGACCTAGTGTGCGACTAGAGGTATGGGCTCGAGGGAAGGCAGGAGATGCGGTTGTCGCGCGGGATCAGCAGAGGGTCGGAATGGAGGCGCGATCGGGTGGACAGGTCGTAAAAATCAAGAGAGCCGTCGCGACTGATACGGGTATCAAAAATAGAAAGCGCCAGGAGGCAAATGGCAAAATAGTACGGGTTGCGGAGGTAGCGAATCTCGCTAGCCGGTGGGAAAGAAGAAGGGTGGGTGGGTGGAAGGTGGTTCGGTCGGTGGTGAGGCTCAAGATTTTTGAAATTGAAGTCCAGCTCTGCGGTGCTGCGGTGCTGCGAATCCGAATGGCTGAAAGTTGCGAGGCGCATCCATCCATTGCTCTCTCTGCACAGGCAGGCAGCTCTGAGGCCCGGCAAGGGGGGTTCCCGCTGCCTTGGCCCTTTCAGGCATAGCGCCTGTTTGCGCCCACAGCATTGGGCGGGGAGCGGCCAGTGACTGACACGGGCAACACACAGCGGCGCGCTGATGCCTTGCAGCTCAGCAAATTCACAGTTTTTCACAGTTTCAGCATCAGCGTTCAGCGTTTCAACTGCCTGCTTCCAAGACTCGAATTCAAAAAGGTGGCAGTGATTTTATTGAGGTTTCCGAGCCTCCAGCTCCTCGGGTCTCCATCGCCCGTGCTGGGCACACCAATAAGTTTACGTAACCAGTGCGGACCGCTGAGGAGCTTCCAGGATGGAGCTCTTTTCGTCTCGTCGTTGGGTGTTGCTAACGACGGTTGGCCGTGGGTGACTGGCCGTCTCGACACCCTGTCACGACTACATGGACGAATGACTGTGAAGCATTCTCAGCACGTTGAGCCATCGCAGACATTGTCCTTGGTTCTCTGGTATTCTGTGTATCCGTCTCTGATGGTGTTCTCGTTGCACTCTTCGTGATTGGAGGTTGAGAGTCTCAGCCTCTCCGACCGCCGCTTTGCCTCAAAACCCCATCGGCCCAGGATGGAGAGAGAGATTGACAAGACAAGAACCAATATGGTTCGACTGCTATCCCAGCACACACCACAGCAAAGCTCAAGCACAAAGCGACTGATGTAAGTGTGCAGTATACCCGCTCAGTATGTATACTAAGATGCCTACCCCTACACTGACAGACTACTCCTACTTGACGGACTAACACCCTACCCATACACTCTCAGCAACCCATCCAGCCCAACAACCACACACTCCTCTTCTCAAAACCAAACAAAGCAAAATCAAAACGATCGACCCCGAATCCCTGAATCCCACCCGTCCATTCATCCACCCATCCGTCGTCAACCTTCAACCCCATGCCAGGCTATGCTTTGAACAATACAAATACAGAAGAAGAAGAAACCCGCAAGGGCAAAATGAAAAAGAAAAAAAAAGGACAAGAAAACCCATGCTTCCACTCCGCTTCATTCGTTCCTTCAAAAGATACATTCAGGATACATACATGCTTCTCGCTATGCTCGCTAATGCCGCGCCACGCTCGCCAGCGCCGCCACCGTGCCGTCTGCATTCATTTGCACCGCATTTCTTCCCTTTCTGCCCTTATCCCATCCCATCCCATCCCCATTCGCAAAATAACAAACCCCATCATCAAAAAAGAGAAGAAAGAAGAAGAAAACACCAGAAACTTGAAGCCAAAGATCACCGAGGGCGGAGCGTAACGCAACAAGCAACGTCGATTCAGTTCGATTCGATCCGGGAGAAGACAGCAATAGGCAAGCAGCAAATGAGCAAGCAAACGGCAAGTCAAGACATCCCTGACGAAGACGGCGGCAAAGTCGTGACCGGCACGCCAGCCCAGGTGCGCATGCGCTTGACCAGCGACGACGTCCGCTCCGGGGGCGACTGCTGTTCCTGCTGCTGCTGCTGCTGTTTCGAGGCGAGATCGATGCTCCCGATGCTGCTGGACCGGCGCGGGACAGTCCTTTCCAGCCGTTGTTGCGCGCCACCAGCACAGACGACCACAGTCTTGTGGGCCGGAGACGGGCTGGCGGGGGTCTTCTTATTGCTGTTACTGCTGGAGAAGGCGGCGCGATCCGAGTGGCCCTACCACATGTCGCTGTTCTCGTCGTCGTCGTTGTCATACCGCTTGTTGTGGCTCTGGCCGTAGTAGTGGGCGTTCTGCTGCTGTCCGCCGCCGCCCTGGTGGTTGTGGCCTTGTTGAGGGTGGTGGCCGTGTCCCTGTGGGTCCAGGTAGGAGGAGTCCCCGCCGTTTTGGTGGTGGTGGTGGTCGCTGTGCTCGTACTCGTAGATTTGGGCGTCGTCGACGTAGTGCGCGGTGCCGTCGTGCTGCTGGGGCGAGTCGTACTGGTTGCCGGACTGCGCTCGGGGTCAGCCAAGTGGTTAGAAGGCAAGGGAAGTGGGGTGGGGGGCATACTCGATGGTATTCAAAGTCAAAGTTCCCATCTTGGGCAGCCTGCTGCTGGGCCATCTGCTGCTCCATCTGCAGCTGGGCCTCCTCGGCTTCGCGGCGCTTCCGCTCCTCCTCCTGGCGCTTCTGCTGCGGCGAGACGGGGATCTGCAGCTGCGGGTGCATCGCCTGCACCTTGGCGAGATACGAGTACATGAAGTTGCTGAGCAGGACCTGGCTGTGAAGAGGACGGCGGGGGTTGGCTAGCTTTATGTGAGCCATCCGGTAGATCGCTCGCTCCTCGATGATGGGGAACCGGGTCCAGGGGTAGTCGATGTCGGGCTGGAGGAGTCGGGGAGGCGGGTCGGGGGTGCGCGGGCGGTGCTCTTTCTTCTTGTGGCTCGAGTCCTTGTCGCCCTTCTTTTTGGAACCTCCGAAGAGGCCGCCGAAGAAGCCCTCCCTTTCCTTCTTGCCCTCGCTTGACTTTCGATTTGTCTCCTTCTTGCGCTCGTCTTGTGGCAGACCCTCAAGGCTATCCCGATCCAGACGGAGGCTCTCGCGGCCCTTGGGCACATTTTCGATCGAGCTCTGGAGAACATCCATCCGGGCGTGGTCGTGGCTCTTCTCGCCAACCTTGCCCCTAGCTTTCCTCGCCTGCTCCTCACGCTCCCGTTCCCTCTCCTTCTCTTTCTCCTTCTCCCGCTTCTTCTTCTCCTTGTCGTCGCTCTTGAACCACTTCCAACTCGACGTCGACTTGTGCGAAGTGACGCTCTCGGTATCGTCCTTCTTCTTGTCCTGCTTCTTCTCTATGGTATCAAAGGTCGGGATGAAGGTCAAGCTACTAGTAGTAGAACCGCCGCTTCCGGGCAGCGCGTGAGGCTGGTTGATCTCGCCAAGAGCGTTCTGCTGGGCCGAGGCCTGTTCCTTGACGCTGCTTGCCCTCGTAGCGGGTGTAGGTGCAGCTGCAGCTGCAGGCGCAGGCGCAGGTGGGTTGATGGGCTTGCCTGGGGCAGGGCGTCGGCTAGAGCGCGCGGGAGGGTCCATGGGAGGCTCATCGCGCTGGCTCTGTGCGGATTCTGTTTGGGACGGTGACCTTCGAGGAAGTGGTTGAGCCGACTGAGTGCTTTCATCGGCCGGCGGGGTCTCGATGATCTGAGGGATGGGGGGGATCACCGAAGTAGAGGACGACCTGGCTGGGTGAACCTGAATCCTTGGCGGAGAGGATGGCGCATCGAGCGTTGCGATATCGTCCCTGGCCAGCCCATCTGACGCCATCGTCGCGGGGGCCTCCCTCGAGAAATTCTGCTGTCGTCGCACGGTCCGAGTCGGGCGCGAGTAGTTTTCGGTTATGGGCTCCGACTGGACCCGGGCGAGCGGTCTCCCGATAGACGGATCGATAGGGGGCACCGGGGGCGGTTCCTCGGCGGATTCCGGCTCGCCATGCCTGTTGGCGACTCTTTTCGACAATGTCCTCTCGCCGTACCGTTGACTGCCACCTTTTCTGTACGTTGTCTTTGTTGATCGCCGGAGACCCGCGCCTGGAGCCATCCGAAGGATAGGGCTGTCCTCGTCGCCATCCTGCCTCGCTTCCTGTGCCAGCCTCTCCACCACGGCCGTGGGGTCATTGACCAACTCGGATAGCGTGAATTCCGCGGGGTGCTCGTGCAGGGACCGTTGTCGCGCCAGCCTTTCAGAGCCATCCACATATCTGTCCCCGCTCTCTTGACCAGTGTTGACCTGTCGGGACAGCATCGACTTCTTTCGTCTCAGACTGCCCGAGTTGTTCCGCTGCAACCCATCAACGGAGAGAAACGAGTCGCCGGACCTCCGCTTGATGGTCTGCACGCGCTTCTCGAGAAAGTTCTTGAAGGCAGTCGGTTCCAGTTCCGGATGTACCCTCGCCGGAACCCAGAGCAGGCGGGAAGGATCCCCCTCGTCGTCGTCGCCCGTCGGTGCTATTGGCGGGATCTCCCTCAACGACACGCCGGAAAACTGAAGGAGGTCGGGGTCGGTGGTGCTCCCAACGTCCATCGACATGCGCCGCAGCGCCTGCAGATTGCTAAGCTCCTGGGCAATGTCGCTCGGGTTGTCGATGTCGGTGAGCGAGTACGACGAGCCCGACGCGTTCTGGATGTCTTGCAGGGACGGCGACGGGAGGGGCATCGGGGGCAGAGGAGACTTGGGACGGTCGGCCGACCCGCCGCGATCGCCGGCTAACCTCGCGGGGAATGTTTGGGCCTTCCTCAAACCGGCGCCTCCGCTGATTCCGTTGGGCTCGGGAGCGAGATGCGAGCCGGCGCTCGACTGGTCGGATATGGTGCGCATCAGGCGTAGTCGGTCGCCGGCCGGATCGCCCAACTGCTGCCCCCTCTTGTCGAGGTGCTCGCCGCCGTACCTAGCAGCGATAAAACTCAGTGGGCGGGTGTCTTCGGCGCCCGAGTCGTCGTCGTCGCCGTACATGGTCCCGATGGCTTCGGTGACGTGGTGACTCGGGTCGGATATTGACAGTTGGCTACCGTGACCGCGTCGGCTCGCAAAGCTGCCGCCAACATCGCGGGGTCGCGTTGAGGTCTGGACAAGACGGAAGGTCAGTTCTTGGTCGGTCGCACACAGCAATTCCTGGTCCACTGGACCCATATTTTTGGCTCCATGCGAGAGGCAGCCGCCGTTCCAGAAACACAGGGCTCCTTGTCAAAAGCGAGCGGATCGTCTCCGACACGGGGAGCAGGCATCAGGGGGAGTTCTTGACGCACCATCATCGAGTCTCTGGTGTTGGGGCCTCGAGGAGGCGAGATCCAAAAGCGAAGGCCCTGTGCTGTGTTGACGGTGGGGGACGGAGAGCGGGCAGTAACGTGTGTGTCGTGTGCCTCTCATCGGCGGGGAGATGAAGCGTTGGACGAGGCCGGGGACACCGGGGAGGCTGCCCGGGGCGTGCTCTTTTGTCTCGACGGCGGCGAATGAGAGAGGCGCGCTGTTGAGAAGCCCGGCGGCGAGGCGGGTCACGGAGGGGTCGAGGGTGCGCGAGTAGGAAATCGGCGGCGGCGGACTCGTGCGGTGCCTCGTGCTAGCCGGCCATGGAGGAGGACGACGACGACCGGGACACGGGGCGTTTCGGTCGCAATGTCGGACTCGGCGGTGGCGTCGGGGAGTTGTGCGCAATGTGTTGTCGTGCGTGGCTCTGGCCGGTGAGTTTGCGAGTGGCTGTGGCTGCGACGGCAGTGACTCCGGTGCCGCCGTGTCGTCGAGGCGAGTGCTCGGGCGCTGCGGGGTGCGATGCAAGACGTATTCGGTAAGTATGGCACGCAGCGTGTTCTGTATGTACAGCAGAGGCGCACGAAGGGTAGGTAATGCTCGGGCACGGACAGCGCGCAGTCAGTGCAGCAGTGCAGTGCAGTCCCAGGCAAGGCACAGGCACAGACGGAGTGACAGACAGGCACGGATTGCCAGGATGGTGTCTTCTCCGTGGTTGGTTCAGAATAACGTCTCCTGCACGGAGCGGAGTGCGGATGGAAGCGTTCAACGGCAGAATCAGTCCCGCCGCGCTGGGGGGCCTGCCCTGCCCGAGCCTGGCCAACAAGCCTGTCCTCTCGGTCGGGGTTTGCTTGGCTGCAATCATGGCTGCAGTGGCTGGTCGAGATCAGGCGGCCGAGGCGGGCCATCTCCGCTCTGCAGGGGCCCAGGGGTCCCCTTGGTGCTGAATTTGGCGGTTAAGATCCACCCGCCGCAACCTTCCAGGTGCCACCCGCTGCAACCGACTCCTTTCCGCTCCGTCTGCTGTCAAGAAATCGGAGAGCAGCAGGGAAAGCCCCGACCAAGATGCGGCCCTGGACTGGCTGGAGCAAAAAGAAATCGGATTGCCGGGAATTTCACGAGGCACAAGGCACGAGGCACGCGAGAGAATCCCTTCCATGTTTTTTTTTTGTTTGCCACTGGGCAACCTGCCCGATCCAGTGACAGTCCGCATCTGTCCAGGCGGACTTGGCTGAATTGTGTGTTGTCGGGTGTTTGCTCCCATTGACATCACAGAAGACCGACCTAGTGATATCCAAGATCCCCCCGAGCTTGTTTCTTTCATCATCGGCAAACCGGGCTGGCCAGGCACGCGAGGCACGGTACCGTGTCATCCGTCGCTGTTTATCCCGATCATCAATGCGCTCCAGCTCCGCCTGCCTGTTGCCTGCCGCCCGCAAAAGACTCAACTCGGGTGTTGGCGAGTCGTTGTCACCCTCCAACGGCCCAAGACCCACGTTCAATATTAGGTGGCCTGGAAAGCCGAGCATCCCGTCAATATTCACGCCCTGCTGTGGAGATTCCACCCCTTCTTACATACCAATCCATTGCCTTTTCATCTACCGAATAACTTTATCGGCTCTAAGACTTCCCAGGGCAATGCCTCCCATCTCGCTTCGTGAACATGGGCTCGTGCCGTCGCAATAAGACGGATTTGGCCGCTGTCCGAGCTGGGAATGGTTGCATCAGTACGCGCTGGTCATGCACAGTGCCAGCCAATAAAAGCCGGCCCCTCCCTCCTCCCAAGCCCTGCTGCCGCCAACTCCCGTTTGCACTCCTCGGCATGGACTTTCTGGTCCGCGATGGCTCATTTTGTTGGTTGACCGCGGACAATATTTGTGCATCCTGCTTAGACAAGTGTCAAAGCGTGTGATAAGTAAAGCAGCTTGCCGCTGTCCTTGCTCCAGTGTGTCGCTCTCCTCTTGGATGTTTGGATCCCGCAATCCTGGCCATGGAGAGAGACGGAAACACATTGCTCAGGAGGCAAGCCAGCAAAGAACTAAAATTCAGAATAAACGCTACTCACAAAACGCTAGGTATCACAGCCATCGCTTCTCAACACGTCTATCCCACCTCCTCTCCCTCTACACCTCCTGCGGCTGCAGCACTTCCTGCTCCCAAGGGCCGCCCCTCCTCCTCCCCGTCTCCTCAACCACATCCACCCACACCCCCGGCCTTTTCCTCTTCTTCCCGCCAACCTCCTCCAGTACCCTCCCAAAGCTTAACAACTCCTCCTCCGAACACCACTCCCCTGTAGCCATCAACCCAACCGGCACCTCCGGCCCCCCCTGCCGCCCCGGCACAAACCCGGCCGGCACACTCAGACTCGGCAGCCCACAAAAATTGGCCAGCCACACATACTCCATGCTAGCCATCGTCCGGTCGCCGTCATTCAGCCCCCACCGCATCTCCGCCGCCTCACTCACAATCGGCAATCCCTCGCACGCCGTCGTCGGCGTGACGATCACCATCCCCGGATGCGCCTGCCACAAAAACGCCAGGTGCTGCATCAGCAGGCGACGGAGCTTCTGCGCGAGCATGTAGTCCGTTGCCGGGGTGACGCGCCCCAGGGAGAGGAGGACTCTGTTGGCGGCGGTCAGGTTTTTGGTCTTTGCGGGCGGAATGAGGGTGGCGGCGTCGGTGAGCACGGTCAGCGCGTGGGCGAGCTGGCCTTCTGGGAGGAAGGGGATTCGGATTGGGACGGTGGTGTAGCCGTGGGAGGAGACGAGTTCGCGGATGAGGGAGTTGCAGAGAGCTTGGATTGTTGGAGTGGCGCGGGCAAACCAGGCTGTCGGGATCCCGAGGATTTTGGGGGAGGTCGGGGAGGGGAGCTGTAAAGAGAGGGGGGTCGGGAGCGGTGGGAAGGGGGAGGAGTCGTGCGGGGCGGAGATGACGCTAAAGAGGGTTGCCAGGGAGGTCATGTCGGCCGCGATGGGGCCGAGGCAAGCGCAGGTGATGCTGAGGTTGGGGCCCGGGCGGAAGGAGAGGCGGCCGTGGGTGGGCTTGAGGCCGAAGACGCCGCATAGGCTGGACGGGAGGCGGATGCTGCCTCCGCCGTCGCTGCCGAGGCCGATGGGGATCAGTCCCGTGCTGACGGCGTAGGCCGTGCCCGAGGAGGAACCGCCCGTGTAGTAGCCGCGGTTGTACGGGTTGCGCGGCGTGCCGTGGTTCGGGTTGTTGCCCGTCGTGTCGAGGCCGAACTCGTGCATCGAGAGCTTGCCCAGGTTGATGGCGCCCGCCTCCTCGAGCTTCCGCACGCACCAAGTGCTGCCGTGCGCGTCGTCGGGCGAGAAGTACGTGTTGCGAGAGCCGAGACAGGTGCGGTAGCCCTCCATGTCGTACTCGTCTTTGACGGCGGTTGGCACGCCGTCGAGCGGCCCGAGGGAGCGGTTCTCCTTGTACCGCTGGGTGGACTCGCGCGCTGCTGTGAGGACCCTGTCAACCCGAGTGTCGAGCCAGGCCTTGGAGTGCTCGGTGGGGTTGGGCACATCGCGGCGGATCAGCGGCAGCAGGGTCTCGACGACGTCGCGCGGCGTCAGGGTGCCGGAAAGGTACAGTCTGCGGTAGTCGGCCGTCGAGTAGTACTTGGCCTGGGGAAAGTCGGCCGAAGGCGGCTTTTCCTCTTCTTCCTCGGCCGCCGTCGTTGTCGAGGGACTATCGGGACTGGCACCGTTGGCCGCCTCTGGAAGAGGAACCACCTGGGGCTCAAACCATGGCTCGTAGGCTTCGATGTGCGGGATGATCTTCCTCAGCGAGTCGAAGCCGGTTTTGTACCAGATGGCTTCCCGGACGAAGCGGAACCACTCCATACTGGACATGTGTTAGCACCACGCCTGCTGCTTTGGGGGTGGTCTTCCTACAGGTGTGCCGCCACAACGAGAAGGAAGCCTCTGAGGGCCGGGTTCTTTTTCTTTACATTTTGATAAGGGACATCCGGGCTGCGGCAAGGTCAGCATTGGCTCGAGGTGCAAGTTGCACGCTGCGGGGCGGTGCGGTCCTCGGAAGTCCTGGACATACCCTTCCAAGGGCTCCGGCCCATTGAGAAATCTCTGGGGCTGCATGTCGACCTGATTGGTTTGTCGATGCTGCTACTCGTGTTGATTGGAATGATACTGGGCGTGTTGAGTCTGTTGGAGAGCAGACGCAGACACAGACACAAACGGGAACCAGACGCGGATGGAGATGCAGATGCAGATGCAGATGCAGATGCAGGTTCCAGGTCCAGGAACGAGCATGCAAACACTTTACATATGGGTACTAAAAAAGCAAGCCCGGCAGGTGCAGGATGACGGCCGTAGCACGGAGGACCCGGCAAGCCGCGGGGGCCGGGAAGGTGCCGGATGACATGGAAGGCCAAAGTGGGCAGGCATCGTTCGAAGACCCATCGACCCATCCAAACAAGGCCAGCGCCCGTTGCAACCCCTGCCAGAACCCGGGTTGCGGTTGTGCAACATCTGATGTTGCCCTGCGCGTCGCCCATTGGGACGGGAGGCGGCGACTGGGACAGAACGCGCTGTGATTGGCCTCCTGTTGTCTGGGTCGATCTTGTGTGACACTCCGAGACTCCTTGTTTGTGAGTGCCGACCCGGGAGGCAGCATTCGATGTGGGTGTGAAGGGGACTTGGAAGTTGCCCTGGGGTAATACCTACCTATGCATGGGATCTGGCTTTCAACGGCTGCTGTGCGGGCGTGCTAAAGTAACAGTAACTTGATGGTCTACACAATCTAGACCCCTAACATCCCTCCTTTGCATGAGACCGGAAATCGTCCAGTGTATTCTGTGCAGGGCAGAATCGACTGGCGAGTGACGTCTCAGGCTGTTTGTTGACCGGCAGACTGCAGCGGTCGGGTGGAACATCCAGGCAAGAAGAACCTTAACGGCCGGGGAGGCAGGCACCCATTGGCTGGCTCGAGGCTGGGTAGGCGGTGCCTTCTGTCTTCGGCGTTTGCCTCCCCCTGACTGACGCACTTTGGGGCCGGCATGGTCCGAGCGTCATTCGCCCAAAATGCAGCCTGGAAACCCACTGCAGCGGCTTCACGGGCGGCTTCGTGCTCCCGAACCCAACAAACCGATCTCCCTCCCTGCTATATGTTTACCACGAAACATGTTGCTTCAAGCCCAACTTCTTGCTCCCGCTGCTCCTCTTCATACTGCTTCTGCACCGATCTACTCCTGAATCATCCCTGAATTGACCTCGATTTTACAGGCAGAGGACGCGACCGGCCGGGCATGACTGCCCCGCCCCCGCCGAATCCCGGCGACATCGCCGAGCAAAATCGGCAAAAGCTTCTTGTAAATGCCGCTTCTTTATAGTCGTTCATTTTTCATGTTACTGCCACAACCCCCTATGGGAAGACCGAAGTCGAAAGATTTCTGCCGGGCCATTGCTGACTGACTTTCCTTTAGGACGAATTCAGCTCGGTCCTTGATGAGTCACTGATCAACCTCATCGCCAATGACCGAGACCTGGCGACGGATTATCTGGGAATTTGGCATGTTCTGAACCAGCTGGCCGAGCCGGCGCGGGCAGAAGCAGCCACCGGGTTTGACCCGTCGGGGCTGAGCAGCGCCGACACCGACACCGCCGCCGACCCCGACCCGTGGCGCCTCCAGGAACCCACCAGCAGCGGCGACGGCCTCCACTCGTCCGCGGGGTCTGCCACGAATGTCTCGGACTTCTCGGACCTGTCCGAAAACCAGGCATTCACCGGACAGACAGACCTGAGTGACGACCAGAAAATCCAGGAGCTCAGGCTGGTCTTCGGCGACAAGTTCAGAGACAACACCCTCGGTTACGTCCTCAAGCAGACCGGCGGCAATCTCGAACGGGCTTTCGACGACCTGCTCAGCCGCCAGTTTCTTGACGAAGCCGGCTGTCTCCCCAAGGGCGTCGACGGCTTCGCCGCGGACGAGGACGCGCCGCCCTCCAAGGCCAAAGCCGGCCGCGCCTCGAAAGGAAATGCAAAAGCCAAGAAGAACTTCGTCCAAGTCCAGTACAAGGCGGTCTCGTCCGCCGCCGACGACGAAGAGCTCGAAGGCGCCGAGCATTTCGCGCGGCCCGCCAACTCCCGCGGCAGTGTCTCAGCCCGGCGCGGGGCCCCTCCCGCTTCCGCAGTCCTCCCCATCCCAGTGACGACGGCGACGGTGGCAGCCCTGACCTCCCCAACCGCCACCGACTTCGGCGCCGCCGACCTGCGGGCGGCCGCAAACCTCCGCCGGATGGGCCCCCTTGGCCGGCAAGCCGCCGTCGTCTACACACACCGTGCCCGAGAGGCCCGGGCGGCCTGCACGGCGCAGGTCGCGCGCGCCGCCGAGGCCCAGGTCAACCACCAGAGCACCGACACCACGCTAGACCTGCACGGCGTCTTCGTCATGGACGGAGTGCGCATTGCCAAGCAGCGTGTCTGGACATGGTGGAACAATCTGGGAGAGGGCCGCGCCGCGATGGCAAGACAGCGCGGCTTCACCGTCGTTACGGGCGTGGGGAAGCACAGCGTGGGTGGGGTCTCGAGGTTGCGGCAGGCTGTGGGGGCTTACCTCAAGAATGATGGGTGGAGGGTCGACACCCTGACGGGAAGCTTTTATGTCACGGGCAGGGTGGCCTAGGGCGTTACGGGGTGGGTGGTTGACGTGGGATTGATGGCGTTCTGGATGTCATGGTGGTGTCTGGGTTAGATTTGGCCGGGGCCGATTTGTCGACTTGGGTTCATCTTGATTTGGATCATTTGTTGGAAGGAGGGGTTTTCTCTTCTTGGATACCCATTTGTTTGGTTGCGATTTGTACCAGGGATCGCGGGTAATGGTGTGTTGCCTTTTCCACTTCAGGCAGTGTCATTTGGGATAGACTGTTAAAGATTGCGTATAGAATATCGATCTGTACGGTTAACTTGGTCTTTATTTCAGATTTTGGGGGTGCGCAGACGGCATCGCAACTTCGCTTGGAGGTATGCCGTCGTAGTGGGCAGGGGAGGGAGAGTCCTTCAGATAGGCGGGTAACAACTGAGGTGGGCCACAAAACCCCAAGAACGACTAAAAGTTAATAGTGAGTTTCTCTTCCCGAAGGCCCAAGATCTTCTTCGCGAACGTGTCAGCGTGATGACACAGGGCTTTTGGAGATCTGACCGGGCCGAAGTTGGAAGAGGGATGGATGTTCCCGGTCCATTGGGCATTCTTCATCCATACTTTCCAGGCACACAATCACGCTTTAGACTGAGGGTCGGCGGGCTCTGAGACTCCCAGAACCGTGATAGGAGCATGTCAGCAGAACTAGTTCCGATGCCTTTTGAGGGTTCAACATTCATCTCGAATAAGGGGTTGCAGACCATCTTCTCCCGGCACGGCAGCCGTCTCGTTGAAGATTGGCTCTGAGCCAACTGTGGGGTTCAGTCAGCTGTCCCATGGTGTAACCAGCCTTGGTGTGTTGATCGGAGGCGTTGCCCGAACGATTGGTTTTCCATAACCCGTGGCACAAGCCATCACATTGACTATCAAACCCCGCTTCCTTCTGCGCCATCAGTCCAGAAATCTATCCCATCAACCAGCTTTTCTTTTATGAAAACGATTCTTTCCGAATGATTCCACCGCTGCGAACTTGTGGACCAGGTCATGATTTGGACAGGGAGAAATATGCTGAAGAGACAAGCCACGGACCCGGCCGTTGCCATGTTTCGTTGCCATGTTCCAGAGGCCGAGTCCTGACGACTCAAGCGCTCTCGGGATCTGCGCTGTGGGTAACGCAATGCGTACATAGAGACTTAGGTATGTAGCAATGCACCCTTCGGTTCCAGTTTCAATCTGCAATGGGCTGTTGCAATAGCTTGTTCCGCTTCACTCCTTATGGGCACCCCAACAGTCATCTTACTCCGAGTCCTCACGCCAATCTAAATATGGACAGAGGAACTCGTCAATCACTCGATTATACGGCGACCGAAAACTCAACAGATTTTTAGAATAGCTAAGAGTACCGGACCAGCTTGCCTAGGCAAGTAAGGTAGGTCAGGCAATCGAACAAAATTCCAGAGACTGCAGCAGCCAATCGACGCCCGCTGACCTTCAACTTCTGGGCCCAGACGGCAGAAGTTACAAGCTTGGAGGTCTCCAATTTGAATCATAGACAGATACAGGAGCCGGGAAAAACACATTGGCACGTACTGCCGCAGCACACGCCTTCAGGCAGCCCCTCACAACCTGATTGTCCGGGTTGGATGCTGCACGAGAAGCCAGTGCAGATGGTGCTTGTGGCGACGGCGACGGTGACCTGGGTGGTTGTGGTCTGGGAGCAGGACAACAATATACCGTCAGATGTGCTCGCAGGCTCCTGCAGGAGGAGAGGCGCGTGGGGCCAGAGAGGGGAAATGCGCTTACCGCTGGGCCGATCGTGGTGGTGGTGGTGACGGTGGGCAAAAGGCGAAGACAGGAGCACGCCGAAGAGAGGGCTTGGGCGCCGAAATTGCCGAGATTCCTTTTCTCCTCCCTTTTGACAACTGGGCTGGAGCCGGTCGGTATGCAGCCCGGGTCCGAGATGGTCGTTGTCGTCGGGACAGTGACGGTGATAACACTGATTGGGTTGGCCGGCTTGGGTTAGCAGGCTGATCAAGACGGGAATGAAGAAGCCTACCTCGTTCCTGTGATGACAGTCGAAGTAGTCTTCGTCGCCGTATTAGTGATGAAGGTGCTGCAAAACTGCGTTGCATGGGGGCCAAGGAGATGCAGCTCGCTTGCGATCTCTCCAAGGACTCCTATCAGGCGGCAGTCCAACCGAGGGCTGGCGACGACCGACGCCCACTGGCTGCCGAAGGAGACAAGCGCGAGGATGCCGAAGGTAGGCCGCATGTGTTTAGTCTTTCCTTGACGGGGAATGTGGAGGAAGAAGGATGATTGCAGAAGTGTGCCAGTTCGAGCTTCTCGGACAGAGCTCCTTTTATGTCTGTCTTCCCAATCATGTCCATCTCTCTCAGCTACATTCTCCTCGACAGACAGAACGACTCCGTACAAGCCGTCACTATCCGTATCTTTGGTAGCATAAGAGTGGCGATCCGATATTACAGTGGCTTGCAGATTCCTTACAGCCCGCAGTTAGCGCCGCGGCCCGCACCGTGACACGGGCGGAGGGCGAGCCCGGCTGAGAGGCCAGCTGAGCATTCCGTGTCGCCGATTCGTTCAAGTTTTGTGGCCCGAGACAGCTCAGCTCTTCCCGCCTGGCGCTAGACAGAAATCATGCTAAACGAGGCGAGGGGCGTCACCGATGAAGATGCAAAGACCGAATCTGGGATTTATTGCAGGCTTTTGGAGGTGGATGAGGAAGTTCGTGCCAATCACGATGTGAGGGTTGCCCACGATCGCCGACAATCGGAATCGAAGTCCCTTACTCCTTCACTAGTCCGCCACAACTCACCTGCTGACTCGAAAACAACTCGGTGGCTGGCCGTGGAGGAGGCCGTGGTGCTGGTGTAACTGTGGATGTGGGTGCCTCCGTCAGCCTGCAGGCTGGCCAATCCTCTGTTCACACACGCACCAGCAAGATATCGGTGATATTATGTGACTTGTATCTCATTACGTGTTGCTCTTACACAACAACCTCGGAACCTGCTCTTGACCCGGCAGCTAGTATTTTGTCTTCTGTCCAGCCTTGGGCTCTTTGAAAATGCCGTCATGATGTGTGGTAGGGAACAGGCAAGATGTGAAGAACTGTGATGGTATTCTGGAAAAGGCTGTGGTGGGCCAACTGCTAGCGATGGAGTGGCCCAGATCTGGTCACGCCTACCGAGTTCCTGTCGTAGTGCGGAAGAAGGTCTTGGGCGCCAGGCCGTAATTGTTATTGCACCATGGGAGATGTTGGAGAGCAAGAGTGAGCGTGAGGAGACCACGGGGTTCTGAGAGCGTGTAAGTGCGTATGTGTCTGGTTCACGCCCGTTGCAACAACTCGCATTCAAACTGTCTGCCTAGGAAGCCACTACCGTGTCGATGAAACCGGTCCAACTCGTCCAGTCATGCTACAAACGAACTGCACATATAGTTGTTCCAAGCGCTGATTTCTCCACTCCTCCTTAGCCACCCACCAACAGACATACACCGCTACCCGTCCCCGACTCCCCTTTTCCATGTCCGGCGTAAAGACGCCTTGAGCTTGTAAAAGGAGGCCTTGAACTCGTAAGATGTCAGAAGGTAAGCATGACGGGAGGTGAGGATGAGACGAGATGGTACGCACTGCCAACACATCCACTTGACCACCACCGTGACTCGGTCCACATCAAAACATGATGGGCATGTTCCCTTAATCTGGCGGTGGTGGCGATGCGGTGGCGGTGGACTCAATATTTCTCAATTCAACAGGTTGGGGCGTGGTCCCCCTGCTGCTGAGCAATAAGGCTCGAATCTGGCGGCCGGCCTCGTTCACGATGTCCCTGCTGCGGAGCCAGTTTTTGGTAAGCCTGACAAGCCAGAGAAACAGGGGGGTGGCGATCATGGGGATGATGATGTGGGAGATGACTGCGAGGTAAAGTTGGTGTCTAGAAACAGCAGCAAGGCGCGGATGGGCAACAAGGAGGTAACCAGAGCAACAGGCGCTATTGACGTCATGGAACATTCGCAAAACGCGAGACACCATCAAATCACGAAAGCAAATAGCAATGAGGCGCCAGCAGGGAAGCTAAGCCGGGAGGACTTCCAGTTACTGTCCTTGGTGGTCCACTTCTCACTGCGCTGGCTCAGCTCGGGAATGGCAGCGGGCGCATCAGACATAGTAAGGGGCAACCTTGTAATGGATCGGGGTGTCGAGATTGGGGATCGTCGCCATCGTTAGGTCGCAAATTGTGGTTCTCTGAAAATGACAAGTTGGGTCGCAATGTCATCGATGAGAGAACAGAGGGAGAGGCGAGAGCCGAGGCAGTCTGTCGTGGCAGCAAGAGTCCCGTCGTGGCAGCAACAGTCCCGTCGTGGCGGCAACCTACCGCCCGTCGTGGCAGCAACCTACCATAGCGCGCCAGGGGGCATAATGCTTGTATGGCCAGTTTCAACGTCCCCCTAGCGCGCAAGGCTACTAAGGGAAAACTTTTGTTTTTTTATATTGTTATTTTCTTCTTTCTTAGTTTCGCGAAATGTGACGTGAGGCTTCTCAGCGTAGAGTGCTAGGACATATTATTTGCTTAGGTAGGGACGCTCTCTCTCCTCTATGCAAAATCTCTCTTGAGGTTTGTTTTCCTCTCTGTTCCTCCTGTTCTCCCTCTGTTACTGCCCACCCCACCGAGATTCTCACTTTCCTTATTCCATTTTCTCTCCTTGTTTATTCTCACCCCCAGCAAGCCACGCTGCTAAACTCCTGGCTGGTCACCCCCTCTCATGATAGCAATCCACTTCATAGTAGTGATGGTGGTTGCTCTCAACTTCTCCACTCTCCACTACCACGCCGGAGGCGGAGACAGCAACGACACGGGCGACAACCTCTCCCGCAAGAGAAACACCTTGTCGAGGTCAAACAGCCACTGGTACTCGTCGTAGTTCCGCAGTTGTCCAGACTGGACGGCCAGATGGACGGCCACGCGGAGGTCGGGCAGGCCGACCGAGTAAAGGGCGCCCGTCATCTGGGCGCCGCAATACCGCTGGTGTACGGTTGGATCCCTCTCCCGTTTGGCGTCCATGACGGCCTTGACCTGGGCGTCTATGTCGGCTATGCGGGACGAGATGAACGACTGGGTCTCGAGGAGGCGGGACTTTTCGCGCTGCGCGGCGAGCAGGGACGGCCACGAGTCGTCGATCACGACAGGGGTCGGGAGGCAGGCGAGACGCGCCCATTCGTAGGGCGGGAGGAGGCCACCGGTCTCGTCGTGTTCATGGCTCTGGTGCTGGTATTGCGGGATGGCGGTGAGCACGTGGTTGTCGCCTGCGGCTGTGATGCCAGTCCACATATAAACCTCGGGCTTGTTGGCATCGTCGGGGGCGTACCATTGGCCAACGGGGCCAGCGAAATTGCCTTGCACGACCCGCCACTCGTCGGCGCCGATGGTGCGGCCCCTAAAACCGTCGTCCCCTTCGGTGGTTGAGGGCACGCGTATCCTATCACCAGCGAGCTCGGTCCAGGGGAACATAGCGTGCCAGAACCGGCGGATTTCGTAGACGGCCGTGTGCTTGTGCCCTTTCTTTTCCTTCTTCTTTTCCTTTTCCTCCTTCTTTTCTGACCCAGCTTTGTTGCTATCGTGCACTAGCGAGCCAAGGCCAGAGCCGTGGAGGAGACGGCCGAGCTTCATGGTGACGGTGTGGTTGGTTGTTGAAGATGATGGTAGATGCGGGAGGAGAGAGAGGGGCAGCAAAAAGGGGGACGGGTGCTCACTCAACCCGAGCACTCTGCATCTCGACATGCCATGGCCTCAGAGACTCGTCATGCTTGTACTCGCACCATAATATCTGAGCGCATATTCAACGATGATGATTGTTAAAACTCATCTTGCGGCTGGGTTTGAGCACGCGTCGTCTCCAACTTCCAACTTCCACGCGGTACCGCAGCTGAGCGCAGGCAGAATGCATCTTGATGGAGCAGAGAGCTCTGCGGCAAGCACCCCGTCTCGCTACAATCGGCTGCGCTGCCATTCGCGGCCTGGCGATTCAGCTGGATCAAGGACCTAGGTAGTGCGAACAACGAACATCAGGTTTCCAAATGTTGCGTACAGACAACGGATACTCTGGGAAATATCCGCAGGAGACGGGCAGCTGCCTGCGGCACCCGACAGGGGTTGGTTCCAATTGAAACCCCAGCACATGCCCAGCCACGCCAAACCGATTCCCCAGGAACGGGCCACCATTGAGCGGCACCCCGGAAAGCCCCGCCAATCAGCATCGATCGCTGTGACGCATGACGCACGACGCAGCACACGACGGGAGCCAAGGCAGCGGGTTCGCCTGGCGCAGTGGTGGCCGCCGCCGCCTTCGGGGCGCTGATCTCATCTCCAGCTTGCCTGAGCTTGCCTGCGTCGACAACACCAAACACGAACACCAACATCGAACCACCACTCCACAAGCCACCGCCATCGTGCTTTCGCACCTTTTCATCTCCCCACCCCAACAGACGCTATTCGAGCTACCGTGCCGGTTGTGCCGCCGAGCGGCTGATTGATTGCTGAACCGGTGACGGCCATGACGAAGCTCTCGGGGCTCGTCGCATCGGGCGGGCTCCTGTTGACGACGCTCGGGTCCGTCGCCGCCGACACCCTCTACACGCCGAAACACGAAGCCGGCCGCTGCGCGATTCGAGGCAACTGCGGAGCCAAGCGAGTCTTTGGCAGCCAGCTGCCCTGCCTCGACAATGGCCCCGCCGAGGAACCCGACGCCAAACTGCGCCAGCAGCTGACGGACCTCTGCGGCCCCAAGTGGGCGCAGGGCCCCGTGTGCTGCACCGGGGACCAGGTCGACGCCCTCAAGTCCAGCCTCTCGACCGCCAACCAGATAATATCCACGTGCCCGGCCTGCAAGGACAACTTCTACAACATGTTCTGCACCTTCACGTGCTCGCCCGACCAGTCCCTGTTTATCAACGTGACCAGCACGCTGGAGAAGAACGGCAAGACGCTGGTCACCGAGCTGGACCAGCTGATTTCGGAAGAGTACGGGACCGGGTTTTACAACAGCTGCAAGGATGTCAAGTTCGGCCCGACAAACTCGAGGGCCATGGATCTGATCGGCGGCGGTGCCAAGAACTACACACAGCTGCTCAAGTTCCTGGGCCAGGAGCGCTTCGGAGGTTCGCCTTTCCAGATCAACTTCCCGACGAGCTATGCGGAGCACAAGATGGAGCCGCTGCCCATGAAGCCCAAGAAGTGCAACGACGAGGATCCCAACTTCCGCTGCGCCTGCATCGACTGCCCGGCCGTCTGCCCGGAGCTCCCGGCCGTCGTGGAGGCGGGGTCGTGCCACGTCGGGGCGCTGCCGTGTCTGTCCTTTGCGTCCATTCTGACCTACAGCGTGCTGCTCTTCTTGTTTGCTGGCGCCGTCACGGGAAAGGTCGCCTGGAGCAGGCACGCCAAGCGGAGGAGTGAGCGCTTGAGGCTGCTGACCGACGCGGCGCCGAGCGACGACGAAGACGAGGGCGACCTCACCGAGAACGGGGCCATGTTCGACCGCCCGCAGAACACATACATCGTCAACACCTGGTGCGACGCTGCCTTCTCGCGCTTGGGACACGTGGCTGCGCGGTTCCCGGCCCTGACCATCGTCAGCAGCACCCTGGTGGTGCTGTTGCTGAGCGTCGGCTGGTACCACTTCGAGATCGAGAAGAACCCGGCTCGCTTGTGGGTGAGCCCGACGTCCGAGGCCGCGCAGGAGAAGGACTTTTTCGACTCCCACTTTGGACCGTTCTACCGGACCGAGAAGATCTTCCTGGTGAATGACGTGGACGCTTCGGCGCCCGGCCCGGTCTTGACTTACGATACTCTCCTTTGGTGGATGGACGTGGAGAAGAGCGTCCGGCAGCTCAAGGGCGCCAAGTTTGGGAGCACCCTGCAGGACCTCTGCCTCAAGCCGACTGGCGACGCCTGCGTCGTGCAGTCCGTTTCGGCGTACTTCCAGGATGATCCCGACTCCGTTGACCCTCAGGGTTGGAAGGACAGGCTGCGGGAGTGCGCCGACTCGCCCGTGGGGTGCCGCCCAGAATACGGCCAGCCCCTGGAACCCAATATGATTCTTGGAGGCTACGCCGAGTCGGGTGACCCGGCCGACGCGACCGCCATGACGGTGACCTGGGTTCTGAATAATTACCCCGAGGACTCGTACGAGGCAGACCGGGCAATGGACTGGGAGGAAGCCATCAAGGACCGGCTGCTCATGCTGCAGGACGAGGCCAAGGAGCGCAACCTCCGCCTCTCCTTCTCTACTGAGATCAGCTTGGAGCAGGAGCTCAACAAGTCGACCAACACCGACGCCAAGATCATTGTCATCAGCTACATCATCATGTTTCTCTATGCGTCCATCGCTCTTGGTTCCACGACGCTGTCGTTCCGGGACTTCATGCGCAACCCGGCCATCTCGCTGGTCGAGTCCAAGTTCACCCTCGGCGTGGTGGGCATCCTCATCGTGCTCATGTCCATCACCGCGTCGATCGGCCTCTTCTCTTGGGTCGGTTTGAGGGCCACTTTGATCATCGTCGACGTCATTCCCTTCATTGTCCTGGCTGTTGGCGTCGACAATATTTTCTTGATTGTCCATGAGTTTGAGCGGGTGAACATCAGCCACCCCGATGATGTGGTCGAGGTCCGGATTTCAAGAGCGCTCGGCCGGATGGGCCCCTCAATTCTCTTCTCTGCCATCACGGAGACGATCTGCTTTGCCCTGGGCGCCTTCGTCGGCATGCCGGCTGTGCGCAACTTTGCCGTCTATGCGGCCGGAGCCGTCTTCATCAACGCCATCCTGCAGGTGACCATGTTTGTCTCGGTCCTCACGCTAAACCAGATCAGGGTCGAGGACTCCCGGGCGGACTGCTTCCCGTGCGTGCAGGTCAAGTCGGCCAGGATCCATCTTAATGGAAATGGTGGCGGCAACGGGGCCCGGTACTACGAAGCGCCCTCGGAGAGCCTGCTGCAGCAGTTCATCCGCAAGACATATGCCCCAAGGCTGTTGGGGAAGAAGACCAAGGCCGTCATCGTTGCCGTCTTCCTGGGCGTGTTTGCCGCGTCAGTGGCGCTTCTGCCCGAGGTTGAGCTTGGGCTGGACCAGCGCGTCGCCATCCCCGATGACTCGTACCTGATCCCCTACTTCAACGACCTCTACGACTATTTCGATGCCGGCCCGCCCGTCTATTTTGTTACCCGCGAGTTCAACGGCACCAGCCGGGAGGAGCAGCAAAAGATCTGCTCTCGCTTCACGACGTGTCAGCAGCTCTCCCTCACCAACATCCTCGAGCAGGAGCGCAAGCGCGAGGAGGTGTCGTACATCTCGTCGCCCACCGCCGGCTGGATCGACGATTTCTTCCAGTGGCTCAACCCCGACAACGAAGCCTGCTGCGTCAACCGGCGCAAGCCCTGCTTCTCGAGCCGCGACCCGGGCTGGAACATCACACTGTCGGGCATGCCCGAAGGCGACGAGTTCGTGCACTACCTCAAGAGGTTCCTCTCGTCGCCCACCAACGAGGACTGCCCGCTCGCCGGCCAGGCCTCGTACGGCTCAGCCGTCATCGTCGACTCGGATCGCGACACCATCCGCGCCAGCCACTTCCGCACCATGCACTCCCCGCTCCGCAGCCAGGACGACTTCATCCGTGCCTACGCCGCGGCCCGCCGCATCGCGCACGACATCAGCACCAACACGGGCCTCTCCGTCTTCCCCTACTCGGTCTTCTACATCTTTTTCGATCAGTACGCCACCATCGTCTCCCTGACCACCACCCTCCTCGGCTCGGCCGTCGCCATCGTCTTTGTCGTGTCCGCCCTGCTCCTCGGCTCCCTCCTCACCGCAGCCGTCGTGACCACCACGGTGATCATGGCTCTCGTCGACATCGTCGGCGCCATGGCACTCATGGGCGTCTCGCTCAACGCCGTCTCCCTCGTCAACCTCATCATCTGCGTCGGCATCGCCGTCGAGTTCTGCGCCCACATCGCCCGCGCCTTCATGTTCCCCTCGCGCACCTTTATGGAGCGCGCCCGCAACCGCTTCCGCGGGCGCGACGCCCGCGCGTGGACTGCGCTCGCCAACGTGGGCGGCAGCGTATTCTCGGGGATCACGATCACCAAAGTGCTCGGGGTGACGGTGTTGGCGTTTACGAGGAGCAAGATCTTTGAGATTTATTATTTCAGGGTGTGGGTCGCGCTGGTGCTGTTTGCGGCGACGCACGCGCTGGTGTTTTTGCCGGTTGCGTTGTCGATCGCCGGCGGGGAGGGGTATGTGGATCCCGAGAGTGAGGGGGGGCTGGAGGAGGATCTGGCGAGCCGGCGGTACCGGGCGCTGGTGCCGGACGAGTCGGACTCGGAGGGCGAGGAGGAGGATTAGCGGGCCTTGGCTCAGGCGGTGGTGTTGGGGCGGGCGAGGGGCGGGAGTGATGAGG
>OUNM011068914.1_pt1 | contig 24202 bp, 23 predicted proteins | sample 1769961 | NCBI WGS metagenome assembly OUNM01 (sample SAMEA3914820, study PRJEB12502) | metagenome | biome: forest; material: soil | place: USA | collected 2012-03-12 | depth 0.3 m | reverse complement strand
GATAGAATCCCACATTTTCCAACCGATCCCTTCATCTGCCGGATTTTCAGGGTTGAAATAAAAGGGTTCCGCGAACAATGTTTTGCATACTGCCCAAGTTTTGGACACGCCCGGGATTTCCTCCACCGTGGCATGGCTCACCCATGACCACAGTAGGAATAAGGTCAACATTCCACAAACGAAATAGAAGAGGTTCCGTACTGTTTGCATCAAGAACGAATCGTCCAGCACGAGGAGTTTGTACACTTGTGATCTCATTTTGCTTTTCTTTTAAATGTGATGTGAATCTTCAATAGGTCGATCTGAGTTGTTCATTTTTTTGCCCTTCCCTTGCATTTCCGTCATGGAAAAGGGCATTTGTTTTGTTTTCCGTCCTATTTTGCGCAAGGACGTAGGTTCGCCTCCGGATTGGCCGGGTCGAACGTGTAATTATCGAGTTTGATCGTAAAGGGCTTCATTTCATCGTCAGGAAGCGATAGGCCCATTTCTTTGGCTACTTCTGTATACAACTCGTCTTGGACCAGCTTTTCAGTGATTCCTTTATAATCGGCAGAGGCATTCAGGTAATTGAATCGTTTGTACATGGCCAAAACAAAGATCCCGTGAGCTTTACGCGGCATGTTGACGAAGCCATTGTTGTGGAACATCATAAAGTCGTCTTTGTATTTTTGAGCCCCCAAGTCACATCCGATGTCGTACGAGCCCGCCAGGCGCGCTTCAATCACCGCCAAGGGAGCATTGACATAATAGGGTTTCGTCAACCAAGCAGCGGCCTTTTTGCGATTGGCGGGCACGTCCAGCCATTTGCACGCTTCCAAGATCGCCTTCATGACATTTTTCAGGTCGGCCCGACGTGTGGTGGCAAATGTTTTATTGGCTACCAATGCTTTTTCTGGATGATGCTTCCAAATGTCTTGCGTAGTCACATGGGTGAAGCCTACGTTTTGCGCGACCGCCACCCCGTTCCATGGTTCTCCTACACAGAAGCCTTCCATGTTGTCTACCCGCATGTTGGCGACCATTTGGGGAGGAGGAATGGTGATAATGCCAACATTTTTTTGTTGCACTCCCGTTGCGGCTAACCAGTAACGCAACCACAGGTCGTGCGTACCGCCAGGAAAAGTCATGGCAAAGGTGATGTCCTTTTTCCTCTTGGCCACTTCCGCCACGGCGGCCGGTACTTTTTTAAACTCTTTGAAGCCTACTTCCCCGCAGAAATCTTTGGAAAGACTGATGGCTTGACCATTGTTGTTCAACATCATCGTGATCAACATTTCCGAGCCCGCTTTTCCACCTACTCCAGTATACACCGAATAAGGCATCGAGAACAGGCAATGGGAAGCCTGGAGCTCTCCGTTCAATAATTTGTCGCGGACATTGGCCCAAGAAGTTTCTTTGGACAATTCTACGTCCACGCCGTATTTGGTGAACAATCCCATCTCCTTTGCTACCACCAAAGGGGCACAATCGGTTAGCGGGATAAAGCCTAATTTGATTTTTTCTCCGTGGGGAGTGTACGAACTAGTCGTGAATACGACAATTCCGAAAGCGAGGACAAGCGCCCAAGGCGTGGAGAAAAGACGCCGGAAAACTGTTTTCTTTTTCATTTCAATGAGGTATTTAATTTTTTACACAATCGCTTTTTATACCGGGACACTTACTTCGTTTCTGTAGGAGCCTCTCCTTCTTTTGCTTTTTTCAATTCGTCGATCTGATCTTGCAATTCTTTCACTTTGGATGACAATTGATCGTTATTCAACGTAGTAGAACTAATGGCGACAGGCGGCGTGAACAAAAAGTCGGGACGGATGGTAAGCATCACATATGCCCAATTGGCTTCTTTTCGGATATCTGTCCTTGGTGCCCCGGTAGCGGTTGTCTGCCCTTTTGCCAATTCGGTGCTTTCAGTGGCTCCAAAGTATTTGCTGTACCCTACTTCCAAGTTCACGAACTTGTTGATGTTGTAATTCAACACGATGTCCAATTCGTTGCCGAGGTCTTTTGTGTACCCTGCCCCGAACGAACCATCGGACTTGAAGTTGTGGTAATCTACCGTGACGAAATAACGGCTGGCAGTATATTTGGCCCGCAACTGCGTATTGATCAGGCCTCCTTTAGGTGCACCTGTTCCTGTATAGAAATAATCCATGTATCCCCACCATCTGTGCGGCGTACCATATAAGGGGTCGAAGCCTTTATTGGTGGCATAGCCTCCATTTAATCCTGTGGATTTATCATCTCCTACGCTGTTTCCAGAAAGGTAATCGATGGCAGGTCCGATCTGAAATTTCCCTTTTGCATAGGCGACCGACAAATTGGCCATATAGCCTTTCATATTATTTCCGGCCTTGTCATTTCCTCTCTGCGTAAAAGCACCTCCGTCGATTTTTATCTTTCCGGCGCCCGAGGCATTCCCGATCTGGGAAGAAAAATTAATGCCCATCGTCCAGCGGCCGTTGTATTGGCGGTCCGTGTAGTAATACCGCGACCTCACGCCTCCCACGACGGCCGTATCCACATATTTGGCAAAATTGTCATTCAGCACCAAGGCCGAGATTTTGGTTTGCCCCCATTTGCGGCTTGCGTATAAAAATTCCATGGTCTTGTACATTTGACCGATGGCATTGGTGCCTACGGGCCCTACCGTCCCTTGAATAGGAGTCCCTGCGTTGGCAGGTGTTGCCAAAGGAACTGTAAATCCTCCCCCGGCATGCGGCGTGGAGGCCACAGTCGTATTCTGCGGATTGTAAAAGATACCATTTGTCCCAAAGGCATCCGTGTTTTGATTAAAGGCGGCTCCCAGATCCACTTGATATCCTCTATGAAGGAATTTCAAAATGGCGGCATCGTGCCTTCTTCCTTGCTGCAACCAATCCAGGTTTCCCAATAGGCGCACATCGTCGTATACGATTTCCTGACGCCCTACTTTTAGGGCCAGATTGTCCACTTTCAACCAACAGTTGGTATCTGAGGCTGTTGCGATCGTGAATTCTCCCCAAGCTTCGTGCAAAAACAATTTATTGCCATCCGCATTGTTGATAGTAGATGCATCTTGCCCCCATACCCTTACATCGCGTAACTGCACTTGAAAGTCAAGCTTCGTCCATTTGTACCCATAGAGCAAATTCGTGCGCTGTGAAGTAAAAATGGCCGGATCCATTTTGTAAGCCGACAAATTGCCTGCCCCATCCCGGTATTCGGCACGCGTCCTTACAGTCCCGATAATTCTTTGTTGGGCAACAGAGACGAAGCCGGTCGTCAACATCCCGGCCAGAAAAATTCCTCTCAGGGTCAAATGGGGTTTTCTCATAACTTTATTCTTGGTTTAGGTGGTAGGTGGAACGCTGCGCAACAGACAACTTGGTATTCCCCTTGAGCGGTCTCCCAAAGGCTTATTTTCACTATTTCCGAATATCTTTGAAGGCCATTTCTTCTTTTCTTCCCCCATACGAGGAACATTCTCGCCATCTCTCCCAAGCGTGTACAAGCCAAAGGAATCTGTACCGTGAACCAATCCAAAATGATCTGCGCACTGAATTTTGAAATCACTTTTTCAAAAAAAAGCGACTGGGCCACCTTTTGTCTTTTCAAAAAAGACCTATTCGGATAAAATTTATCTAGTTTTTCAAAAAGCATGCTCAAAATTAACAATCACATTAACATTAGAGTATTATTACTCAATTTTATTTTTAATAATTGAGTATATTCTTTAATATTTAGTATAAAAACTAAGAAAAATACTAAGTATTGTAGTTTATCAAGGAGATCGCCTTTATTTTCAGCTAAAAATTCTGCCTCAGATCTTCTCGCTGCTCTCTATATGCTTATGTCGTTGCAGGTATTTCTAAAATAGCGTAATTTTGTTGTCGTACACTAAGTCTGAAACTTAGCTTGTTTCCAAAATGAAAGCATATACTGTTCTCCTCTATTATTGCTATTCTCCGATCGAGGACCCTGAAAAGTTCCGGGAAGAGCACCATCAATTGTGTTTATCGCTTCGGTTAAACGGCCGAATCATCGTAGCGGGCGAAGGACTGAACGGCACTGTTTCCGGCAAAGCAGAAGACTGTGCAGCCTACATGCAAGCCGTGAAAGCCGATGCACGCTTTGCCCACACCGATTTCAAAATCGACCATTCCGACGTTCCCGCATTCCAGAAGCTTCATGTGCGCGTAAAACCAGAAATCGTGCATTCGGGATTTGGGCACGTCGATCCCACCAAAAGGACCGGCATCCATTTGACTCCGTCCGAATTCAAAAAAATGAAAGAGGAAGAAGGCGTAGTGGTATTGGATGTACGTTCCAATTACGAACACGGGGTTGGGAAGTTCAAAAATGCGGTGACACTTGACATCGAAAACTTCCGGGACTTACCGGAAAAAATAGAAGAGCTCGAAAAATACAAAGGAAAGAAAATACTCACCTATTGCACAGGCGGCATAAAATGCGAGAAAGCGAGTGCGTATTTACTCGAGCAAGGATTCTCCGATGTGTACCAATTGCATGGAGGCATCATTAAATATGGAATCGAGGAAGGCGGGCAAGATTTTGAAGGCAAATGCTATGTATTTGATAACCGCATCGCCATAGAGGTCAACACAGTCAATCCTACGGTTATTTCTGCCTGTTTCCTTTGCGGAACTTTTTCGGACCGCATGGTCAATTGTGCCAACCCCGAGTGCAACCAGCATGTCCCGATTTGTGAAAAATGCGGCTGGGAAATGGAGGGGGCATGTTCAGACGCCTGCAGGACACATCCTCAAAAACGTTCTTATGATGGCACTGGCTATTATGCCAAAAACTCAAATGGCTACAATCCTTATTTGAATGCCAAACGATTGGGAAAAATAAAGGGCGATTCGGTACAAATTGCGAAATAGCAGGTATAACGTGTCTGCTATTTTGCGAGGAACTACGTCCATTTTTTTGCATATTTGTTTGTACTATCTTCCGAGCATATTATGCAACAACTACGTGACTTCCTTCTCGGCCTATTACAGGCATCGGATTGGCCGGCCAGATGGGTGTGCGGGAATTGGACTTCATTTCACGGATGGCTGTATATCTTTTCCAGTCTCGCTATTTGGGCAGCTTATTTCGCCATTCCGATCATTTTGCTTTCCGTCCTCCGGAAAAGGGCGGATGTCCCTTTCCGCGGCATATTTTGGCTTTTCATCCTCTTTATTTTTGCCTGTGGTGCCACACATCTGGTAGATGCCAGCATGTTTTGGTACCCTGCCTATCGATTCTCGGCCATGGTATTGTTTGCCACGGCGGTGATCTCTTGGCTTACCGTCTCCGCCCTCGTTAAAATACTTCCCGAAGCCTTGACGTTCAAGTCGCCGGCACAATTGGAAGAAACCATCCACCAACGCACGTTCGAACTGGAAGAAAGCAATAAACACCTTAAAAAAGTAAATACCGATTTGGACAGTTTTGTGTATGCGGCTTCCCACGATTTAAAATCGCCTTTGAACAATATAGAAGCACTCAGCACGATGATCGAAGAGGACATCAAGTTGGGGTATGCGCCCGATGTGGAAGCGATTGAGCGCATCAAAGTGTCTGTGCACAAACTCAAAAGCACCATCTTGCGGTTGTCCGATGTAGCCCGGATCCAGAAAGATCCCTACGACGACATTGAACCTACCTTGTTCTCCGAACTGCTCGAAGAGGTAGTGAGCGAAAATCAGGAACTCCTCCTTTCGGCCCATGTGGAAATAAAGACCCATTTCGAAGAGGAAAAAATTACCTACTCTAGAATGGGTTTAAAAAGTATCTTGTATAACCTCTTGACCAATGCCGTCAAATATTCTTCTCCCCAAAGACGGCCCCTCATCGAAATCCATACCAAAAAATCGGGGCTCCAAACGGCCTTGATCGTAAAAGACAACGGGCTGGGGATTGACATGGAAAAAAACAAAGAGAAGATTTTCACCATTTTCAAACGCTTCCACGACCATGTGGAAGGCAGCGGCATAGGTCTTTATACAATAAAAAACATTGTAGAAAGCAAAGGGGGTACCATCTTGGTGGAAAGCTCGCTGGATGTGGGCTCCCAGTTTACAGTCCTTCTCAATGCATGACCCTATGAACGCGCTTAGCTTAAAAAAGACAGACTGCATCCTTCTCGTCGACGACGACGAGACGAGCAATTACATCAGCCAGCGAATCGTATCGAAATTTTATGCTGCAGCCCAAACCCACCTGTTGACCAATGGGCAAAAGGCGATGGAGTTCATGGAAAAGCTATGGTCGGAACAAAAAAAATCGCCGGATTTCATTTTTTTGGACATCAACATGCCCGTCATGGACGGATTTCAATTGTTGGAAGAATTGCGCAGAAAAGACATCAAATCGGTCGAGCAAAGCAAAATCATTCTCCTCACCTCTTCTTCCAATCCCAGGGATGTCGAAGAGGCGAAGAAATACCCCATCCACGCTTACCTCAACAAACCGCTTACCTACGAAAAGATGAAAGAACTCTCCGAGACGCTTCACTAGGTCCTCCGGTATTTTAAAGATATTTTCTATTTTTTACCCGAATCCAATGTAAAATGCGATTTTTACGCCCTTGTCACAAAACATAGTGGATTTGAAAAAGAATTACACGCGTCTTATCACGACCTTATTGTCTTTGGCAGCCTGTGTTTGGCTGGTAAAAAGTGCTTATTCCGGCCAAGACCTGCCTTCTATCTGGCAACATATTCAAGAGGTCAACCTCGGTTGGGTAAGCGTGATCGTAGTATGTAGCATCGCCTGCCATTTTGTACGGACATTGCGTTGGCAAATGCTGTTGAAAGCCTGCGGCAAAGAAGTGGGATTTTGGAAAACCTTTGGATCCTTGATGTCGGGCTATTTGGTCAATCAGGTCATTCCAAGGTTCGCGGAATTGTTGGTACGGTGTTATCTACTGAACCGCTCCGATAAAATCAGCTACGGCACTTCTATGGGCTCTATTTTGGCGGAGCGCATCATCGATACCCTTTCTCTGGGCATTCTTCTCGTCTCTTGCTTTGTGTTTTTCGGCGACATCAGCTATGCTTTTTTTGATCTGCATATCCGGCAACCCCTTTCTGGTTATTTCGGAGCGATGCCTTTTTGGAAAATAGGGGCCGCTCTCCTCGGTATCGTAGGGATTCTCTATTTCGTCATCGAGCGGGCACAAAAAAAAGGAGAAAAGGTGGCAGAACAAACCGATACGCCCAACGTGGTGGACGAATTCGCGGACGAATCGATCCAAGGATTTGCCTCTATGTTAAAAGTGGAGAACAAACTTCTTTTTGGGGTTTATACGGTCGTGATCTGGCTATTCTATTTTACGATGACCTATTTCTGGTTCTTTACCCTCAAAGAAACGAGCCACTTAGGTATGCGGGAAGCCTTTTTCATTTGGATGATCGGAAGTATAGGGCGGATGGTCCCCACACAGGGCGGCGGGGCAGGTGCATACCATTACCTCGTGATCCAGGCATTCCTTTTATTTGGCATTTCTGCATCGGTAGCAGGAGCCATGGCCTTGCTCATCCATGGGCTTCAAACCATTTTGTATGTCTTCTTGGGCAGTATCAGCCTGGCCGCCTACATGATCCTGACAGGCAAAGAGGAAACTGCTTCTCAGACGGCATAAGTCATCCCTATTTTTCTAAAAACGAGCAGGAAGAATCCCTAGGAAACCCTTTTGACATATGTCAAAAAAAAAGGGCGAACCATGTGGTTCGCCCTTTTCTCCCAATTTATAGAAAGTTATGCTTCCAATTCTTTCAAGACCAATTCATTGGCCAATTTGGGATCTGCTTTCCCTTTGCTGCGTTTCATCACCTCTCCCATAAAGAGGCCCAAAATCCCTTTTTTGCCTCCTTTGTATTCCGCCACTTTGCCAGGCATTTCCGCTAATACCTCTTTGACGATAGGCAGGATCGAATCCGCATTGCTGTCCTGCAAGAGGTTCAATTCTTTTGCCAACTGGAGCGGGTTCTTATTGGGGTGTATCAACATTTCTGGATAGATGTTCTGTTGCGCCACGGTATGGCTCACTTTCTTTTCATCCACCAAAGCGATGAGTTCGGCGATTTTTTCCGGAACGATGGGATAATCCCGGATGTGCAAGGTCAATTCGTTCAGGAAAGACTTCACGGGTCCCATTACCCAATTGGAAGCCGCCTTATAGTTGTTGGTTTTATGGCAAATTTCCTCAAAAAAGAGGGCGATCTCTTTACTGTCTGTCAACACATAGGCATCGTATTCCGGCAGTCCATATTGTTTCTGGAACTTCTCCAGCAAATAGTTTGGCAATGGAGGCATGGACGCTTTGGTCTTTTCCAACCACTCTTCGGAGACGATGATAGGCTGCAAATCAGGCTCAGGGAAATAACGGTAATCGTTCATTTCTTCTTTGGTCCGCATACCGTAAGTTTTTCCTGTCCCCGCATCGAAGGTGCGCGTTTCAGAAATGATGATTTCTCCTTTTTCAACCAATTCGATTTGGCGGTCTATTTCATGTTCGATGGCCCGTTGCACATTTCGGATGGAGTTCATGTTCTTTACTTCCACCTTTTTGCCCAAGGTCTTACTTCCTTTGAGCATGACAGAGATATTGGCATCGCAGCGAAGAGACCCTTCTTCCATGTTTCCGTCACAGATCTCGAGGTAGCGCACCAATTTGCGCACTTCGGTCAGATATTGATAGGCTTCATCGGAGTTGAACAAGTCGGGTTCCGACACGATCTCGATCAAGGGCACCCCTGCCCTGTTGAAGTCGACCAAGGTATCGGTCTCTTCTTCCAAGTGCATGGATTTGCCCGCATCTTCTTCCATGTGGATCCTATTTAGTTGCACATTCCGGTAGGTGCCGTCGCCCAGTTTGATGCGCACTTTCCCTCCTACACAAATAGGGTGTTTGTCTTGCGTGATCTGGTAGCCTTTGGGAAGGTCTGGGTAAAAGTAATTTTTCCTGGCGTATTCATTGTACCTCGAAATTTCGCTATGGCAAGCGATTCCCATCTTGATGGCGAATTCCACGGCTGTTTTATTGGCTTTGGGCAAGGCACCTGGATGTGCCAAGGTAATGACTGACACGTTGGAGTTGGGGAGGTCTCCGAATTCGGCAGAATCTGCCACGAACGCCTTGCTCTTGGTGAGCATCTGGCAGTGAACTTCCAACCCGATAACAGGTTGGTATTTATCGCGCAATGACATGGAATAAAATCAGATTTGCGCAAAGATATAAAAGGACGAGGCGTATAAAAACAAAAGGCCAAGGATTAATCCTCGGCCTTTTGTTTCGTGTGAACGAAAACTAGGTGATATCTGTCATGCTCTCCACATTGTGGTAGACGATGCATACCCCGCTCCATTTTTTGAACACTTCGTTCAATCTTATTTTTATATTTTCGATCAATTCTTTTGAAGTGATGGTGGTGACGATACAATTTTTGAATACATCGTTGAGATCGTCCCCATGCTTCACTCCTTTTGGATCTTTTCCGGTTACATCTTTCAATACATAATAAAAAGGCACATTTAGTTCTTCCAATACGTCCAATACTTTCTGCAGGTCCCTTTTTTCAATGATAATTTCCAATTTCTTGAGTGAATCCATTGCTTTAAATTTTAGCTAATATAGGTAATAACGCCAAACGTACCGTAAAGTTATGTTTCGTCTTATGCCAGCATATTTTCCAAAATGCTGAAATAAATAGGCAACCCTATCGTGATATTGAAGGGAAAAGTGACGGCAAGCGACATGGGCACATACAAACTAGGATTCGACTCGGGGATGGCCACACGCATAGCAGCTGGAACAGCAATATACGAGGCACTGGCTGCCAAAACAGTGAACAGGAAGGCGTCGCCCAACGGAAGCGCGAACACAGTAGAAATCACGATTGCCAACGTGGCGTTCAACAAGGGGACCAATAATCCGAAACTAATAAAGAATACACCTGCCTTTTGAAGGTCTTTTAAACGCTTGGCCGCCACTAAACCCATGTCCAACAAGAAGAGGCACAAAAATCCTTTGTACAAATCATCCGTCAACGGTTTGATGGCGGTATGGCCTTTCTCCCCTACGATGATACCGATCACCAACGCTCCCAAGAGAAGCACCACGGAACCTTCCGTAAAACCTTCGATGATGACGTGGCCGATGGTCGTGTCGTTTTCGGTCCCTTTTTCTTTTTGTGAAGCAAATTTGTTATATAAAATCACGCCTAATATGATCGCAGGAGATTCCATCAATGCCATTGCTGCGACCATGTGGCCTCCAAAATCCACTCCTTTTGCCTTTAAAAAACTACATGCAGTAGCAAACGTTACCGCACTTACCGATCCATAGGTGGCGGCAATCGCGGCGGCATCGTAGATATTCGCCTTTTTGCGCAAAATAAAAAAGGTATAGGTAGGCACCAGCACTGCCATGAACATGGCCAATCCCAATGTTTCCAAAATCTCTACACTTATACCGCTATGGCTAAGCTCCACTCCTCCTTTGAATCCGATAGAAAACAAGAGATACAAGGAAAAGAATTTTGAGATCGGTTGGGGGATTTCCAAATTCGATTTGATCAAAACGGCCAAAATCCCAAGGAAGAAAAACGGTATCGGAAGGCTAATGAAGTTTTGCAATGCAGCAGATATATCCATAGTGTTTAAGTTTTTTACATTCAAATATACGTAGCCCGTTATACGGGAATTTATTTTTACAGGTTAAAATTCCGTTAAAGAGTTTTCAACGTATTGGATACATTGATTTTTAGTGCAAGTAAAGAGAAAACAGCATGTTTTTTGAATGTGCAGCCTAAAAATGCATATTTGCTTACCAAATCGTGTAGATGAAAAAAGTACTGTTTGTTTGTTTGGGAAACATATGCCGTTCTCCCATGGCAGAAGGCGTGTTGAATAAATTACTCAAAGAGAAAGGGCTGGAAGGAAAGATTCTCTGTGATTCCGCGGGAACTGCCGGATACCACATCGGGGAACTGCCCGATTTCCGCACCCGGAAAGTATGCGAAGAAAACCAAGCCCCTTTGAACCATCGGGGAAGAAAGATTTGCAAAGAAGACTTGGCCGAGTTCGACTTGCTGTTGGCCATGGACCAAGCCAACTATTATGACATCCTGCATCAGTTGGCGGTAAAGGAAGAAGACCGGGACCGTATCCGATTGGTCCGTAGTTACGAAACAGGGGCCATAGAAACCAAAGAAGTGCCCGATCCTTATTATGGGGACATGAACGACTTTTACACCGTGTACACCATGTTGGAAAATGCCTGTAAAGGATTGTTGCAAGAATTATTTCCTGATCAGGAAGGATAAGGGTTGTCGTCAGATCTTCCTTACCACAGTTCCTTTTTCCAGATCGATTTTCATTTCTTGTTCTTTCAAGGCCATCAGCATTTTCAACGCCTGTTCTTGCTCCTCTCTATTTTCAGATAGAAGGCCTTTTTTGGTTTCCTGGATCAATTCTTGCAGCCGTTTTTGTTTCAATCGTAGTACAGCGTCGTAGGCTACAGTTGCCAATTCATCGTCCTTTTTAGGAATAAAAATGGAATACTTTTCCCAATTGGGGCTCGTCTCCGTCATCTTGGACAAGATATCGGAAGCGGTTGCCCGAATTTCGTCGTCTTGATGGGTCAGGAAAAAATCACGGTTGAAAAATGTCTCCCCTGCATTGCGTTTTGCTTCTTCTAGGAACTTGGAAAAAAGGGGATGTTTGAATTCCACCTCTTCCAACTCTGTCAGGACGTAGCTTTCCAATCGCGTAGCAGGATCCAGCCATGTGCCTGCATACAGGACCAACAGACGTACGATTTCCTGTTCTGCCTTGTCAACCACAAGAAACGTTTCTTGTTCTTGGAAGGGAGCCCCAATTTCCGCAGGCATGTCTTCCCTTGTTTCAAAAACAGGCGGCTCGTTTCCAGGCTGTTTTTTCTTTTTGAGCAAGGCCCTGTTCAATTCGTCTAAAAGCACTTCTTCTTTGAGCCCGATGAGGGTGGCTGTCTGTTGGATCATGACGCTCCTCTTCAACGAGTCCGGCATTTTGCCGATGCTTTCTACGAGCTCTTTGGCGACCTCCGCTTTCCGAAGCGGGTCTTTCTTTATTTCCTCTAGAAACAGTTCTGTTTTGAAGGTGATGAAATCCTTGGTATTCGTTTGGATAAAGGCCTTGAAAGCTACTCCTCCTACTTTGCGCACGTAGCTGTCAGGATCTTCCCCGTCCGGAAAAAGGGCGACGCGCACATTCATGCCTTCTTCCAACAGAATTTCGATTCCCCGTAAGGAGGCTTTTATGCCTGCAGGATCCCCATCGTACAATACCGTCACATTTTCGGTAAACCTATGGATGAGACGGCTTTGGTCAACTGTCAAAGAAGTTCCCGAACTCGCCACACAATTTTCAATCCCTGCCTGATGCAACGAAATCACATCGGTATATCCTTCTACCAAAAAACAATTCTCTTCCTGCCGGATGGCGTTTTTTGCCTGAAACAAGCCATATAACACATGGCTTTTATGGTACACCTCCGTTTCAGGAGAATTGAGATACTTGGCGACTTCTTTATCCTTTTTGAGGATCCGTGCACCGAATGCGATGACCTTCCCTTGCGGATTGTGGATCGGGAAAATGACACGCCCACGAAACCGGTCATAATATCCTTCCTTTTCTTCCCTTTGCTTGATGAGGCCGGCCTTTTCTAGGAATTCGATTTGGTATTGGTTTTTCTTAGCCTCCGTCAAAAAAGCATCCCACGTATCCAAACTGTACCCCAACTCAAAGGATTTGATCGTCTTTTCGCTGAATCCCCTTTCCTTGAAATAGCTTAAACCCAAGCTTCTCCCATCAGGATGTTCAAATAAGATTTCTTGAAAATAGGTCTTGGCATACTGGAGTACGATCAGGAGGCTCTCGCGCTCGCTGACATTTTCCTTTTCCTTGGGAGCATTTTTGTCCTCTTCTATTTCCACTCCGTATTTCTCGGCCAAGGCCCTCAATGCCTCAGGATATCCAAGTTTTTCATGTTCCATTACAAAGCTGATGGCATCCCCGCTTTTGCCGCAGCCAAAACATTTGTAAATCCCCAATCGTGGATTTACATTGAAAGAAGGCGTCTTTTCGTTGTGAAATGGGCAGCAGGCCATGTAATTGCTTCCCCTTTTTTTCAAGGAAAGGTAATCGGACACCACCTCCACTACGTCGGCAACGGCTTTTATTTGTTCTATGGTTTGACGGGAGATGGACATAGGATGGGCACTCAGATACAACATCAAAGCTAGGGAAGAATGTTCAAGGTTTATCAGTTAGTTCTCCCCTCCGAGACAGGTGCTATCCACATGGTCTTTCCACAGAAAACAGTTTTATGCACAAAGCTTATGAACAATTGGGTAAATTGCGGCACGGTTCCTTGCCCTACTACGCATGGAACCGAATTGAGAACACGAGAATGGCCAAGGAAAAGGAAAAATTTGCCAAAGAAATCCAGATCAAAAACAAACGGGCGAGCTTCGATTATTTTTTTATCGACACTTATATCGCAGGAGTGTTGCTCACCGGGACCGAGATAAAATCGATCCGCATGGGAAATGCGAACTTGACCGACGGGTATTGTTATTTTAAAACGCCGACAGAACTGGTCGTAAAAGGACTGAATATTTCACGGTACAACGAAGGAACCTACAACAACCACGACCCCTTACGCGAACGGGTCCTCCTGTTGAAGAAAAAAGAGCTCAAGAAACTGAACGGAAAATCAGACGACCAAGGAGTTACGATCATCCCTGTACGGCTTTTCATCAACGAGCGAGGCTGGGCAAAATTGGAAATCGCCTTGGCAAAGGGGAAAAAGTTGTATGACAAAAGAGAAAGCATCAAGGAAAAAGACGTGAAGAGGGAAATGAGCAAGTCCAATCTTGAATAAACAGGAAGATTCCTAAATATCTTGTAAAAAATTCGCGTTGCCGGAGAGACAAGCGTATATTTGAATCATATTTTGGAAATGTGGTCCATTTGCTGAAAATGGCCAATTGTTTGCATCCGGAAATCTTAAAAATGGCAAATTTCCTTTTTGTTGGGCTTGGAAATCCAGGCCTAGAATACGAACTTACACGCCATAATATCGGCTTTCTCGTTCTTGATAGGTTAGCGTTTCAAAAACAAGTGGCTTTCACTCCGCAGCGATACGGGGAAAAAGCAGAATTTAAACATGCTGGAAAAACGTTTCATCTTTTGAAACCCTCTACCTATATGAATTTGAGTGGGAAAGCTGTTCAATATTGGCAAAACCAAACAAAAATAACAGCAGAAAATTTGGTCATCATCACGGATGACTTGGCCCTACCCTTTGAAAAAATACGGTTACGGCCGAAAGGTTCACATGGAGGACACAACGGATTACGAAATATTCAAGAAGTGCTAGGTTCAGAAGCATATGCCAGACTACGCGTAGGAGTGGGAAACGAATTTCCCAAAGGCCACCAAGTCGATTATGTGCTGAGCAGGTTCAACGATACGGAGATGGGGCAACTCCCTTCTCTCCTGGACCGGTGTACCGACTGCTTGATGACACTTTCACAACACGGAATTCAAACAGCGATGAACAAATACAACCAATAAAAAAAATTTTTTGGATAGGTACTTTTATCTACCTTTAACGCTCAAAAACAAGAATTGTGCAAGAACTCGCCATCAAAGAAATCCCCAGAGACTTTAATCTCGAGCTGACTTCGCTTTTGGAGATTACCTTGGCTATCAATAACAATCTCCCGGAAGATTCTTTGTACAAAATATTCTACTTCACATTAAAGGCCAACCTTCAAATCAACAAATTCGTGGTCTATTCATTGGAAAATGAATGGAAATGCAATATACAGTACGGCGTCCATACCGATTTCAGGAAAAACAAACTCCCATCGGATATCCTGGCCTCCAATTCCATCGTCTATTTCTTCCAGTACCATGGAGAAAACAAAGATTTTGCCGTATTCGACATCGCCATTCCCGTGGCACACAAAAACAGGGTGTTGGCGTACATCTTCTTAGGTTGGCCGGAAAAATCGGACATCTTTTTCCCAAGTATCGTTCCCTTCCTGCGCACGGTAAGCAATATCATTTTGGTGGCGATCGAAAACAAGAAGCTCGTCAGAAACCAATTGGAACAGGAGAAGTTGAAAAAAGAGCTGGAAATCGCCAGCACAGTCCAAACGCATTTGTTCCCTAAAAGGCTGCCTTACAATGACAAAATACAGGTAGCCGCCAAATACTTGCCGCACCAATCGGTAGGCGGGGACTATTATGATTTCATGGAGATCGGCGAAAACAAATACTGCATCTGCATTGGGGATGTTTCGGGAAAGGGAATCCCGGCTGCTTTGCTCATGTCCAATTTTCAGGCCTCCATGCGTACCATGATCCGGATGGGGCTTAGCCTTCATAAGATCATCGAAGAACTCAATCACCAAATTTACGAGAACACCCAAGATGGGACATTTATCACCTTTTTTCTGGCTCTCTTGGACGTGAATGAAAAGAAAATGCATTATGTCAATGCGGGACATAATCCTCCCATCCTTCTCTCTGCAAGCCAAGAACCCATGCTTCTTGAATTTGGCACGACCATTTTGGGGCCCATAAAAAAACTGCCATTCGTAAATGAAGGCGTGGTGAATCTCACTCCCGATTCTGTCCTTTTTTTATATACCGATGGCTTGGTGGAAACGGAATCTACCGAAAAAGAACAATTTGGAATGGACAGGACCCTGGATTTTCTTTCCGCCTCCAAAAAATCCCTTCCGCATGAGATCAACACGCTCATGGTCAATCAATTGGATAAATTTCGCGTAGGCAATACCTATTCCGACGACATCACCCTCTTCACTTGTAAAATAAATTAAGCCTTCTTGCTATATCCCAACAAAACTGGCTGGTTGTTTCGGGCACTTTTCCCGCAATGCACTTGGCAAGTGCGCACAGAACGCAAAGAACTCTTTTTGACCTTTGACGATGGTCCCATCCCTGGCGTAACGGACTGGGTATTGGAAATCTTGGAACAAAAACAGGCAAAAGGCACGTTCTTTTGCGTAGGGGACAACATCCGAAAGCATCCTGACCTATTCAAGAGGCTAATAGCGGAAGGACATGCGATAGGCAACCATACCTACAATCATATCAAAGGATGGCAGACACACAACGAGGCGTATTACATGAACATATGGAACTGGGAAAAAGAGGCCCTCAGTTTGGACGTGGCATTGCCCAACAAGCCCCTATTTCGTCCTCCTTATGGCCAAATTAAGCCAACCCAAGCCAATTTCCTCAAAGAAAAGTTTCAAATTATCATGTGGAGCATTGTGACAGGAGATTTCGATGCTCGCCTCCATCAGGCATCTTGTTTGGAAAAATCGGTCCAGATGACCCGTCCTGGAAGTATCATCGTATTTCATGACAGTTTGAAGGCGGAAAAGAACCTCCGGTATCTCTTGCCGCGTTATATTGACCACATGGCAGAAATGGGCTATACATTTTCCACTCTCGGCTAAGGCGCAGCCCTCTCATATCATCAGACCATGAAACTAACTTTTTTAGGAGCCGCACACCAAGTGACAGGAAGCATGTATTTATTGGAACTTGACACCGGTTTCAAGATCCTCATCGATTGCGGGACGAGCATGGAAAAAGCAGAAAAAGAGCCTGCTCCCTTTCGACCTTTCCACCATTTTGAACCGAAAGAAATCAATGTGGTAGTGCTGACACATGCCCATATCGACCATTCGGGAAACCTCCCCAACTTGTATGCATATGGTTATGAAGGACAAGTAGTCTGCACGGCCGCAACTTCCCAACTCACGCGCCTCCTGTTGCGCGATTCGGCCCTGTTGAATGAAAAAAGAAAGAAATGGATCGACGAATTGCGCAAAAAAGCGCCGGCAAAAGCGGTCGGGCTTAGCACTGCCGGACTTTACAACGTCAAAATGGCGGAAGAAGCGAGCGACAATTTCTTTACACTCCCTTTTCACCAGCCTTTTGCATTGGCGCGCAATGTACAAGTCATGTTTATTCCTACTGGACATCTCTTGGGAGCCGCCAATATCCATTTGCGCATCGAAGAGAATGGGAAAACCAGCACTTTTCTCTTCTCAGGAGACATAGGCCGCAAAAATTATCCCCTCCTCCCCGACCCATCGCAGGTTCCGCAAGTCGATTATTTGCTTTGCGAGACTACCTATGCCAATCGGCAACACACGGAAAATCAATCGCCGGAAAAGGTCTTAAAGGAAGTCGTACAGCGAACTTGCATCGAAAAACCGGGGCGGCTGATCATCCCGGCCTTCAGTGTAGGAAGGACCCAAACGGTTCTTCACCTTTTAAATAAACTATATGTGGAAGGGCACATTCCTGCCATCAAAGTATTTGTAGACAGTCCCCTAGCGATCGAGAGTACCAAGGCATACGAAAAATTCCCCAAACTCCTCAACAAGGAAGCGAAGGACTTTCTGGATGACAACGACGAACTCTTCGACTTTGACCATTTGATCTATGTAAAGGATGCGAAAGAAAGCAGGCAAATAGACAATTATTCGGAACCTTGTATCATTGTTTCTTCGGCAGGCATGATGGAAGGCGGCCGGATCCAGCATCACATCCGCCACAATATCGCGAACCGCTACTGCACGATTTTCATCATCGGATACAATGCGGAAGGCACGTTGGGGCGGCAATTGATGGACAAACAGCAGATCATCACCCTAAAAGGGAAAGAATATGAAGTGGGATGCCAAATTGAAGTCACCGATGCCTTTAGCGGGCACGCCTCCCATACCGAATTGTTAGATTTCGTTTCCCAACAATCCCCTCATTCTCTCCAAAAGGTGTTTCTTGTCCACGGAGAACCTCAAAATATGGAAGTATTCAAAAAAGAATTAGAGAGCAAAGGATACGGTGCCGTCGAAATCCCACACTTGGGAGCCTCTTACACGTTGGGCTGATCTTCCCCTTCCGGCTTTTCCGGTATGTTCAATTTATTGATCACACTTTCCATGTGGCTGGCATATTCTGCCCCTTCGTCCAAGTAAAAGACAAGTTCTGGCACGATGCGCACTTGGTGCCTTATCTTAGCCCCCAATTGTTGGCGAATCGATTTTTTGTTGTCTTCGATGTTCTGTAGGAGCTCTACCTTGTCTTTTGACAACAAAAAACTGAGATGCACTTTTGCCACACTTAGGTCAGGCGACATTTCACAACGGGTCACCGTGACAAATGTACCTTTTAGCAAGTGCCGATTGTCCCTTTGGAACAGTTCTCCCAATTCCTTTTGGATCATCCTGGCAAATTTGAGTTGGCGGGTGCTTGACATGTACGTAAATTGGGTTCTTATTTTTTGGGAAACATCATTTGAAGCTGCGTCCAAAGCAAACGTTTCAATTCTACATTTTGGGCGATATTTTCCAATGAATCGGCATACAGTACGAGTTTTCCTGATGCGCTGTTTAGTTTATATTTGGTTTGGAAGCCCGTAAATGCGATTCCAAATGATACGATCTTGATACTCGCGATGTTCTCCAATTTATCGAAAGAAATGGACTCTTGCGTCAGGAACGTATAATCCTGTTCGTTTAGTCCCAATGCCTTTGTCACAATATTGCCAAACGTTTCTTCTGCAATCCCTTTTGGCAGCTCGTCCGAAATAAATAGGATGGGCCTAAAATGAGGAGCCGAGGGAACGGGAGGGATTGCCTTTTCTTCCTCCGGTACTTCCAGTTCATCCTTTTCTTCGGAAAGAGCGACTTCTTCCAACAGAGAGGGCGTCTCTTCTTGCAGGACGTATACTTGCTCTGTCAAAAAAAGGCTGATTTCTCCTAATGAGAGCATATGTTTAGATCGCGAAGCTTTCTCCGCACCCACAGGTACGCATGGCATTCGGATTGACAAATTGAAATCCTTTTCCGTTCAATCCATCCGAAAAATCCAAGACCGTGCCCGCCAAGTAAAGAAGGCTTTTTTTATCGACCAGTATTTTGATCCCTTTGTCCTCAAAAACTTGGTCCTTCTCCTGCAACTTTTCGTCGAACTGTAAATCGTACATCAATCCGGAGCATCCTCCGCCTTTCACTGCTACGCGAATGTTGGAATCGGACGCTAACCCGTCTTTTTGCCTCAATTCAATGATTTTGTCTTTTGCTTTGTCCGTGATGGAAATCATGGCGTTGTCTTAATAATTGGGTAACAAAAAGAATGCTATTTTAGTTTACATAGCCAGTAACAAAAAATGAGCTAGGATTCCCTAGCCCATTTCGAGTCATCCGAAAATCACCGATTAGTAGCGGTAATGTTCCAATTTGAAAGGACCTTTTACGTTTACGCCGATATAATCTGCCTGTTCTTTGGTCAACACATCCAATTCCACTCCAATTTTTTTCAGATGGAGGCTGGCCACTTTCTCGTCCAGGTGTTTTGGCAACGTGTATACATTGTTCTCGTATTTGCTTCCATTGGTCCATAGTTCTAATTGCGCCAACACTTGGTTGGTGAAAGAAGAAGACATCACAAAAGAAGGGTGGCCCATGGCACAACCTAAGTTTACGAGACGACCTTCCGCCAAGATCAAGAGGTCCTTGCCGTTGATGGTATATTTGTCCACTTGGGGTTTAATTTCCACTTTGGTATTTCCGTAGTGGGCATTTAACCATGCCATGTCGATTTCTGTGTCGAAGTGCCCAATGTTACATACGATGGCCTTGTCTTTCATCGACTTAAAGTGCCTTTCGGTGATGATGCCAAAATTTCCAGTTGCCGTCACCACGATATCTGCCAATTTCACGGCATCGTCCATTTTCATGACCTGATATCCTTCCATGGCGGCTTGAAGCGCGCAAATAGGATCAATTTCCGTCACAATCACGCGGGCACCAGCACCTTGCAAGGAACGGGCAGAGCCTTTTCCGACATCTCCATATCCTGCTACCACGGCTACTTTCCCTGCCAACATCACGTCTGTCGCACGGCGGATCGCATCCACGCACGATTCTTTGCAGCCGTATAGGTTATCGAATTTCGATTTTGTCACCGAATCGTTCACATTGATCGCAGGCAAGGGCAATGTTCCTTTTTTTACTCTTTCGTACAAGCGGTGTACGCCTGTCGTCGTCTCTTCCGAGATTCCTTTTACGTTGGGTACAAGTTCTGGGTATTTGTCCAATACCATGTTGGTCAAATCGCCCCCATCGTCCAAAATCATGTTCAATGGCTTGCGGTCTTCCCCAAAGAAGAGTGTTTGTTCGATGCACCAATCAAAATCTTCCGCATTCTGCCCTTTCCAGGCGTATACGGAAATTCCAGCGGCAGCAATAGCAGCGGCGGCATGGTCCTGAGTAGAAAAAATATTGCAAGACGACCAGGTGACCTCAGCTCCCAAGGCGACCAATGTTTCGATCAAAACGGCCGTTTGAATGGTCATGTGGAGGCAACCTGCCACACGGGCTCCTTTCAGAGGTTTGCTGGCACCGAATTCTTCCCGAAGTGCCATAAGGCCGGGCATTTCTGCTTCTGCGAGTTGTATTTCTTTTCTGCCCCACTCGGCAAGTGCAATGTCTTTTACTTTGTATTTAACGTATGTTGCAACCATTTAGAAATTGTATTAAGGATGCAAATTTAGAAATAGGAAATAGAGATTCAAACTTTTGCTCATCCTATAAAATAGTTTGTAAAAAAACCATATTTTTTTATCCTTTTCTCAGAAAAAATTTCTGTATTGTTTGGTATCTTGCCATCCTTTTAGAAAATTTAACGTTTAATCTAACTATCCAAGATCCTGCTGTCATGAGAAAAATACTCTTTATTTGGTGTGTATGCATTCTTGCATTCTTTGATACACAAGGGGCAGCCACTACGTTTTCTTTCACAGGATCCGCTTTCAGCAATGCCTACACGAAGGGTCAAAATATCACGATTTCTATTCCTTATACGGCAGATGGGGCGTTTAATGCAGGCAATGCTTTCACAGTTCAGTTGTCCAATTCTTCTGGTAGTTTCGCTTCTCCCGTCACGATTGGTACCATGTCCGCTACGGCAGCTTCAGGCACGCTTACGTTTACCACTTCTGCCCCTCTTCTTACTATCCCATCAGGTACTGCCGATGGAAGCGGGTACCGCATCCGAATTATTTCTTCCAGTCCTTCTCTTACAAGTACGAACGACAATGGATTCAACATCTATATTTCGAGCTGTCCTCAAACGCCAACTAAACCGTCTCCTTTTCCAGCGTCAGGATCCAGCAATTTAGGAGTATCGAGCGGCACTACCACTACTACGGGCGCTATGCCTTCCAGTGCTGGCAATTACATTCTTCCCAGTGGCAGTACCAGCCATACGATTAACACCGGCAATGTGGGAAATGCCGTTGCCATTTATGTGCAGTCGGGACAAACGCTCTCTATCAATTACAGTTACAACATCAATGGTGGAGGTTCCCTTACCATTTACGTGGATCAAGGCGGCACATTGAACTTAAACTTTCCAACTGGAGGGGGCAACACCTTGAATGGGGGCAATTTTTACATTTTTGGCACTTTGAATCTGGACATTCCTGCTGGGATTCAAAATGCCAGTAATTTTTATGTGGTGGGCAGCACCGCCAGTTTGGTGGCCCCCAACAAAATCTACCTTACTTCCTCCACAGGCCAATTTTTGGTGGATGGTGGAAGCATCACCACAGCCGACATCCAGATTAACTCTGTTCCTGCAGCAGAGTTTTGCGTGAAAAACTTCGGCTGTATTTCGGCAGGTGACATTACACTGAACAATACGGCCAACACCTTTGCCACCGCAGACAATTTCGGATATGTGTACTTGAGTAAAAGCTACACCGCCAATCCCAACCAAGTCCTTTTGAACACCTCGGGACTGACCCCTGAAACCTGCACAGGAGAATCTTCACTCAACACCAAATGGTGCGGTGCCAACGCCTCCTGCCAAGCCAGAATAAAAACATCATGCAGTCCATCTCCGGCCACCTGTGCCGGGGCCATCGCGCTTCCTATCACGCTTACCTATTTCAAGGCCCAAAAAGCGGAAGAAGGTGGAGTGCAGATCAAATGGGGCACTGCTTTGGAAATAGCCCTAACCTACTTCAGGATAGAACGAAGCACGAATGGTTCGGATTGGACGGTAGTAGACAAAGTAGATGCCAAAGGAGGATCGAAAGGAAGTACCTATTTTACACAAGACTTTGCCTATTCTCCTGGAACTAATTACTATCGTTTGGTCACTATCAACACGGACGGGACAGAAGAATCTACCGCCGTAGATGTAGTGAACATCACGACCGAAACCCTCTATTTCCACGTCTACCCAAGCCCTTCCGATGGCAATATCTCCGTGAACGTTTCCGATGATTTCCCTTCCTACACATTGGAGATCGTAGACCTGAAAGGTACGCCCGTAAAAAGTTTTACAGTGAACGCAGGCGTCACTTCTCTCACAAACGTGGCAAAACCTGGGGTGTATATCGCCAAGCTAAAACTTGGGCATGACATGATTGTCCAGCGTTTCGTCATCCAGTAAAATCTACAAAGTCGGCATTAGCTCGAACGCATGCGTGGACTTTATCTATTGCACGTAACCTTTTACCATTTTCATGGGTATATTTAAACAAATGAAATTACAATGATGTATGATCCATTTCATTTATTTCCTTTACGGAATCTGAATTCGTGCTACTTTGCATGAGATGGTAGAGAGGGCAATTTTCTCTCTGGCCATTTTTTGCGATGAAACACTTTGCAATCTTACTTTCCCTCACATTGGGTGCTTTTTCCCGCTTGGGATGGGCACAATGTACCGTTACAAACTCTATAACGGCCGCCCCCTCTACTTGTACCTCCGGTACCCAAATTACGGGAACGAGTGCATCTAAAACCTCCATCAATTCAGCCATCACCTATTATGCTTCGGGAGTCACTACGGTATATGCGGACCTAAGTTTGAACTCGGGGCCTACAGTCATCAATGTATGTTCTGGGGCCACAATGGTCCTTACTGTAAGCAGCTTAAATACGACGAATTTAACCATCAATATCCTGAAGGGGGGGACGATGCAAACCTCCTTTATCGAAAAATATACGGTCAACGTGTACGGAAACCTTGTGGCATTGTCAGACATTTCGTTGCAAAACAGTCCTCACATCAACATTGATACCTCCGGAACCTTCAGTATCTATCCCTATAACCTTTCTGCTACCAGCAGTGGGGGAAGCATTGTCAATCTGGGCACGCTGGAAACAAATAATGTGTCATTCAATACTGTACCGGCCCCTTTTATCTGCATGGGCCAGAATTCTTGTACACGGATCCGCGGGTCTACTTTGCAAAACGACAATACGCCCAACCCTTTCCAAGCTACGTCTACAGGCGGGTACTTGTCCTTGGCCCAGACGACAGGCTCAACATTGAACAAAGGATTGGCAAACAGCTCAAACGTCAGCGTGTGTTTAGCGACTGCTTCCACCAATTTTTGCGTTGCAGGGAACGTCTCGCCTTGTTCAGGTTCAGCCAATTTGTTTAACGGGGCCTCCGTAAACCCTTCTTCCTGCAGCAACGGTGTAGGTTCCCTCAAGTGCCTGAATCCATTGCCCATTTCCTTGGCCTATTTCCAAGCTACCTTGGCCGAGAAAAAAGTAGTGGTCCAATGGGCTACTGCACAGCAAATCCGTTCCGCCTATTTCGTGGTGGAAAGGAGTACCAACGGTGCCGATTGGGAAGAGATAGGACAACAAAAGGCATTGGGCAATTCGACCGACTTTACCACCTATAGCATCATTGATCCTTCGCCCCTTCCTGGCCCCAATTATTACCGATTGAAGGAAATAGGAACGGACGGAAAAGAAACGATTTCTCCCGTAGCTGTCGTGACGATCTCATGGGATGAGCTGTTGTTCCTGCTATTTCCAAATCCTTCTTCAGGAAAAATGACGTTGCGACTCGGTGCGCAATTTGCCAAGTACAGTGTTGACATCCTCGATGTACGGGGCATCGTAGTAGGCAGCTATACGTTTTTTCCGGGCGACAATTTCTTTTCTATTTCTACACCCGGCATGTACATCGCACGGCTCAAACTGGGACATGATCTGAAAACGGAGAAATTCGTGATTCAATAACCTAAGATACGGATGTTAAAGCCGCTGGCCGACTTGTTTCACCATCTTCTCTTTCCAAG
>OUNM010791093.1_pt1 | contig 24206 bp, 17 predicted proteins | sample 1769961 | NCBI WGS metagenome assembly OUNM01 (sample SAMEA3914820, study PRJEB12502) | metagenome | biome: forest; material: soil | place: USA | collected 2012-03-12 | depth 0.3 m | reverse complement strand
GGCTTGAGGTTTGACGATTGGTCGAAGGCTTGATGTCATGCCTTATTTCACTGCGAGCCCCAGGAACTCCTTGGCGTTGGCGTAGCAGATGTTGCGCACCATGCCGCCCACCAGGTCGTAGTCGGCGGGCGCCTCGCCGCTTTCGATGTCCCTGCCCATGAGGTTGCAGAGGGTGCGGCGGAAGTACTCGTGGCGCGGGAAGCTCATGAAGGAACGCGAGTCCGTGAGCATGCCGATGAAGCGGCTGAGCAGGCCCAGGTTGGAGAGGGCGTTGATCTGCCATTCCATGCCCTCCTTTTGATCGAGGAACCACCAGCCGGAGCCGAACTGCACCTTCCCGGCGATGCTGCCGTCGGCGAAGTTTCCGGCCATGGTGCCGAACACGTAGTTGGCCGTGGGATTCACGTTGTAGATGACCGTGCGTGGCAGGGCGTTTTCGGTGTCCAGCTTGTCGAGAAAGCGGGAGAGAGGCTCCGCCTGCGGCCAGTCGCCGATGCTGTCGCAGCCCACGTCGGCGCCGATCTGGCGGGCCAGACGCGAGTTGTTGTTGCGGATGGCGCCCAGGTGCATCTGCATGGTCCAGCCTTTCTCGGCGTTCATGCGGCCGATATGCAGCAGGATCATGCTGGCGAACTGATCCTGCTCCTGGTTGTTAGCCGCCTTGCCGGCACGGGCATTGGCGAAGATGCGCTCCGCCTCGGCATCGCTGATGAAGCTGGCATGGCAGACATTGAGGCCGCAGTCGCTCAAGCGACCGCCGACGCTGTGGAAGAAGTCGTGGCGCTGCTTCATGGCATCGAGCAGCGAGGCATAGCTCTTTACGTCCACGCCGCTGATGGCGGAAAGCTTGTCGCACCAGGCATTGAAGACCTCCGGCAAATGCACGGCGATGGCCTTGTCGGCGCGATAGGTGGGGTACACGCCGACCTCGAAACCATCGGCGGCGCACTGGCGATGCCAGGCGAGGTCATCGGCGGGATCATCGGTGGTGCACAGGGCCTTCACCTTCTGGGTCTTGAGGATGCCGCGGGCGGTCATCTCCGGCTTTGCCAGCAGGGCCTCCGTCTGCTCCCAGATGGCGGGGGCAGACTTCTCATTGAGCAGCTCGTCGATGCCGAAGTAGCGCTTCAGCTCCAGATGCGTCCAGTGATACAGTGGATTACGCAAGGTCTGCGGCACGGTCCTGGCCCAGGCGAGGAACTTGTCGCGCGGCGCGGCATTGCCGGTGACCAGTGATTCATCGATGCCATTGGCCCGCATGGCCCGCCACTTGTAGTGGTCGCCCTCCAGCCAGATTTCGAACAGATTCTTGAACTGGCGCGCCTGCGCGATGTCCTTCGGCGGCAGGTGGTTGTGATAATCCAGGATGGGCTCCTGCGCCGCGAACTCGTGGTACAACCGGCGGGCGGCCTGGGAGGAAAGCAGGAAGTTGTCGTGAATGAAGGCGGCAGGCATGGCTGAGATGGTGGCGGGATCAGGCGGAGATTGCAAACAGTTCGAGAGAGGAGCGACGGATCGAGGGTGGATGAAGGAGCGGTGAAAAAACAGGTTGGATTGGGTTGGATCAGGTCGGATTGGGCTGGATTGACCTGCGGTGCGGGTTGTCGTTGGGGGGACGGAGATCGAGGCGGAAGTGAGAGATGCTAAAGGCGCAGGTTGGGTGGGGGTCACGCTGTGCGTTGTCAAGGATGAGGTGCCGCGGGCGTGTCCTCAGGAGCGCCAACGGCGCACCTCAACAAGCCTGGGGTGAAGCCCTCGTTGCTACAAACAAGTCATCAATGATAGCGCCAGCCATGGAATGTCGCGGCAGCGTTTTGGAGTGCGGTGGCAAGCGTTAGCGCGACACCGCTTTTTGCGGAGCACTGGTCGTCGAAGTCCTTGGAATTGCTGGCCAGACAGGGGCTCCGCTGGTATTTTTGAATGTCTCGAAGCCCCTCGACCTCTCAAAGCGGTGTCGCGCTGTCGCTTGCCACCGCACTCCAAAACGCTGCCGCGACATTCCATGGCTGCGGCTCGCTTGTTTCCCGACATTTGAGATGTGTGTACGCAACGAGGTCTTCACCCCAGGCTTGTTGAGGCGCGCCGTTGGCGCTCATGAGAACAATGCCATTCTAAATCGACGAACTGGGCGCTACGGCATCCCCGGCTTGAGCCAATAAAGCACGCTCATGCGCACGGCGATGCCGTTTTCCACCTGCTGGTTGATGAGGCTGCGCTCGTAGGTCATGACGTTGTCATTGAGCTCCACGCCGCGGTTCACGGGGCCGGGGTGCATGACGTGGAGCTTCCTGGCGCGGACTTCCTGGAGGCGGTCATCGGTCATGCCGTAGATCTTGTGGTACTCAGACAGGCTGGGGAAGAAGGGCTCGCGCTGGCGTTCCATCTGCACACGCAGGAGGTAGATGACCTCGGGCTGCCAGTCCCAGAGGTCGTCCCAGGAGCGCAGGAGGGTCACATCCGTGGGCGTGTCGCGCGGCATCAGGGAACCGGGAGCCAGATAGGCGACGTGCAGGCCCAGGCGGCGCAGCAGGAGGCTGGTGCTGCGGGCCACGCGGCTGTGCTTGATGTCGCCGACGATGACGATGCGGCGGCCTTGCAAGGAGCCGAGGGCTTCCTTGATGGTGAAGGCATCGAGCAGGGCCTGGGTGGGATGGGCGTGGAAGCCGTCGCCGGCATTGATCACGGAGGCGTGGGTGTTGCGCGCGATGAGCTCGGGGATGCCGGCCTGCTTGTGGCGCACCACGATGTAATCCACCTTCATGGCCTCGAGGGTTTCCACGGTGTCGAGCACGGACTCGCCCTTGGTCACGCTGGAGGTCTCGATGTCAAAGTGGGTGACGTCGGCGGAGAGGCGGCTGGCGGCCACTTCGAACGAGGAGCGGGTGCGGGTGGAGGCCTCGTAGAAAAGGGTGAGCATCGTCTGCCCGCGCAGGGTGGGCACCTTCTTCACGCTGCGCTTGAACAGGTCCTTGAAGGGCACGGCGTTGTCGAGCACGAACTGGATTTCGGCGTCGGTGAGCGAGGCGATGTCGAGCAGGTCCTTGCGTGGAGTCATTCGGCGGGAGTAATCCAGGGTTCGAGATAGACGGTGTCGCGGCCATCGACTTCTTCAAAGCGCACGGTGACGCGCTGGCCGGCATCGACTTCGTGATGAAGGCCGGTGTAATCGGGCTGGATGGGCAGTTCGCGGCCGCCGCGGTCCACCAGCACGGCGAGCTGCACCTTGCGCGGGCGGCCGTAGCCGAGCAGTTCATCCATGGCGGCACGGATGGTGCGGCCGGTGTGCAGCACTTCATCGCAGAGCACCACATGGGCATCGTTGACATCGAAGGTGATGTCGGAGCCCTCCAGCTTGGGCAGCACCTTCAGGGTCTTCAGATCGTCGCGGTACTGGGTCACGTCGATGGTGCCGAGAGGTACCGCTTTGGAAAGGCGGGCAGAAAGGGCGGCGGCGATGCGCCGGGCCATAGGCACGCCGCGACGGTGCACGCCGACGAGGGCCACTGGCGCGCCATCCGGGGAGGCCGCGCAGATTTCCGTGGCCAGGCGTTCAAGGCAGGCAGCCATGCCCGCTTGGTCGAGCAGCGTGGACGTGGGCGGAGAGGTGGCGGGCATCAATCCCGAATGATGAACATGGAAGCGCCGGGGGCAATGACGAAAGTGACGAAAGGGCTACTGTACGTGAATGAGCCCATAGCGCTTCACGACCGAATGGGCAGGAGCCGGAGCCACCCAGAAACCATAGGCTTGATTGCCCACAATGACCATCTTGCAACCGCTCAGCGTGGTGGTGCCGGTGAGCTTGAAGCTGCCCGTCCACAGGCCGGTGGAGGGAACCAGGGAGAGCTGCAAGGCATCGGGATTGGTGGGAATGCCGAGCTTGTTGCTGACATTGACGGTGATGCCCAGCGAAGGGGATGGGGACGTGGCCTCGCCATCGCCGCTCCATGAGGCGGTGGCATTGGGAGAGCCAGTGCCGAGCCCCATCACACGCACGGTGGACGGGCTGGGGGCATGGTAAGCGATGCCTGAGGTGTAAAGGCTGTACTGAAAGCCGGCGGGGAACTGCTTGTCCGCATAGGCGGGCGGGCGCACCCAGGCAGTGTTGGTCGCATCAATGGTGCCCGAGGCTCCATCCACCAGCAGCGGCACTGACACGCTGCCCTTGCCACCGTACATCGGTGCGAAGGCCGCCAGCTCGCCACCTGCGCCCATCACGCCGCTCCAGGTGACGACGGAGCCATCGGCCATGTTGAAGGTGGCTGAAGCGGCGCCATTGCGCGCGGTGGAGACCAGCGAGTAGCTGTAGCCCTGCGGATCAGCCCCGGGGGCGATCAGGACATGGAAACTCCCGGCCATGCTGGCATCGGAAAGCCTGGTGGTGCTGAAAGGCGAGCGGTTGGCGGTGAAAGTGGCCACGCCGGTGCCGCCGATGGCCAGGGAGCCGGCGAGGCTCGCGACCACCTCATTTGCGGCAGCGAAACTGGCCACCGTGCCGGTGAGCGCGACAGATGGCAGGCTGGAGCCGCGGCTGATGGTGGCCGCCATGCTCTGATCCGCCAGCAGGGAGCCGCTGAAGGGGTAGCTGCCGGCCTCCAGCAGGAGCTTGCCGGTGTAGCTGCCGTTGGCGGCGAGGGAAAACGTCACCGCGCCACGCAGGCCGGTGCTGGTGGCTGGCACGAGCAGGCCATCCCAGCGGCCGGTGATCGGAACCGGCACGGGATTGACCAGCGAAACCAGCAGCGGCAGGGAGGTGTTGCCCGAGTCATCAATGGATTCCACATACAGGTGCGTGGTGCCGTAAGGCAGGCTGGAAAGGCTCACCGTCCAGGTGGCGCTGGTGGAGCCCCAGAGTCCGTCCAGCGGACTGGCGGTAAGGCTGAACTGGTCGGTGGCGATCCAGGGCTGGGTCAGGTCCGTGGTCCATTGCACGCCGGTCAAGCCCTTGGCATCGGTGGCCGTGCCGGTGACATCCACCGCAGCGCCGACAGATGCGCCCTGCCGCGGGGTGGTAAGCGCCACTGTGGGCCGCGTGTAGTCGGCCGCGCCAGCTTCGCTGACAGTGTAGAGGTAGTAGTCATACAAGGGGCTGTCCGCCGGGCCGGCGGTGGCGTGGGTGACCTTGTAGCTGCCGGTGAAGTACACGGTGCGTGGCACCGAAGTGGCGATGGGGCCGAAGGCCACATCCACGCTGAGCACATCCTTGATGGCAAAGGTGCCTGGCGTGTCGTCCACGCCGATAAATTCATCGGTGCCAATCTGATCGGGACGGGCTGCCTCGTCGGTGGCAGTGAGCGCGACGGTGAGCTTCGTGGCCGTCCAGGTGAGCTTTACACCGCCGGTGCCGAGGGCTTTCTTGGCGCTGTTCCAGCCGTTCCAGCAGTAGAAGGCGGTGGTCTGGCCGGGCTGATAGGTGGGAATGTCGCCCAAGGCGAAGGTCACGGTGGCGCCGCCAAAATGGAGTGTGAAAACGGTGGCGGCATTGATGCTGGCGAGAGTAGTGCCGGTGATGTTGGCCGTGATATTGGCGGTGGTGGAGTGCTTGGTCGCAACGGAGTAGATTTTTTTGGTGTGATCCGCGGGGTCAACCGCTGAGACCAGGCTGTCGGTGCTGGTTTCCGAAAAAGTGGCCGCCGGCACAAAGGTGCTGGTCAGCTCCAGGGGATCGGCAAGCGGCGTGAGTGCGCGGGCGGGCGGGGCCGCCAGCAGCCAAAGGCAGGAGGCAGCCAGCAGCAAAAACGAGCGATGAGACTTATATTCAGGCATGACAAAACGTCGTGAAAAGCAGGTGACGGTGCGATGCCGGCAGACGCCTTGGGGTGAAGGGTCCGGAAAAGCTCGACAAGCCCGCACTATTTCGTGCATATATGGTATTTAAAGCCACGCTGCAATGCTATTCGAACACGGCCGTGCGCGCTGCTATAATGCGCCGCTCCAGAGCGGCCGTTCCCCCACCCCCACTTTGTCTCGATGAATTTTACCCTTCCCCACCGTTGGTGGCGGAGCGGCATGATCGCCATGCTGTTCTGCGCCGCCTTCGTGTCATCTGCCAGGGCCGTCCCCGTGGACCCTGATCAGGTGGTCTCCGTGATCGCGCTGAACAATTACATCCGCGAAGACTGGCCGGCCCCGGGCGTCATCGGCATCCGGCGACCTGGCACCACGGGCGACATCACGGTGAACTTCACTGTCACAGGCACGGCCCGGCTCAACACGGACTACACGGCGGATGCCACCACCAGCCTGACGATCCCCGACGGCAGCAAAGAGGCCTGGGTGCGGTTCAGCGGCAAGAACGTGGCACTGCCACGCCCGATGGAAACGCTCATTGTCACCCTCCAGGCCGGGACGGGCTACACTCTCACCACCAATGCCACGCAAAAGGCGGTGACGCTGAGCCTTTACAACCTCTCCGCCAAGCCTGGCCCGCATGCGGCCGCGCGCTTCCTGATCCAGGCGGCCTTTGGTCCAGACTCTGACTCCACGGCGGATGCGGACGTCATCCCGCAAAATGTGCAGACGGTGATGAGCCAGGGTTTCGCCGGCTGGCTGAACGATCAGTTCGGCCGCCCGGTGGGCCTGCAGAAGCCGTACATCGACTATGGCTTCCGCATCAAGAAGCCGGTGGCCAAGGTCACCTCCTGGTGGAACCGCGCGATGGGCGTGCCTTCGCTCTATCCCGGCGGCCGCGCCCAGGCTCCCGATCCGCTGCGCCAGCGCATGGCCTTCGCACTGAGCGAAATCTTCGTAATCTCCGACCGGGTGGACGGCCTGGGCGGCCAGGATCAAGGGCTGGCGAGCTATTACGACATGCTGCTCAACGGCGCCTTTGGCCGCTTTGACACGCTGCTCTACAACGTTTCCATGCATCCGTGCATGGGCATCTACCTCAGCCACCTGGGCAACCAGAAAGCCGATCCGGCGGCCGGCACCTTCCCGGATGAAAACTTCGCCCGTGAGGTGATGCAGCTCTTCAGCATCGGGCTGTGGCAGCTCAATAACGACGGCACCCAAATGCTCGATGGCGATGGCAACCCGATCCCGACGTATGACAATGCCACGATCACCCAGATGGCGCGGGTGTTCACCGGGCTGGTCTTCGGACCGCCTTTTGACAAGTACGGTCAGGACTATGTGCACCCCATGGCCGTGACAGACAATGAGCACGACCTCGATGCCAAGACGGTGGTGGGTGGCATCGTGATTCCGGCGCGCACCGCCAGCGATCCCGACGCGGGCACCGCCGGGCTGGCGGACATTCACGATGCAATCAACATCCTGTTCAATCATCCGAGCTGCCCGCCCTTCATCTGCAAGCAGCTCATCCAGCGCTTCACCACCTCGAACCCCTCGCCGGCTTATGTGGGCCGGGTGTCCGCGGTGTTCATCAACAACGGCTCCGGAGTGCGCGGCGACCTCAAGGCGGTGCTCAGGGCGATCCTGCTGGACCCCGAGGCGCGCGATCCGGCCAGCCTTTCGAACCCGGTGTTCGGCAAGGTGCGTGAGCCTTACCTGCGAACGGTGAACCTCGCCCGTGCCTTCAATGCCGTGTCCAAGACCGGCGTGTACAACCTCGATTACGTGGGCTACGACCAGCTGCAGCAGCAGCCGTACAGCTCGCCCAGCGTGTTCAATTTCTTCAAGCCCGGCTACAGCCCGCCCGGCCCGGTCAGCGATGCCGGCCTGGTGGCGCCGGAATTCCAGATCATCAATTCCCTCACCGCCTTGTCTGGCGCGAACTACTACCGGTACTCCATTGAGGGCGGTTTCAACCTGTACTATGTGCCCTCCGGCACGGAGGTAAAAGCCCAGATGGCGGCGGAACTGGCGCTGGCAGACAACGTGCCGGCCCTGATGCGGCGGCTGGACCTGGTGCTGACCGGCGGCACCCTGCCGGCCCAGCAGCACGAGATCATCCGCGAGGCCGTGGAGACCCTCACCCCCGCCACCAACAACTACCCCTCCAACAACTACCGCCTGGAGCGGGTGAAGATGGCCATCTATCTGATTTCCACCGCGCCCGAGTTTGCCATGCTCCGCTAGCCGCCCGCCATGAAGCCGCACCTTTCCCGCCGACGATTCCTTGCCCGCACCGGCCGTGCTGCGATGGGCTCCATTCCGGTGCTCAACACGATGCTGAACCTCAACCTCGCCGGCCGCCTCGCGGCTGCCAGTGCGCCGGCCAGTTCAGATTACCGCGCCCTGGTGTGCCTTTTCTTCGGCGGCGGCATCGATTCCTACAACCTTCTGGTGCCGCGCAGCAACACGCACTACGGCATTTACAAGACGGCGCGTGACAACCTCGCGCTTGATCAAAACACCCTGGTGGCCCTCAACCCGCTCAACGATCCCGGCAGCGCCGGGGGCATTCAGAGCGGCCTGCAGCTCGGCCTGCACTCTTCCCTGCCGAACTTGGGGAGCATGTTTGAAAACGGTGGCACGGGCTTGAACGGCACGACTCTGGGCGGCGCGGCCTTCATCGCCAATGTCGGGACGTCTCTGGGCAACGTGACCATCGACCAGTTTAACAACGGCGGAGGCACGTTTCCGGTGGGCCTTTTCTCCCACTCCGACCAGTCGGAGCAATGGCAGACGAGCACCTCGGACCTTCGTTCCTCCCGCGGCTGGGCCGGGCGCGCGGGCGACATCTTGCGCAGCCTGAACGACCCGCAGACCGTGTCGATGAACATCTCTCTCTCCGGGGGCAACGTGTGGCAGAGCGGCGAGCAGGTGTTTGCCTATTCCGTGGGGCCGGACGGGGCCACCTCGCTGGATGGCTACGACTCCGACAACCATGACCTGACGGACATCACTGGCATTCGGACTCGTGCGGTGGACCGCCAGCTCGCGCTGACCTACCAGCACCTGCTCACCCAGGAGTTTGCCAGCCGCAAGCTCTCGGCCATGGATACCTACAAGATCTTTAACAAGGCCATTGTGGACGCCGAGGGCCTGCTGCCAGGGAACGTCAATTTTAACACGGACAACAACTACCTGGGGCACCAGCTGCAACTGGTGGCCAAGGCCATCGCCTCGCACCAGGAAATGGGCCATGTGCGGCAGACCTTCTTTGTGGAAATCGACGGCTGGGACATGCACAGCAAGCTCACCTCGGGCCTGGTCGCGCAACTGCCGCCGGTGGACGAGGCGATCATGGCCTTCTATAACTGCCTCAAAGGCCTGGGGATGGACTCGAACGTGACCGTTTTCACGGCCTCTGACTTCGCCCGCACGCTCACCTCCAACGGCGACGGCACCGACCACGCCTGGGGCAGCAACCAGTTCGTTTTCGGCGGGGCGGTGAAAGGCAAGAACATCTACGGTCACTACCCGGACCTGACGCTCAACACCGACGACAACCCCAACAACAATCCGCTGGACGTCGGCCGCGGGCGCTTCATCCCCACCACGCCGGTGGACTTGTATTACGCGGAACTGGCGCTGTGGCTGGGCGTGTCAAAATCGGACCTGGCCACCGTGCTGCCGAACATCGGGCGCTGGTACGATCCCGCCAGCAGCGGCAGCCCCATGGGCTTCCTGGCTTGAGGCATTGGCAAGCTGATGAGCGGCCGGCGACTTCATCCCTTGCTTGCGGTGCTGCTGCTGCCCGGCAAGCTGATGACCCGGCCTCTTCATCCCGTGGTTGCGGCATTGGTGGCGCTTAGTCTGGCGCTGGTGCTGTGGCTTGATACCCTCCCAGGTTCCGCGCCATCGGTCGCCCCCGCTGTTCCGCGCGCACCGCCATCACCACGCGCAAGTTCTTCCACCTCCGCCCCATTGCGGCCCCCCCCCCAGGCGGTGCCCATCGCTCAGCAGATCAATGCCCCAGATGCTGATCCAGAGCGTGATGTGATGGCTCTGCACCAGTTGCTCAAGCTTTACCAGCGTGCCCTCAGCGGCCGTCCGGGCACGCCGATTGGCGATGACAAAGATCTGGCTCGCGCCCTCACCGGCCGCAACCCGATGCACCAGGTGTTCCTGCCGCCTGGACACCCGGCCTTGTCTCCCGACGGCCATCTGCGCGACCGCTGGGGCACGCCTTACTTCCTGCATGCCCGTGGCAATGGTGCCTTTGAGATCCGTTCCGCAGGGCCGGACAAGCAGCTTTTCACCGACGATGATGTGGTGGTGAATCCTGGGCCGCAGGTGCAGCAGAAAAGCGATGGGCTGTAGGAAGCGTTCTTCTGCTCCGACTTCCAGTCCGCCCGCCTGCCCTCCCATTCCTACATTCCGTTGGACAAATCCCCAGGTAATTCCCACGCAAAGGGAGCCATGCCTCATCCCAGAAATCACGCGCCTCCCGCCCCGCCTTTCCAGTCGCAGGTCCGGGACAATAAGGTCCGATCCGACCCAATCCAACCCAATCCGACCGGATCCAAGAAGATCGAAGGCGTGCGGCTGCGGCAATACGCACGCCGGCGGGACGCCCAATACTGTTCACTTAGCACCCTTACGATGCCGCCAGATTGGTTTCGCGTATCAGGCTTTGTCTGGCCGAGTGCCCCCCCTGGGAGCGCTGGCGTCCCGCCGGCGTGCGCATCGCCGCAGCCCCAAGCCTTCGAGACTTCGGGATGCTGCTAAACGCACACGCATGGCCATGCACAGCGGCCGGCCAGACGCCAGCGCTCCCAGGGCAGGCCCAATGCAGCCACCACCGCTGCCCTGCGCACTTCCGTTGAGCGACATTGGTTCCACAAGCCACCACGGGCTTGCGTTCCACCCCGCCCACGTCTCCATTAACCTTTCCCCTTTGCCAAAAAGCCACGATGGCCGATACCGCAACACCCCGCACCTACAGCCAGCGCGAACTGCTGGCACGGCTGCTGGCGCTTGCATTGAAGCACTGGCCGGGGTGCCTGCTGCTCATGGCCCAGCAGGGCGCGCTGGTGCTGCTCACCCTGGCAGGGCTGGGCGGCATCGGCCTGGGCATTGATGAGGTGCGCCACACGCTGGACCCCGCCAGCCCGCCACCGCATTTCCCGCTCGGCTGGCAGCCGCCTTCATCATGGACGCCGTTCACCGTGTTGGCGGTGATCAGCGGCGCCATGCTGGCCACGGCGCTGCTGCGCGCCTGGCTTTCCTACCAGGCGGCGCTGACCAACAACCGGCTGGGCCAGCAGCAGATCGTGGTGGGCCTGCGCACCAGCGTGTACGCGAAGATGCAGCGCCTGAGCTTCCGCTTCTTTGACGCCAACACCACTGGCCCGCTGATCAACCGCGTGACGGGCGATGCGCAGGCCGTGCGCCTCTTTGTCGATGGCGTGCTGGTGCAGAGCCTGAACACGCTGCTGGCTTTTGTCTTTTACCTGGTGTGCCTGGTGCGCATCCATCCCCTGCTCACGCTCGCCTGCCTGGCGCCGCTGCCGGTGGTGTGGATCACGGTGATCTTCATCTCCGGCCTGCTGCGGCGCGACTACAACACCAACCGCGACCTTGTGGACAAGCTGGTGCTGGTCTTTGAAGAACTGATGCGCGGCATCAGCGTGGTGAAAAGCTTTGCCCTGGAATCCTGGGCGTCGCAGCGCTTCACCGAAGCCAATGATGCGGTGCGCGACCAGAAGCGCGGGGTCTTCTTCAAGCTCGCCCTGCTGCATCCCGGCGTGGGCATTCTGAACCATGCGAGCATGGCCTTGCTGCTGGGCTATGGCGGCTGGCTGGCCATTCACGGACGCATTCCCGTGGGCACAGGCCTGGTGGTGTTTGCCAGTGTGCTGCAGCAGCTCGCCGGCCAGGTGAACGCCATCACCAGCATTGCCGACAACCTGCAGCAAACGCTGGCCGGCGCGCAGCGTGTCTTCGAAATCCTCGATGCCCGGCCTGATGTGGACAATACAGCCGAGGCGCTGCCTTTGACCAGGGCCGAGGGGCATGTCCGGTTTGAAAACGTCAGCTTTGCCTTCAAGGAAAACAACACGGTGCTGCATCATATCAGCCTGGATGTGAAGGCCGGCGAGCGCATCGCCATCGTCGGTCCCACCGGTGCCGGGAAGAGTGCGCTCATTCATCTGGTGCCGCGCTTTTATGATCCTGATGCCGGCCGCATCCTGCTCGATGGCCGGGATGTGAAGGACTGGCGCGTGGACGATGTGCGCCGGCAGGTGGGCCTGGTGTTCCAGGAGAGCTTCCTGTTCAGCGCCAGCGTGGCGGCGAACATCGCCTTCGGCAATCCAGGGGCCACGCGCGAGCAGGTCCAGCACGCGGCAGAACTGGCGGCGGCGCATGAGTTCATCGAGCGCCTGCCCCAGGGCTATGACACGCTGCTGCTTGAAAACGGCGGCAACCTATCCGGCGGCCAGCGCCAGCGCCTGGCGCTCGCACGTGCCTTGCTGCTTGATCCAGCGATCCTCATCCTGGACGACCCCACTGCCGCGGTGGACACCGAGACCGAGGCGGAAATCCTCAGCGCGCTCGATACCGCGATGAAGGGCCGCACCTGCTTCATCATCGCCCATCGGCTCGGCGCAGTGAAGCATGCCGACCGCGTGCTGGTGCTCGACCGCGGCCGCATCGCCGCCACCGGCACCCACACCTCCCTGGCCACCGCCACAGGCTACTACCGCGACGCCCTGCTCGCGCAAACGCTGGGAGGCACCCTGTGAGCAAACCATCCGACCAGGTGAACCGGAAGGGCGTGGCCGGCATCGTCAACCGCGAGGCGCTGGAGCGCTTCCGCCAAAGCCAGCCGGCGGATGAACTGGAGGATTTGAAGCAGGCTCCCCTCTCCTTCCGCCTGGTGCGCCGGCTGCTGGCCTTCACCAGACCTTACAAGCGCAAGATGGCCTGGCTGCTCACGGCCGTGTTCCTGCGCGGCATGCAGCTCCCCGTGCTGGCCTGGGCCATTGGCGCGATCATCAACGGCCCGGTGGCGCATAACGACACCCATGGGCTGGAGCTCGCGGTGGGAGCCTTTGCAGTGTTCGCCTTCCTTACTGAGCTGAACTTCCACTTTCGCATCAAGCTCTCCCAGGAGATCGGCGAAGCGGTGGTGCATGACATCCGCGCGGCCCTGTTCCATCACTGGTTGCGGCTCACCATGAGCTACTTCCAGGCGCGGCCCGTGGGCAGGCTCATCAGCCGCCTCACCGGTGATGCGGAGAACGTTCGCGTGGGCGTGCAGAACGTGCTTTTCGTCTCTTTGGTGCAATGCGGCCAAATGTTAGGCTGCGCGGTTCTCATGGCGCTCACGGATGTTAGGTTGTTTCTTTGCGCCCTGGGCATCACACCCTTCGTCTGGCTGCTGGACCGGCTGTTTCGCACCCGGCTCAGCGCTGCCTACCGCGCGCAGAGCGACAGCTTCAGCCGCATCTCCGCCACCATGGCGGAAAGCGTGAGCGGCGTGCGCGTGACCCAAAGCTTCGGCCGCCAGGACGTGAACGACGAGCTTTTCCGCGAACTGGTGGCCGACCACGCGCGCTACAACTTCAATGCCGCCAAGGCCGCAGGCACCTTCCTCCCCTTGCTGGAGCTGAGCAGCCAGCTCTTCATCAGCATCCTGCTGCTCTATGGCGGCTGGCGCGCGCTGAACCCCGCCATTGCGATGCCCATCGGCAGCGTGATCCAGTTCTTCTTCCTCGCCGGGCTGTTCTTCCAGCCCATCGTCACCCTGGGCCAGCTCTTCAATGATGCGCTTACCGCCATGGCCGGGGCGGAGAAGCTCTTCCATGTGCTTGATACCTTGCCCGCCTGGGAAGACGCGCCGGATGCCGCGCGCCCGGAGCGGCTGAAGGGCAGGGTGGAGTTTCAAAACGTCGTCTTCGAATACCAGGCTGGCCGGCCCGCGCTGCGCGATGTGTCCTTCAAGATCGAGCCTGGCACCTGCGTGGCCCTGGTGGGTGCCACTGGCAGCGGCAAGAGCACGCTGGCCAGCCTCATCGCCAAGTTTCACCTCGCCTCCTCCGGCCGCGTGCTGCTGGATGACATCGACATCCGCCACCTGCACAGCGATGCCGTGCATCACAGCCTGGGCGTAGTGCCGCAGCAGAATTTTCTCTTCCTGGGCAGCGTGCTGGACAACATCCGCGTCACCCGCCCTGCCGCCAGTCGTGAAGACGTGGAGCTGGCGCTTCGCCGCCTCGACTGCCTGGATCTGATCACCGCCATCCCCGGCGGACTGGAGGCCCAGGTGGGCGAGCACGGTGCCGGCCTCTCGCTCGGCCAGCGCCAGATGATCTGCTTTGCCCGTGCCCTGCTTGCCGATCCCGCCCTGCTCATTCTGGATGAAGCCACCAGTGCCGTGGATCCTCTCACCGAACAACGCGCGCAGAAGGCCCTCCTCGCTCTGCTGCGCGATCGCACCAGCTTCCTCGTGGCCCATCGCCTGAGCACCATCCGCCATGCGAACCTGGTGCTGGTGCTCGATCACGGCCGGATCATTGAGCACGGCACGCCAGATGAACTCATCGCCAAGGGCGGTGCCTTTGCTTCGCTATGGGCCAAGGGCGGGCATTGAACTCCTCACCAAGCTTTGCCACCCGGCTTCTTCAAGGGTGCCATCCCAGGCAGCCATCACTCCTCATAATATCCCTTGGGGAACACGATGACGCCCTCGGGCAAGTCTTGCGGGCTCTCCAGGGCAGAGGGCGCATACACACCCACTCCCAAAGCCTCGCAGGTGATGCCGTCACCATCAAAAACCACTGATGAATCATGCCTTTTTAACCACGCCTCGACTTCCGTATAAGGCATTGCCATCAGGTCACGCCCCTGCAGCATCACCGAGGCCGGGTCACAAAATTCGATGGCCTCAACAAGCTCGTCGTCGTCACCATAATACACAAACACGCCGACATCCGTGTAGAAGTCCGTGAGGTACTTTTCGGACCCGCGCCTGAACTGCCGTTGAGGTGGCCCAAGAAGCCGGTGCACTTCCTCGCGGGTCATCCCAAAACGAAGCGGACCGGCACCGACATGACTTGTGATTTCGAAGGTCATAGAAGAACTGGAGCAGACAGCCTGAGTCCAAAGTTCCCGGCTGGAAACCGCATGGTAAGAGCCATTTCTGCGCCCCGTCGCCGCGCCATCTGCCGCTGAGGCCCGCCCACCCAGGCCATCACGCGCGAACCAGAAAGAATCCGCCATGAGCAACACCACCCTCGATCCCGTCTGCGGCATGACCGTGGATGAATCCTCCCCGATCACCTCCACCTACCAAGGCCGCACCTTCCACTTCTGCAGCCAGGGATGCCGCAGTGCCTTTGAGAAGCAGCCGGACAAGTACGCGAACCAAAAGCCGGAGCCCGCACCTGCGAATGAAAAGCGCCGTGAAAAGGACCGCGGCACCAGCCTGGGAGACTACCTGCCGCTCATGGTCATCGTAGGCCTCGCTGCGCTAGAAGCAGCGGCCTTGCAGGCGGCCCCGCATCATCTCAAGGGCGGCGGCCAGTGGATGCACGATTTCATGGGCTTGTTCATGATCAGCTTCTCATCCTTCAAGTTTTTCAACATGGAGGGCTTTGCCGACGGCTTCCAAATGTACGACCTGCTGGCAAAACCTGTACGTGCCTATGCTTATGTTTACCCCTTCATTGAGCTGGGCCTTGGGCTCGGCTACCTTTCCCATGCGTGGCCAGGCTTCGTTTATGGAGCCACCATCGTGGTGATGCTCTTCGGCTCGCTCGGCGTGCTCAATGCCCTGCGCAAAGGCCTCGACCTCAATTGCGCCTGCATGGGCACCGTGCTGAAGGTGCCGCTTTCGACCGTCGCTCTGGTGGAGGACCTGGGCATGGCCGCTATGGCTACCGTGATGCTGGCGGTCGGGGGAGGCAAGTGAAGCAAAAGATGCGCCACATGCTTGAAGAGACTGCTTTTCGGCGTTTATACGGGCTCGACCCATGAGCACCTCCTCCGCCGACACCGCCCCCTCCCAGCCCAATCATTCACCTGGATGGAAAGAACTCTGGTTGAAAGAAGACTGGTGGGCGGTGTGGATCGGCCTGGGCCTCGTCATCACGGCCTATGCCCTGTTTACCTCCGGCTCCAGCATTGAATGGATTGCTGTGTCTCCCGCCAAATGGGGCACCTTTGCTGAACTCAGCGCCGACTTTCTCTCCAAAGGCATCCGCTACGCCGAGCAGTGCGGTTTGTTTCTCGTGCTCTTCACCATCGGCGGCACCATGCTGGGGCATCGTGCCAGGGCCTTCATCCCTTCCTTCCTGCTGGTTTATGCACTCTCCCTGGCCATCAACATCGCCGGTGCCTGGAAGCAAGCTGGCTACTATACCCTGGAGCCGCCGCTGGTGGCCCTGCTGCTGGGCCTGATCATCTCCAATGTGATCGGCCTGCCGCGCTGGCTGGATGCCGGTTTCCGCGTCGAGTTTTATGTGAAAACCGGCATCGTGCTGCTAGGTGCCCAGCTTCCGTTCACCCTCATTCTTTGGGCCGGGCCCACGGCCATCTTGCAGGCGTCCATCGTTTCGATCAGCACCTTCCTGGTGATCTTCTTCACCGGTCGCAAGCTGGGCCTGGAGCGGCAGCTCTGCGCCACTTTAGGAGCTGGTGGAGCGGTGTGCGGCGTGTCCGCCTCCATCGCCATTGCCGGTGCCGTGCGTGCCAAGAAGGAGCACCCGCCTATCGCCATCACCCTGGTGGTGCTGTATGCCATCGTGCTCGTGTTCAGCCTGCCGCTGGTGGCCCGCGCGCTGCACCTGCCCACGGGCCAGGGCGGAGCCTGGATCGGCACCTCCGAATTCGCCGATGCCGCCGGTCTTGCCGCAGCCGACAGCTATGGCGGCCAGGCCGGAGCTGCCACCGGCATTGCCGGCACCAAGGAGCAGGCCATCAATGCCTACACACTGGTGAAGGTGGTGGGCCGCGATGTGTGGATCGGCATCTGGGCCTTCGTCATGTCCATCATCTCGATCACCCTGTGGGAAAAGTCGGAGTCCGGGCGCAAAGCCGATGTGGCGCAGATCTGGTGGCGCTTTCCCAAGTTCGTTGTCGGCTTCCTGATTTCCTCGCTGATCATCACCTTGGTGGCCCGCAGCCTTCCCTATGCCGACTACAAGGCGAATGTGGTGCCCCACCTTGTCCAGCCTCTCATTTTCCTGCGCACCTGGGCCTTTACGTTCTGCTTCCTCAGCATCGGCCTCACCACCCGCCTGCGCGAATTTGCCCCCGCTGGTGGTCGCCCTTTCTGGGCCTTTACCGCCGGCGTGGTGGTGAACCTCATCCTCGGCTACGTCCTCTCCGTGCATGTTTTCGGCGAGCACTGGCTGAATCTGGGCCACTGATGCCGATGCCTGGTCAATCTCCGCCTGCCCAGCCCTGCTGCGGCCGTTGCGTTCACTTCAGCAACAGCCCGGCAGCCATTGAGGCCGTGTTCAAAGGGCTCTCCATCATGAGCTCGGGCAGCGCCTCCGTGCGCGCTCAGGACGGGCTGTGCAGCCTGCACGGCCTGTATCTGCCGTTCACCGACTGCTGCAAGGACTTTACAGCCGCGGAAAAGCATTGATAACGGCCCGGTCCATGGAAATGCCCTCCCCATGAAAGTCCACGTCCTCCAGCACATTCCCTTCGAGGGCATCGGCAGCATCGAACCCTGGCTGGCTGCTCGCGAGGCTGCCATCACTCACACCCAGTTCCATGAGCCAGACTGGACCTTGCCCGATCCTCGCACGCTGGACCTGATCATCATCATGGGCGGCCCCATGAGCGTGAACGACGAAGCGGAGCTGCCCTGGCTGGTGGATGAAAAGCAGTTCGTGCGCGATGCCATGCAGGCTGGCACCGCCGTGCTCGGCATCTGCCTCGGCGCCCAGCTTGTTGCCAGCGCGCTTGGAGCCAGCGTTTATCCCGGCCCGCAGCGCGAGATCGGCTGGTTCGACATCGAGGCTGCGCCTGGGCAAAAAGAAGGCACCTTCCGCTTCCCGCCGCGCGCCAAGGTCTTCCACTGGCACGGCGAAACCTTCGACCTGCCCGCGGGCGCCACTCTCCTGGCCAGCAGCGCCGCCTGCCAAAACCAGGCTTTCCAAATCGGCCGCAATGTCATCGGCCTGCAATGCCATCTCGAAACCACGCCCGAAAGCGCCGCCAGCATCATCGCCGCATGCTGCCATGAACTCGTGGAAGGCCCCTTCGTGCAACCAGAAGCCACCCTCCGCTTCACGCCCGCCAGCGCCTACGCAGAAGTTAACAAACTTATGGCACAGGTGCTGGAATATCTCACGGTGCCACAGTATTGGGACACTGCATCACACTGAACAAGTATCCCCGACAGGAATCGAACCTGTATTTAGAGTTTAGGAAACCCTCGTTCTATCCATTGAACTACGGAGACGCTTGATCTTGCAACCTTGCGGCTCACGAGAGGTGCCAGGAACCGCCAGACAAATCTGGCAGCAAGGATGCACCTTCCGGGTTTTACGAGTATCCCGCGATGTCTTTTCTGTCCACTAAAATGCCTTTGCGGTTCAAAGATCAGGCCTGCTTGCGGCGCACGCGTTTTTTGTGGAGGGTAATCTTCCACGTGGTGCCGCAGGGTCTGGCGAGCATGCCAGCGCCTGGCCACAGGCGCGAGGCACCCACAAAGGCGTGCCGGTTGTCGCGGAGGCGGCAGCCTTTGGGCAAGGGATCGATGTCATGGGCGTTGCCACCGCCCAGCACGGTGACATCCGGCTGGCACAGGGCCTGGAGAATCTCGATGGCGCCGAGGGCTGACTTCACCCACTTCTTTCTGCCATGCTTGTGGCGGCTGAGATCCTTCAGCCGTTCGCCAAAGCGCGAACCGTCGGGCAGGCAGAGACGGCCGACCTCCAGCGGCACAATCACATCATCCACGATGAGTGCCGAGCCGGTGCTGGTGCCCAGGCCGAGGAAGAGCATGCGGCCGCCTTCGTAGCTGCCCAGGGCCTGCATTGCGGCATCATTGATGATGCGCAGCGGCTTGCGAAAGGCGCGCACATAGTCATACCGCACCCAGCCGCCGCCGAGGTTCGCCGGCTCGCTTGCAGGCCGGCCATCAGCGACCACGCCAGGATAGCCGAGGGTGATGGCGTGGTAAGTCCAGTCCCTGGTGAGCTTGCGCACTGCACGGACCATTTGCGCGGCAGTCAGGTCCGGACCGGAAGGGAATTTCCGGCACTCATCATGGCCGGTCACCATCAGCTTGATGTTGGTGCCGCCAATGTCGATCATGAGGATCTTCATGAGGTGGCCGCGGCCGCTCGCCTGTGCAGGCTTTCCAGCTCATCATTGAGGATGCTGGAGATCAGCTCGGCCACGCCTTCACCGGCCTTGCCTTGAGTCACCAGGCGTGCGGACTCCTTCACCGACGGCAAGGCGTTGGCCACCGCCACGGCAAGGCCGCATTGCTTGAGGAAGGCATGATCGTTTTCCGCGTCGCCCACGCCCACCACGGCATCGGCGGGCAGGTCGAGTTTTTCCAGTGCGGCACTCAGGCCGGATGCTTTGTTCACACCTGCTGGCAGGATCATCACCGCGCCTTTGTTGAAAGTCACCGCCAGCTCAAGGCCAAGCCGCTTGATGGTCTCGATAACGATGACTTCGTGCGGCTCCTCAGTGGCGACGATGCTCATGCCGACAGAAAGGGGCGATACATTCTGGCGGCGCAGTTCCTCCACGAAATCCGCGGAGGGTGCAGGAGCGAGCAAGGACTCCATGGCTGTGGCGGGATCGAAGAGCACGGCGCCGTTTTCCGCCACCACGAGATTGAACCATTTCAAATCGAACCCGAGGGGCCCGAAATCACGCAGCTCGCGGCCGGTGACCAGGATGGTGACAAGGCCGCACTGCCTGGCACGAGCGAGAGCCTGAAGGGTCACATCCGGCACCACGCCATCATGGGCGAGGGTGCCGTCGAAGTCAGTTGCAAGGGCAAGCCATTTCATAAAACAACGGGGTTGAAGGATGCCGAGCCCGGGAATGGTGAATGTGCAAGGGAAGGCCGCGGTCAGTGGCCGCCCTTGTCATTGCCCGCCCGCTCCTTGTCCGCAGGCTTGGGGCCTTCGCCGCCTTCTTTTTTCTCGTCTTTGGCCTTGGGCTGCACGGCGAGGTTTTCGGTAAGGTCATCCGTGGGATTGAGGACCACGCGGGCTTGTTCATCGAGGCCTTTGAGCACCTCCATGGTAGTGCCGAAATCACGGCCCACTTCGATCTTCTGCCAGTGAATCTTGTTGTCCTGGGTGACAATCGCGACCTGTGGCCCGCTTTCGCGGAAGATGAAGACATTGGCGGGCACGATGAGCGGCGAGCCCTTGTCGTGAACAGTGAATTTCACCTCTGTATACATGCCTGCCAGCAAGACCCCGTCGTGATTCGGAATCTGCACCTCTGTCTGTAAAGTGCGTGAGGTGGGATCGAGCGCGCCGCTGGTGCGGGTGACCTTGCCGGTGAAGTCACGGCTGGCGAGCTCCTGGACCAGAATCTTGGCGGTACCGCCGACTTCAATGAGCGGCGCATCGGCCTGCGGCACGTTCACAAACACGCGCAATGGATCGGTCTGCGCGATGGTGAAAAGCACGGTGCCTGCATTGCCGCTGCCTTGCGACACGAGTGAGCCGACATCGACCTTGCGCGAGGTGATCTTGCCGGCGAAGGGGGCTACGATCTTTTTAAAACCCTGAAGCTGCTCCAGCCGCGCCAGATTGGCCTTGCTGGCATCCAGGCCTTCTTTGGAGCTCTTGTAGTTCGCCTGTTTCTCGTCGTTCTCCTGGCGGGAGACCACCTGGTGCTGCACCAGCTCCTGCCAGCGGGCGGCGGTGGTGCGTGCCAGCTCCACGTTAGTCTCCGCCTGCTTTAAGTTTTCGCGGGCACCGGCGAGCTGCTGGTCCAGCTCCGGAGTTTCCAGCTCAGCCAGGAGCTGGTTTTCCTTCACCACATCGCCAATATCCACCAGCCAGCGTGCGACGTAGCCATTGGCACGTGCGTAGATGGTCGTCTCCTGCATGGCGGAGATGTTGCCCGGCAGGAGCACATCGCGTGGCTTGGCATCACGCTTCGCATTCACCACGTCCACCGTGGTCTGGGCCACTTTCTGAGTGTAGTCCTGGCGGGCATGCTTCTGGGAGAGATGCCGCCAGATGCCGCCCACCAGCATGAGGGCGAGGGCCAGCACGATGAGCAGCGGGCCCCAGATGGCACTGCGGCGCACAGGTGCCCGAAGGCGGCCTTGCCGGGCCGCGGGAGGCGTGGAAGGATGGGTAAGCTCGGCTGCCATGGGGGTGTAACTGGAGATCGCGTTTCAGTGATGCGGCGGGCGGGTCAATTCATGCAGGCTGCTGCCCGGCCTTGCCTTCTGCCTCTTGCTCGAACTTTTCATCCAGGTCGCATTCGAAATCCTTTTTGCGCAGCACGCTGTACATCACTGGCACGAAAAACAAGGTGGTGATGGTGGCGACCACCAGGCCGCCGATGACCGCGCGGCCCAGGGGGGCATTCTGCTCGCCACCTTCACCCAGGCCCAGGGCCATGGGCAGCATGCCGATAATCATGGCCAGGGCCGTCATCATCACCGGCCGCATGCGCGTGTGGCCTGCGGCAAGCGCGGCGCTGCGGGCATCCTTGCCGCCGTCGTCGCAGCGTTCGTCATTGGCGAAGGTGACGAGCAGGATGGAGTTTGATGTGGCAACACCGATGGCCATGATCGCGCCCATGAGCGAGGGCACGTTGAGCGTGGTGCCGGTGACGAACAGCATCCAGATGATGCCGCAGAGCGCACCCGGCAGGGCCATGATGATGATGAACGGATCCGTCCAGCTCTGAAAGTTCACCACCATGAGGAAGTAGACCAGCACGATGGCGAAAAGGATGCCGAAACCAAGCCCCTTGAAGGAGCTCTTCATGCTCTGCACCTCGCCCCGCACAGCGATGGTGGTGCCGCGCGGCAGCTTGGATTCAGGGACCTTCAGCCAGCCATGCCGGTCAAGCCACTTGCCCAGCCCCACATCGGTGGCAAACGTGCGCAGCAGCGATGGCTGGGGGTCCAGTTCGTTCACCGCCTTGTCCACTTCCGCGGCCACGCCGCCCAGGTCGCGGTCCTGCACGCCGGCCAGCACGTCGAAGACCGGCTGCACATTGTAGTGGCTGACGATGACTGGCGACTCGCGGCGCTCGATGGTGGCCAGGTTGCCCAGCAACTGCGGTGCGGGCAGGCCGGGGGCGACGATGGGCGTGTTCTCCAGGTCGTTGAGCGTGTCCATCTTGTACTGCGGAGTCTGCACGGCCACCTGGTAGTTCACGCCATTTTTGAAGTTCAGCCAGAAGTTAGGCGATGCCTGGCCGCTGGAGCTGAGAGAGACGAGCATCGTGTTCGCCACATCTTTCTGCGTTAGGCCGATCTGCTGCGCGCGGGTACGGTCCACATTCACCCGCAAGTCCGGGCCGTGCACCAGTTGATGCAGGTGCACGTCCACGGCGCCCGGCACCTTCTCCAGCCGCTCCTGGAGCTGCTTGGCGATCTCGTAGTTCTTCGGATCGTGGCCGCTGATCTGGATGTCGATGGGCGAGGGAGTGCCGGCATTGAGAATCTGGCTGACGATGTCGGACGCGGCAAAATAGAACGTCATGTCTGGAAAGTCCTTGTGCAGCCGCTCGCGCAGCGTGCGCATGTAGGCGGGCGTTGGTCCGTGCTTCTCTTCATTGAGCGCCACCAGGATTTCACCGTCGGCGGAGCTGACCGTGGCGTTGTCGCTAAACGCCAGGTTAATGCCGCTGACGGGCAGACCGATGTTATCCAGCACCGAGCGCACCTCGGCATCGGGGATCACTTCACGGATGACCTTGCCCACCTTGTAGAAGCGCTCCTCCGTGGATTCCAGCCGGGTGCCCTCCGGAGCGCGCACATGCAGGCGGAACTGGCCGGCATCCACGCTGGGGAAGAAGTCCTGGCCGAGAAATGGAACCAGGCACAGCGAGGCCAAGACCATGACGATCATGCCAATGGATATCCACCAGCCGTGGTCGAGCGACCAGTCCAGCATGCCAGTGTAACGGTCGCGCAGGCGGTTGAAGGCGCGGTGAAACCGCTCATGGATGCCGCGGAAGAAGCCTGCGGTCTTTTGCGCTGCGGCCTTGGCGCGGCCAACGGGGGCAGGCTTTGCCTGCTGCTTGTCTTCTGCTTTTGCCGCAGGCTTCGGCTTGTCGCCTTTGACCGGAACAATGGCATCCTTCTTCACAGTCACCGCATGTTCGGGCAGTGCCAGGACAGGAGGGGGCGCAGAGGCGGGCACCTGTGCGGCGCTTTTTGGTTTCTCTTCCTTGCCTGACTTTTCTTCTGTTTTCTTTGATAAGCCGTCCTTGTCCGGGCTGCGCTGCTTGTCATTCCCCACCCCTTCTTCATCCTGCTCCACTTCATCCAGGTGATCCTGGAGCAGGAACTTCACCATCGTGGGCACCACTGTTCGCGAGAGCAGATAGGAAGCGAGCATGGCAAAGATCACGCCCATGGCCAGCGGCGAGAAGAGGAACTTGGCCGTGCCGGAAAGGAAGAACACGGGCACGAACACAATGCAGATGCAGATGGTGGAGACAAAGGCCGGAGTGGCGATTTGCTGCGCACCGTCGAGAATGGCCTTCACCATGGGCTTCTTCATTGCCAGGTTGCGGTGGATGTTTTCAATCTCCACGGTCGCATCATCCACCAGGATGCCCACGGCGAGCGCCAGGCCGCCGAGGGTCATGATGTTCAGGGTCTGCCCAAGCGCGCTAAGGGCAATCACCGAGCAGAGAATGGACAGAGGGATGGAAGTGGCCACGATCAGGGTGCTGCGCCAGCTCCCTAAAAACAGCAGGATCATCAAGGCGGTGAGACAGGCGGCGATGACACCCTCGCGAAGCACGCCATTGATGGAGGCGCGCACGAAGATGGACTGGTCGAAGAGCTGGTCAACCTGCAGCTCCTTGGGCAGCGTGGCCTGAATTTTCGGCAGGGTCTCCTTCACGCGGCTGATGATGTCCAGCGTGGAGGCTTCGGCGGATTTCAGGACGGTGAGGAGGGCTGCGCGCACGCGGTTTTCAGCCACGATGTTTTGCTGCACCGCATAGCCGTCGCGCACGTGCGCCACATCACGCATGTAGACAGTGGCGCCCTTCACCTGCTTGATGGGCAGGTCGTTGAGCCCTTCGATCAGCTCCGGGCTGCTGTTGAGGCGGACATTGTACTCGCGGTCGCCGATTTTCTCAGTACCGCCAGGCAGCACCACATTCTGGGCACTGAGCGCATTGCTCACATCGGAGGGTGAGATGCCCAGGGC
>OUNM010839686.1_pt1 | contig 24220 bp, 25 predicted proteins | sample 1769961 | NCBI WGS metagenome assembly OUNM01 (sample SAMEA3914820, study PRJEB12502) | metagenome | biome: forest; material: soil | place: USA | collected 2012-03-12 | depth 0.3 m | reverse complement strand
GCCAAGAGCATGGTGAAGGCCAGCAGCGACTATCCCAGCCAATCCCTGGCGATGGCGACGGGTGGTTCCGGGGGATCTGCTGGCTCGGCAAGCTCGGTCTATCTGCAAAGCTCCGGTTTGGTTCTCACGACGGGAGGTGGTTCTGCCGGGATCGTCGCGCAGTCGATTGGCGGCGGCGGCGGCAACGCAGGTGATGCCTCCGCAACGTCGAGCGCCACGGGAGGCAACCTCAACCTTGCGGTTTCGCTGGCGTTCGGCGGCCAGGGCGGCGCGGGCAACAATGGCGGCAATGCCGAAACCATGAACCATGGCCTGATCGTCACCACAGGCGAATCGGCGACCGGTATGCTGATCCAGTCGATTGGCGGCGGCGGCGGTAACGGCGGCGCGGGCGATGCAAAGTCGAGCACAGACAAGGACGTCAATCAGGGCGATGGCGATGCCGAGGGATCACCGAGCGGCAATCTCTCTTTTGCACTTGGCAGCAGTGGTAGCGGCGGCATGGGGGGAAGCGGCGCAAACGCGACGGCAACCAACACGGGCGCAATCCTGACGCTCGGCGACAGCGCTCATGGCATCGAAGTGCAGACAATCGGCGGAGGCGGAGGCAACGCTGGCGGCGGTGCTGCCTCGACCCAGGGCCAAATCAGCATTGCCCCGCAGATCGGTGGCTCGGGCGGCAATGGCGGTGACACGTACTACACAGGCACGGTCACGGTAAATAACAGCGGAACCATTGTCACTTTCGGTGCCGATGCCAATGCGATCCTGGCGCAGTCGATTGGTGGGGGTGGTGGCAGCGGCGGTAAGGCCGGTACCTCCAGCGCCGATGCCAAATCGCGCGGCGATGGCGGCAATGGCAACGGAGATTCGCTGACTACCGCGCTCACCGCGATCGAAAACAACTACAACAACAAGGGCGGGGACGCGATCGGAGACTACAACTACCTGGGCAACGCGACGAGCGGCGCGATCGGCACGATCAACAGCATGCTGGGCAACAGCTCCTCACTCAGCACTCTGGCTGACGATGGCGACGGCGTAGGCGACGATCTCGATGACGTGGCCGAAAGCGGCGGCAAAAGCGATGACGACAACAGTGCCAAGTCGATCAGTCTGAAGATCGCTGTAGGCGGGAAGGGCGGCGACGGCGGCTCGGGCGGCTACGTCAACGTCACCAACAGCGACGATATCGCAACGCTTGGCAAGATGTCCGACGCTATCATCGCCCAGTCGGTCGGCGGCGGGGGTGGGAAGGGCGGCGCCGCATCGACGGCCGCGACCGAAGACTACTCCGGATCGCTAGCCATCGGCGGAACTGGCGGAAAGGGCGGTAACGGGGGTGAGCCTACGATCACCAATACCGCGCAGGTCTATACGATGGGTCCGCTGTCGGCAGCGCTGGTCGCGCAATCGATCGGCGGGGGCGGCGGCATAGGCGGCGCCTCGGTCACAACCGCAAAATCCAGCAGTAGCAGCGCCAGCCTCAGCCTCACCGACGCAGATGGCGGCGACGAGCAGGGTGGTAACGACAACTCGGTTTCGCTTGAGGTCTCGCTTGGCGGCAATGGCGGCTCCGGCGGCATCGCCGAAGCCGCGGTCGTCAATAATTCGGGAGCGATCGAGACGCGAGGCCACGATTCTATCGGCATTATCGCCCAGTCGATCGCCGGTGGTGGCGGCATCGTGAAGACCCTCGCGACAGATCTCGACAATGCGGGTGGTTCCGCAACGGCGAGCAGCAGCAAGGACTATTCTCTGCCCTTCAAGTTCGGCGGATCTCAGGGTGCGGCGGGCAACAGCGGGGCGGTCCATGTGACGACCAGCGCAGCCATCACCACCAAGGGTGACAACAGCTATGGCATCCTCGCTCAGTCGATCGCTGGCGGCGGCGGCGTTGCGCTCGGCGGCAAGCCGAACGGTAGCGGCGAGAGCGACTTCTTTGGAAGCGGATCGCGGTCGGGCTCGGTTACCGGGAGCGTCAATCCTAATGACGACGGCATAGTCAACGTGATCGTACAGAATGCGATCACGACCTCCGGGCAGGGCGCGATGGGTGTTGTTGCTCAGTCTATCGGCGGCGGCGGCGGACTTGCCGGCGACACTGGATGGACGTCCGAGTATTTCGGAATGAGTGGCGGCACGAACATGTCGGGCAACGGCGGGGCGGTCGACGTAACCGTTGCTCAGAACGGCTCGGTCACCACAGGCGCCCAGAATGCCCCGGTAATCTGGGCGCAGTCTATCGGCGGCGGCGGCGGGCGAATTTCCAACAAGAACGGCGCGTTCGTCGGAACTGCTGGCGGAACCGGCAAGGCCGGCCCGGTCACCATCGAGATCGACGGTGCGGTTGCTGCGACCGGCAACTATTCGGCGGGCGTTTTTGCACAGAGCAGCGGTGACAAGACTTCGAACGCGCCGATTTCGGTAACCGTCGGTTCGTCAGGATCGGTCACGGTCGGCACGGCTGCCAACCCGACCAACAATTCCGCAGGCGTTGCGGCCGGCGCCGTCATCTACATCGACCACGGCGGAACCGGCGCGACCGATGCCAATGGCAACCCGGTCTACAACACGGTGACCAATAACGGCACCGTCTATGGTTACGCGGGGCCTGCCAATGCAATCGCGGTCTATAGCAATGCGGGCTATACCAGGGTGTTCAACAATGGCTTGATGGGCGGCGATATCCTGCTTCAGAACGGGGGCGGGCAAGGCTGCTTCAGCAATGCCGCAAACGCTCACTTCAATTCTGGCGACAAGGTCGAGGTTGGCGATTGCGGTGTCAGCAACAGCGGCACGATAGAGATCGCTAACGCAGGAGTGATCGGCAAAACGGCGATCGTCGGCAACTACACGCAGACTTCCTCGGGCACGCTCAACATCGATGCCGATCTCAAGACGGGCAACGCCGACAAACTGGACGTCACTGGCAAGGCGACGATCGCCGGTACGGTCAAAGTCAACGCAACCAGCGTTTCGAACAAGGCTGTAACTGTCATTTCGGCGACGGACGGAGTGGCGCTGGATCCGCAGCTTCAGCAGACCGATACGTCCGCCCTGTTCGACTTCCCCGTCGTTGTGTCGGGCAACGATCTCAACATCCAGCCCGTCGCACATTTTGCCGATGCCGCTTCGACGCTTGGCAAGAGCAAGCAAGCCGTCGCCAGCAATCTCCAGAATCTCTTCGACAGCGGCGCATCAATGGACGATGGGTTCACTGCGCTGTCTAGTGTCAAGGCGGAAGACGTGTCGAAGACGTTCAGCACGCTTGCCGGCAAGACGCTCGGCGCGGTGGGTGCCTACAGGTACAGCTCGAGCCGCGCCTTCGTGGGCAACCTCTATGGAGGCTGCGACCCGAATGGCCAGGCTGACGAACCCAACTGTGTGTGGGCTCGGGGCTACGGCAACTGGACGCAGCAAGACGAGACCGCCGATTCTTTGGGCTATCATGCGGATGCCGCGGCATTCCAGATGGGCGTCCAGCACGAGCTCTCGCCGAATTGGTCGATCAGAGGCGCGGTCGCCTATGAAACGACCAAATTCCGTGACGATGACCACACGGCGCGCATCAAGGGCGATGGGATCATGGCAGGCGTCAGTGCTAAATACAGCAATGGCCCGCTGGAAATCTCAGGAGCGATCGACGCGGCTTATGGCTGGTACGACAGCAAGCGGACCGTCACGGTTGGCAGCACCAGCGACATCGCCCGGGCTTCTCCCAAGGAATGGACCGTGGGCCTGCACTCGCAGGCGTCCTACACCTTCGATCTGGGCAAGGTCTATCTCAAGCCCTCGGCGGACCTGCATGCTATCAGGGTTCATGCGAACGCCTTCACGGAGACTGGCAATTCGCCTTTCAATCTTTCCGTCGAGAGCCAGAACGATACTTGGCTGAGCGGCGGGGTCGGGCTGGAACTGGGAACCCGGATCGCACTTGGGGGCGGCACATTCCTCAAGCCCTATGTCGGCGGCGGTATCGAGCTCTCCAACAACAACGACTGGCAGACCACCGCTCGCTTCGCCGGTCAGCCAAACAGCGATCCCTTCACTGCGCTCACGGCCGTTCCCGGCACGCTGAAGCGGATCAATGTCGGGCTCGATCTGCTGGGGGCGAAGAACGTCGATTTCTCGGTCCAATACAGCCCCGAGTTCGGTGATCATTACACCTCGCAGACTGCTGTCGCCAAACTCACCTACCGTTTCTGAGCCGCTGCGGTGCGGCTGGGCCGAAAGATCCCATCCGCGAGTGCCGCGAAATTCCGAGACCAGAGTTCCCCCAGCAAGAAAGGATAGAAGAAATGCATATCACGACCAAGCTTGCTCTTGCCGTCGCCGCATTCTCAATGGCCCCGACGCTAGCGTCGGCCGAGGAGCCGGCCCAGAACATCAGTCGTTCCTCGCACGGTAACCTTGCGGCGGCACAGGACCTGATCCGCCAGGCGTTCGACCGGATCAGCGCTGCACAGACTGCCAACGATAGCGAACTTGGAGGACATGCGGGCAAAGCGAAAGCGTTGCTCCAGCAGGCCTCCGCCGAGCTCAAGCTGGCCGCAGACGTCGCCAACAGCCGGCGTTGAGATGCCGGAGGGCGGGGCGGCCTCGGTGAAATCCGAAGCTGCCCCGCCCAGCCACCTCGGCTTGGGTGTGCCTCAGACCGTCGACAAGGAGCAATATGATGATAAGGCCTACTCATGGTTCGATGACAGCCCTTCTTTTGCTGGTGGTTGCCGCTCCAGCCTTGGCGAAAGGTCCGTCTGCAAAATACATCTGCGACGATGGAACCCGGCTCGTCGTGCAATTCCACAACGTCCCCTCCGGTCCAGGCTCGGCTACGCTCACGTTTAAGGACACTCGCAGGAAGGTGACGATCCCGCAGGTGATGTCGGCCGATGGCGGGCGCTATGCCGACGCGAGGCTCGAGTTCTGGATCAAAGGCGAGCAGGCGACATTCACCCGCGGCGATCAAGCGACAACTTGCCGTACTGGTGACTGACCGGTGTTCGAGCCTTGGCGTGCAACGTGAAGAGGATCGGCCCGATCGATCTCACGTCTCGCCAGGAATCACTCGAGTGCCTTCACTCTGCGGGTAATTCCTAAGCAACCATGCATGCCTGGCCATCCCTCACGACCTGGACTGCATTGTGACGAAGCTGGAGAGTTCCGGGGGTGAGCATGACTTCAGAGGTGAATTGCGCGAGATAGGCGCGGCGCGGCCGTGATGCGTGATTGGGCGATGTCGCATGCAGCAGGAGGCTGGAAAACAGCACGATGCCTCCAGCGTCCATTTCGACGGCGATCCCCTCGGGCCCGTCGGCGATGACGAATTCGGCTCCGGCGCCATAGCGCTGGTGGTCCCTGATACCATCGCGATGGCTACCGGGTTGAACTATCAGCGTGCCGCTCCGGCGTGAAACAGGATCGAGCGCTGCCCATATCGATAGATATGGGGCATGGTCCGGAGGCCCGCCATTCGCCACCACATAGCCAGAATCCTGATGCCAACTGAGCGAGAGGCCGCCATCGGGGGGCTGCACGATCATCTGGTCCAGGAAAAAGTATACGCTAGATCCAAGCGCTGCAGCGCAGAGCGCCGCGATGGCATCGCTGAAGAGGTAGTCGCGTAACGCTGGCTGCCGCCGATGGATGTTTGGGGCAAACAATCGCCCGGCCTCGCTCAGCCCTGGGTTCTGGCTTTCAAACTGGCGTCGGCGTGCTTCCTCGCATTCGCCTTGCAGCATTTGGATGCATTCATCGCTCAGAAAATTCGGCAGCACGACATAGCCGTCACGTTCGATGGCGCGCGCAATTTCTGCGAGAAGAGCATCGTCGATGCCTTGGCGGTTTACGGGATCAGTGAGCAAGATGCCCTCCGCGTTTCAAGGTGCCTCGGAGCAGGGCGCCGACCACCTTCGTCATTACACAAATGTCGGGGTTCGCTGGATCGGCCACGGCCGCGAGCAGGGTATCGGCCGAGATGTTTGCCTCTCGCGCAATTTCCGCCAATCCGCGCGAATGAGCAACTTCTGCGAATACGGCGGAAATGTTCGAACCGCGTCCGCTGGCCAGCGCATCACACAGGGCAAGTATTTGGGATGTATCTTCCCTGAGGAAAGAAGCTTTCGATGCATCTGGCATGACGGCTGAACCCGAGGTGCGGTGGGTCGGTGATCCACCTTCGCTTTTTGCTTATCTGATACGCGGCCGAATCGAGCCGATGAGGGAAGCTTATCTCTGCGGCCCAGGTCCGTCTTTGCGTCTTGCGGACAATCTATTGGCAAAAACCTGAATTGGCATGCATTTTTCCAGCTCGACGAGCGTCTTGTTCGGACAGCGATGTTGATTTATTTTTAGCCTATGGAGAATGTGAAGGGTGCAACTTCTGTATTCGCGGAAGCGAGGCGAACCGGCCCCGGTGTTTCCCTGCAAATTGATCACGCACATGAAGAAATCGAGTTCAACCTGATCATCGCAGGCAAGGGAACTTACTTTTTAGCTGATGGGCAATATGATCTTGCACCCGGCACGTTGGTGTGGCTTCTCCCGCACCAGCCTCATCGTCTCTTGCGACCTCCCGATTTTGACATGTGGGTGGTGACATTCCCGCCAGCTGAACTTGATCGCGCGCTCCTGGATGATGTGGCGGAGCATCCATGTCGCACTCTTTCCGCAGAAGATGCCATCGCGCTCAATCGCCTTTTGGTGCAAGTTTCTCAGGACACGGACGAACCGCGCCTTTATCGCAGCGGACTGGAATATGTCCTGCGAAGCGCTTGGCGCGCGACGATGACAAGCCCTGGCCCGGCGCGTAAGCCGCTGCATCCCGCCGTCCTCAATGCCCTCTCGATCCTGCGCTCCAATTCAGAGACGCCGACCTCGGCCGCTCTCGCCAAGATGTGCGGCGTTACGCAGGACTATCTCGGCCAGCTCCTCATGGAGCAGACGGGCAAGGGTTTTGTCGAATGGCGTAATCGGACCAGGATGGAACGATTCCATGTGCTCTATCCAGAAAGTGGGGATCTTCTGACGGCGGCGCTGGATGCAGGCTTTGGCAGTTACACGCAATTCCACCGCGTTTTCTCCGACGTCATGGGGACGACGCCGGGAGAATGGGCCAAGGCGGGTGGGCAAAACAATTCGGTTGCCCTGCCGTCGACATCGGACGTCATCACGGATGTGGAGGGCGAGGGCACTCGATCGGTCTGGTATTCGCTCTGTGGTACAGCCTTTCCGGCGGTTGTCCGCCGGTTCGAGAATGGGCAGTTTGCGCGTGCTTTCGGCGCCGGCGATCCGGATGATAGTGCGAACCAGATATTTCCGAGCGGTGTCGGGGCACTCGATGATCTCCGCGGTTTTGAACAGGCGCTAATTGACGAACTCGAAGCCGATTGCCTTCACGCTGAACAGCTCGCACGGATGTTTCAGAGCCATGATGTCTTCAAATACTACGAGGGCACGCTTGGCGCTTATGGCTACGCGTGTGACGATCTGGCCAACATTCTTGGGATGTATCTTGGTTGCTCTTGGATTGCTGTGCAGCAGGCGCCTGCGCTCACCCGTAAAGTCCTGGATCATGTGATCCCGCGCGTTCGGTACGCCCTTTCTGTCAGCGAGGCTTTTCACGAAGTCAGTGCGCAGGAGCGCGCGCTCGTTTCGGCCGGATTGATTGCACAATCTATTTTTATCAGGAATTCAATGGTCGGCGCACGGTCGGCCGGCAACGAGAAGGTCGCTGCGCAGGTTGCCGACCGCGCGCATTCGTGCGCATTGCAGTCTACGGGGCTCGATCTTCGGGCAATGCGAATTGCGCCTCGGCATCTGGACTGAGGCGCCGGCGCGCGACTGACCCCAGTCTGTGATCTTCGACGATTCTTGGAATGACCCGGAACCTGCGCGAATTTTGGGGCCAGGTTCGCGCCTTGCGAACGTTCTACGATAGACGCTGCTTACCCTGCCCTCGCGAAATTCGGGTAAGGCTACAACTTTCCATCACATCGCAGGACGCCCCCAGTGCCAGATCTCTGAAGGGTAATTGCCTGCATTCGGCGCGCCTGGGTAAAATCCACAAAGAGGCGAAGGATCGGATGGCCCATGCTTCAAGACTACATCCTGCTTGTCACGCAGTTCACCACCCTGTGGGCGGTCATGGATCCAATCGGTCACGTACCGCTGTTTCTCGGGGCCACGGCCGGCCTGAATGCGCGGGAGAGGCGTCGTACGGCCCTTTTCGGCGTCGGCATTGCCTACGGCCTGCTCGCGGTCTTCGGAATGCTGGGGCAGCTCATTCTCCACGCGATGGGGATTTCGCTGCTGTCCTTCCAGATCGCGGGCGGCCTCATTCTCTTCGTGTTCGCGATCTCCATGGTCCTGGGCGACCATTCTGCGGGCCCGATACAAAGCGATGGCGATCTGTCCGTCGCGATCTATCCGGTAGCGACGCCAATCATTGCCGGGCCGGGTTCGCTGCTCACGATCGTCCTGCTGATGGACAACCAGCGTGGGCACCTGCCGGGCCAACTGGTGACCTTGCTCGCTCTTGCCGTGATCTGCGTGCTGCTTCTCTGTGCCTTGCTGGCGAGCGGCGCCATCCAACGCGTGATCGGCACCGGCGGAGCCAACGTGTTGCGGCGGATCATGGGCCTCATCCTTGCCGCGCTGGCCGTCAACATGGTGCTGAGCGCCATCGCGATATGGCTGCGCCTTCCGGAGATTTAGGAGCGCGCGAAGTTTCCAGCGTCCCATCCAGCCGCAGCCATGCCTTTCCGAACACCTATTGATAGACGTGGACGACACTCATGCCCGACCTGAAACTCGACGAGCGCACATGCCGGATGATCTGCCCGATCGGCGCGGCCATGGTGGGCGTCTGCCTCACCGCGATAGGCATTCTCCAGATCAAGATCGCCGTCGAAGGCAGCCAGACGTTCGCGGACGACCTACTGTCTTTCGATGCTGTGCTCTTTCTGATCTCGACGCTATCGGCCTATTTCGCCTTCCGGCGTGGTCCGTCCCGGCGCCTGCACTTTTACGAGCACCTTGCTGACATCAGTTTCATCATGGCAATGGCGTTGATGACGGGCATCTGCCTGTTCGTGACATATGCGATCAGTTGGTGATCGCAGTGTAGGGCGTCCGGCGATGGCACCCGCGTGGCCGGTGCTCGCGAGGCTGAAAAACGGATTAGACTACGAACATGAGGGGCATTTTCGCGAGTGCCTCGGACCCCTATTGTCAGCCTCGCCTCATGCTGCCGTCCACTACTTGACGGCGGATGGAACGTCGCAAGCCCGGTCGTTCAGGTTTATCCGCACTTCGGTGAACCTACGGCAGCTATCGGAGAGCCGTGATGAGGTGTCCTACGACCGCTTAGTCGGCGAAGGCTGAACCAGGGCAGGGGGCGACCAGGAGGCCACGAGCTAATTGTCGCCATTGCCAGTGGCCTCCTGATTGTCAGCCTCGCGCGTTTGGGAGCGGATCCTCGGTGGACCGGCTTACGTTTTGCAGAATCAGTTCATTCCGTCGTAGGTAATCGCTCCTGCTACCATCCGCCTTACGTGGATGTGCGATAAGCTCGGATATCAAACAGGAAGCGATTGGCAGTCGCTGAGGCTCGTTCGGCCTCGTCTTCTGGGATGTCGTTCCGTGCGCGGCCTTGTTGAGACTGTTGACGATGCCGATGGAATCTTTCGTGGAGTGCAGATTGTGCACCCCTTCGTTTACACGCACCATTTCGCTTAATATTAGTGGACGGTCGCTTTCGACGCCGTTGCCCTCGGTCAGAACGCGCAGTTCGCGCTCTATATCGATGCGAGCGCTGCCATCGTCCAGTCAAGTATCCGCTCTGCGATCCTCAGGTTCAGCCCGTGCGCAAGAACAAACATCCCCAAAAAGAGCAGCGGTGCGATTATCACGAGGAGGAGGCTGGCGATCGTCATGCAAAGCCCTTTATGCACGAGGTAGCCGGATCCTGTCACGATCGAATGCCGCAGCCCCGACACATCGGGACCAGAAGACAGTTGTTGAAAGCAGTAGCGCCCTGAGGGATCATCAAGCTATGAGCCTATCCGATCACGCAACAGCCCGGCTTGCTCTTGGTGTCATCCTCATCGGTGCAACGCTACTTCCCGCGACGCTTTCAGCGGCGGAGGCTATGGACCCTACCGAACCCCAGCTTCAGCGCTGCCTCGACGATGCTGAGAATGCATCGACCGCCGGTCAGACTGGCTGCGAAGACAGTGCGGCAAACGCCTATGATCGTCGAATGAACGCGGCCTATGCGACGCTGATGCGGGATCTTCCCGCCAACGCCGCCGCCCATCTGCGCGATGCCCAGCGCGCCAGGCTCCTGTTTCGGGATACCAATGCCATGGCGACTTCGGCCCTGTTCGAAACCCGAAAGGCAACGATGTACGTGCCGATGCAAGCGGCCAGTCAAACCGCCACAGTGCGCGACCGCGCGATTGAACTTGAACATCTACAGCGAATTCTGCGCATCGAAGGGTAGAGCGACATGATCGTAACAGCATTCCTTCTCGCCGCCACGCCCCTCCCGCAGGACGTGGTGAAGGCCGATCGGGTCCCGGGAATGCTGCCGGCCGGCATCGGGGACGATGAGGTCAGTATGCCCGGGATCACCGATGCCGCCGTTCAGGAATGTATCCGCTTTTTCGAGCGCGAGCTGGCCCCTCGGGCGGGGATGAAGATCGACCGCAGCGCGATGACGTCCAGCCCGACCCTGGGGCAGATTTGGCGTGCTGATGCGGTGAGCGTAAAAGCGCCGCTGCGCGCATCGCGCTTCACTTGTACGAAAGATAGCAAATCGATTGAGCCATTAGGTGCCCCGAATGCTGAATAGGCTCAGGCGTATGACAACGAGGAGAGAGCATCTGGTGAACAGGACGATCGGCACACTCTTATGCGGTATGCTTGGCGCTGCGCCGACGGCGGTACAGGCGGGATCCTCGCAATGGTGGTTCGTCGCACAGGGCTCCGACCGGGTACTGTTCGTCGATGTGGGGTCTATCCAGCGCGATGGCGATGTCGTCCGCTATCAAGCGAGCCAGGTGATCCGCGACCCAGCCAATCCGGCTGCGCTCATTCGTGTCTACATGAAGGCGGACTGCAAGAAGCGCACCGAAACGTGGGATCTGGCCATGCGCTATGATACCGACGACAAGCGGCTCGACGAGGCCGAGGTTTCGTATGCGCCGGAGGCAGTCGTGCCCGGCACGGTCGGGGAGGCGCAATGGCAGTTCGTGTGCGCCGCTGACCGCACGACAGCCGATGGATTTCCGCTGCAGATCGACGAGGTGGCGTTTGCCGAAGCGCTGATCGCCGATACCCAGGCTTCGGAGAGTCCGGCGGCGCGCCATGAACGGATGCGCCTCGACCCTAAAGTGCCGGTCATCCGCTCCAAGGCGCCGGGCGTCGACACCTTCGGCACGGCGCAGACCGCGCTAGCAGGCAATGCGATCGTCCCGCCACGCGATTATGCGAAGGGCGTTCAGATTCCGGCGACCAGCGATTACGATACGGATGTGGTGGGCGAGATCTACGACATCGCCTATCTCGGCGTGAAGGAGGGCGAGCTGGTTTTCGAGAAGCGCGGCTACAGCATCGACGACCTTGCCCATGCCGGCTCCGGCCAACCGATGCGCTTTCCGCAGACGCAAAAGACGGTCACAATCGGCGACTTCATGATCGAGGTGCTGCAGGCTACACCGCAATCGCTGCGCTTTCAGGCGCGGCTCGTCCGCGACGGAGCGAATGGGGAAGGAGGTTGACGCGGGCCATAACGCCCATGATCGTTCTGACGCTGGCTGTCGCATCCATGGCGCATCCTGTGCGGTCGCAAGAGGCTGCCGCAGCGACGCAGGAAGCCGATCCCGATCTGCCACCAAAGGAAGCCCCGGCTTCCGCGTCGAACCTCGCCACCCGCTGCGAAGGGAATGATGCCGGCAGCTGTTTCGAACTAAGCAACCGCTACCGTGAAGGTCGAGATGTCGCGCGTGACTTGGTTCGGGCGACGGACCTGACCATGAAGGCATGCAAGCTCGGCAATATGGCAAGCTGCTCCATGGCCGGGTTCGCCTATGGGCAAGGACAGGGCGTTGCGCTGTCGGTGGACCGCGCGGCTGCTTACTATGCCCAGGCTTGCCACGGCGGCAATGCTAACGGCTGCTCGAACCTCGGCCTAGCCTATATTCGCGGGGATGGGGTCGCAAAGGATGAGCCCCGTGCTGCCGCCCTCTTCAGGGAAGCCTGCGACAACGGGTCGGCTGATGGATGCATGAACTTGGGCGCCGCCCTCTCGCTGGGCAAGGGCCTGCGTCGTGACCAGAAAGAGGCCGCCCGATTGTTCAGGCAGGGCTGCGACGGCGACGATGAGAAATCATGCTACAATATTGGCGTCCTCTATCGCGACGGCCAGGGTGTCTCTCGCGATTATGGACAGGCGGCTGCGCTGTTCGACAGATCGTGCAGCGCTGGCGACGCAAGCGCCTGCGGGAACCTGGCCATGATGATCCATCAGGGTCGTGGGGTCGCCAAAGACCGGAGCTATGCCCTCGACCTGTTCGACAAGGCATGCAGCCTCGGCGACCCGGAGAGCTGCCTCATGCTGGGGAGGGCCTATCAAAAGGGGAGTGGTCGGGATCGCGACAATGTCCGCGCGATCGCCTTGTTTGAACGATCACTGAAGCTCGACCCGCAGGCATCCTTTGCCGGCAAGGCGAGGAAGGCACTTGCCAATGCGTACGCTGCGGCGACCGCCTCAAAAGTTATAGACAGCTCCAAGGCAGCCTGATCGCTGACGTTCATCGTTGAATCCGTCGTTACAGCAGTCTACACACATGACCGGTTTCGGGGTGTCCAGACTTTCCCTGTAGTGGCGGCTAGCGGTAGCAACGTCCTGGGCCTTGCCCACACAGCCGACCCATTCCTGACGCTAAGCTGTCGATTTTCTGATCCCTAGGCGCAGACCTGCCGGTCTTCCGGCAGGTGTCGACCCTCAGTAGACATTCAGCGGCCAAAACGATGTTCCCAGAAGAGGATCGTCTGCTTTTCCGGCGACTGTCGTCGAGCGCGTTCAGAGCGGCGGCAGCTGCGCGGACGACTGCTACGTACAACGATAGCAGTCGTCCGCTGGCTCAAAGCTAGGGTTATTCGACTTCGGCCATCCACTGCACTGCGTCTTGGCCGGCAGGGATCTTTAGCGGTGCTTTCGGATTGGTGGCTGCCTGCCACACCGCCGCGGCCACATCGGCCGCATGGGTAACCGGACCGGTCTCCTCGCGGAAGCCCGCGATCATGCCCTCAATCGTCGGTTTGTAATCGGCATTATCCAGGCCCCGCAGATGCGGCATGGCATTGTTACCGAAGCTTGTTTCCGGCGAACGCCCCGGCAGGACGATATGCACTCGCACGCCGAAAGGCTCCATTTCGACCGCGAGGCTCTCGGTAAGTGCGTTCACAGCCGCCTTGCTCGCGCGGTAGACGCCCACCAGGGGCAGGGGTTTAAGTGTCACTGTCGAGGTCACATTGATGATGGTGCCGCTGCGGCGCTCGCGGAACTGGGGCAGGATCGCTTGCACCATCGCCAGCGTGCCCAACGTGTTTGTTTCGAACAACTGGCGCGCGGTATTGGGCTCGATCAACTCGATCGGAGCGGCAGCGCCGAACCCTGCGTTGTTAACCAGCACATCGATCTTGCCCGCTTGCGCGAGCGCGCTCGAAATGCTGTTCGGATCGGTAACGTCAAGGGACAGCACCGTAAGATTGTCTGATTGGGGCAGGATATGCGACTGGGGCTGGCGCATCGTGGCGATGACCTTCCAGCCGTTTTGGAGGAATAGCTTAGCAGTTTCGAGACCAAAGCCCGAGGAACAACCGGTGATGAGGACAGCAGGCATGAGAACGCTCCCTTTGATTAGCGGTCCCCCGCATATGGCGATGGATCACAAGACCATCTATGGCCAACCGTCTCGAATCAATTGGCGATAGTCCTGTCATGAATGTCGATCCGCTCGCCGAAATCGTGACCCTGCTCCAGCCTTCGGCCAGCTATTCCAAGCTCGTCGAATATGCCGGGCGGTGGCGCATTCGCCGTGACGTTGAGGGGAAACCCATCTTTCTCGCCGTCCTGGAGGGCGAGTGCAGATTAGTATCGCCGGGGGGGGCATCGATCATCCTGCGCGAAGGTGATTTCGTTCTGTCACCCTCGACTAATGATCACATCGTCGAGAGCATCGACGCGCCGTCGCAGGCAATCGCGATGGTGCCGACAGCAATCGGCGAAGGGCGGTTTCGGCTCGGACCACCCAGTGAGCCGATCAATCTTCGGATGCAAGTAGGCATTTGCAGCTTCGGCTCGCCCGATGCTTCCTTGCTGGTTTCCCTGTTGCCAGCGATGATCGTTGCCCGGGGCGAGCCGCGGCTCGCGCTTTTGCTGCAACTGGTAGCAGACGAAACCCGGATGTCCCGGCCGGGACGCGAACTCGTGTTGGAACGTCTGCTCGAAGTGTTGCTCATCGAGGCGCTGCGATGCGGGGCCGACATAACGTCGATACCCAGCGTTGCTCGCGGGTTGGCCGACGACCGCCTGGTCTCCGCCCTGCGCGCCGTACACGCTCAGCCCGCCCATAACTGGACCGCTGCCGATCTTGCCGCCGAGGCTGGAATGTCGCGGTCCGCTTTCTTTGCGCGCTTCAGTCGGATCGTAGGAATGCAGCCCATGGAATATCTGCTCGCCTGGCGTATGGCACTTGCCAAACGCCTCCTTCGCACCCGCGAACTTGCGATAGAATGCATTGCCGCACAAGTCGGCTACCGCTCAGCAAGCACGTTCAGCACTGCCTTCACCCGACATGTCGGGATGCCGCCAATGCGATACGCTCGAGCAGTGATCTCTGAATAGTAATAACGGCCGGTTTTCGTCCGAAACTGCTGATAGCATTGGAGATTGGAATGGCGGCGTGGTTTAGGTTGCCATCTGCCCATCTCGACCCGTCCCGGCCATTCAGCGCTCCAGTTTCGCTCCCCAGCAACGGACCGGCAGCTTTCCATCGTCCTACCGAGAGGATAGCCGCGAAAAGACCTACCGGTTTCGGGCGCTTCCCTAGTCAGGGGCTGTCTTTCTGGTCAGAAGTCCCTGCATAGAAAGCCACGCGGTGAATTCGTCTAGCACCAGCGTTGTCGTGGTGTTTGGCTTTCCGAGCCCGAAACCATGGCTCCCCTGCTGGTAGCCATGAATTTCTACAGGCCGCTTGGCTGCGAGCCAGGCCTGCGCGATCGGAAAGCCCATCGAGGGAAACAGGGGATCGTCGAGAGCAATCGCATCGAACATCGGCGATGCGTCTGCCGGAACGTCGATCTTTGCCTGCGGGCCATAGATGTACCCGAAGAAAGCAGGTCGTTCGTCCGACTTCGCGGCAAGGACGGTCTGGAGCGAGGTCATGGCGCCTGCCGAAAAACCGATCATGCCGACGCGGGCGGGGTCGACGCCCCATTTGGCGGCATGTTCGCGCACCATCTTCAGCGCCGCAAGGCCATCTTCAGTCGCCTGCGGATTGGTCAACAAGGGTTGCTTGGTCGGATCGGGAATGCCCTCCATCATCTTGGCCCAGACATATTTCCCGGCTTCGGTTTCGTCCTTGGGAGTTGGCAGGAGGCGATATTTCAGAACGAAAGCGGCAATACCGCGGTCTGCAAGGGCCTGAGCTACATCCCAGCCCTCGTGCGACATGGAAAGCGCCATGAAAGCGCCGCCGGGCGCCACGATCACAGCCGCGCCGGTCGCTTTAGCGGGATCAGGAAGAACCGGCGTCAAGGTGGGCCGGGTGACATTGCGAACCGCATAGTCCTTCCCGAAGTATCGGGCCCAGTTCTCGTTGGCGGCAGATCCGGGGGTCTTGGAGCCATAGAGCGGGATGGCGCCCGTCTCGACCGGTGCGCCTGCCGGAGCGGGGGAAGGATAGTCGGCGGGCTGCGCGGCAGCACTCCCGGCTACTGCTACGCATGCCGTTGCCATAACAAAATATGCCGATTTGCCAGTCGCCATCCACAATCTCCCCAGTTGTTTGGAAGTGAATGACATCTATAACCGGAAAAGGTCAAATACGCTTATTTTGCAATCCCATAGTAATTTCCTATGCCCCCGTGCCTAGCACCCATGCTTGCCGCTCGGATGTAACTACCGCTGCATCGTGAAACCACGCCATACATGAGCAAGCTACGATGAGCCGGTGCTGTGCCTTATGAAGAACCCGCCCCTTCACAGACAATCAGCCGCCGATTTTCCGTTCTCAGCTGCTGCCCGTCCGCTTTCTCATCTTCGAAGGTCAAGATGGGCCGATAGGCGAATGTCGGGTTCACAGCGCAGAAACTGGGATAGCTGCCGATCTACGCCGGCAGCAGGCGACCAAACGCAGTCATTCCGGTACCACGTCGTAAATGACTGCTATGTGCTGGAATCTGCCGCTCGCAATCCAAAGCAAAAATCCGGCGGCGCTAATGACGCCGCCGCCCGCACACACACCGCCCCAGCCCCAGAGGCTGTACATGAAGGGCGCTATAGCTGCCCCTGTCGCGCTACCGAGAGAATAGAGCACCATGTACCCGGCGATCGCGCGGCCGGCCGCATCGGGATGACGATCGACGATGAGTGTCTGGCTGGCCACATGAACGGCCTGAACCGCCAGATCCAGCAGCACGATGCCAGCGGCGAGCCACCACAAGGACAAGGGTAGCATGGCGATGATGCCCCAGGAGAAGCAGAGCAGCAGGAGGGAGGCTCCTGTTACCCGCCTCGCATGCCCCAGATCGGTGAGGCGACCGGCGCTGCGGGCACTGATCGCGCCGGCTACGCCGACCAGTCCGAACAGGCCGACCTGCGCGTGGGACAATCCAGAACCGGGAGCCGTCAGCGGAAGAACCAGGGCGGTCCAGAATATGCTGAAGGCAGTAAAGATGACAAAAGCGAATGCTGCGCGAAACCTTAATGCGCGATCGCAGGCGAAAAGGAGCGGCAACGATCGCAGTACCTCGCCATAACGCTGTCTTCCTGGTTTTCTGCTATCCGGAGGCAGCATCCAACTCAGCGCCAGCGCCACGCTCGCACTAGCTGCAGCCGCCAGCAGATAGACCGCGCGCCAGCCGAGAAGATCGCCGACGCTGCCCGAGATCACCCGAGCAGCCAATATTCCCAGGACGACCCCGCTCGTGACTTTGCCTACAACGATGCCGCGCTCCTGCGGAGGTGCGAGTGCTCCGGCATAGGCCACCAGCGCCTGAACCGTCACGGCCAGCGCTCCGACCATCGCAATTGACGCCAGCAACACGGCCTTTGTCGGCGCACATGCGACGGCAAAAAGCGCCGTAGCGGACAGTGCGGTCTGACCCAGGATCAGCCGCCGTCGATCCATGATATCGGTTAGTGGCACCAGAAAGATGAGACCGGTAGCATAGCCGATTTGCGCCAGAGTAACCGCAAATCCGATCTCGGCAGGATGAAAGGCAAGACTCTTGCCGATCAGGTCGAGCAGCGGATGCGCGATATAGACATTGGCCACCGCAAGACCGGCGGCGATTGCCATGGCGGTGGTCGTCCGTTCTGAGAGCGGAGGCAACTTTTCAGAGGCGCCGAGAATTTCAGAGGTTGTCATGGTCTTATATCAAGACCAGATAGCGATCTCGATCCAGTTCGTAATCCGAACCACATCTGAAGGACCTTGCCCTTGGTAAAGCGTGTCAGCCTCTCGCATGCCCCGTGCCCGGTGGCTCGCGCGCTGGACGTCATCGGCGATTGGTGGTCGCTGCTCATTATCCGCGATGCCTTGGAGGGCGTCCGCAGGTTCAGTGCGTTTCAATCCAGCCTTGGCATCGCGAAAGGCATGCTGGCGGCGCGTCTGCGGGCATTGATCGAGCGCGGCATCATGACCCAGGCTCCCGCATCCGATGGGAGCGCTTACAGAGACTATGTTCTCACCCCGAAAGGCCAGGCGCTCCACTTGGTGATCGCAGCCCTCCGGCAATGGGGTGAGGGAGAACTCTACGAAGCCAACGAAGCGCATTCTGTTCTCGTAGACACGCGCGACGCTGTACCCGTCGCTCCGTTGATATTGCGCAGTGCCGATGGTCGCACGCTCGACTGGAACGATACACAGGTTCAGCGCGTACAAGACTGATCAAGATTTGCTGGAAGTGCCGAGTGGCGATTGTCGACTGAAACTTACCGGCTGAGCATCTCGGATGGGCGGTAGCGGCTCTGTCCGCCGTCGCCGCCCCTTTTATCGCTGTTCAGCCCCTCATGAATCCCCTCATTCAAATGATCCGGAAAGTCCGTTTGAGGAGCTGATGGTCGCGGATAAGGTTTTCGAACTGTAGGATGAGAGGGCGTAGTCTTTCGTCGGGCATGTTGGGGATCAGTTGATAGAACATCACGCCCTGTCGGAAGAGTGAATGTACACGCCGCGATGTCGTGCTGGTGCGCAGATGGCGGTCGTAGCCGATGGCCTCGCCGGCGGCGCCGAGCACGGTGAGGAGCACGATGGCGAGAGCGGCGATCAACCACAGCCTGTCGCGCCGAGCGGGGGTGGAGACGCGGGTTGCCGACATGCCCATCCCGAACCGCCAATCCTTGGCATCGCGAAACGAGCACTCGATGCCCCAGCGCCGCGCGTAGAGATCAATGAGGGTCTTGGCCGTCACCGTGGTCAGGCTGGTCGCGAGGCACCACGGCTCTTTCATGTCCTTGGCGTGGACGCACACGACCGCCCCGACCGGGCAGCCTCGCGCCGTGACTGTCGCCTCGCGCAGCAGCCTCGCACGTCCCGAGGGGCCGATCCACTCCTTCGCCGGACGGCTCTCGCCGGCGGCCGTCACCTTGATGTTGCCGCGAAATCGGATGACATAGTCGAAGTGCAGCTCGTCCTTGAGGACGCCGAAGAGCTTGGCGTCGCCAAAGCCGCGATCGGCGACGAGCAGCACCTTCACTTCTGTCGGCAAAAGCTCGGCAAGCCGGGTAACGATCCAATATTCATAGTGATTGCGCCGCTCTTTCAGCTCCGCCTTGCGTACCGTCAACCACAGTAGCGGCGTCGCCCGGCCATGCTCGGTAAGCAGCGACAGCATCAGGGTCGAGTGCCCGTCGGCATCGAAGTCGGTCCAGTCCATGGCGACGACGATCTCGGTGCGGCTACCGAGGCAATAGCCGGCCCAGTCGGCCATCAGCGCGTCGACATCGATCCCGTCATTCGATAGCATCCGGTCGACCTGCTTGATCGCGTGACGCGAGAGCCCTCCCTGGGCCAGGGCGAGACCGTGGCCAATCGCGCTCACCGCCAGCGACGACGCCTGCAGCGTGCCTACCGTCGCCTTCGCCAGCGAGGTCACCCGCTTCGCGTGCAGGTCCTCGCCAAAAAGGTCGTCGACAAAGGAATGGACCGCCTCAGCAGAAAACTCCGACTTCCCGTTCATCGTACTCTGCTCTCCGTTCGACACGGAAGTGCAGAATCATCTTTCCCGACCTACGTCATCTCAAAAATGAGGGGATGCCTGAGGTTCAGCCCTCAATTTTCGAAGCTCTGGCCCGAATGTTCCGTTTTTCGTTTGTTGCCGCTTGCGCCGTATATGACGGTAGGCGCACCATCACTCAGACGTATCATCATTTTCGACCTTGGCCTGCGCCGCGAGTTTAGCGTCGATCGCTTCCAGCGCTTTGATGAAACGCTCATGCGCCAATTGAGCCTGCGGCATCAGCTTGGGGCTGATACCCCCAGCGGCGAGAATCTCGGCGCGAACTTCCATCAGCTTTTGCGCCTTCTTGATCGCATTCACCGCCACCGGGTCTTTGGAGATTGAGGCGTAGCGGGTCGGTAGCCCAAACCGAGGATGGGTGCGAATTGCCTTGTCATCCGGCACGAACACTAAGCGCGGTTCCCCAACAACCGTGGGGGTAACGTCGCGCCAGGTGCCGTCCTGTTGCTCCCAAATCGCGTGGTGCTCTGCCTCCAGCCACACGCCAGGCTTTTCCCAAATGATCCACCCCATGATTGCCTTGCCACCATGGGCGCGGATCGCCCGATCGACATTGTCGAAGCACTCGGTCTGCATGCTTCCCTCCAGGGGCTCCACCTTGATCCATTCGGGTACGCCCTTGAGCGCGACGCGAGCAAAGCGGATGACCTGGTCGTCGATATGGGCGGGAGCGATCGGTTTCATGGTCGCTCATCTATGCCCCGCTTGCATTTCCAGCAAGACGCACTCGCCAGACTGAGCGGGCGCTTGGCAGACCGATCGACTCTCGAAGCCTTGCTGCCAGGCTCGACGTTCTGTGCCCGACCCTTTGTCGCCGTTCAAAGGCCAAAATCCGATGCCCAGGTGCCGTCCGTCCAGTATCCCGGTAGGTCGCGACCAACTCACGTCGTCCGGCGGCCCCAAACTGAACGGTAGCAATCGGCGGTTTCGGACATTGCATGGGCCGCTAGTGCCGGTTACTGTAGGCGAACCGGGATAGAGAAACCTCCCGGTCAGGCGTTTCGCCCAAGTGTTGCCTTCTGACCCCGCCGCGGCGGGGCATGGGGGTATTGGACGGAATGGCCGACAGCAGTCTGCATCACCCTTCATTTTCCGAGCTAACACGCGTTTCGGCGCGGATCGGCTGTCTCAGCTTCGGAGGACCGGCCGGGCAAATCGCTCTGATGCACCGCGAGCTGGTCGATGAGCAGCGCTGGGTCGATGAGGATGACTACCTCCTGGCCGTTAACTTGTGACACTCGTGGCCCGGGACGGAAGCGCAGCAACTCGCCACCTGGATTGGCTGAAAGCTCCATGGCTGGAAGGGCGGCATTGTCGCGGGGGCGCTGTTCGTTGTCCCTTGCGCTCTGGTTATGCGGGGTCTGTCGATCCTCTACGCATTCGCGGCCAATCTCGCCTGGTTCACTGCGCTGTTCCTAGGGATCAAAGCGGTGGTGCTGGCGATCATTGTTCAGGCCTTGATGCGGATGTCGGGAAGGGCTCTCAAGACGTCATTCCAGCGAGCGCTGGCGGTCGTGGGCTTTGCAGTGCTGTTCCTGTTCAATGCCCCATTCCCGCTGGTCGTGTTGACGGCCCTGACGCTTGGTGCGTGGGGTGGGGCAAAGCGGCCGGACTGGCTCGCATTCAAGCAGAGCAACCCACGGCCAGCTTGAAGGCGGTGCTGATCTGGGCCGCGATCTGGGTTGCACCGATGGTGGCGATCTTCGTGTTTCTCGGGCGCGATCATGTACTGCGGCACATTGGCGTGTTCTTTTCGCAGCTCGCGGTGGTCACTTTCGGCGGGGCCTACGCGGTACTGGCCTACATGGCGCAGGAGGCGGTGAACGGTTTCGGCTGCCTTACCGCAGGCGAGATGGCCGATGGCCTCGGTTTGGCCGAGACTACCCCCGGGCCGCTGATCATGGTGACCCAGTTCGTAGGCACCTTGCAGCTTGCCGCGCGCCAGCGCCGTTCAGCCGGCTCGGCGCCGGAGTGCTCGGTGCCGCGCTCACCACATCGGTAACGTTCGCGCCGTGCTTCCTGCGGATCTTCGCTTTTGCGCCCTGGATGGATCGCTTGCAGCGTTCGGCTGCACTCAAGGGCGGGTTGGCGGGGGTGACGGCAGCGGTCGTGGGAGTGATTGTGAACCTTTCATTATGGTTTGCGCTGCACGTGCTGTTTGCAGTCGTCGATGTGGTCGCAGTCGGGCCCGTGCGACTGCAGGTGCGGGAGTGGACGGCCTTCGATTGGCGGGCAGCATTGATCGCGGCGGTTGCGGCCGTATTTATCTTCCGGCTGAAGTCGGGAATTGTCCCCACGTTGGCTGTGGCAGCCACTATGGGACTGATCATCGGAACGCTTGCTTCAGGTTAGAATGATTGTCGGCGCGGCGGAAACAAGCGGGTTGGCATTGGTGAGCAGTCCCACGCTACGAACGATCCGAACACGAATTCGCTCCTCGCGGCGGTTGCGTACCGCGATAGCGCCGGTCGGCATAGTGCGCCGGCATTTGCCCGCACTGGGTCTGCTAACTCTATGAAATCTTAACGTAGGCGACAAATTCCGTCCTCGAATCTTTATGCGAAGCTGCATAACTGATGTGCCTCCTCAAGGAGGTGCGAGGTATGGTTCGGTGGCACGAGACGCTCGGTGCGCAACTTGGTCTACGGGCAAGTGGCATGGCCATCCTCTCGCTCACGTGGCTGATCGGTACCAGGTTATATCGCCAGGTCCATTCACTACCGGCTCATCCCGCAAGCGTCGCCGAACTCGGGTTATGCCTTGTATTGGTCGCTCTACTCGTCTGCGGCAACGCTCTGCTTTTCGTCGGCCCTGACCTCTGGAAACAGGTCCCGGTGCCGGGACGGTGGAGCGCTGCCCTCATCGAGCCGCGGCAGTTCGAGATGTTCCACCACCCGGCCCGCTCTTCCTTCGGAGGATTTCCTCAACCTGAACGGGACAAGTGATCCAAGATGACGGAGAAACCCCTCAACTTCGTGATACCCACCTATCGCCTTCGCGACGTGGGTGACACTGTCGAAGCCTATGACGAGAATTTCCGGCGCAGCGGGCAGACCGCTCCCATCATCGTCTTCGACGATTCCTCCCTGGCCAATCACGACAAGTACTATGGCGCACTGGAACGGGTGCGTACGCACAACGACGTCTTTTACGTAGGACCGGCGGAGAAGGAGCAATTCGTCTCCTACATCTGCAAGCGACTGCGCGACAAGAAGCTCGACGTTCTGGTACGCAACTTGTTTCGCCCGAGCTATGGCGGCAACCGCAACTTTACGTTGATGTACACGCTGGGCGATCACATGGTCAGCGCCGACGACGACATGCGGCCCTATGCCTTGATCGAGGACAGCCCGGAATCGCTGGCGGAAACCGAGATCAGTCGCGGTAAGACCATCCCGCGGGGGGCTAATGGGCATTGCCAGAAGTCCTACGACATCCTGCAATCCTTTCGCGACGTGTTAGGCAGGACCGTGGCCGAGGTTCCGCCCAATTACACGTTGGGCGACGTGCTGCTGGACACCTCGATGGACCTCGAAACCAACACCTCGCTGGGACTGGCGCGCGAAAACGCGTTGTTCATGCAGGATGGCAAGGTAGCGCGGAATGCCGTGGTCAAGATGGCGCAGACCTTCCGTACGGGCACCAACGATATCGACGCCGCCGACTACATCGACATGTTCCTGGAGGACAACGACCGCGCCGACGCCGAAGCGCTCAACGACCTCTATGTTCTGGTGAACTTCCGGCCCTGCGTGACCAACAGCAATTGGCGGATGGACTGCGGCGTGGCCGGTTATGACAATTCCACGGGCCTGCCGCCGTTCTTCCCCACGCGCCTGCGCTTCGAGGACTATATCTACCGCCTGTGGATCCAGCAGCCGGGCATTGCCGCAGCGCACGTCGATTCAGCGCAGATCCATATGAAGAACAACTACATGCGCGAACCGCTCGCGTCAGAATTGTTCAACGAATCCATCTGTACGCTGCTGAAGAAGAAGATCCGGGCATCGATGCGTAAACTGGGCGATACCAGCATATCCTTCGATTACGAGGGCTCCGTATCGCTGGAGGACAGCCAGGAGATTTTGCATGGCGCGCAGAGCCTGCACAGCCGCGTGGTGGAAGCCCAGACGCGTGCGAGTTCGGAGGAGCGGCAACAGGCTCTGCGGCTGTTCGCCTCTAACCTTGCGCGCACGTTCTACGATTTTGAGCCTGATTTCTTTCAGCAGAACGTCAGCCGTATGGTGGATGACGAAGTGGGCCTGATCCGCTCCTCGTTGGAGATTTGGCCGACGCTGCTGGAGATCGTGTACTTCCGCAAGCAATGCCATTCCCTGCCACTGCGCCGGGTACGTCATCAGACACCTGTCGTGCGCAAGCGATCCGAGCAGATGGTATTAGCCGAGGCCTGATCGGCCCATAGTCATGCGTCCTCGTTTCGGCATTTGCGAAAGCGCGACCGAGCGAGGATGCGCGGCGGCGCGGCTTCGGCGATCCCGGCCGGACTTCAGCCTGCCATAGCTTGGCATCGAGTCGGCTGATAGCAACCTGTCTCGATGCCGGTTGCGACCAACTTAAGACGTTCCCGACCTACCGCCAAACGGCAGCTTGCTATAAAAGAGGCCGTTAGCACGCCGCGGAAAAAGTCTGCTTTGGGCCGTTTGACCGCCGGATTTTGAGTAGGTTT
>OUNM010496983.1_pt1 | contig 24223 bp, 23 predicted proteins | sample 1769961 | NCBI WGS metagenome assembly OUNM01 (sample SAMEA3914820, study PRJEB12502) | metagenome | biome: forest; material: soil | place: USA | collected 2012-03-12 | depth 0.3 m | reverse complement strand
CTCAAAAAGCGGCGGAAAGCCAAAATCGCAAAGCACAAACGCAAAAAGCGGATGAAGGAAAACCGCCACAAGAAGCGTTTGCGCTACAAGAGCTAGGCGCTAGGCTCTGCGCCATGAAACTGGTTCGCTTGGCCGCAGTGCAATACTGGCGGTGGGGCGCGTTGGTGGCTGCGGTTTTGCTGACCCCGCCCCTCCCTGCCGCACCTAAAAAGACGAAGGAACCACCATCGGCGCCGGCCAAACCGCAGCCCAGCGAACCCGCGTCCAAACCCCGCGAGACCGCCAGACCGGCTACCGCCACGGCTGCGGATCAAAAACCGCGCCCCGCCGGCGAGGACGATCTTTACGAGGGCCCCGCACCGGCTCATCCGAAACCTCTGGCACCGCCCATCGGCGACGCCAAGGCCACGCCTGCCGCCAACTCGCCCGGCCCGAAATTCGCCGACGCCTGGCCGTCGGAATACCGCAAGCCGGAGGGCGATTTGCTCCTTGCGCAAAACGCCGACGCCCGTGCCCAGGCCATGGCCGAGTATGTGCGCGGCCTCCGCGCCGACGCCAAAGGTGACGCCGATCTCGCACTCGATGCCTGGAAGCACGCCACTGCGCTCGACCCGGAAAATTCCGACCTCGCGGTAAAAGTGGCCTTCGAACTCGCGAAACGGAACGAGCCCGGCGAAGCCATTCGCGTGCTGAAAGACAGCATCGCTGCGGCGCCAAAGGAACCGCGCACGCAAATCTACCTCGCGCAGATTTACGCCCGCCATCTTAACAAGACCGACCTCGCTCTCGCGGCGGTGCAAAAGGCCATCGACGTCGCGCCCGAGGATTTCCAGCCTTGGGCCGCCGCCTACGACCTCTTGCTGCAAGCGGGCGAGAAAAAGAAGGCTATCGAGCTGCTCGACCGCGCGCTGAAGAGCCCGTCGAAAAAGCCGGAGTTCTGGCTGCGCCTGGGCCGCCACCTCCAAAAAATTTCCAAGGGCGGCGATAAACCGTCGGAGGATGAAATGCGGCAAATGGAGACCGCCTTCACCAAGGCCGGCGATCTCAAGCCCGACAGCGCCTCCGTCCTCGCGCAGACCGGAAATTTCTTCGCCGAAGTCGGCCAGCAAAAGAAGGCCCTCACGTACTACGAGAAGGCGATGAAGCTGAACCAGGCCCCCACCGACGACGCCACCCGCAATCTCCCGGAAAAGTACGCGGACCTGTTGATCAAAGACGGCCGCACCAGCGACGCCCTGCCCGTCCTCGAAAGGCTGGCCAACGATCCGCAGCAGTCGCTGCGCAGCGATCTCTACGACCGCCTTAGCGAACTCTACGAGCAGGCCGGCCAGATCGACAAAGCGGTCGACCACATCCGCCAGACGCTCGTCCTCGATACCAGCGCGCCGAACAACCACTACCGCCTCGCGCAGGTCCAAATCCGCGCCAAGCGCTACGATGACGCCATCACCACCATCCAGGCCGCGCGCAAGCGTTTCCCGAATGATCCCGAGGTCACCGAGTTCCTGGGCCGCGCCTACTTCATCGCCCGCCGCTACGCCGAGTCGCTCACTACGTTCGACACCGCCGCCGAGGAAATGAAAGGCCGCTCCGAGAGCCGCCTCAACGCCCAGTTTCTCGAAAACTGGGCCAGCGCCGCCGAACGTGCCGGCAAGTTCGATCGCGCCGTCGAGTTGCTCAAAAAGAGCATGACCGATTTCCCCGACGACCCCGCCGCCTTCAACGACCTCGGCTATCTCTGGGTCGACCGCGGCCTAAACATCGAGGAAGCCGGCGGCCTCATCCGCAAAGCCCTCGAAGTCCTCCCCGATAACCCGTCCTTCCTCGATTCCCTCGGCTGGTTCTATTTCAAGACCGGCAAATACGACGACGCCAAACGCGAGCTCCTCAACGCCCTCGGCAAGATGCAAGAGGACGAGCCCACCGTCATGGAGCACCTCGGCGACACCTACGAAAAACTCGAGAACTTCAAGGAAGCCGTCCAATACTGGGAACGCGCCCTCAAAGCCGACCCCGGCCCCGAAGACCCCGCCAAAATTCAGGAAAAAATCGCCACCACCAAAAAGAAGCTCGGCACGACGTAGAAACGGTGGGCGCCACATGGAGTGCGGTGGCAGAGCCCGCATCAGCGGGCGCCGACACCGCCTTTTGCACCACCCAATCGGCACAAAGTCTCCATTCCTCAAGACCCTTCCAAACGGCGGGCAGACAACGTGAGCCGGGTTTTTCAACCCGGCAGAACGCCGCCCTCGCGTAACATCTCCGAGGCCGCGAAGACGACTCTGCACGCGGCCCGCCAGCCCGGAGGGCTGCCGGACGGTAGCCGGGGGTAAAGCGAGCCCCAGGCAAGCGGCACCCCCGGATGGATCGAAAACGCGGCGCACCCCGGCAGGGGTGCCGGAGCGGTCCGATTTTTCCGACAACGCGTCCGGCTTCTTCGCCCCCTCAACCCTCCCGCTTCGCATACTCCGGATAAACCCGCTCCATGCACTCCGGGCAGATCCCATGCGAAAATCCCGCTCCGGTATGCGCGCGAATGTAATCCTCGATGTTCAACCATTGCCCGCCCTCGTCATGAATCCGCTTGCAGCCTGAACAGATGGGCAGCAGCCCGGTCAACGCCTTCACCCGGGACAACGCCAGGCTGAGTTCCTTGAGCAAGGTCCGCGATTCCTTGTCGCGCGAATGTTTGTAGAGCGCGATCTCGATGGTCACCCTCAACTCCTGGATTTCAAACGGCTTCAAAATGTAGCCGAACGGTGACGCCGCCAGCGCCCGCGCCACCGTTGTTTGATCGGAATGCGCCGTGAGAAACACGATCGGCAGGTCATCGCTCCCACGGATCGCGCTCGCCGCCACGATGCCATCAAGCTCGCCCGCCAGGCGGATATCCATCAGCACAAGATCCGGCTTACGCTCCTTCGCCATTCGCACGGCGTCTTCCGCCGTATCAGCGACTCCGGCAATTTCGTAACCCAGGCTCGTGAGCTGATGTTTCAAGTCCAGGGCGGTGATGGCTTCGTCTTCAACAATGAGGATGCGGGTTGACATGATAGGAGCAGGAAAAAGCCATCGCCATGGATCTCCGCCCCGGGACGTACTCGTCCCCCTCGAGGAGAAACCAAATCGTGCCAGCCATGACACCATCTTAATCCATTTCCGTTCTCGCCGCCAAGCGGGGAATCACTGCGGCTTCTACCAATACCCCGGCCTCCAGCGGAGAGAGCGCGAGCCACTTTTGCAACTCGCGCCAATAGCCTCCGGAAGCAGCCTACAGCCGCGCCGCCGCCGCCCGAATCTTCTGCACCGCCGGCAACAGCAGCCCCGCACCCGTATCTCCCGGGGTGACTTGCACGGTGATCGAATCCAGCGGCGGCAGCGCCGAGGGCTTATATTCCCCCGTCTTCGGATCCCGCAGCAGCCCAATCAGCGCACAAATCACCCCGACGCGCCCCTCCGGATCCACCGCCGCCGGCACATCGCGCCCCGGCTTGAAATCCGAGAAATTCAGCACCGGCGACCCTTGGTTCGAAGGAAATGAAAATCCTGGAAATAGATATCGTGGCTGCCGTCTCCATTCGCCTTTGACGCATACACCACCAGCAACACCCCGCGCTGTTCCCCCGGCCGCACACTGCCATCCCCAAAACGAATGTGCGTCACATCGAGCGTATGCGTGGAGTGCATCCGCACCGGCTGAAAAAACACCACACTCGGCCCGCGGAAATTGAGCGCCTGTTGGAGCGCCGGCGGCGTCGGCCCCGCCACGACGTCCGCCGCCCGGGAAATCCCGGTTGCGGCCAGAAGAACAAGCAACAGATTACGGATGGTTTTCATAGTGGATAACACCACTACGATCCCATCCGCAGGCCGGGTATAATCCTTTCGGATGATGCACTGACGAATCCGTGTGCCGCCCGGATCGGTGTGAGCTGATTTCTAAGTCATTCCCGATCAATATCTGCAGCAGATTTCCGATGAGTGGCGCCATCCTGAAGGGATTTGCATCCATCAGCCCGGGGTTGGCCCGAGCTTGCCGAGGGCCTACGCTGGGAACGCATCTCAAATCGGACCGAATCCTGATCAGGAGCGAAGCGAAGACAGACCGCCATCGGCGGCCCGTAGGGCGAGCGCAGCGGGTCAAAGGGTTCCATCGATGAGCTCTCGCCTCGAAAATGATTTTTGGTACAGGCTATAGTCATCCAAAACAGACCTTTCCAAATGAGCATCAAATCCACCCCGTTCACCCAGGCATGGCTCCGCGGCTTGAAAGTCGTCGTGATGTACCTCGCCACTTCCTGTGTTGTCTGGCTGTGCGTCTTTCCGGTCTCCTTTTTGCCGACAAACTGGCAGCCCTGCGTCGGCTGGCTCGTCCTCATCCTCGTCGCTCCGCTGCTCAGCTACTGGGCGCTCCTCTGCTTCTACCCGCACGCCGCCAAACCGGAGCCGCAGGAAGACCAGACCCCCTTTGCCCCCAAAGTCTGTTTCTCCTGCACCGCCCCCATCCCTTCCGGTCTCACCACCTGCTCCGCCTGCGGCTGGACCTTCAAAGCCCCAAAACCGCAAAGCGCCCAAGCAATGTAGCCGCAGCCGGAAGGCTGCGGAGAACGCTCCGTCACCAGTTCCGGTTTCGGCTTCCAAAGTCCTTCGCAAGGTGCGACAATGCGAAGCGAAAATCAGATGAGGTGCATGTCGCACAACCGAAGGTCAGTTCCACGGAGCGCGGATAAATCCAGCGCACTTTTGGCGCTTATTTCCCGGCCTCACAAAAACGCAAAAAAAAGCAGCAAAAGGCATCATCTACCCCTGAAAATCCAACACCCTTCCCACCCTCGAATTTCGTTTCCCCATTGGGCTTATCGGGCCTATGAGGCCTATCCGCGAAACACACCATGAACTCCCGCCTCTCCCGCCGCCAATTTCTCCAGCACTCCACCACCCTCGCCGCGGCCGCCTGCGTCGCCCCGGTCCTTGGTGTCGGAGCCGCTGACACCAAACCCCTCTTCAAAATCTCCCTCGCCGAGTGGTCCCTGCACCGCGCCCTCTTCGCCAAAAAAATCACCAATCTCGATTTCCCCCGCATCGCCAAAAACGAATTCGGCATCACCGCCTGCGAGTACGTGAACCAGTTCTGGATGGATAAAGCCAAGGACGCCGCCTACCTCGCCGAACTCAAGAAGATCACCGCCGACGAAGGCATCACCAACGTCCTCATCATGTGCGACCTCGAAGGCGACCTCGGCGACGCCGACGACAAAAAGCGCCAGCAAGCCGTGGAAAACCACTACAAGTGGGTGGAAGCCGCCAAGACCCTCGGCTGCCACAGCATCCGCGTGAACGCCCGCTCCACCGGCAGCTACGAAGACCAGATGGCCCGCGCCGCCGAAGGCCTGCACCAGCTCTGCGAATTCGCCGCGCCGCTGGGCATGAACGTCATCGTCGAAAACCACGGCGGCCTCTCCTCCAACGGCGGCTGGCTCGCCGCCACCATCAAGAAAGTCGGCCTGCCCAATTGCGGCACGCTCCCCGACTTCGGCAACTTCATCCTCGATAAGGCCAAGGGCCTCGAATACGACCGCTACAAAGGCGTCGAGGAAATGATGCCCTTCGCCAAAGGCGTCAGCGCCAAGTCCCACGACTTCGACGCCAACGGCAACGAGTCTCATACCGACTACCGTCGCATGCTGAAAATCGTCCTCGCCGCCAACTACCACGGCCACCTCGGCATCGAATACGAGGGCACTACCCTCGACGAATACGCCGGCACCCACGCCACCAAAAAACTCCTCGAAACCATCCGCACCGAACTGGCGGGCTAAGAAATTCCGCATCGGCCCGGGAAAAAATATACGGCACCGGCTGCGATTCCGCTTGGTCCCCGGCATCAAAGCGCGTGTATTGCCGCACTATGGGTCACTCCAAAGGCAAAGATAACGTCAAGAAAACCGCCGCTCGCCGCAAAAAAGCCGAGCGTCTCGCGCTCGCCAAAGCGACCGCCGCCAAGAAATAGGGCTAGCCGCAGCCCCGGCCCCGGCTTCTTGCTGCCGGCTCCACTGGCTCCCATTTCAGGAGCTTGCCCCCGACACCTGCGCACGTTCTTGGCGACCCGCGCGCAACCCCGGCTGACGTTCAGCGAGTGCCGAAAGTAATTTCCGGCCCGAAAGGCCGGACGGCCATCGCTATAAGTCCCCCGCCCGTCGCCTGCGCATCGGACGTTGGACGTTGAGGATTGGACGTTCTAATATCCCCCGCTATTCTCTGATTACCTCCGTCTGAACATGCGCCTCCTTCTCGCATCCACCGCCATCCTCTCGACCGCCGCCATTTCCTCGGCCGCGATTTCGGCGGAAGACGCCGCATTCTTCCGCGATCAGGTGCGCCCCATCCTGGCCGACAACTGCTTCAAGTGCCACAGCCACGAAACGGGCAAGAGCAAAGGCGGGCTGGTCGTGGATTCGCGCGCCTCGCTGCTGACTGGTGGCGACACCGGAGCCGCCATCGTCCCGGGTGATGCCGAAAAAAGCCTGCTCATCAAAGCCGTCCGCTATGAGGACGAAGACCTCCAGATGCCGCCGAATAAAGGCGACACCAAGAAGCTGAAAGACGCGCAGATCGCCGTCCTCGCCGAGTGGGTCAAGCGCGGCGCCCCGTGGCCCGAGGAAACCAACAGCCAAAAGATGGTCGCCCGCGCGAAGGGCGTGATCACCGACGAAGACCGCAAGTGGTGGGCGATCCAGCCCATAGGCAATCCGCAGCCGCCTCAGGCCGACGACCACGGCTGGGGCCGCAATCCGATCGACGCCTTCCTTTTCACCAAGCTGGCTGCCGCGAAACTCTCCCCCGCCCCGCCGGCCCGGCCCGAGCAGCTTTGCCGGCGGATGTATCTCGACCTCACCGGCCTCCCGCCCACCCGCGCCGAGCTGGACCAATTCGTCGCCGCGGAAAAACAGGGCCGCCAGGCCGCCGTGGAGGCGCTCGCGGATCGTCTCCTCGCCAGCCCACGCTACGGCGAGCGCGGGGCCCGCCACTGGCTGGATCTCATCCGCTATGCCGAGGGCGATGGCTACAAGATCGACGAGTACCGCCCCGAGATGTGGCGCTACCGCGACTACATCATCCGCTCCTTAAACGCGGACAAACCGTATAACCGCTTTGTCCAGGAACAGCTCGCGGGCGACGAATTGTGGCCCGACGATCCGGACGCCCGCACCGCCACCGGCTATTTCCGCTGCGGCATCTACGAATACAACAACCGCGACGCCGCCGGCCAGTGGGACTCCATCCTCACCGACATCACCGATGTCACTGGCGACGTCTTCCTCGGCGTCGGCGTGCAGTGCGCCCGCTGCCACGACCACAAATTCGATCCCATTTTGCAGAAGGACTATTTCCGCCTGCGCGCCTTCTTCGCCCCGCTGCGCTGGACGGATAAGCTGGACGTGGGGACGCCGGAGCAAAAAGCCGCACGCGCCGCGAAACTTCCGACGTGGGAGGAAAAAACCGCGGAGCTCCGCAAGCAGATCGCGGAGATCGAAGACAAGGCCAAGGCGAAGCAGGAGAACGCCGCCATCATCAAATTTCCCGAGGAAATCCAGGTGATGATGCGCAAGCCCGCCGCCGAGCGCACGCCGTACGAACAGCAAATCCACGAGCTGGCTTTTCGGCAGGTGGAGTACGAGTGGGACCACCTCCTCAACGCAGTGAAAGGCGAGGAGAAGGACAAGCTCATCAAGCTGCAAAAGCAGCTCTCCGGCTTCGACGCCGACAAGCCCACAGCCCTGCCCACGGTACTCGCCGCCACCGACGTCGGCTCCAAGGCGCCGCCCACCATCATCCCAAAGCGTGAGCAACTCGGCGACATCGCCCCCGGCTTCCTCACCATTCTCAGCGAGGGCCCCGCGCCTGTGACCGCGCTGCCGCAATCCACCGGTCGCCGCAGCGCCCTCGCCCATTGGCTCACCCAGCCGGAAAACCCGCTCACCGCGCGCGTGATCGTCAATCGCGTGTGGCAATACCACTTCGGCCGCGGCCTCGCGGTGAACACATCCGACTTCGGCAAACTCGGCGGCGTCCCCTCGCACCCCGAATTGCTCGACTGGCTCGCGCGCCGTCTCGTGGCCGATGGCTGGTCGCTGAAGAAACTGCACAAACTCATCGTCACGAGCGCCGCCTACCAGCAGGACTCCACCTCTCCCATCGCGTCCTCCGGCAAACTCACCGACCCGGAAAACCGCCTCCTCTGGCATTTCCCCTCGCGCCGCCTCGACGCCGAGGAAGTCCGCGATGCCATCCTCGCCACGACCGGCGAACTCGATCTCCGCGAAGGCGGCCCCTCCAGCGGCACCGACGCCCCGCGCCGGACCATCTACACCAAAGTGATGCGGAATTCGCGCGACTCGTTGCTCGAAGTCTTCGACCCCGCCGAGGGCTTCCAAAGCACCGCGCAGCGCAACTCCACCACCACCGCCACGCAGGCGCTCACGATGTTCAACGGCCCGTGGATTCTCGCCCGTGCCAAAGCCTTCGCCGATCGCGTCGTCCGCGAATCTTCCGCCGACACCGGCGAACGCGTCACCGCCGCCATGCGCCTCGCGTGGAACCGCGATCCAAACGATCGCGAGGTCGCCGGCGCGAAGCAATTCATCGAGTCGCAGACCAAGCTCATCGAGGGCCGCCCTGCCGAGATGAAGCCGCTCGCGCTCACCACCGAAAAGATGCCCTTCCGCGAAGGCCGCGGCGTAGTTCTCTCGCCGTCCGGAGTGGATCGCCTCTTCATGCGCAACAGTCCCACGTTCCCCGAGGGCGACTTCACCCTCGAGGCCTTCGTGCTCCTGCGCTCGCTCTACGACACCGGCGACATCCGCACCATCGCCTCGCACTGGTCCGGTGACAAAAAAGACCCCGGCTGGTCCTTCGGCATCACCGGCAAGCAATCGCGCTACAAGCCGCAGACTCTCGTCCTTCAGCTCAACGGCGAAGGCTCGCCGGAAAAAGAAGCCGAGCCCATTTTCAGCGGCCTGACTATAGAAATCGGCAAGCCCTACTTCGTCGCCGTGAGCGTGAAGCTCGCCGATCTCGCCGCCGGCGTCACTTTCTACGCCAAGGATCTTTCCAACGACGACCTCCCCGTCCAGGTCGCCACCGTCGCCCACACCACCCACGCCAACATCCACGGTGCCAGCGACCTCATCCTCGGCGGACGCAGCGCCGGCAAAGCCAGCCGCTGGGACGGCATCATCGACGACGTCCGCCTCTCCAAACTTGCCCTCCCCGCGGAAGCGCTCCTGCTCAACAGCGGCCAATCCATCGCCGACACCACCTGCGGCTACTGGCGCTTCGAAGCCGCCTCCGGCGTCTACAAAGACAGCTCCCCCCGCGGCAACGACATCGAAGCCAAAATCGTCCAGGCGAAGCCCTCTGACCCCAAAGCCGCCGCCTTCGTCGATTTCTGCCACGTCCTCCTAAACTCCAACGAGTTCCTCTACGGCGACTAAAGGTAGGGACGCCGCGCCGTCGGCGCCCCTGATTTTCTTGCGCAAAAAAGTGTGGGACGGCGCAGCGCGCCATCCCTACCTAGCCGCCGCCCTACGGCTGCCCCTTCACATCAAAGCAATACACATACTCCTGGTCCCGCAGGTACAGCTTCCCATTCGCAATCACCGGATGCACCCAAATCCCGCCCTTCGGATTCCGATGCGTCGACAGCGGGTCGAGCTTGAAGCGCCCGGATTCCTTGTAGCCATCCGGCGAAGCCGCCACCAGCGCCACCGTGCCATCCTTCTCGCCGAGGCAATACAGCATCCCATCCGCATAGCCGATCGCGCCTTTGCCCACACCCTTGTCCGTCCACTTCACGCTGCCGTCCGCAAAGTTCATGCACGTCCAGCCGCCCTTGTCGCTATGCCCATAGACATAGTCGCCCACGAGGATCACGCCGCCGTGATGATTCGCCAAATCCTTGCTGAGAAACACGTCGGTCGCCTCCCCGCCATTGATCTTCACCTTCTTCGCGCCCGCGCCGTAGCCGCTGCTGATGAAGACTTCATCGCCCTTCACAATCGGCGAGGGGATCACCGCCGTGCGACCGGACCACGGCGAGCGCCACGCCACTTTGCCGGTGGCCGCATCCACGCCGAAGACCGTCTGCATCACGAGCTGCACGTATTCCTTTTTCCCGCCAATCGTGGCCGGAATGATCGAGGAATACTGCGCGCCTTCGGTAATGTCCGCGCTCTGCCACACCGGCGCACCGGTCATCTTGTCGAGCGCGGCCATGGTGCCTTTGTTGCCGCCGGGCGTGACCATCACATTCTTCCCATCCACCAGCGGCGACTCTGTGTAACCCCAGCCCGGGACCTGCCCACCGAGATCCTTCATCGTCTTGGTCCACACCACTTTTCCATCCGCCGCCTTGGCGCAGACAATCGTGCCGGTGCCGCTAATCGCGTAAATACGATCGCCATCCACCGTGGGAGTGCCGCGCGGACCGTCACCCCAGCCATTGCTCAGCATGTCGGAAAACGGCGTCGCCCACAGCTCCTTGCCCGTATTCGCATCCAGCGAGAGCAACACTTCCTTGCCGTCGCGCGTCCCGAGGAAAAAGAGCTTTCCCGCGGCCACGCTGAAGCCGGCATAGCCCGTGCCCGCATTTTCGTAGAGCCACATGCGCTTCGGCCCGCTGTCCGGCCACTTCTTCAGCAATCCGCTCTCGGTGGAGGTATCATTACGATTCGGCCCGCGCCACTGTGGCCAATCTCCAGCAAAGGTGAGCGTGGCAATTCCGACCGTCAGGAGCGCGACTGGGAGTTTCATGGCCGAAATTAGAGCGTGCCCTCCGCCAGGACGCCAGCGCGGAAAATACGAGTTTCCACAAGGCGGGGATCATTGACGCCGCCGCCCCCGCACGACTACAAGCGCCTCTCAACCTACTACCACCATGCCTATCGCCGTTGGAACCAAAGCCCCGGATTTCACCCTCAAAACCAAGGATGCCAATGGACTTCGCGACGTGACGCTGTCCGCGAATTTCGGCAAGAAAAACACCGTGCTCGTGTTCTTCCCCCTCGCCTTCACCGGCGTCTGCACGCAGGAGCTCTGCGACGTGTCGCAGGGACTCGGCAACTTTGCCGACCTGGGCGCGGAGGTCATCGGCATCAGCGTGGACAGCCCCTTCGCGCAGGAAGCGTGGGCCAAGAAGGAAAACATCGGCGTCACGCTGGTGAGCGATTTGGACAAGAAAACGGGCGAAGCCTACGACGTGCTTTTCCCCGGCCTCGCCGGCATCGGCACTTCGACGGCGCGCGCCGCATTCGTCGTGGATAAGCACGGCGTTATCCAATATGCCGAGCAGACGCCCACGCCGAAAGACCTGCCGAATTTCGCCGCAGTGAAAGAAGCGCTCGCGAAGCTGAAGTAACGCGCCCGCCAGCATCCCATTGGGCCTATCCGGCCTATCTGGCCTATTGGGCCTACAGCGACACCCCGCGCTTCCACGGCAGAAAATCATCCTGCCCCAGCCGCGCCGCTGCTGGCGTGAGACGCCCGCTCGCCGTCTCGATGAGATGATCGAGCAGCGCCTCGCCCGTCGCCGTGATCGTGCTTTCGCCGCGAACAATCGCGCCGGCATCGAAATCGATGATATCGGCCATGCGCGTCGCGAGTTCGGTATTCGTGCTCATCTTCACCACGGGACAGATCGGATTGCCCGTAGGCGTGCCGAGACCGGTGGTGAAGACGATCAGATTGCACCCGCTGCCCGTCAGGGCCGTGGTCGCTTCCACGTCATTGCCGGGCGTGCAGAGGAGCGTCACGCCACCGCGCCGCGTAACGGGCTCTGGATAGTCGAGCACGTCCACGACCGGCGCCGTACCGGACTTGCGCGCCGCGCCGAGGCTCTTCATCGCATCGGTGATCAAACCGTCGCGAATGTTGCCCGGTGAAGGATTCATGTCGAAGCCGCTGCCCACCTGCTGCGCGGCGAATTGATAGCGGCGCATCAGGTCGAGAAAGCGCGCTGCGAGCTCCGGCGACTCGCAACGGTCGCAGAGCCATTGTTCCGCGCCGCAAAGCTCGGGAAATTCGCAGAGCACCGAGGCCCCGCCGAGCGCTGCGAGCAAATCGGCGCAGTAGCCCAGCGCCGGATTCGCGCTGAGCCCCGAAAAGCCATCGCTGCCGCCGCACTTCAGCCCGAGCGTCAGCGCGCTGAGCGGACACGGCTCGCGGCGCAGCTCGTTGGCTTGCGCGATGCCGGCAAACGTCGCCCGGAGCGCACGCTCCAGCAGATCCCGCTCGCTCGTGCTTTTCTGCTGCTCAAAAACAAGCATCGGCTTCGCGGCCCCGCGCTTCGCGAGTTCTTCCTCCAGCATGCGCACCTCCGCATTCTGGCACCCCAGGCTGAGCACCGTCGCCCCCGCGACGTTCGGATGCGCGATATATCCCGCGAGCAATCCGCACAACGCCCGCGCGTCCTGCCGCGTGCCGCCGCAGCCGAGCCCGTGCAGCAAAAATTTCACCCCATCGACGTGCGGGAAAACACGCGCCGGCGCCGCACCCGTACCGAGCGACAGCATGCTCGCATCCATCCCGGCGCGATGCACCCGGGCGAGCTCGGACACAAACGCCGTGTAGGGCGAGGTGACATCGTAGCCGAGCCCTTTCACCAAAGCCTCGCGCATCACCTCCACGTTGCGGTTCTCACAAAAGACCAGCGGCACCACGAGCCAGTGGTTGGCCGTCCCGCAGCGCCCATCCGCGCGTCGAAAACCATCGAAGGTTTTGCCCGCCCAGCGCGTCACCTCGGGTGGAGACCACACCGCGCCGGCCAGTTTGCCCGCCGTGGCATCGGTCGCGTGCGCCACATTGCGCTGTGTGAGCAACCGTCCCGCCGCAATCTCGCACGTCGCGCGCCCCGCCGTGGCGCCGTACATCGTGATCGCGTCGCCCGGCGCAAAATCGCGCGCCGCAAATTTGTGCTTCGCCGGAATCTCCTCACTGAGCATCCACTCGGAATTCCCAAGCTGCACCCGTTGCCCGGCCGCGAGCGGACGAAGCGCCACGATGACATTGTCGGAAGGATGCAGCCGCTGAATCAGCATCCCATGCGAGTAGCCGGATTCCGCTCAGAATGCAAAGCGGGGCGTGCATCAAGGCCTAAGCCTTGAGATAAAATCATGAAGAACAAAATGATGACGCGAGAAGCCTCCGGTCATTCCAAGGGCCATGATTTTGTCCCTCATGATTTTGTCTCCCTAAATGCGCGAAGCGACCACCGAGGGCCATGCGCCGTTGCCCTTGACGCCGCCAGCTCGCAGGCTCAGCCTCACTGGGTAGTCGCAAGTGGCCTTCGTCCCATGAAATCAACTTTCGCACTCGCCGTCCTTCTCACCTTTTCCTTCCTCCCACCGCCGCTGGTCGCCGGGGATCTTTTCGATGGACCCGGCCGCGGCTACCGCGAACAAAAGGAAAAAGGCTCACCCTTCCTCTCCTCCCGTCGCATCACCGACGACTCCTTCCGCATCGAATTCTCCAAACCCAAGCGCGGAACTCCCAACCTTTTCGATACCCACGACAAACCCTCCGACTTCAAAGAGCCGCGCTGGTACTCCGGCGATCTGAGCTCCCCGCTGAGCGACAAAGCCAAGGGCAAGCGCAAGCCACGATATCACGCCGAGTGAGACAAAGAAATTTCGCTTCCGAACTTCGGAGCAAATCCTAAATCTTAACTCCTAAATTACTTCGCCCCCCACCCGAAGAGCACCACCGGCACCGTCTTGAGCAGGATCTTCGCGTCGAGCCACAGCGTCCAGTTGTCGATGTAGTCGAGATCCAGCTTCACCCACTGTTCGAAGCTCGTGATGTTGTTCCGCCCGCTCACCTGCCACAGGCACGTCAGGCCGGGCTTCATGCTCAGGCGCCGCCGCTGCGAGGCGGACTCGAATTTGCGCACCTCGTACAGCGGGAGCGGACGCGGCCCGACGAGGCTCATCTCCCCGCGCACCACGTTCCAGAGCTGCGGCAGTTCATCGAGCGAGGAGCGGCGCAAAAGGTGCCCAATGCGCGTGACGCGCGGATCCTTGTCCACCTTGAAAACCGGCCCGCTCATCTGGTTCATGCGCGCGAGTTCATCCTGCTGCATCTCCGCATCGGTCACCATCGTGCGGAACTTGTACATCGTGAATTTGCGCCCGTTCTTTCCGCCCCGCGCCTGTTTGAAAATGATGGGCCCTTTCGAGGTGAGCTTGATGGCGATGGCGATGATGAGGAACAGCCAGCTAAAGAGAAGGATCGCCACCACGGCGGCCACGCGGTCGAAGAGATGTTTGATCATCAGCGCCCAGGAAATGCTCGGCGCGGCGCGAAAGACGAGCATCGGGCGAGCGCCAAAGGCGTCGAAATCCGGCCGCGCAATACTCGTGCGAATGAAATCCGCCGCGAGCCAGGCCTCCACGCCCTCCACCTCGCAGACCACGATGTATTCCTGCAACACGCCGAGTTGGGAATGCCCGCCAATGAACATCACGCGGCCCACCGCGTGCTCGTGCAACGCATCCACCAGCTCCGATACGACCTGCTTCTCCACGTCGATCTCCTGCACGACTTCCAGTTCCAGCGCTTGCTCGGGCGTAAAGCCCTCGCGGAAAAGCCGCGTATCCTCCGCGGTGCCGACCAGGATGATTCCCTCGCGCAGCGCCCCCGTTTGCACCCGCCGGCGATACCGCGCCGCGGACAGCGCCTGCCGAATGAGCAGCAACGTAGCGGCGAAAACTGCGAAGAGCGGCATGACCGCGCGGCTTTCCAGTGCGAGGCGGAGAAAGTACGAGCACAGCGCAATAATGAGGCCCAGGACAAGGCCCGCGCGGCCAATCTGCACCAACGAACGCCCGAACGTCTTGCGCACCGGATGTTCGTAATAGCCTTGCGCCTCCAGGCAAATGGGGCCGAACGGCACGAGGACAAACAGCAGCCACTGAAAGTCGTGGAAGGGGGGAATGGGAGTCTCCATCAGCCCCCACTGGGGCGCGAGGTAGCGAAGCGTGTGCGCCGTCCAGAACGCCAGGACGAGCAGAAACGCGTCGACGATCTGTAGGAATTGTAAATTGAGTTCCTGTTTACGGCCCAGCATGGTGTGGGAAGTGGAGAAGCCAGACAACCTAGCCGAACAAGGCGCCAAGCGCGCGAGAAAATTCCCTCACAAAATGCCGGGCGCCGGGAGTGTCGTCGCCGCGGTGCACACTCTGGCCGGGCTGCGGCTTGCCACCCGCCTCCGCCCGGGGGACGTGGACGTGGTGGAAATCCGGGCCGATGCCCTGGCCGCGGAATTGCCTGCCGTGGAGCGCGCGATGAAGGCCATCGAGTTGCCGGTTTTGCTCACCGTCCGGCATCCCGCGGAAGGCGGAGTCGGCGGGCTCGCCGTGTCCGAGCGGCGCCGTCTGTACCGCCGGTTGCTGCCCCACGCCTCGCTGATGGATCTGGAGGTGCGCTCGCTGGGAATCCTCGCGGACATTCTGGCGGAAGCTCGTTCGCGAAATGTGGGGACGGTGATCTCGACACATTTTTTTCGTACGACACCCACGCTCGCCAAAATGCTCAATCTGCAACGGCAGGCCTTTCGCGGAGGCGCCGACGTTTTCAAACTGGCCGCTCTCACTCCCACCGCCTCCGCGCTGGCCAGGCTGCTCGAATTTACGGAGGGCAAAGCGCCGGGACCCCGCGCGGTGATGGGCATGGGGACCTTCGGCCAGGTCTCGCGGCTCGCTCTCGCCCGCGCGGGCTCCGTGCTGAATTACGGCTACCTCGACCAGCCCAATGCGCCGGGCCAATGGGAGGCCCGCGAGTTGAAGCGATTGGTGGTGGCCGTCATGGAAAATACGTCCCCATCCTAGGGCGTCGCCCCCGGGGAAGCGGTCAAAATCTAAATTGGAATTGTTCTTGATAAGCTTTGGAAGCTGGCTCAGGTAAATCCATGGCCAAGCCACATTCCGCAGACGATACCATTCATGGTCACGGGCTGCGTATGACCGAACAACGTCGCGCCGTCTTCGACGTCCTCATGGGCAAGCGCGACCACCCCACCGCCGTCGAGGTTTTTACCCGCGTGCGCGACTCCGTCCCCAGCATCTCCCTGGCAACCGTTTACAACTGCCTGGACACCCTCACCGCGTGCGGCCTCGTGAGGACCGTCACGCATGAGCGCGAGCCGGCGCGGTATTGTCCGAACCTGGAGGAACACGCCCACTTCTTTTGTGAGTCGTGTGGCGCCGTGACCGACATCCCGCTGCGCACCCGCAAGCGCCCGCAGGACGTCTGGGAATTCCCCACGGAAATGACGATCTCCCATCACGAGGTGAGCTTCAGCGGCACCTGCGCCAAGTGCGCCCAAAAGACCGCGAAAAAACGATAAGTCTTAATTCAACCAATGAGTCTGGAAATTCGCAATCTGCACGCCCGCATTGCCAGCAATGGCACCGAAATCCTGCGCGGGGTCGATCTCGTCGTCGAAAAAGGAAAAGTCCACGCCATCATGGGCCCGAACGGCTCCGGCAAAAGCACGCTGAGCAAAGTGATCGGCGGGCACCCGGAATACGAAGTGACCGGGGGCGACGTGCTCCTCGACGGCCAGAGCATCCTCGGCCTGGAGCCCGATGCGCGCTCGCGCGCCGGCCTTTTCCTCGCGTTCCAATACCCGATGGAAATTCCCGGCGTCTCGAATGCAAACTTCCTCCGTGCCGCGCTGCAGGCCCGCCTGCCCGACGGCGAGGAACTCGAAGCGACGGACTACTACGCGCACCTCTACGAGAAGATGGACTCACTGGAAATGGACCGCAAATTCACCGCGCGCTCGGTGAATGAAGGCTTCTCCGGCGGCGAGAAGAAGCGGAACGAGATTTTGCAAATGCTGATGCTGAATCCGAAGTACTCGATTCTCGACGAGACGGACTCCGGCCTCGACATCGATGCGCTCAAGATCGTGGCCAATGGCGTGAACGACGCCCGCAGCGCCGAGCGCGGATTCCTCGTCATCACCCACTATCAGCGGCTGCTCGACTACATCGTGCCCGACATCGTGCACGTGCTGGTGAATGGCCGCATCGTCCACACCGGATCCAAGGACCTGGCGCTCGAATTGGAAGCGAAGGGCTACGACTGGATCATCAAGGAGGAGGCCGCGGCCTGAACCGGCAATGAAATGGGAGTACAAGATCGTCCGCTCCGACCAGTATATGTTTGTTCACGACAACAAACACGGCACGCGGCATCTGGAGGAAGTCTTGAACGAATTGGGCGAGGACCGTTGGGAACTGGTCTCCACGGTCAGTGAAATCAATGTGTCCGCGGGCACCACGGGAATCGCCGCGGTTTTGAAACGAACGAAAGGATAAGTTTATGAGCACAGAACTTCTCGAAGCACCGGAAAATGAGGCCGCCGCGCTGGATATCGATCGCACGCGGGGCAACTTCAGCTATCCGGAGCAGCACGAATTTGACGCCGGCTACGGCCTCACGCACGACACCATCGATTACATCGTGGACGTGAAAGGCGAGCCGGACTGGATCCGCGAGTTTCGCCACAAGGCGCTGGATACTTTTCTCTCGAAGCCAATGCCCACGCACTGGGCTTCGAAGGATCTCAATGCCATCGTCTTCGACAAAATCCGCTACTATCTCGCGAACAAGAAGCGCGCGACGCGCTCGTGGGACGACGTGCCGGAGGATGTGAAGCGCACCTTCGAGCGGCTCGGTATTCCGGAGCAGGAGCGCAAGTTCCTCGCCGGCGTCGAGGCGCAGTTCGACTCGGAGGCCGTGTATTCCAACATCAAGGCCGCCGTCGCCGAGCAGGGCGTGATTTTCACCGGCAGCACCGAGGGGCTCATCAAGCATCCCGAGCTGTTCAAGAAGTGGTTCGGCAAAGTCATCCCCACCGGCGACAACAAATTCAGCGCGCTGAACAGTGCCGTCTTCAGCGGCGGCTCCTTCATCTACGTCCCGCCGGGCGTGAAGGTGAAGCACCCGCTGCAAGCCTACTTCCGCATCAACGCGGAAAACTTCGGGCAGTTCGAGCGCACGCTCATCATCGCCGACGAAGGCAGCGAGGTGATGTACATGGAAGGCTGCACCGCGCCGAAATTTGAAACCGCCACGCTCCACAGTGCGGTGGTGGAACTCGTCGCGATGAAAGGCGCGAAGATTCAGTACGTCACCGTGCAGAACTGGTCGAACAACGTCTTCAACCTCGTGACCAAGCGCGCCATCGCGCATGAGGAAGCCGAGGTGAAGTGGATCGACTGCAACATCGGCTCCCGCCTCACGATGAAGTATCCGGGCGTGGTGCTGAAAGGCCGCAAGGCCCGCGGCGAGGTGATCTCCATCGCACTCGCCGGCGACGGCCAGCACCAGGACACCGGCGCGAAGATGATTCACGCGGCGGACGAGACGACCTCGAACATCGTCAGCAAGAGCATCAGCCTCGGCAAAGGCCGGGCCACGTATCGCGGGCTCGTGCACGTGCCGCGGCACCTCAAGAACTGCAAGAACAACACGGAGTGCGACGCGCTGCTCATTAATTCCACGAGCCGCACGGACACGTATCCGGCCATCACCGTGCGCGGCACCGGCAATGCCTGCCAGCACGAGGCCAGCGTCTCGCAGATCTCGGAGGAGCAAATCTTTTACATGATGTCCCGCGGTCTTACCGAAGCCCAGGCCATGAGCCTCTCGGTGAATGGTTTCGTGAATGACCTCGTGCGGCAGTTCCCGATGGAATACAGCGTGGAACTGAAGCGGCTCATCGACCTCGAAATGGAAGGCAGCGTCGGTTAATGAGCACCGCCCTGGAAAACACTACCCGGCCCCATTCCCGAGAAGATCAATCGCCCGTGACCACGATCGGACCCGACCTTTCCACGCATCCCGAATACTTCCGCGCCTGCCAGCAGGTCGCATGGGAGAGTTTTCGAAATCTGCCCATGCCCGCGCGCACCGATGAAAAATGGCGCTTCGCGGAGGTGAAATCACTGGCGCTCGAACCGTATGTGCGCGCGACCGAAGTGAGCGACGCCGAGCAAGCCGCGCTGCTCGCCAAATCGGAAGGCCTCGCGGAAACCAGCGGCCACATGGTCTTCGCCAATGACCGCCTGCTCGCCCGCCATTTTCACGGCGACTCGCTGCGCGCCAAGGGCGTGCTCTGGCTGCCCATGGAACAGGCCATCGCCGAGCAGCGCGAGCTCATCGAGCGCCATTTCATGCGCGACGACGCCATCCTCGGCTCGCGCAAATTCTCCGCGTTGCACGCCTCGCAGGTCCGCGCCGGCACTTTCCTCTACGTCCCGCGCGGTGTGGAGATCGCCCTGCCCTTGGAAACCTTCCACTGGCTCAGCGGCGAAAATGCCAGCGTCTTCCCGCACACGCTCATCATCGCAGAGGACAATGCGAAGGTCACCGTGATCGATTATTTCGGCAGCGCCAGTGATCAGCCCGGCCTCGCCGTTGGCGTGAATGACATGTCCGTCGGCGCCGGCGCCCGCGTGATCTACGTCGCCGTGCAGGACTGGAACCGCGCCACCACCGCTTTCCACATCAACAGCACCGTGGTGCACCGTGACGCCTCCGCCATGGCCCTGCGGCTCAATCTCGGCGGTGCCATGGTGCGCGACGAAGCCGTCTCGCGCCTGCGCGGTCCCGGCGGGCGCAGCGACATGCTCAGCGTCTCTGCCGCCGACGGCGAGCAGGTCTTTGACCAGCGCACGCTGCAAATCCACGAGCAGCCGAACACGGCCAGCGACCTGCTCTACAAGAACGCGCTGAACGACCACTCGCACACCATCTTCACCGGCCTCATCCGCGTGGACGAAGGCGCGCACAAGACGGACGCGTATCAAAAAGTGCGCAACCTCCTGCTGAGTGAAGAGGCCGAAGCCAACAGCGCCCCCGGCCTCGAAATCGAAGCCGACGACGTCCGCTGCACCCACGGCGCCACCAGCGGCGCCCTCGAAGGCGAAGAACTCTTCTACCTCGAAAGCCGCGGCATTCCGCGCCGCATGGCCCAGCAACTCATCACCTTCGGCTTCTTGAGCGAAGTCTTCGACCGCCTGCCCAACGCCGCCGCGCGCGAGATGCTCACCGAGCGGCTGCACGGCAAGTTGGGTTGAACAAGCAAAGGTAGGGGTGGCGCGCTGCGCCGTCCCCAATTTTGAGCGGCCCCGCCAGCTCCCGCTGGCGGCTAAGAGGATCATCGCGACGCCTGCAACTGGTAGCTCCCGTCCTTCGCCACGCGAAGAACCGGCAACCGATGCGCCTCCTCAAACGCATCAAACCCGCGCTGCAATTGCTGCCAGAACGGCGCCAGTGCCGCATTCGCCGCCACTTGCTCATCCCGCCATGCCGCCCAATCCGGTGCATTCATCTTCGCCGGAAAAATGTGCACCTGCGGCGGACGCGCGTGGCTGTCGAACGCCGCGACATAGAGCTCCTCAATCGCCTCATCCCCCACCGGCACGCAGCCGACGCTCACGTTGCTCCCGTGCAGAAAAATGTCGAAGCCCGGGCGCTGCGCGTCGCTGAGAATGCGGTCCGCGGCATTCGGGTAGTTTAACCCGAGAGAAAGATGGAACATCGACTTCGGATTAAAGCGGTCGATTTCGTAGAAACCCTCCGGCACCTGGCAATCGCCTTCCATGCGCTTCGGCCCCGGCCGTCCGCTGGAGCAAGTGACCACATAGCGATGCACCAGCCGAAACGGCTCTTTCGCGCTCCCACGCGCCCAAAGCTCCGCCACCGCCTCGCGCTTAAAAACGCGAACAAAAATCTCGTGCGCCGGGTAGGCCACGCCGGCCGCGCGGAATTTCTCGCGCAGGATCGGCTCGACGCGCGAACGCGCCGTAGCGACGCGGTCTTCGTTTTCAGTGCGGGCGACCATGAGGCAGGTAACTAGAAGGGTGAGGACGAGGGCAAGCTGGCGCATGTGGGGCGAATCATTCTGTCATCGCCGGAGCAGCAAACAAGCCACCAGGCTGCCACGTGGAGCGCAGAGGCAAATTCAAAGTGATCGGCATGCCCACGAATACGCCGCACCCGGAGTGATCTTTCAAAAATCCGCCGGTTCACCTCCATCACGACGACGACGGTTTCCGTTCCGCCTGGCACTTCCAGCAATTCTCAAACGTTCCCGGAACTTCTTCACCACAAGCCGGGCATTTCCAATCCGGCCCCTCCGAGGGCTCCGGTTTGATGACCTCGCGCAACAACTCGACCGCCGCCTCATAGTCCTCGTCGTTCGCCACACAAAGCGTCGGATAGAACAGCGGCACCGGGATTCCGGTGATCGAGTTATTCGTCAGTCCATTCCGTACGAAGTTGGGGATTCCCGCTCCATCGAGGACTGATTTGCACAGGCCGACAAAGGCGGAGTCCTGGTGGATGAAAACTTCACGCATGCGCCCTGCATGCCTCAAAGCTCTCGGACCGTCAAAACGCGAATGCGCTTCCGCCTTGCCTCCACGGGCGTATTGGAAACACAAACGACGCCCATGAGCACCGCCATGCGTTACCGCCGGTTTGGCCGCACTGAATTGCAAATGCCCGTATTTTCCTGCGGAGGCATGCGCTACCAGCAAAGCTGGGAGGACATCGCGCCAGACACCGTGGACGAAGCGGGACAGCGCAATTTGGAAGCGACCATTCTCCGCGCGCTGGAACTCGGCATCAACCACATCGAGACCGCGCGCGGTTATGGCAGCAGCGAGATGCAGCTCGGCTGGATTCTGCCGCGGCTTCCGCGGGACAAGATGATCGTGCAGACCAAGGTCGCCCCCTTCGCGACCGCGAAAGAATTTCGCGCCACGTTCGAGCGCAGCATGAAAAATCTGAAGCTCGATCACGTGGACCTGCTCTCGCTCCACGGCATCAACAACGCCGAGCTGCTCGAGTGGTCGCTGCGCCCGGGCGGCTGCCTGGAGGAAGCGCGGAAAATTCAGCGCGAAGGCCGCTGCCGCTTCATCGGCTTCAGCACGCACGCCACGACGGACATCATCCTGCAGGCCGTGGAGAGCGGCGAGTTCGACTACGTAAACCTGCACTGGTACTTCGTGAACGAGCTGAACTGGCCTGCCGTGCAAGCCGCCGCTGCGCGCGACATGGGCATGTTCATCATCAGCCCGAACGACAAGGGCGGAAAACTTTACAGCCCTCCGGCGCGTCTGCGCGAACTGTGCGCCCCGCTCAGCCCCATGCAGTTCAACGATCTGTGGTGCCTCGCCCGTCCGGAAGTACACACCCTTTCGCTCGGCGCCGCGCGCCCGTCGGATTTCGATGACCACGTCGCCGGCCTCGCCCACTACGATGAAGCCGCGAAAATCACCGCGCCGATTGAGCAACGCCTGCGCGCGGAAATGATGCAACAGTTGGACTCGGAGTGGTGCGCGCAATGGTCAACCGGCCTGCCCAACTACGTGGACGTACCCGGCGAAGTGAATGTGCAGGAAATCGCCCGGCTCTACACCTATGCCCGCGGCCTGGGCCTCGTCGATTGGGGACGCATGCGCTACAATCTGCTCGGCGGAAATGGCGGCCACTGGTTTCCCGGTGAAACTGCGGCCAAGTTCAACGAAGCTGGAATCCTCCGAGCCTGCGCGGCGTCGCCCGTGGCGCAGCGCATCCCCGCCATGCTGCGTGAGGCCCACACTCTGTTGCTCGACGCACCCAAGAAGCGGCTGAGCAAAGGCGGCGACTAATATCGTAGCCGCGGCCGCCCACATAGGAGCTCTACAAAGTCCGGAGATCTCTCGCCCGAGAGTACCCTCATAAACGGCTTCGACACAGCCGTCCTCCCGCGCGGGCGCGAACTCTTGGTGACACCACTTCGCACCATGAGATTTCTCGCATACATCGTTGGCTTCCTCATTTTGATCGCCGGACTCGCCTGGGCCGCCTCGGAGGCTGGCGTGCCTCAGCTCTACATTATGATTGGAGCCGTGATCCTTTTTGGCCTCGGCATCATGACCGCCGCTACTCGCACCCGCGTGCGCGCCCCCGGTGGGGTCACCGTGGTGAACGACGACAACGTGCTGTAGTAACGCGCGCCGCATTTTCAATTTGGCTTGCCCGCCGCATTCGAGATGGTGCGGGCGAACGTGAGCAAATCGAAACACATTGCCGTGATTGGCGGCGGCCCGGCCGGACTGCGCGCTGCGGAAGTTGCGGCCATGGCGGGAGCGCGCGTCACCCTCTACGACGCGCAACGCTCCGTGGGCCGAAAGTTTCTCGTGGCAGGAAAGAGCGGCTTGAACCTCACCAGCGCCGCGAAGTTCGAGGATCTGGTCAGCGTCTACAGCGGCGATCAATTGCCGGTGGAGAAATGGAAACAGTGGCTCGCAGAATTCGATAACCAAGCTTTGCGGCAATGGGCCGCAGGCCTCGGCGTGGAGACCTTCGCCTCGTCGAGCGGAAAGGTGTTTCCCACCATGATGAAAGCCGCACCCCTGTTGCGCCGCTGGGTGGAGCGGCTGCGCTCGCTGGGCGTGACTTTCGTGATGAATCATCGCTGGACCGGCTTGCAGCCCGGCGCCCCCCACCTCGTGCAATTCGTCCGTCATCCGGATGGTGGCGAAGCGGCGAGTGAGCACGACGCCGTGATCCTCGCACTCGGCGGCGGCTCCTGGCCGGAAACCGGTTCGAATGGAGGGTGGGTGCCGATCCTTGAAAAGCTCGGCATCCACGTGCAACCGCTGCGCGCGGCAAATTGTGGATGGGAATGCGCGTGGACGCCGGAAACCCTTGCGCGCGTGGAGGGCCAGCCTCTGCAAAATATCCATGCCCGGGCCGGAGGCACCACGGTCGTCGGTGAGCTGATGCTCACGCGCTACGGCATCGAGGGCACCGTGATTTACCAACTCGGCCGCGCTCTGTGCGCGATGCCGGAGCCCGCCATCCACCTCGACTTCAAGCCCACCTTCACCGTCGAGCAGTTGGTCCGAAAAATGGAATCCGCCCGCCGCAATTTTCTCGGCGAAGCCCGCCAGCGCTGGAAACTGCCCGACGCCGCCTGCGCCATTCTCGAGCAATTCCACGGTCCCTTCGATTCCGCGGAAACCCTCGCGCGCATCGCCAAGGATTGCCGCATTCCACTCCTCCGCCCACGCCCCCTCGCCGAGGCCATCTCCACCGCCGGCGGCGTCGCCTGGGATGAACTCGACGAGGCGCTCATGCTGAAAAAATTTCCCCGCGTTTTCTG
>OUNM010128291.1_pt1 | contig 24271 bp, 31 predicted proteins | sample 1769961 | NCBI WGS metagenome assembly OUNM01 (sample SAMEA3914820, study PRJEB12502) | metagenome | biome: forest; material: soil | place: USA | collected 2012-03-12 | depth 0.3 m | reverse complement strand
TCCGGGTTGTCATTCAAGTGCGCCGCGTAGGCCTCGAGCATCCCCTGAAGCGCTGTCTCCGATGCTGCCGAAAACACAAAAGGAGGGAACGTGGCAGCGAGGCCTTGAGCAACCCAGCCAGACCCGCCGTTCCCTCGGTGTGGCCGATGACCGTCTTGATGGAGCCGACAAACATCTTGGTGTCCTGACTCGGCACCGTGGAACCGCCGTGTCCAAAGAAGGCCCGGCTCATACCTTCGGCTTCCTAAATACCACATGTCGAGTTGTGTCAGCCAGATGCAGCCGCAACAAGTCCGGGAGCTGCGTACCCGGCAATCACCAGCCTCGGTCCCGGTGCCATGGGCTTCAAAGTACTGGCAACGTTCCTCCTCCTTCGTCGGGTCAAGTCCGGCCTTCTTGTACGTCCGGGTGATGAGGTCGGCTTGCGCGCGCTCGTTGGGCATGGTGAGCCCCTTCGTGCGCCCGTCCGAGTTGATGGAAGACTCGCGGATGATGCACTCGATATGATCACCATCTCGGACAGCGTCGCTGAGACGCTTTAGAACCACGGACGCGACTCCTTCGCCTCTCGCGTAGCCATCCGCGTTGGCGTCCCACATGCGGGATCGCCCGGTGGGGGACAACATCTTTAGCTTGGACTCGCCAATGTACAACTCGGGGCCAAAGATGAGGTTAGAGCCGGCGGCGACGGCAAGATCCGAATCGCCACTGCGCAGCAGCTGGACTGCCTCGTGAACGGCGACCAAGCTAGATGAGCAGGCAGTATCGATGGTCATGGACGGGCCGTGCCAGTCGAAGAAGTACGAGATACGGTTGGAAAGAAGACTCCGAGCCGTCCCCGTCCCCGTGTATGCGGGGAACGTGTCCACATCGCGCTGGAGGTGCTCGGCAAAGTCGCCTGTCATCAGGCCAACATAAACTCCCGTCTGGGAGCTTGCTAGCCCCTCGATGGTCTGGCCCGAGGCCTCCAGAGACTCGAAAACGACCTCGAGCAAGACACGATGCTGAGGGTCAATTGAGTGGGCCTCGACAGGCTTGATGTTGAAGAAGGCAGCGTCAAACAGTCGGGGATCTTCCTCCAAGAAGTAACTCTCTGTGACATTACTGGTGCCATGATGGGCACCATCCGGATGGAAAAAGGCGTCTGCGTTGAACCGGGTGGCGGGGACCTTGGAGAGCAGGTCCCTGGGCTCGCGGAGCAACGCCCAGAGCTTGGAAGGACTGTTGATGGCGCCAGGGAAGCGGCAGGCGCTGCCAATGACCGCAATGGGTTCATTTCTGAACCGCTTCAAGGAGATATGAGCCATTCCACGAAAGTGACTGGAGGTAGGGTTTGTAACCTGGTGAAGGTCGGATAGGTAAGGTACGGTAGCTTTGGTATTCGTAAGGGGTACCAACTTTAGGATACTGGCAGAAGTAGAACTACATCCTCGCGCCTCCACGCACCTCTCAAACAGAGATGTAACCTTGCTCCTCATATATCGACACTGCGATCCCATGCGTACCGCCCACCATGGTTGTGAATCCCCCTATGCGCAGTCTGATAACTCCCTTAATTCCGTCCAGCTGCTTCCTTTCTCGCCTTCGGGTCTCCTCGGACACCCTTGATTTGAGACGTCGGCACCGGGTAGATACACACAAACCCGACGGCTCCATTGCATCCGGGCTGAAAACATAGGAGTATTGACACCAGTTGACAGGAAGAATTGACAACCAAAACGGGCAGAGCCCCAGCGGTTCAACACAAGTCGCTGTGTTTACTGGCTCCAACTCGCTGGGATTCTACCGGCTTGCTTCGGACGACTTGCCGAGACTCTAGCGGCTGGCTTCGGACACCGAGCATTTCGGACCGACTCTTTGTGTGATATAAGATTTCCAAGGCTGTTCTTGACGGGATCTTTCTTACCCGTGAAGCTGTCTCGCATGTCAAGCCCCAGGCCACCTGGACACCTATGGCGTGTTTCAGGCTTTCCCACCATGATAGTTTTGGTGGAAGACATCCAAGCACAGGTATGGCATCCTTGAAACGCTTCTTGGCATACAGGCAGTTCGGTTGTTGGAAAACAAGCTCGTGAATGTGGCTTTTCCCCTGGCGCTTTGTCCTTCTTTCTCTTAGCTTGAAGAGACGGACGATACAAAGGATTCTAGGCTTCGCTTCCATCCGCCCAGAATAGCCATGCCGTAAATAATCCAGAGCTGCCACTTCTTGAGTTCTTCCGGGAATTGAACGTGTTCCGATATCCCCCTGCCCCCAAAATCCTCATTCGTACCGACCTCGCCCCCTGCTACCTGGTCTACAAAGGCCGTCACGCCATTACCGCCCCCAAGACTCATCTCAAACCATCGAGTCTCATGGGTGTGTTGAAACCGCCATTTCCTGCCGCTTCCAGGAGACACAAACTCGAGCACCTGGCCTGTCGATTTGTCGGCAAAGCGGCCGCTCAGATTCCCAGCAAAGTCCCGTCGGAACAGCACATGGTCGGCGTCTTCCGAGACAGCCCCGAGCCTGGACCCAACAAGCAGCCGGCCATTCTTGAACAGCTGGGCCGTCAAGTACGTGACCAAGTCGTCCACCCTTGACACACACTGGAGGTACGATACGGCATAGGGGCCGAGGAATCCACGGACCAAATTGTAGCCGTGGCAGATTTTGAGCCAGTGAGCGGTAGCCCACACCCGAGTGTGAGAGCCGTAGCCCTTGATTTTCATCTCCCCTTTTCTGCCAAGCTGTACATGGGCCGTCATCTTGCCGCCCGAGATCGGCTGGTTGAAGTAGAAGCCCGGCGACAAATGGACCGCGACCGGGTGCTGACTCGGGACCCGCTGCTCCGTCGGTGGCCAAGGATCTCCGCTAGCCAGGACCGGCGACGTGAAGGACTCTAGCGAGAAAGCTCCTTTTGTATTGCCCGTATCCCACCAGACCTTGGCAGACCCCATGTCCTTTGACACCTTGAAAGCATAGACGCGGCTGGAGCTGTTCCAAAGCCCCGAGACCGAGTCGGCGCAGTCAATGATTGTCGAGTAGTCCACGTACTCCACCTGCTGGATGCGAGTGCCGTCTTCGAGCATCATGTAGAACTCGATGCGAAGGTTCCCTTGTCCGAAAAATTGGAATGCCGGATCCCGCACGAACCCCATCATGATGCTGCCTTTGCCGGACTCGGCTACCCCGTCGAACTCCCATTGTTCCCACACGCTCGCGTTCAGCGCCGGCACCTTGACGGCTTCTGGGTGCTCGCTCGCCGAGACTGAGAGAGGGACTGGCCCTTGGACTTGGTCAAAAGCCCCGATTCGGTTGATGCTGCACGACGATCCGTGGTTCTGAGGTTCGCCAACATTGTTCTGCCACTGCCCCGAAAGCAGGCTCTCGAAAGACTGCTGCGCCCTGTCAGAGGCTGTCGCCGCCAGTGGCAGCAGAAGCAACAAAAGTGCCACACGAAGACCCATGCTGAACTGGAGAGTAGATGTTGAGAGACGAAGAGGGAGGAAACAGCTGGGGGGTCCGCACTGAGCGAGTCAGGTTGGCAGTGGTACGATATTGAAAAGCTGGGGAAGTCACACGAGTGACACGACCTGCAACACCCACCCGGTTTTTCGGTATCCGATCATGCGCTCTTGGAAGACACAGCATCAGCCGCGTCCTAGAGATGTGACAACGCATTCTTGTCTCTGCGCCACCTTGGGTGAAACAGGACGCGCAACATACACTCGGCGAATCTCCCAGCTCCGGTGGTGCCACCGCCGAAGTCCCCAGGTATTTTTGTATTTTACCACGTACTTGTGCCAATTTCAAGCTGAATACATCGGGCAGCTCACGGGCATGAGCTTTCAGGCCGTCTGCGTGTTAATGCCTCAACACTTGCAAGCTTGACATCCCCAGACGCCCCCTTTTCCCGCTTTTCGTTCGCCAAAGACTCTACAAATCTGCCTGTAGTAATGGCGTCCCAACTCCCCGACCTTCAGCAAGCTCTAGTGCAGGCGTCGACTCCAGGAGTCTTTGAGATCACCCAGACGCGGCCTCTGCCCAAACTCTCAGCCAACCAGGTACTGGTCCAGATCGCCGCCGTTGCCGTAAGCCCAAGCGACTGGAAGATCGCGACGCATTTTCCCTGTCCCGGCGCTGGCACCGGGTCTGACTTCGCAGGCACCGTCATCCAACTCGGCCCGGACCTCATCCCCGCAACCTCGTCCGTCAAAGTCGGTGACCGTGTGGCGGGCGCCATCTTCGGGTCCAACCCGTTGGAACCCCAAGCAGGCGCCTTTGCAGAATTCATGGCGATTTCTGCTGACCTGATCTGGCGTCTTCCCAACAGCATGGGCTTCCCAGACGCTGCCTCCATTGGCCTTTCTTCTGTTGGCACAGTGGGACTCGCCGCCTTCCATGAGCGGCATCTAAATCTTCCGGGCTCTCCTGAGCGTCCCTTTAGCGGAGGGGCTGCGGGTATGGCGCCGTGGGTGCTCGTCTATGGCGGAAGCACCGCGAGCGGCACTGTGGCAATTCAAATCTTGAAGCTGTGCGAACCAACGCCTCTCCTTGCTTGCCCTTCCACTCATTGGCACCAGAGACGCTAACTCACAGCGAAAGGTCTGGTTTCCGCGTCATCACCACATGTTCCGCGTCCAGCTTTGCCCTCGTGGAGTCTTACGGAGCCGACAAGGCACTGGATTACCACTCACCCAATGTCGGCGACGCCATTCGTGCATATACTGGCAACCGCCTCAAATATGCCATGGACATCATTGCGAGTGCCAAGTCTCTGCGGAATTGCTATGCCGCCATCGGCCGGGCAGGGGGGCGTTATGCCGGTTTTGAGCTGATTCCTGACGAACTAGCAGGTCTCCGGCAGACCGTTCAGGCGAGCTGGGTGCTGGGTACCCGCTTGACGGGCGGCGAGATTGCCCTTGGAGGAGGTTATGGAAGCCCTGCAGATCCCGAACTCGGGGCATGGGGACGTGAGTTGTGCAAGAGGGTGGAGAAATGGATCTGGCAAGGTATGATCAGGACGCATCCCATTGAGCTGGATGAGCATGGCCGTTTTCAAGGGATTCTTGGCGGGTTGGAGAGACTCAAGCAAGGAAAGGTTTGGGGTAAAAAGCTTGTCTATAGCCTGTGTTGACATGACCTAATTAGAGGGCGCCCTACAAAGCCGGTATGGGGTCCAGACCTCTTCTATCCATTTCAAACTCTGCAAGGCGACCATGTATACCGCGTCACATGGGTTGTTGAGGGAGTCCTTCAGCCCACTAGATACCTTGCCAGGGGCAATAACTTACCTAGGCAACAAGACTGCTCCCCTCTGCTCATAAAACGAGCGGCAAGGTGTCTCAAACATGACACCTGAGCCTCAAAACAGATCAGATAACCCAAGGAGAAGTACAGTAGGTCAATTTATAAGCATGTGTATTGGAGTATCATACTTCGGGGAGTCAACAAGCGAACTTCAACAGTACCTAACTTAACATAACAGTCGGCTTGACCCCTGAATAATCATCATGAGAGAAGCACATCTCCCCATCACCTTTTCAGCCTCGGACCCGTTCATACACTGCCCGGACACACGCGCGTTCCTCACCCTTCATAATCACAGATTTCTTCACATGATATCGTTTCCCATCAATGAGAGCAAAGCCCCATGTCTGTTCTACCCTCCACCCACCTTTATCACTCCTCACCATGACCACAATGTGCTCGGGCGACCCTTCAGTGTCTTCTTCAAGCCATCCTTCTCTCAGGAAAAAATCGATATCCCTTTCTGTCGCAACCTCAGTGGTGGGGCTCTGGCTTGACAAGTCAAGCCACTGTGTGCGGACATGCTGCGCGCCGAAAATGGCAGACGCATGAGGATACTCGACCCCGTCAACGTGGTAGATTTCTGTTTCTCCCTTGATACCGCCCGTTGCCCTTTGTTCAATGGTGATGGTAGTGCTGCCGCCGCTGCTCCTCATCGTTGTGATCTTGGAGGTCAAAGTCGCCCACGAGATGGCCTTGCGGAGAAGCCTGTAGGGAGATGCTCAAGGCGTGCCCAGCGTCAGTCCACTGTTCGTCGAGAAGCTGGTTTGTTAGTCAAATCTAGGATCTACGCACCAGGGAACCCCTTGAATGGTCAAGACTTGGTCGAAATCATCCGAGAGTGTCTTACTCTGTAGCAGTCGTCAATCAGGTATTACTGTGATGATTTTGCTGTGTGGGCATCCAGCGCCGAGGCCCCGGGTATCGGGGACATTGTAACACTGACCAAGACCCACGAGCCATCCAGATTATTAATCGTGGCGCCTGCAGGCGCACTCATAATCAAGGGTGTGCCGGGTAGTAATCCTGGAGGTGCTCGATCTTGACGGACTGGGAGACGAATGAGACTCTTGTGTCTTGGGTAAGACCGTAGCTGACCACACGACGATGAAATGATGCGGGGAACAGAGACAACCGGGCATGATATACGAAAATGCTCGGCAGAGATGAGACATTCGGCAGAGATGAGACATTCGGCAGCGTTTGAGTCAACTTCGGTGTCCGAAACCCCCCTCAAACGGGTCCAGATGGCGGCTGGAACTGAACTCGGGCTCCGAAAAAGTCGCCACAAGCTTCCGGGCCTCGTCAGACTCATGTCGGCCCGAGAACTCACACACCAATTTACTGCCCACCTTGTCACTTTGCTAGAGGGGTTTGCTCACAACGCCCTGACTGATACTCGGATACTGACCAGGCCCGTGGGCTGGAATTACTGGGAATTGGTGCATTTTACCACCTCAAGAGGCATCACCTTGTTATAGCTGCGCAAGTACTTTGTCGTCTGTGACAAACCCCGTCCCTCAACACCGTCACAATAGCCCCCCGGAGCTTGCTCCAACACATCCAAGATGTTTCAATTCTTCAGCAACCAGTTCTACAATTTCGAAACAACACGACTACTAAGCAGCACAAGCACAGGCGGCTGTGAAGTCGCCGAGTTCCTAGAAGCCGTGGGCAAGATCCGCCAGCACGACCCCGAGAGCTGGCACGCGGCGTGGGAGGAGCAGTCCCGCCGGGCTGAGTCCATCGCTCGGCAGGCGGCGCAGGCGGGCCAGACCGACGCAGCCCGGAGGGCGTTCCTGCGTGCCTCAAACTACGCTAGAGCAGCGGGCTTTATGCTGTCGTGGTCGAGCCAGGATGCAAGGCTGCTTGCGGCCGCGGATCGGTCTGTGGCTTTGTTCCGGGAGGCTGTGCCTTACATGGAAGGACGAGTGTTGGTGCTTGAGATTCCGTATGAGGACGGCATTGTCATGCCGGGGTATTTGTATCTGCCTGCTGCAGCCAAAAGGCTGGGGGGTTCTGGTGCGAACAGCACGCCCGTCGTGGTCCATGTCGGGGGAGGGGACACGACTCAAGAAGAGCTTTACCACCTCTATGCGTCGGTCGGGCCCGGCCTGGGATACGCCGTCCTGACCTTTGATGGTCCCGGTCAGGGAATCATGTTGAAGAAGCACAAGACAGTCTTGAGGCCGGATTTCGAAGCCGTCTTCGTCAAGGTCTTGGACCATCTTGGGCAGCTGGCAGCCGGTGACCCGGAGCTAGGACTCGACATGAACCGCGTCGCCGTCGCGGGCGCATCCACGGGCGGATACTACGCCCTCCGCGCCGCCATCGACCCCCGGGTCAAGGCTTGCGTCTCGGTCGACCCGCCTTACGGCCTCTGGCGGATCGCCCGCAAGCGCATGCCAGCGTGGTACGTCGACCTCTGGGTTTCCGGCTGGTTGACGGAGCGGCTCTTCAATGCGTCAGTGTACCTCCAGATGATGCTGCACTTCCCAACGCACTGGGAGGTTCAGCTCGGCATGGCCATGATGGGTGCGTCCACGCCCGGCGACGTCCTGCGCAGGATGCAGTTGTTTGACCTTGATGCGGCCCCCGACGGCGGTGGCCGGATCGTGGACCGGATCCGCTGCGCTGTGTTGGTGACAGGGGCGACAAGGTCTCTCTACTCTTCTGCCGACGAGAGCACTCGGGCCATCTACGATGCGCTGTCCCAGGTGCCCAAGGAGTGCAAGGAGATGTGGATCCCGGAGGAGATTGGGAACGGCGGGCTCACGGCCAAAGTTGGCGCTTGGGCGTTGCTCGCACAAAAGAGCTTTGAGTTTTTGGACAGGCACTTGCATGTCGTCCGGGGGGAAGGGTCCAGTTTGCCGAAGCAGACCGCGTAGGTAGGTAGGTGATATCCAAAAAGAACACAACTTGCGACTCTTGGTGCGAGTTGATTCCCTGACGCACCCAGCCCGCTTCGAGCGGCCGGAGTCAGACCGGAGCCATCAGGTGAGCTATTCTGGCAGAAATACAGACAGACTAGTACCAGAAAACAGACAGTCAAAAGCATTGGGGACTCCAGACAATGGCCAGGACGCAGCTGCGCAGTGCTGAAGAACGATATCTCAGTTGAACTTGATGAAACACAGTCCTTCTATCCTTGAACTCTTCTGTAGCGCTTCATATTCAGGACTCTTCCTCAGCCTTCCTTTCCCCAGCCACACTCTCTGTCGCACTGGCGAGAGGAGCACCCTCAGAATCGGTGGGTTTATCACAGCTCTCAGCTGAGGATTGTTTTTGCTCTTTGGTTTGCTCCAGGGCATCCCTGGGAATATCCACAGTTCTGTCGATGAGCACTCCCCCTGCGTCACCCGGCTGCTCACAAGTCTCGGCTGCGAGCTGGCTTTCCGCTTCGTTCCGTTCCTGGTCATCCGTGGAGACGTGTGCGGTGCTGGTAGGCGGGGCTTCTTCCAAATCATCCGGCTGCTCTCGAGTCTCGGTTGTGGACCTGCTTTCCGCTTCCTTCCATTCCAGGTCCTCCGTGAGAGCAGGGCTTATTGGGAGTAAAGACCTTGTGAGTTCCGCACTTCCGACTTCCACGTCCCCTTCATCGTCCATTTTATCGTCGGGATTGTCTGTCGAGGATTGATCCTCGTGGGCTTGCCAGGCCTCCTCCAACCCTGTGAACATGATGTTCACCTCGGGATAATCCATAGAGCTTCGAACATCTCGGTCGGGCGGTTTCGTGGGAGTTACCTTTCGCTCCCAGGGATCGCGGAAGATATGATGAAGGGCTATCGCATCCCAAGGGTCGTGGCGGCGGAAGTTGTCGTCAGATACGAGCAGGGGAAGCGGAACCGGCGGGGACGGCTCGTTGGAAAGGAGGAAGTCGACGAAAGAATTGAACTGAGTATCCAGCGGCTTCCACAGTCGAAAGGTGGTCCCATCTCGGCCGGGGTGAAAGTATACATCAACGCACTAAGCGCGGGTCAGCCAGTGACTCATAAAAAAACCAAGAACGAAACATCACAAACCCCATCCCCAGCAGTCCCCCTGTCGAACACCAAAACGCCGCCAAAGATGCGGTCCTCGGCCCAGTATCCTGCCATGTCTGCCAAACCGTCAGGATATTGCTCGTAGTCCATGTAATCAACGTGGAAGAAGAGAGTTGGCCTTGGTTCTGCGGGCGTGAAATAAACCCGGCGTTTTCCATTGACCATGTACCACTCTTCTTCTGCCTTCCACGAGACAACCGAATGAATGTCGCCGGCGTGGAGCTTGGGCTCTCGTTGGAAAAGAAAGACGGCAATCTGGTGAATGGAGCGTGCGACAAGTTCGATCAGGCGGATCTTGAACTGCAGGGACCCTATTTCGGCGTTCTGGTAGGCTTGCATGACCTGGAGACGTGATCAGTGGTGGCGATTAAGCTGAGGAGGGGTTGTTGAGGTGGCCGACATACCCATGAATCGAGTTGGAGAATTCTGGGGTCGAAAGCATCTCGAAAAGCTCTAGTTTGATCAATGACGCCGTCGCAGAAAGTCTTGTGCTCGTTGAGGGGATGGTCGCGGCAGAGGAGATTTCCTGCGGCCCCCCACCCGGTTGATGCCAGCGGCAACCCGTCAACCAGTTCGGCCATGGTGAGTTCAGCCAGCTCTGTCGATAAAACATTCTGGATCGCTCGGACCAAGATGTGATAATGTTCCGGTTCCAGAACCTCAAGCGACACCTTGGGGCGCTGCTGCATGAAAATTGCGGTTGGCGCCATGTCGCTCTCGGGCGTCGGGGTCGCCAACGGCGTGGCGATTGTCGGGTTCAGCGCTGTGTTGTGTTTGACAGGTTGTGGTGATGCGGGCCTGGTTGTTGGGTCGAGGGTGGCCGCAAAAGTCGGAATGAGGTCGCGCAAAGGTTCCATGTTAGCAACCCCGCCGTCGTATTTTAATTGTTCCGCGCCCTTCATCACGCCGCCGCCTTGCAGCTTCCAGGTTGCTTTTGTCGGGTTGATGTCCCAACTGCTAAATTAAGCTGCAACTCAGTCATCACCTGCCGGTCAGGCAGGCGGCAGGTGGGCCTCAAACACCCCCTGCATTCGATTCGGCCAGGAAAGAGCCAGAAAAAACCACAATGGAACTGTCACACCGTCGCAACTTTGGGCCCTTTTGTTGGAGCCCATTGACATCCATACCCACATGGAACAATGACAGAGCTGCTGCTTTACGGCCGAGGAGGAAGAAGGAAGGTACATGAAATTCGACCACCCCTCGAAACATGGCTGGACGGTGGTGGGCGGTGATGGTGGCACAGTCGACGCCGACCTCGACGACCCAGCTGCCAGAGGGCTGGGCTGGCTGGCCGACTTGGTGAAGTTCTGTATCATCAAGAGTTTCGTGATTTCAAGCCTGAGCTTCCGTCTGTCAGACACGACCGCACTGGTCTCGGAGGCGGATAGGACACTCTTAGCCGGTCGTGGCTTGTAGATAGGTAGACAGCTTTAATATCACGAGGCAAGCCTCAATGCTATGCTCAAGCTCCCCGTCCTCGACTGTTCGTTCTCACAACGACCACAGAACAGCCTTCCTGCACGACACCACTGAGTTTCATCCCGACTTTAGATTTTTCGTACTTTCCCCCAAATCTTCCGTTTTGCCGTTCCTTCCTGCTGTTCTCGAGTTAACTCTTCTATTCGTCCCTTCTATTAATCTTTCTTCCTGTTATTCCTGTTTTCATTCACTTTCGGGCTTGATCATTTTCTCTTCTCGCCCTCAACGATTCTTCATTCCCCCAGTTCTTCCTCGTCCATTGTTTCCCACCACCAGGCCATTCTCTCCCAGCAACTCCCCCGGCCAAACCAATTTCTCCCCGCAACGCCCTCTCCCAACTATTTTTTTTTTTCTCCCTCCCAGAAACCGTCACTCCCGACAACCTACTCCCGGGACACCAAGCATATTTCCGCCGCTGGCAACTCACAACTCACTCTCGCCCTCGACAACGCATCCTCCCGACAACTAATCTTGCTCGCTGACGACTGATTCCTGCCGCCAACGGCATATACCCCTCGCCGACCTAGTTCGTAATGGCGTCCCCGGCGTCGGACGTGAACGGTCTGCAACTGTTCGTCTTTGATCAAAACAGCTTCAAGCCACTCGCTCCACACTCGGCCTTCTTGGAATGTTCGGCGTCAGTCATCAGTCTCGCCATCGACTTACTACGATGTGACTCGGGCGTTTTTGCTCTGAGACTTCTCACCCGACGAGTCATTCAGCTCAGCCAGGATCTACCAGACCTTCGGAACCTCAAAGAGGAAGAGATTGAGCCAAAAATTAGGGAGTATTTGGCCAGCATTCGTCGAAGCTTCCCTCGAGTTCTCATCTCGAAGCGATACGGCATGTCCGGGAAAAACGGTCGTACTAACAAGATGGACTGCTCGGGGGCTTTTGAGCCCAAGGCGGCAGCGGCTATTGAGATCAACCAGATTGTAGGTGTCTGTCACATTTCACCGACTCACGGTGACATGTTTGCTAGAAAAACAAGCTAACATAGCCACAGCTAATGGCTCGAATGGCCGACGCCTGGAGCGACCTAACGAAAAGCGATCCCAAGCCCGACAGCCTGTGCCGATTCAGGACCCTCCACGCCAGACTAGCCATCACCATGGCCCACGAACTGGTACACGTTTACATCCTCTTCCTGCGCCGCAGTCGCGCCGCGCACACCCCATCGACCATAACCTACGGCCCGTTTGGGAGCAAACGCGCTGGGGAGTCCGGCCGCTTCTGGGAGAGCATCGTCTTCGGAGGCTACATCGACATGCGCCACACCACGGGGCCGTCCCCGGTGGAAGTGATCGCCATTCGTGACGGCCCGCAGAGGTTTGCCTGGCGCCTGAGCCCGGATGCCGTCAACGGCATTCTCGGACGCGGTTTTGGTGAGTGGCTGGAACCGGGCACGGGGCTCAACGACCCGGAGCACGCCAAGTATCGGAGTGCGACTACGAAGATGGAGGCTCTGGCTTGGAAGAGCCAGTATGGGGATGTCTTCCCGGAGCCGTCAGCCCAGGAGTTAGTGAAGGAGCCTCAGGAGCTTTTGCAGGCTCAGGTGGCCTGGCTGACGGGGGTTGCCCCGGCAAAACACCCCAAATATAGCATTCGTGGGCTGGAATTGGGCATGTTCGCTATGGCGAAAAAGGCTGCTCTTCGGGTTCAAGTCGCCTGAAGGGAAGATGACTGGAATTTAGCGTTTGGGTCTAGCATCTGGGGTTCGGCGTCGGTTTGGCGTTTGGTTTGGCGTTTGGTCCAGCATCGGGTTTGGCGTCCGGTTTGACGTTTGCGTTTGGCATCTGGTTCGGCGTTTGGGTTTGCCATTTGTCACAGCATCACGGGTCAGATGTCAGGAGTTATCTGTTTATAAGCTTCTATGTTCTGCGTTCTTCCAGACGACATGCAAGACAAAACAATTTGGGCGTCCTGCAACTTTTGACCCAAGAGAGTGACTGGGAAAAATAAATACTAACATCGCAATAAAAACTAAATAAAAGGCTGATCAATTTTTCTTCTCCTCCTCTTGTTCCCTTCTCCGGTGACCCAAGCCACCAACAATACCTCCAGGGCCATGCCGCTGCGGAACTGGTCCTGTCGCGAACATTGTGTCCTGAAGGTTGAACACACAACAAACAAGAATATTTTGGTGCAAGCACATACTAATCACTTCTCCAGGGCTACTCACAACCTTTCAGTTTGTCTGTGGCTAGCACCAAGGCCGCTTCACGACCCTGAACCCCCGCTCAACGAACTGAACAGCCGCCACCCACGAAACAATCCACTGCACCCGTTGAGCAACCCGCAACCCTCGGAGCACCCGAACCCACCAATCACCAAGGTCATGGACGGATTGGCTTGGAAGGAAAACTTTCAAGACATCTTCCCACAACCCCCCGTCCAGGGGCCTAAGGAGCCCCGGAGCTGTTGACCTCACAGCGGGATCGGTTGACTGGGAAGGGGGCGTCGGCGTTGCCCAAGTACAACATGGCCGTCGCGGACTTGAGGGCGTTTTCGCTTTACCCAGGAACGACCCTGCGATACCATGCCATCAAGTAATGCAACAAGACACGAGTCCGGACCGGAGGGTATAGCACTGGATCCGTGTCTCCGTCACCTGATGGAGGTTTTGGAAGCCAGGACGGGCAGTTGACTCGCCCTCACAAGTCCCCAACCCCAGCCCGCGCCCAGACAGCTTCTCAGCCGACCACAGCTGCGACCACGGCAGCTCCCGCCATGTCTCGCACGCCTTCCCGGGCCCGCATGGACAGCAGTACCTTTCACATCTGCGCTCTCTTTCACACCGCCAACGCAGAGGAGAGCGTTTCGTGGCGTCCTGCTTCACGACCATGGCCGATATGTTAGAAGAGGGAGGGGGGGGAGCTGGCAGTCTGGAAATCACCAAGCCCGCAGCCGCCGACTTTTCGGTTTCAGCGTTTCTCGGAGGGTTTGGCGTCTACTACGGCATGGCATGCGCGTTTGGCGCTTGGTGTTCAACGTCCGTTGGGAGGGTCTGGCGTCCGATGCGGTTCGGCATCCAGGTTTGGCTTTGCTGTTTGGCGTTTGGCGGTTGTGTTGGCTTCTGCAGTTAGTGTTAGTGTTGTTTCTACGCTCAGCTATTGACTTACTTGAGGTTTGCTTCTCTGTTTGGTCTTTGGCGTGTGTTTTGTGTTTGATCTTTGGCGTTTGAGCTTTGGGGGTTGTCTCTTGAAATTCAGCATCGCAGGTCAAGCTTTGAGTATTCCTGCGTTACTGCCATATAATTGATAATTGAAGCGCCTTAGGCCCTTGGAAGCTCAGCATTTCTTGACACTGGAGGGTTGTTAGCAGATGTCTCAGTCTTGCAAGCAGATGTCTGGCAAGAAAAACTAGATAAAAATGATGCATGACTTACTTTCCTTTCCTCTCCTCGTTTTTCTTTCTTTTCTATTTATCTAAATGGAGGCTCGGCAAAACAGCTAGATAGGAAAGATGAATGAGTTTCCCCTTAGCCCTTTACATTTTTTCCATGCTTTCCTTCTTTCCTTCTGTCTTCTTTCCTTTTCTTTTTTGTTTCTCATTCTTCACTTCTCCACTTTTTCTTTCTTTTTTGCATTTTTCCCCTTTTGGCGCCCACACCCTCCCCTTTGGTCTGTGTCTAGCACCAGGGCCGCTCAACGACCCGGAGCACTCCAAATATAAGACCGCGACGACGAAAATAGAGTCTCGGGCTTGGAAAGACATTTTACGGATATCATCCCAGAGCCGTCAGCCCAGGAGCTAACAATGGAGCCCCACCTCCGCAGGAGAAGCCTGCACCTCTCCTCTCCCCAATCCGTTCCCTTATCTCTCTCCCACCATCACCATGAAGCCCACTCTTCGCCTCGCCGTCGGGCTTGCCCCGGCCGTCTTCGCTGAGACAGGCTTCTTTTTCAACTACTGCGGTAGCAACTTCAAATCTCTCGGCAAGCTCGGTGTTTACGACAAGGAAGTAGTTCAGGGAGCGACGGAACACACCTGGGGTCCAGTAGGAGAGTAAGACGCTCAAAAGGGACAGATTATCATAAATTCGTAATCATGTAGCATAGTACACATTGCTTACGGTAATTATGGGTACATGACCTCACACCTCTTGAGCGTTCGTCGGTGGAGTGACCAACAGAACATACTCGCCGTCTACCTGCGCAATGTTTGTGACCACAATTCTGTCCTCGGACAACTCGACGACTTTCTGGTTGGCGGAATCGAGCATTTTATAGACGGTAGAAGCTGGCGCGTGCAGCGGTCTCCTCGCCACTGTAAGCATTGTTGTTGGAGACGAGCCGCCAGGTCGTAGCGCGAGGAGCATCAAGCGGTTGACTACCTCTGTGTAGTCAGCAGGAGGTGGAAGGTGTGCAAGAAAACTAGAGGAGAGGAAGGCGGGGAACTCACAGGGAACCCTCATCGTCGTATTCATTACCGCATTTGGGTTGCTTGTGTTCACGGTCCAGGTAAACGAGTTCAGCGAGACGGTTCCGGGGGGTAGAGACTGGGGTGCAATCCCGTTTGTGATATCCACGTTCATGGCCATGCTGGCCTGGGCAACTATGGAAAACCTAAGTCCGTCGACGAACTCGGCTTCCTGCCGGCCGGCACCCCCGGTGATGTTGACCGTTCTCGTAGCACCTTGTCCGTACTGCACGAAGATGTTTGCCTCGTCGACTGCCCGCCGCCCAAGGAGCAAATACTCTCCATCAAGTGAGGTCATCTTGATGATCCTGGTGTTGTTCTCGCTTCTGTGCACGTTGCGGGTTGCGTCGTCGATCACCCAGCTCATCCTGTCGGCTGCCAATCTCCCAACGTAGGTGTTGCCCTCCTGCACCCCAAGAAGAGTGAGTGCGGCAGGGTCGTACGGTATCTCAATCTTGGCGATAAGATCGTTGGCTGTTTCGTTCATCTTAATGACGTACGAGTAGTTTGACAGCGCGATGAAGGGCCCGCCGGAGGTGCCGGTAACGAAGTGCCCTGGCAATGGACTTGTGTTCTGGCGCACAACCAGGGTCCTGTTCTTGGGCGAAAACAAGTCGAGGGCCAACCCATCCTGGAAGTCCTGATCGGTTCTCTCCATCTACAGGGGTCAGAACTGAGAGGACGGCTACAAGAAGAGAAGAAGAGGATGCACTTACGGAGCCGAGGATGTCGATCACATCCCCGAATGTGGGTAATCGTTCAGTGCTATTTTGGGCTCCAACCAAGGAAAGGAAGTACCAGAGTACCCAAAGGACACGGAAGTAGCATGGAGCTCTCAGCATCATGTCGCCTTGGAAGACGTTGCTTCTCAGAACAACCGTTTTCCTATGGAGATGGCTTTAGCTCATGCCGATTAATCGCCGTTGATTTTATCGAAATGATGATGTGGTTCGGCCAACATACAGCAGATATTGACATTGATCAGAAAGGTATTCGTTGAGAGATCTTAAGAGAGATCTTAAGAATGGTTGCGAGGAAGCGCGGCGATACTCATTTTGTGTGTTTTGTGGCATCCGATGGATCGACGATGTGGCTGAGGGCTCAGGACTAGGAGTGTCCGGATTGGTTTCGTGTTTCGTGTTTCGTCGGCTACTAGCGCATCATACCAAACACATGTTCCCTCCGGAAAGCGCCCCTTCCGCCCCATAACGTTGGATGTTGGCGGTTTGGTCATGTCGCTGACTCTTGATGGACAAACGGTTAGACCTCCGTTGAATCCCGACGAGGAGGCGTTGCTCTTCAGCTTCGAATGCTCCTGACCCCCGGCACTTGCCCGCGATAACCTGTCTGCCGCAGTACGTGTCGCACGTTCTGGAACGTTCGCATGGATCCCTGCATTGCTTGACCCGGTCGTGTTGGAAACAGCAACTTGAAGCCAATCAAAAATTATGGGGGAAGAGACGTCCCTCGGACAGCCCCAGTGATGGATCTGCTTGGCCGCTCCTTGCACTCGGGTCTTTGTTTGCTGTGGCCCGGGATCTTCCCAATGCCGGGCCGTGGATCTGAGAACGAACGGACTGTTTCGGCATCGTCAATTCCGACGATCCTAAAACAGTGGGGTTATGATTGTCTTTGACGTGTGCGACTCTTCCTTGCAGCCGCTGCAGAGACCGTCGAGGCGGTCACTCGCCTTTCAAGTGTTTCTCGCGTTCCTAAAACGATCCCTCTTTCGAGTCGCGATAAAGTTGTGGGCGACGGACAAAGCACTTGGTTGGGTACCTCAAATTCGTGGTCACTGAGACGTCTGCAAAAGGCAGATACGTCGTTGTTAGGGACATGCATTCCAGTATCTTGGACTAAAGTTACCCGAATCCATGTCTTGTGTTGTGCAGAGCCTAGGTATCAATCTAAAAACGTAACCCCCGTATCGGCCGCGCATCCCGCAACGCCTGGAACGAATCATTCCCCCAATCTACGAACCTTGCCATAGCCAGATTTCTTTTTCTAGCAGAGTCTTCAACTCCTTTTATCATGGTGATGGGAGCGACATCCAAGCACTCGCCTACACTGTATCTTTGGTCCTTCGTTTCCTCCTACGTAATATAATGAAAGCCAATGTCCCCAGCATGGACACACCAGCTACACGCATCTAAGTTAGCTAGAGCCCTGAGTGGTTCCAGAGAGAACATATCATACCTATAGTCCCGAGAACAGCGAGCAAAGCAGCGCCCCTTCCAGATATTACACCGCCCGGTGGGCTCGATGTTAGTACCGGCGGTAGGCTTGGGTCTGAACTTTGCGGTACAGGTGCCTGCAAAGACACGGGTGCGGTCGTAGTAGGAGTTTTGACCCTGTTGTCATCGATGTTCGCACTCGGCCTCGTCCCAGTGATGGCCGATATGCTCGCGCTAGGAGTAACAAAAACAGTGACGGTCGGGGAGTGCGTGCTGGTCGACGATGCCGAGTGCGATCTCGAAATAGATATCAGAGTACCGGCAAGGGTTGTCGATTGCCTTGTTGACAAGACTGCGGTTGGTACTGACTCGAAACGGGTGGAGGCAGTTGATGGCCGGCTGAGGATCGTCGGCGTCGGCGTCAAGATCCGTGTCGGTGTCGGCGTCAAGATCCGTGTCGGTGTCGGTGTCCCGGTTCTGGTCAACGTGGGGCTTGAACTCTTCAAGGGAAGATCTTGACGGGGCGGGATTTTGAGAGCGGGTGGTGCGGCCCTGCGCCTGCCTCGTGATAACCCGACAATCATCTTTTCCATTGACGATCGATCCCAGGGCTGGAATGGGGAAGAGCAACACATGCAATATAACGCACAAAAAGGGAAAAAGAACAAGAAAAAATAAAATAAAATTCCAAACCGCCCTTCATGGAAGAAGCATATCTCCTCTTCCCACCATCATGGCCCCAAGCGTCAAGCTTTCCCTGTCGGGGACGGATGAGAGGCTGCCGGTGGGTCAGGACAAAGACGACCGTTCCCGCCGGGGTTGAGGCGAGTTTCGTTTCAGGACCCTTAACTCTACATTCAGGTCGTTTCAAAAAGATGCCTGCGACTACCTACTCATGATGCGTCCTGACTCGCCAGACGAATCTTAGCTTTCCATTATCCCACCGGGCATTATTTCAACCACCTGGGCTTGGATTAAGCTTCTCCTCCACGTGGAAGTGCAGCGGCGGTTAATCACCTCTACTGCTCTCATACCTCGTCACTTCTTTTCCCATCATTCTTTTATATCTTTCACTTTTGGCAATATCTTTTAGCTACGAAACGACGAACGTTATGACGAGCGCCGGTCAATGACGGCGGATACTCCACATGCCTTCCGACGCTTCACGACTATGGAAGGCTGGCGAGAGCTTGGAGACGGCATCTATTCTCTTCGGAGAGCTAGCGTTCGGATGATCACCATCGAGCCGCAATTCGATTTGGAGCACTGGCACAATCACAACACGTCGACGCGGCCAGCTGTGCCGGACGTCGAGAACCACAGAAGGCTGAGGGGCAAAACCGGCAGTCGGACGAGCGCAGAGCTTGCAAATGCTCAAGATCCCTTTGATGATGCCTTTGCGTTGGACGAATCGGACAAGGACGAAGAGAAGTGGGATGGAGTTCATTCCTCGCCTGCTGCGCAATTGGAAAATGGGCAAAGCCAAAAACCTGGAGGAGAGAAGTTATACCACGTCTTTTCGCAGAGGCAAAAGTGGTTTCTCATTATCATCATTGGCGTCGCCGGCATGTTCTCTGGCTTGTCGTCAAACATCTACTTCCCCTCGCTCAACATTATCGCAAGAGCAAGTCACTTCATGGTACACAACTGATCTTTAAAAGGGGTATACCGGCTGACGACCAACATGACAGGACCTTCAAGTCAGCCTCAATGACGTCTCCTTGACCATCACGTCGTACCTCATTATCCAAGGCGTTGCACCGGTAATATGGGGCTCGCTGTCCGACGCACTTGGTCGGAGGCCTATTTATCTCGCCTCCTTTACGGTTTACATCATCGCCAATATTGCTCTGAGCTTCTCGCCCAATTTCGCGGCATTGCTGGTTTTTAGGGGCCTGCAGGCCGCCGGTAGCGCCTCGACTGTCAGCATCGGCAAGTTGCACTCTAAAATCCGGCATAGACACCCCTTCAAGGTCATTTACTGATGTCGTCCAAAGGCAATGGTGTGATACAAGACGTCTCACCACCTGCGGAAAGGGGTGCTTTCATCAGCTTCTACCAAGCCAGTAAGCCTTTCGTCTTACCATCCTCCTATGCGTAGCGTCTTCTGAGTCATGTCCTAATAACGCGATCTTCCTGGTAGTTCGGAACTTCAGCATCGCCATAGGTCCCGTTATAGGCGGGCTCCTTGCAGATTTCCTGGGCTTCAGGTCCATCTTCGTGTTTCTGTTGCTTCTGTCGTCTCTCACCATTCTCATAATCTTCGTATTGCTGCCTGAGACATTGCGAAGTATTGCAGGTGACGGCTCCCTGCGGCTCGGCGGGATATACAAGCCCCTTGTGTACAGCATCAGGGCGCCCAAACACGCGCAGAATCCAGGCGGGCCTCCGTGCAGCAAACGGGTGACTCTTGGGACGTTTGTGGAACCCCTGCGACTCTTGGTCGAGAAAGATATTCTCTTCAACCTGGTGTTCGGGGGCGTTGTCTACAGCATATGGAGCATGGTCACATCCAGCACTCCCGGTTTGTTCAACGCAAGCTTCGCTCTTAGCGAGCTCCTTCTTGGCCTCGCCTTTCTGCCCAACGGTACGCGCCTCCCAATAAAGCCCTTCCGTCGGAACGGAGAAGTTAACTCATCGATTGCGCGCAGGTCTCGGCACCATCGTCGGATCCACCATTGCCGGCAAGCTCATGACGCGCGACTTCGCCGCTGCCGAGTCGGCGTACAAGGCGGCACACAATCTCCCGCCGGACTACGTGCTGCCGGCAAAGGACCTGCCCCCAGAATTCCCGATTGAGCTCGCGCGCCTGCGCAACCTGCCGTGGATCGCCGCGCTCTTTGTGGTGGCGACCGCCGCGTACGGCTTCTCGCTTGCGTCTCCGACCGTCACTGCGCTGCGCGGCTGGATTGCGGTGCCACTGACATTGCAATTTCTCATTGCAGCGACGAGTAACGCCATCTTTGCTCTCAACCAGACCCTCGTCTCGGACTTGTGCCCGGGGCGCGGCGCCAGCAGCACGGCCATCAACAACCTGGTGCGATGCGGCTTTGGCGCCGTGGGTGTCGCGTTTATCGAGAGCATCATTGCTGCTGTGGGTCCTGGGCCGGCCTTTTTGGCGTTGGCGTTGGTGGTGCTGATATGTGTGCCGCTGGTGGTTGCGACCTGGTTCTGGGGGATGAAATGGAGAGCGAGGAGAATGGACGGCATAGCCGGGTTGGCGGGCAAGAACTAGCAAATAAACAGTCTCTCCTGGCCCGCCCAATGCCAACAAGAATGCCTTGTTCTCCTCTGGGTCGTGCTCAGCGACTATGATTTCTTTTCCTTTCCCTCCGTCGCTGGTTCTTGTGCTGGGCATAAATGAAATTCGCTACCACAGGCACCAGCCCATTCTCTGCCGCCCAGTCCCTGACACCGTGTCGCTCGCTGCCCATGCGAAGAGTCGACTGATAGCAACAAACCTGAGTTCGACTGTGTGAAAGGGATTGTACCACTCAAACACAACGTGTGCTTTGGCAAGTGGAAGGATCGACGGTGTCCACCTCGCAGACTCTCCGGGCTACACGACGTCAAACGAGCAGAGACCAACGACAGAGGTCCCGAGGTGCAGTCGTCCTGGACCGTGGCGTCGGAGCAGAGCTGCTACATCAAGATACCAAGCCTTTTCACCGTGTTCCTCTTAAGCGGGAAGACTACGGCATGATTATGGACCTGTTGCAAGGTAAGAGACAACAGGCCGGGACAACCAGCACCTGCTAACCAGCTGATCTGCATCATAGAAGCCTTGAAAAACAAGAGGGCATGCAGAGGCTGAGAAACGCCACAGATCACCGGCAGAAACAGCGCATTCCAGTCAATTGGCGTCGTCCTCGTCATGGTCTTGTAAGGAAGGCTGATATTCGTTTTCCAATTTTACGTCCAAGGTCTCCCCTCTCACAACGCGCCGCCAGCCCAAGCATTGAACCACCTGACCGCCTGGTAGAAAGCAGCTTCCTTGCCGAACTTTTGCTCCGGGTCCGAAACGTTGGCCCGCACACCGAACCCGTGCGAGGTGCCGCCGTACAAGTTGACTTGATACGGCTGACCGGTGTTACCCAACATAGCCTCAATCAGGGAGCGTCTCGAGGGTAATAGCATGGCGTCGGTTTCTACATCGGACCGGGTTAGTCAAGAAACGTCCCGACAGAAGCAACTGGAAAGGCTCTCCGGGGGGGGGGCGGTGGCAAAAATGTAATAAGAAATAAATGACTGAGGCTCAATGAATAAATCATGAATAAATCATGAACAAATCAAAACTTACCAGCAGCAGCAACACTCATCGGATGTGTGATAGCCATAATTTCAGAGTCCTCCAGGAGACTGGGATGGGCCGCAAATCCGGCGTCGACGCCTTTGCCGGCGGCAAGCATGCGGAATGCGTAGCGGCCACCATAGCAGTAGCCCGTCGTAGCGATCTTCTCGACACCCGTCGTCTGCAGGTAAGCCACCGCCGTGGCGAGGATGGGATCCGTCGCATTAGGTCCGTGAGCGAGCGTAAACTCTGTCGCGTTGAAACCAGGCGTGGTGAAGTCCATGGGGGCTGGTTTGCCGTCAAACATGTCTGGGGCGACGACTAAGAAACCCGCTCGTGCGAACGAGTCCGCTAGCCTGTGACGAGATCGTTCATCAGTCGCTCTGTCTTTTTTATTTATCCCACCAGGTGGTGTTTTTTCGCGTTTCTCATCAACACTTACAGCTTGTTCTGTGCGAGCTGAATGCCAAACACATCTGTGAGATACAAAACGCCCACCTTGGGCTTCTTACAGTCTGGCTGGGAGATGTACAGGTTCACTGTGAAAAACAAGAGTCCGTGTTAGTGAGCTGCCTTTGTGGTTCGCTGCTCGGTAAAGGTCAATGCAACAGGGCATTAACGTTATCTGACCTCCATTGTACGTCTTTTCCTTTCCCACCAGCTCGCCAGTATGAGCGATGATTTGTGGCATATCCACGTACGAGCACTGCTTGGCACAGGCAACCGAGGCGAGCGAGCCTGCGCTCCAGAGTAGCAGAGGAGCCAGGAATGTCCGCATGTTGATTGTGAGTTGAGCAGAGTCCCAGTGGAAGGATGGAGTATTCGCCCGTGGACTTGTGAAGAAAACTGGCTCTCCAAAAAAGTGGAAGTCGTTCACCGCCGTGCGGGAACCAATTTATCCCACGCTTTCTTCAACATACTGTCCTGGCCCCCCCCAGTACCTACTGTGCCTAGCCCCCCAGCCGAAGGAAGTGGGGGCTACGCGCGGGTAGAACATTCCACTCCCGAAACTGAGAGCCGTCGTTGGCATAGACATATCCCCCGTCTCGTCCCGTTTCTTGGTGTCGCCAATCAGCAAGTGCTTGGCTGTGACCCCGGCGGACGTGCACAGCGAGCTAACACCTCTCCTCTAGGATATCCGCACGTCGTATCCTTGCTTTTCGACAGCGGTGTGCCCGTTTTCCGTCCGCACGGCTGAGGAACGGCCCGAACATCCCTCACGCCCTACAAGGTTTCTGCAAGATTTCAATGGCGACCTACCAGATACGTTGCAATGGGCTCGGACCTTTAGGCTGGGCGATCAAAGTTCCTGGAGGGTCAACAGGGGTTCGCGTGACCAACGCGCTTGGCTCAAGGAGAACAACCAATTCAATCAACCTGTATGCTGTTGCCCAGCTGTTGCAGCCCACGCAACCTCTGTAAGCGCTCCAATCAGAGTGATTTATGTTTTCAACCGTTCCCGTCCCCGGCAGGCCTTGGAGCCTTCCTCTCTTAGGTAACCTAAACCTTCTAATCAGAGACTCACTCCAGCCCCTTCGATCCACTAGCTCTCCCATCACGCATCTCCTTGAAAATCAGTCCTAAATCGAAAAGCAATACCTCGGCCAAAGTGATTATGACGTCCCCCGCCCCTCTGGTAGACCAGGGTCACCAAGCCGGCGAGGGGAACGACGCGTCCGCGCTCGGCCCGGTTGGCACATTTCTCGGGATCGCGTGCATCACAACGGGACTGCGCATCTACTGGCGGCTATGGCCAGTCCGGCGTATCGGTGCTGACGACTACACCCTCCTCTCTGCCTTAGTAAGGTCCACACCCCTTCTGGGAGCTCAGCCCTTCTTCGACAAGTCTCGGCAACCGATAACGAATGCGACTGACTGCCTTGGCAGGTTCTTACCATTGCCTGGTATGGAGTCAACGTGGCAATGTACCGTTATGGCCGGGGGATCCAGGGTTTCGCCCCGGATCCTTGGATCATGGGCCCGCTGGTCGTCGCAGACGGAGTGCTCTGGGTCTGGGCACTCAACGTAACCCGCATCTCGGTTGCCTTGCTGCTTCTGCGCCTCAAGGACTCACTGCCGTGGAGGGTGACGTTGTGGGCTATCATCGGCGTCCAGGGGTGTATGCTTGTGGTTGGCACCACTATGCACCTCGTCATGTGCAGGCCCATCTCGGCCCGGTGGGCATCTACGGCTACCGCAACATGCATCGCTGTGCCGTACTTTATGACCTACGGCTACATCTATAGCGGTAAGCTGGCTCCCTGGTGAACGAGTATTGGTGGCCGTTTCTGGTTACGTTGAGTATCATCTCTGCCGGGCACTCGTCGCTAATAACACCGTCTCGAATCCCAAACAAAGGCTTCACCATAGCGTCCGACTTCATCCTCTCGCTGCTCCCCGTTACCTTTATCCGTACCCTCCGCCGTCCTTTGTATGAAAAGGTCCTTATCGCCTGCCTCATGGGTGCCGGAATGGCCGCCACAGGTATCGCCATCGCGCGCTTGTTCCTGATCATGGGCTTCTTGGGCAAAGGGCCCACGGCCATGATAAACGTCGAACAGGACATCTT
>OUNM011058791.1_pt1 | contig 24273 bp, 17 predicted proteins | sample 1769961 | NCBI WGS metagenome assembly OUNM01 (sample SAMEA3914820, study PRJEB12502) | metagenome | biome: forest; material: soil | place: USA | collected 2012-03-12 | depth 0.3 m | reverse complement strand
GGCGCCGCCGGTGCGCCGGCCTGCGGCGCGGGCACCGCATTACCCGCGCCCGCGGCGGCTGAAGCGGTCTGGCTCAGTGCGGCGGCGGCGCTGCCGGACAGCGTCCCGGAAGCTTCGCCGGCGATCGCCCTGGCGGGAACGGCGCCGCCTGCGGCCGGCGCGGCCGCATTGGCGTTCTGGCCGGCGGCAGTGGAGACGGCGCCGCCCAGGGCGCCGGAGGCTTCGCCGGCAACGCTCTTGCCGAGCGCGCCGGCGCCGGCGTTGGCGGCCGCCTTGCCCGCGGCATTGCCCGATGCATTGCCCGATGTATTGTCGATAAGCGCGGCGCTGTTGCGCACGCTGTCGGTATCCGGCACGCGGACGGCGCGGCGCGCTCCCGCCAGGCTGTCGACGCGCGTGACCGGCACGCCCATGGAACCGAACTGTCCGCCACCGCCCATCATGCCGCCGATGGAGCCGCCGAGGTGGCCGCCGCCGAGCAGTTGGGCGTGCGCCGAGGCGGCAAAGCCGATGGAAGCGATGAGGGCGATGTGGCGGGCGATCGTTTTGGTGTTCATGTCTGTTCTCCTTGAGTTGGCGGGGACTGTCCGCCGCCGTTATCAGGAAAACGATCCTGCTCAGCCGTTTATTCCATCCTTCCAAAAAAAATTTAAAAATTTTTTTGCCGCTAGCGCAGCTGCGCCGGATCGGTACGCAAATCAAAGCCGACGATGCCGTAGCCGAATGCATTGCTGACGGTCCTGCCGTCGCCGGCCTGGTGCGCGAGCGCGGTGACGGCATCGCGCGCCTGCCGGCGGTCCGGCCGGGGCAGCGCCGGCGCCAGCAGTCCGGCGACGATGGGGGCCGCAAACGAGGTGCCGCGCACCGGGCGGTAAGGCGGTTCGCCGGGGCTGGCGCTGGCCATGTTGTTGCCGGGCGCCGCGAACAGCACCTGCGGACCGCGCGCCGCTTCCGGCAGCGGCTGGCCGCGGCGATCGACCCCCGTCACCCCGACCACGCCGGGATAGCTGGCCGGGTAGAGCGGCGGCGCAGCCGGTCCGTCGTTGCCGACCGCGGCGACCAGCAGGTGTCCGCGCGCGACCATCGCCGCCACCATGCGCTCGAGCGCCTGGTTGGGCGGGCCGACCAGGCTCAGGTTGATCACGCCGACCTGCTCGCGCGCCAGCCAGCCGAGCGCCGCCGCGATTTGCCCCGCCGAGCCGCCGGTGGGGCTGGCGCAATAGATATCCGCGGCGAACAGCTGGGCGCCGGGCAGGGCGCCGCGGAAGCGCTCGTCGCGCCCGACCATCAGCGCGGCCACGGCCGTGCCATGCGCATCGGGATGCGCCACGCCGTCGCAACCCCAGGCGCGGATCCTGGCGTCGCGCAAGGCGCGGTGGCCGGTATCGATGCCGCTGTCGACCAGCCCGACCCGTGCCTCGTTTGCCGGGCTGCCGGCGGTGGAGGATGGCGTGGCCGCGCGCGGAGGCTCCGCCGCGGGCGCCGCGCCGCTGCCTGTATAGACGTGGTTGAAGTCGTAGTGTCCTTCGGGGTCGAGCGCGCGCAGGCGTTCCAGCAGTGCCGCGGTGGCGCTCCCCGCGGGCACGCCCAGCACGACGAGGCTTTGCCCGAGTTCCTCGAAACGCTCTTCGCTCAGCACCCGCAAGCCCGCCTGGCGCGCCGCCTCCAGACCGGCTTCGGAGGGCGACCACGCCAGGATCTGGGCCCGGACGGCCGGCTCGCCATGCGGATCGGCTTCCAATACGTCGGAATGCTCGCGCAGCAGTTTGCCCACCGTGTCGAGGCGCAGCGCGCGCAGGTCGGGAAGGTCGATGCGGTCGGCCAGCCTCCGCACCGGCGCGCGCAGATTGTCGAGCTGGCCAAGACCGGGCGGCAGCCCCAGCGACGGCAGGCGCAGCTGTGCCGAGGCGGCATTGCAAACGATGCTCGTTGCGAGCAGGAGATAAATACGCTTCATGGGTCGATGATAATATGCATGAGTTGTCCTGAAAAATAAAACGAACGGGACAGGGAAGAAAATCCCTGCCTGGACCGTTCTATCATGAAGACCATGAGTGCCGACCTGGAAAACGACATCGCCGCGCTGTTGCCGCGCCTGCGCCGGTTCGCGCGTTCCATTACCTTCCACCGTGAAGACGCGGACGACCTCGTGCAGATTGCCGTCGAGCGCGCGCTGACCCGCGCCGAGCAATGGCAGCCGGGCACGCGCCTGGACAGCTGGATGTTCCGCATCGTGAAGAACGCCTGGATCGACGAAGTCCGTTCGCGTGCGCGCCGCAGCGAGCTGTTCGCACCGGAAGAGGAGGGCGAGCACGTGGGCGACGATTACGCGGCCGCGCACCAGCAGCGGATGGCCGTCGAGAAGGCGATGAGCCTGCTGTCCGACGATCACCGGATGGTCATCGGCCTGGTGCTGGTCGACGGCTTGCCGTACAAGGAAGCGGCGGAAGTTCTGGATATACCGATCGGCACCTTGACCAGCCGGCTGGCCCGCGCCCGGGAAGCCCTGCAGGAACTGTTGTCCGACCGGGCAAGGAAACCGACATGAATGTTGATGACGAAACCCTGATGGCCTATGCCGACGGCGAACTGGCGCCGGAGCAGCGCGCGCGCGTCGAGCAGGCCATGCGCGACGATCCCCGGGTGGCGGCGGCGGTCGAGCGGCACCGGGCCTTGCGCGCGGATGTCTTTGCCGCGTTCGCCGGCGTGCTCGACGAGCCGGTGCCCGAGCGCCTGCAAGCGGCTGCGCCGGCGCCGCGCAGCCCCGTGCGCGTGGACGTGCTGGCCCGGGCGAACGCGCGTCCGCTGCCGGCGCGCTGGACCTGGCCCCAGTGGGGCGCGATCGCGGCTTCTCTTGCGGCCGGGGTACTGGCCGGCGCGCTGGGCTGGCAACATCTGCGCAGCGGCGAGGCATCGCCCATCGTCCAGCAGGGCGGCGCACTCCTTGCCCGCGGCGAGCTGGCCGATGCCCTGTCGCAGCGCCTGGCGTCGGACGCGCCGGCCGGACAGCTGCGGCTTGGCCTCAGCTTCCGGACGAAAGAAGGGGAATACTGCCGCAGCTTCAAACTGGGGGCGACTGCGGGACTGGCCTGCCGGGAGGCCGGAAGCTGGCGGATTCCGGTGCTGGCGCAGGACCAGGCGCCGGAACAGGGCGGCTACCGCCAGGCCGGCAGCGACATGCCGTCCGCGGTGCTCGATGCGATCGACCAGCGGATCGCCGGCGCGTCGCTCGATGCCGACGCCGAGCGCGCGGCGCGCGCCCAGGGCTGGCAGCGCCGCTGACCTCAGGCTTCGACGCTGACGCTGCCGCTGACGTTGCCCGTATCGCTCGCGCCGTCGGTGCCGCCCGCCGACGCCGTCGACGCCGTCGAGCCATTGCCGCCGCCGCTGTTCTCGGCATAGGCCTTCAACAGATGCATGGCATGCGCCAGCTCGCGCGCCGGATCCTTCTTGTGCCGGGCGTGCTGGGTGCCGTCCGAGGCGCCGGTGCCGTTGCCGCCGGCGCTGCTGCCATCGGCCTGGGCATTGGCCAGCTTCTTTTCGTAGGCGGCTTTTTCGGCCTCGCTGACCGTGCCGTTGCCGTCGGTGTCGGCGGCGGCGATGTAGTCGCTGCTGCTGCTGCTGCTGTCGGTGCCGCTTGCACCGCTCGTGCCGCCGCCACCCTGGCCGCCGGGCGGCGGACCCGCCGGCGGCTGTCCGCCGCCGCCGCCGACGCGCGAGGCGTCGAACTGCGCGTTGAGCTGGTCGGACAGCTTGGTCATCGCGTCCGTGAGTTCGCTCTTGGTGATCTTGCCGTCGCCGTCGCTGTCGAGGGCGCTGAAGGTGTCGTCCACGTTCACCGACTGGCCGCCGTCCTTGCCCTTGCTGCTGACCTTCGACAAGGCGTCCTGCAGGTCGGTCTTGTCGATATAGCCCTGGTTCTTGGTATCGAGCTTGGAAAAGATGGAGTCGGCCCAGTTCGAGACGCTATTACTGTTGCTGCTGATGCTTGCCACCATGTCATGTCCTCTGTTAATGCAATGCATCAATTATCGGACGCAAGCTCCAGTGGAGGAGGGCGGAAAAGGTAAAGCCAGGTAAAGGAATGTAAAGAGAAAATCGCGTAAATGCGCGCTAATCGGGGCCCAAAAGTACAGGATTTCATATACAGAGGGGTAGATTTGAGGTAAATTGAGCGCGGTTTAGTATCTCTACGTCCGTCCAAGCCGCCACCGCCGCAACAGGCGCGTCCCGTCACCCCGGAGTTTCCCGCGTTGGCCATGCCAGGTCGCAGCCCGGCGTAGAGCGCAATTGTTAACGCCCGAAAGAAGAAATGTCTGAAACGACCACCAATGATGCTGGCGGCGCGCCGACCGTGCGCTTCGCCGATTTCGGTCTGGCGCCTGAGATCCAGCGCGCGCTGTCGGACCAGGGCTATGTCCACCCGACCCCGATCCAGGCCCAGGCCATTCCTGTCGTCCTGCAGGGCCGCGACGTCATGGGCGCGGCCCAGACCGGCACCGGCAAGACCGCGAGCTTCTCGCTGCCCATCATCCAGAACCTGCTGCCGCATGCGAATACCAGCATGTCGCCGGCCCGTCACGCCGTGCGCGCGCTGGTCCTGACCCCGACCCGCGAACTGGCGATCCAGGTCGCCGAGAACGTCAAGGCCTACGCCCAGCACACCCCGCTGCGTTCCACCGTGGTCTTCGGCGGCATGGACATGAAGCCGCAGACCGAGATCCTGCGCAAGGGCGTCGAGATCGTGATCGCGACCCCGGGCCGCCTGCTCGACCACGTCGAGCAGAAGAACATCAGCCTGGCCCAGGTGCAGATGCTGGTGATGGACGAAGCCGACCGCATGCTCGACATGGGCTTCCTGCCCGACCTGCAGCGCATCATCAACCTGCTGCCGAAGAAGCGCCAGAACCTGATGTTCTCGGCCACCTTCTCGCCCGAGATCAAGAAGCTGGCCGCCAGCTTCCTGAACGACCCGCTGACCATCGAGGTCGCGCGCAGCAACGCCACCAATACCTCGATCACCCAGGTGCTGTACAAGGTGGCGGAAGAGCAGAAGCGCGACGTCGTCGAGCACCTGATCCGCTCGCGCGACCTGAAGCAGGTGCTGGTGTTCTCGAACACCAAGATCGGCGCCTCGCGCCTGGCGCGCTACCTGGAGCAGGCCGGCATCAAGGCCTCGGCCATCCACGGCGACAAGACCCAGCAGGAGCGCATCGCCGCGCTCGACGCCTTCAAGAAGGGCGAGATCGACGTGCTGGTCGCCACCGACGTCGCCGCGCGCGGCCTCGACATCACCGACCTGCCTTGCGTGATCAACTACGACCTGCCGTACAACGCCGAGGACTACGTGCACCGGATCGGCCGCACCGGCCGCGCCGGCGCCACCGGCGATGCGCTGTCGGTCTACTCGGACAAGGACGAGCGCCTGCTGGCCGACATCGAGAAGCTGATCAAGCAGACCATCACGCGCGGCGAGCTGACCGGCTTCGCGCCGGGCCGCTCCAGCGGCGAGCGCTTCGGCGAGCGTTCGGGTGAGCGTCGCGGCCGCCGCGAGAGCGACGGCCGCAGCTTCGAACGCAGCGACCGTGGCGAGCGCCCCGAGCGCAGCGAACGTGGCCCTCGCGGCCCGGGCGGGCCGCGCCGCGAGAAGATCGATCCGTGGTTCCTCAAGCCCTACGAGCCCGCGGCCGCCCCGCGCAAGGATCCGGCCGAAGCGGTGCCGGTGGCTTCGGCCAAGCCGAAGCAGAAGCTGGCGGCTTTGTTGGGTGGCTTGCCGAAGCAGTAAATCTTCGAAGAGCGGGCAGGTTGGCAGGGCCCGCTGCATTCGCACGTCGTCCCCGCCTTCGCGGGGACGACGTTGACGCGCTAGCGTTCCAGCGCCTTCCTGACCCGCTCCAGTAAATCATCCTGCCGATAAGGCTTCGCCAGGATATTCAACCCGCCGCCGCGGCCGCCCTGCGGCAGTTCGTCCATGTAGCCGGTCGTGACCAGCACCGGCAGTCCCGGGCGCAGGGCGCGGGCCTGTTCGACCAGTTCCAGCCCGTTCATCCCGCCCGGCATGATCACGTCCGTGAACAGCAGGTCCACCCGGCCGCCTTCGCGTAGCAGGTGCATCGCCTGTTCGCCGCTGGCCGCCGACTGCAGCGCATAGCCGGCCATTCCCAGTACCTGTTCGGCCAGCTCGCGCACGTCGTCGTTGTCCTCGACTACCAGCACGCAGGGCTTGCTCTGGACGGCCCCGGCCTGGTCCGCGGCGGCGGCATCGTCCGTTCCCGCGGCGTCGGCGCGGCCGGCGGCGTTGTCGGCGATCGGGAAGATCATCGTGACCTTGGTGCCTTCGCCGGGATGGCTGTCGATCTCGAGGCGGCCGTGCGACTGCTGGACGAAGCCGTGCACCATGGCCAGGCCGAGCCCGGTGCCGGGGCCCTTGGTGGTGAAGAAGGGTTCGGTCGCGCGGCGCAGCACCTCGGGCGCCATGCCGGGGCCGTGGTCGATCACGCACAGGGAAATATAGGTGCCGTGGGGCAGATCATGCGCCTTCAGGCGGTCCTCGCCGCGCACGATCGCGGTGGCGACCGTGACTTCGCCGCCGTCCGGCATGGCGTCGCGCGCATTGATCAGGACGTTGAGCAGGGCCATTTCGAGGTGGGTCGGATCCAGCATGCAGATCGGCAGCCCGGGACGCAGGTCGAGGCGCAGCTCGATCTTGCCGCCCAGGGTGCGTACCAGCATCTCCGAAAAATCCACCACCAGATTGTTGATGTTGACCGGCTTCGGTTCGAGGCGCTGCTTGCGCGCGAAGGTCAGTAATTGCTGGGTCAGCTTGCCGGCGCGCATGGCGGCGCGCTGGGCGCGTCCCAGCTGCGCACGCGCCACCTCGGGGCGGTCGAGGCTGATCAGGGCGACTTCGAGGTTGCCGTTGATGACCTGCAGCAGGTTGTTGAAGTCGTGGGCCATGCCGGCCGTCAGCTGGCCGATCGCTTCCATCTTCTGCGCCTGCAGATAGGCTTCCTGGGTGGTGCGGCGCTCGGTGATGTCCATCTGGGAGGCGAAGAAGTACAGCAGCTTGCCGTCCTGGTCGAAGATCGGTCCGATGAACAGGGCGTTCCAGAACGCCTTGCCGTCCTTCTTGTAGTTCAGGATGTCGACCGCGACCGCGCGCTCTTCCTTGAGCGCATTGCGCACCTCTTCCACGGTGCGGCGATCGGTTTGCGGACCCTGCAGGAAGCGGCAGTTGCGGCCGATTACTTCCTCATCCGTGTAGCCGGTGAGGTCGAAGAAGGCGCCGTTGGCGAATACGACCGGATTGTCGGGCTGGCGCGGATCGGTGACGACCATCGGCATGCGCGTCATCTCGACAGCGGCAAAGAAGATGTTGCCGCGGTCCTGGAGACCGTCTTCGGTGATGTAGGTCGCCTGCCAGTGCTTGACGCCGGCGGTGCCGAGCGGACTGTAGGCATTGCCTTCGACTTCGCCCTCGGCCGGCACGCCGGCGCTCTGGCCGCCCTGGCGGTCGAGTGGTTTCTCCAGTCCTTCTTCCTTGCTGCTTCCGGTCGCCATCGCGCATCCTCATCGTCGACATGTCGCCGACGATTCTAGATGCTGGCTGCGTGCGCCTACTGTTCGTACGCGCACGCAGCCGGCGTCAATGCATCAATGTGCCGGCGTCGACACTTCGATTTCCTGCAGCAGGATGCCCAGCTCGCGCGAGTCGGCCGAGTTGCCGTAGGACTGAGGCGACATCGGATGCGGCACCTCGATCACGATGTCGCGCTGCTTGCCGTCGGTGTCCAGGCTGAGGCCGACCTCTTCCAGGCCGCCGCCCAGGCGGAACTGGCTGCTGCTGTCGCCTATGCGTAAAGTAAAGAGGCTCCCGGCATTCTCGCCAAAGGCCCAGCCGCGGATAAGGATGTTCACGCGGCGCGGCAATACGATGTTCAGGTGCAGCACGACCCGCTTGGCATCCGACCAGCGGCCGATGGTTTCCGAATGGGACAGGCCTTCGGCGCTGGCGATCAGCCCGCTGCCAAAGGGATTGCTCAGGTTGGCGCGGCCGAGCGTGCGGAAATCGTTGTCCAGGCGGACCAGCGCATATTGCGGGGTGACGGCAAGCGGCTGCACACCCGGTGGCAGCGGGTGGTTGCCGAACACCAAGAGCCATTTGTTATGACGCGGCATCTGGTAGGCCGCGATCGGGGCGTTTTCCGGCAAGTCGAGCAATACCGTGTCCTTGCTGTCGATGTGGAACTGGGCGCGCATCAAGGCGCCGCCGCTGCCGGCGACGGTGATCTGGCCGTGTTCGGCAGCGGGAACCGTGCGATAGGCAAATTTCCCGGCCAGGTCGGCGTCGTTATCCAAGTGGAATTGCGCCAGAAATTTGCCATTACTGGCGATGCCACTTGCCACGAAGGCCGGCGCGGCCACGAACAGGAAGAGGCTGAAGGCCGCGCGGCTGCCGACCGCCCACAACAGCAGTACGGCGATCCCGAGGCCGGCCACCCAGCGGCCCGCGGTGCCATCCAGGGCGACCGCGCGCACTTCCGGGCCGTCGGACGCACTGATCCAGTAGGCAGGCAACTTGATCAAGGCCGCCACCAGGATCGCGACGAGCGACAGGGCAAGGATCCAGCGCAGCAGCGTGCCGGCGCTGCGGCCGGTCTCGCCCTTGAGATTGGCGGCCACGACCATCCACAGCAGCGGGAAGACGAAGCTGTAGTAGCGCAGGTGCAGCCGTATCGCTTCCTGGTTGTCGGGCGCCGCCAGCGACGCCGTGTAGACCACGGTCATCCCGGCAGCGGCGCACAACATCAGCAAGGCATAGACGCGCAGCAGGTCGGCCGGACCGGCCTCGCGTCGCGGGCTGGGCCGCAGCACGGCCTGTATCAACAAGGCAAGCGGCAGGCCGAACACGACCGTGAGCACCATCATGTGGCCGCTGAAGCTGGTGAAGGCGGGCGCCAGCAGGTGCCAGCGGGAGTGGGTATTGGCGACGGTGGCGGCCTCGCTGTAGAAAGGACCGAATATGCTCAGGCCGGCGCTGCCTGCAAGCAGGTAGCCCAGGCCGAACTTGAGCGTCAGCACGGCGCAGGCGGCCAGGACCATCGATGAAAGGCCCTTGCCCAGCCAGGCGCCACCTTCGCTCCAGCGGGCATAGCACAGGTAGAGGCAGAGCGCAGGGATCAGGAACAGTGCATGCACTTTCACCAGGCTCATCAGGCCCAGCACGGCGCCCGTGACCAGCGCATGCACGGCCCAGTGCCAGTCCCGGCGCGTCAGGACGATCCAGCTCAGCACCCAGAAGCCAAAGTAGTAGGTGGCTTCTGGCATGAAATAAGCCGTGAACAGGTTCAGCGGTGCGAGCGTCGCCAGGACCGCGACGACGAAAGCGACGGCGCGCCCGGCAACCGTGCGCGCGCTCAGATAGACGAAGGGCGCGGCGGCGACGAACAGCAGCGTGTTAAGGCCGCGAACGCACTCCAGGAAGCCTGTGCCGCAGGCATTGCTGCCTCGAAAAAGCCAGAGGTAGAGATAGGAGGGGACGATCGCTTCGCTCAAGGCCTGCAGGCGCGACATCTTGCTGTAATACCACTCATCGGCAAAGATCGTTGGATTCAGGCCATGGCTGCGCGAGGTCAGCCAGAAAAATGCGGCTGCCATCAAGGCCAGGAGCGACAGGGCTGGCAAAAACCGGCGAAAGCTGGAAGAGGTGGTCGTTGTCATCGTTTTTCTGATGTTTTCGTTTCGTTAGCGCCTGGTGGCGCGCCATGCGGCCAATTGCCGGGCCATCTGGTCCCAGGTAAAGAATTTTCGTTTCTCGTAATAGAGAGGCCCCGGGTGAGGTCGCTCGGACAGGCGCGCCGGATCGACCGGCTGCAGTGCCTGGGTGCCATGCAGCAGGTAGTGCAGCAGTACGAAGGGAAACAGCCCGATCCAGGTGCCGCGCTGAGACGGGTAGGACAGGCAGTGGCCCAGGTAGCTGCGGCGTGCGTGCCAGGGAATGCCCGAGGTCCGGACCGGTCCATTCTGCGGCAGCGGCGCCAGCACCCGGAACAGCGGCCCGGGCAGGCCTGCTGCCTGGTACAGCGAGTATTGCCAGGTGCGCGCCAGCAGGCCGCGACGCGCCGCCATCGTCACTGCCAGCGCATGCAAGGCGTCGTGGTCGTGGTGTCCGCCTTCCCAGGCAGTGACGTGCAGCGAGTCGATCACCGCAAATTCATCCAGCCAGGATTCCAGCCAGCGGGCCGCGCGCTGCAGGTGCTGCGGCAGTTGGCCATCGCCGATGCCGAGCTGCTGGCCGGCAAAAAAGGTGTCTTCACGGTCGACCCCCAGGCGCGCCAGCACCGCCAGCGACTCGAGGTTGCGCTGGGCCGCCGTGGCCTTGGAGGTGGCGCCGTCGGTGAAGTAGGCGCAGGCGATCCGCAGGCCCTGGGCGCGGCAGTCGGCGATGCGCTGGAACACGCCGAATTCATCGTCCTGGTGGGCGAACAGGAACAGCGCGACCGGACCTGCGCTGTCAGTAGGCATCGAAGTCGAGGAAGGAGAAAGCGATCCTGGCCGGATCCAGCCCGGACACGCGCGACGCGAACGAGCGGTAGATCAGGTTCAGCGGCGATGGGCGCAGCCGCTTCGGGATGCTGGCATAGTTCCAGTAGCTGCTGGAGACGTCCGGCGCCAGGCCGATGAACAGGCGCAGCGGCGACAGCGGCGGCGCCGGCCGTGCCGCTGCCAGCCCGGGCAAGGCGATGCCGCCTGTGTTCAGTTCGGCGTAGGCAGGGAGCTTGTTGCCGCTGGCCGCCGCGTGGAAGCGCAGCTTGTCTCCGCTATCTTTCATGAAGACCGGGTTGTGGGGATTGGCGCAGCGCCAGCGGAGGGCGGCCGGGCTCCAGCTGCGCTCGAACGACAGCGCGGAAGAGGGCGGCTTCGGGCCATGGCGCAGGCCGCCGACGCCGATGCGCGCTTCCAGCGGGCGCACCAGCTGGAAGCCCAGCTTGCGCACGAATCCGGGAGTGCTGTTGGCATTCGCCACGCCGTAGACGCCGTCGAAACCCTGGGCGGCGCCAGCCTCGAAGGTCTTCGCCGCCAGTTTCGTGAACAGGCCCTTGCCCTGGTAGTCCGGATGGGTGGCAGTGTTCAGCGACAGCAGCACCGGCACCTCGGCGCCTTCGACCCAGGCGCGCGCCGGGATGCAGACATAGTGGGCCGCCAGCCGATCGCCGTCCCAGGCGTCGTAGCCGACCGCCTGGCCGTCCGGATTCTCGACGTACAGCCACGCCAGGTAGCGTGGCGTGAACTTGTCGGTCATGGGGAAGCAGGCGCTGAACAGCTCGCCGTAGCGCGCCATGGCGTCGGCGTCCGTCCGGACCGGGGCAAAACGCAGTTCGCTCGTGCTCATGGGGTGCCCTTCCTGAAGATCCAGAATTTGCTCAGCAGGTAACCGTTGATCGACACCAGCGGCAGCGATACGATCTTTCCCAGCAGCGGCATGCCGGCCAGCGACACCGCCAGCGACACGCAGCCCATGGTCAGCAAATAGTTCAGCCCGACCACGCACAGGTAGCGCGCGAAGCTGGAGGCGCTGGCCGCGGCCTCGAAGGTCACGCGGCTGTGGAAAGCGTAGTTGACCAGCAGGCCGGCCAGGAAGCCGGCGGTGGTGGCGCCGGTGAAATGCGCACCGGCCCGCAGCAGCAGCTGCATGACGCCGATGTCGACCAGGGCGCACAGCAAGCCGCCCGCGACGAAGGTACCGAACTGGCGCGAATGATTCATGACTTTACGCATGCGGCTTGCGGCTTGCGGAACAGGATCTTCTTGTGCAGCGGGTTCCGCGGCACCGAGGCGATGTCGTAGGCCAGGAAGGCCAGGATCAGCTGCACGCCCATGATGATCGGCAGGGCGGCCAGCATCACGGTGCCGGCCGGCGTGGCCAGGTTGTGGCGCTCGGCGCCGATCCAGTGGGCGATGCCGAAGATCGAGCCGAACAGCAGGCTGGCGACACCCAGCGGCAGCTCGATCGAGGCCAACGACATATTGCGAAGGTAATAGTTATAGAACAGGCGCTTGAAGAAATTGCGCACGTGCTTGGCCGCGAACTCGGTGACGATCCGCGAGATCTTCAGGTTGCTGACCTCGTCGCCGTAGACGGCGTCCATCGGCACGTCCGTCACCACCGCGCCCAGCGTGTTCAGCCGGAACAGCATGTCAGTCTCGAAGAAGTAGCGGCGGCTGATCTTGTCGAAGGGCAGGTAACGCGCGGCATCGGCGTGAATTGCCGTATAGCCGTTGGTCGGATCGAAGAGGTCCCAGTAGCCGGACGACAGCTTGGTGAGGAAGGACAGTACCGCGTTGCCGAACAGGCGCATCGGCGGCATCGAGCCGATCTGCTCCAGGTTGAAGAAGCGGTTGCCCTTGGTGTAGTCGGCCTCGCCGGCCAGGATCGGCGCGACGAATTGCGGGATCAGGCTGGCGTCCATCTGGCCGTCGCCGTCGACCTTGACGATGACGGCGGCGCCGTCGTCGATGGCGGCGCGATAGCCGCTCATCACGGCACCGCCCACGCCCTGGTTCTGCGCATGTTCGATGACCACCACGCGCGGATCCCGGCAGTTGGCGCGCACGAAGGCGCCCGAGCCCTGCGGACACTTGTCGTCGACGACGTAGATGCGCGCGACCTCCGGGCCGATGCCGTCGATCACGCCAAGGATGTGACGCGTGACCTTGTAGCTCGGGATCACGACGGCGATCGCCGCGGGGCTGGAGATGACTGGAGTGTTCGTCAAGGGATCGGGCTTAATGAAGTTGCAAGCATAGATGGTAACGCATGCGTATGGCAGTGGCTACTTGCCGTTGCCGGCCGGCCCCTCGCGCAGTTCGACCGAGCGAAGGAAGAACGCAAGTTCGCGCGTGTCGCCCTTGCCCGGGCGGTGCGGCGCCTCGTGTTCGAGTTCGATGACGAGGTCCTTCCCTGCGCTGCCCGCGGGGAGGGCGAAGTGCGGCAGGCGGTCCAGGCTGAGCCAGCCGAGATCGGTCCCGTTGATCCGGATCCGGGTGCGGTGATTGCCTTCGAAATACGTGCCTTGCAGGGACAGCAGGGACGGATGCAGGCCAGGGCTCGCGGCAATGACCAGCTTCGAGCGCGGGCCGACCGACCAGACCCCGTCCCAGGCGCCGCCGCTGTGTTCCACGGCACTCCAGCCGGAAGCGAGGCTGATGCCGATGCCGTCCTCGAGCTGGACGCTACCGTAGCGCTGCCTGCCATAGCGATCGGGCTGGCAGGCGATCGCACCGTCGATGTAGTACCAGCCGCGGGTGCTCGGGACCATGTGGTTGGCGGGCGACAGGATCCTGCCGGCGCCGCACAGCAGCTCGTCGACGTGGGCGCCGCCCGGATTCACCAGGGCTTTATGCCACTCGGTGGAGACATAGATCTTGTCGGGCTGGATGTAGTCGTCGTTGTGGGCCATGCGCTCGACGAAGATCTCCGGCTCCGGGTGGTACCAGCGGTTGGCATGGGCCAGCGCGAACCTGGCCAGCGGCGAGAATTCCACGTATGAATAGCTGGCCGCGTGCAGGATCGCGATGCCCTGGACCAGCACCAGGCCGAGCACCAGCGCAGGGGGATGGCGGCCGGCGGCGCGCAGGCGCAGCAGCAGTACCAGCAGCAGCGGCATCGCGGCCCAGAAGCCGTAGCGCATCACGCCCTGGGCACCCGAGTTCCAGTTGAGGACGGCCAGCGCCGGCCCGATCAGCGCCAGCACGAACAGCAGGCACAGGGCGAACACGCCGAGTGCGCGCTTCGGCGAGCCATCCCTGTTCCAGCCCCACAGCGCGAGCGCGGCCAGCACGCCGGGCAGGACCAGGACCATGCCCTGGTTGAGGTCGAAGAAGAAGGAGACCAGGCGCGTGCCGCTGATCAGGCCAGGGTCGGAAAACTTCTTGGCGATGATGTTGGGAACGCCGAATTCGACCAGGTTGAACAGCGGCGGCATCGAGAACACGATGAGGCCCGCCGCCAGGCCGACGAGGTTTGCGCGGCTCAGCTGGGCTTTCAGGCTGGCCTTCAGGCCGTCGCCGGGGCGCCAGTCGAGGTAGAGCTTGAGCAGTGGCGCAAACCCGAAAAAGAACACGATGGTCGGATTCTGTTGCCCGGCCAGGCCAGCCAGCAGGCCGGCTGCCAGCGGCGCGCCGCTCAGGTAGAACAGCAGGCCGGAAAGCAGGCAGGCGGCGCTGACGCATTCCGGACTGGTCCAGTTCAGGTACAGCGCACCGCCGCACAGCAGAAACAGCAGCATGCCGAGCGCGGCGCGCCTGGCCGACCCGAAAAAGCGCAGCAGGGCCAGGCCCAGCACGAATACGGCCGCATAGTTCACGACCTGGAAGGCCTTGAATGGCGGCACCCCCAGCCGTTCGAATACCTTGTACGGCAGGACCGCCAGCGCCGGGTAGCCGAAAAAGTGGACGGAATAGACGTCGCCGCCTTTCCCGCGGGCGAAGGCGGCATACACATCCTGCTTGCCCGCGCGCATATCGGTTTCGAGCAGCTGGAATACGCCCGACAGTTGCGGCGCCACCTGGTGGGCGCGCTCGATGTCCCGCAAGCGGATGTCGGGGCTGCCGTGGTCGGCGATGGCGATGGTCTCCAGCGTGTACTCGACGACGTCGCCGAAGAAATAGGGGCGGCTCAGGACCAGCAGCGCGAACAAGGCGGCGAACAGGGCCAGCGGGAAGCGCCAGGCGCCGCGGGACTGGACGGGCAACAGGGTGCGGATGTCGTTTTTCATGGCTTACCAGGCTGCCGCTACGGCGAACAGGACGCACAGGGCCAGCACGGCCAGGCTGGTCTTGTCCTTGCTGACGTATAAGACCGGATCTTCGTTGACCTCGCCGCGGAAGGACAGCGTCCACAGGCGCCCCAGCCAGAAGACCAGCAGGGGCAGGATGCCGAGCAGCCAGGTCGGCTGCCTGTACAGCATCAGCACGTTTTCCGAATTAAAGTAGAGCATGACCACCATCACGGCGATGAAGGCCGCGTTCACGCCCATGATGCCGACGGGCGTACGGTCGGCGGTGGTATAGCCGCGCCCGCGCGTCTTTTCCTTGCCTGCCTTCTGCAGGTTGGTCAGCTCGCTGTGACGCTTGAGCAGCGCCAGGCTCAGGAAGATGAAGAAGGAAAATGCCAGCAGCCAGAACGAAGGGACGATGCCGGTGGCGGCGCTGCCGCCCAGCACCCGCAGCGTGTACAGGATGGCCAGGGTGACGATGTCGACCATCAGCAGGCGCTTCAAGTGCAGCGAATAGGCCACGGTCGTGGCGAAATAGATGGCGACGGCGGCCAGCAGCAGCGGATCGAACCAGGCGCACAAGAGCAGCGCGCCTGCCGCCAGCAGCGGACTGATGAACAGCGCCAGGCCAAGCGGCAGCGCGCCGCTGGCGATCGGACGCCGGTGCTTGACCGGATGCATGCGGTCGTCCTGGGCATCGAGGGCGTCGTTCAGCAGGTAGGCGCTGGACGCGCACAAGGAAAACGCCAGGAAGGCCAGCAGCGACGCCACGAAGGTGGTCGCATCAAGATGATGGCCGGCCAGCATCGGCAGGAAGACCAGCAGGTTCTTCAGCCATTGGCGCGGACGCATGGCCTTCAGCAGGGCGGCAGCAACGCCGGGACGGCGGGTGCCGATGAAACGGGTCTGGCGGCCGTCCGCCAGGCGGAACGAGGTATGCGTGACCGAATAGGCATCGCGGCTGCCCAGCCACACCGGCAGGTCGGCGCGCGAATTGCCGACATAGTCGTAGCCGCCCTTGCCGTAGGTCTTTTCCAGGTACCCGGCCTTGTTGTGCGAGGTCAGGTTGATGCCGTCCCCGGTGGCGACCACGTGGTCGAACAGGCCCAGGTGGGCGGCGACCTGGTCGGCCAGGCGCCGCTGCGCGCCGGTGGCCAGTACGATCGTGCGGCCGCGCGCGCGCTCCTGCTCGATGAAGGCCAGCAGCGCGCGGTCGTAAGGGAGGGCCTCCGGATCGAGCTCGATGCCGGCGGCCACGACTTCCTTGAAGCCGGCCTTGCCGCGCGCCAGCCACAGCGGCAGGCGCCAGGCGCCGGCCAGATCGTGCTTGAGATTCAGCACGATCGATTCCCACAGCAGGTCGGACAGGATCAGGGTGCCGTCGAGGTCGATGACGAGCGGAACCGCACGGGCGTCGGCGCGGGAGGAGAGATCGGGAGTCATGGGATCGTGCATTCAGTCCCCCTGGCCTGGAAACAGGATGTCCATCAGTTCGGCGGCGTTGTCGGCCCAGGTGCGCGAGGCGATGCCGGTCGACGCCGGGGCCTTGCCGGCGGCCTGCAGGCGCAGCCAGTCCTGGATGGCCGCGGCCAGGGCCACGCCGCTGTCGGCGCTGAAGTAACTGGCATGCTCGCCGGCGACTTCGCGGAACACCGGCAGCTCGCGCACCAGCAGCGGCACGCCATGGCGCGCGGCCTCGATCAGCGGCAAGCCGAAGCCTTCGCCTTCGCTGGCCACCAGCAGGCAGGTGCTGGCCGCGTAGATGCGGTCGAGGTATTCGTCGCTGGCGCCGTGCAGCACGAACAGGCGGCGGTTCAGCTCCGGATGCTCGCGCAGGCGCGCCATCAGCGCGGGAATGGTGCGGCGCTGGTTGTCGGGCAAGCCTTTCCAGCCTTCCGAGCCGACGACCGCCAGGCAGACGTCGAGGCCTTGCGCCCACAGCCGCTCGAAGGCATCCAGCGCCTGGGCATGGCCCTTGCGCGGCTCGATGGTGCCGATCATGGCGAAGGTCGGCGCGGCAGAGATGGCGGCGAGTACGGCGTCGGCATCCTCCGGCAGGCCGGTGCTCGGCTTGGAGGCGTCGATGTCGGCGCCGTGGTGCAGCACGGCGAACTGCGGCAATGCGCGGGCCTGCATCTTGGCGGATAGCCAGGCGCGGGTTTCCTCGGCCACGGCGGCGCTGATGCAGACCAGGCAGTCGGCTTCCTTGCCGACGGTGCGCAGCCAGTCGCCGAATACTTTTTCGACGCGGGGCGGGAAGAAGTTCGGGCGCAGCACCGGCAGGATGTCGTGCACCATGAAGCAGATGCGCACGCCAATGTCGCGCCAATGCCCGTACAGCCCGATCCTCGCGGCCTCGTTCACCGCGCCCGGGAACAGGTCGGGGCAGTAGAACACGTCGCCGCGGGCGACCTGGACTTCGTCGTCGTGCACGCCGTAGCTGTCGGTGCCGCCCAGCTCGTGCAGGTAGCGGCGCGCGTAGCGGTAATGCCAGCGGCCGCCTTCGTCGCTGAGGTAGACCGGCAGCACTTGCCGCTCCCTGTTCTGCAGCTTCAGCAGCGCGAGGAGCTGGGCCCGCACCACGCGCTGGATGCCGGTCTTGAGGTCTTCGCGCACCATCGCCGAAATGTCCACCAGCAGCTGGGCCGCCATCCGGTCGGCGGCGACGCTGGCGTGATGGCGGTCGTGGACGACGGCATCCATCAGCTGGCGGGCGCTCTGCCGCCAGGTCAGCCACGGCATGCCGGTGGAGGCCGGCGCCTTGCCGGCCGCATGCAGCGCCAGCCATTCTTCGATGGCGGCGGCCAGGTCCTGGGCCTGGGTGCCCTCGAAGTAGAAGGCGTGTTCGCCGGCCACTTCGCGGAACACGGGAATGCCGCGCGCGATGATCGGCAGGCCCTTCTGGGCCGCCTCGATCAGCGGCAGGCCGAAGCCTTCGCCTTCGGAGGCGGCCAGCAGCGCCGAGCTGTGCTCGTACAGCTGCAACAGCATCTCGTCGGAGACGCCGTTGAACCAGAACAGCCGATTTTCACGCTCGGGATGCGACTGCAGGCGCTCGGCGAGGGCGTCGACCAGCCAGCCGTTCTTGCCGACGATGACGAGATTGACCGCCACGCCCTTGGCCCACAGCAGCTCGCAGGCGGCCAGCGCCTGGGCCTGGCCCTTGCGCGGTTCGAGGGTGCCGACCATGAGGAGGGTCGGCGCGTCCCGCAGCGCCTGCAGCGTGTGGGCGGCGTTGTCGGGCAGGCCGCTGGTCGGCGCGCTGGCGTCGATGTCGGCGCCCAGGTGGAAATGGGCCAGCTTGAGCGGCGCCACCCGGCGGTTCGGACGCTGCGCCAGCCAGGCGGCCAGCTCGTCCGCCACCGCGCGCGAGATCGTCACGATGCCGTCGGCCACCAGCGCGATGGTGTCGATGAAGTCGCCATAGTACTTCTGGGAGCCGAACGGGAAGCAGTCCGGCCGCAGCAGCGGCAGCAGGTCGTAGACCGTGAACCAGATTTTCACGCCCTTGCCGCGCAGGGCCTGCAGCTGCGGCTGGTTCTGGGTGGTCAGGCTGGAGGCCAGGTCCAGGCCCAGGAACAGGTCGCCGGAGCGCGCTTCGATCGGCGCATCCTCGAGCGCCAGCGGCGGCACGTCCAGCATGCCGCAGGTGAAGCGGCGCGCATAGCGGTAGCAGTGGTTGCCGCCCTCGCTGTACACCGGTTCGATCCGGTAGCCGGGCGGCGGTTCCTTGATCAGTGCCAGCACGATGCTGCGCACCACGCGTTGGATGCCGGTCTTGTAGTCGGCCTGGACCAGCGCCGAGATGTCGACCAGCAGTTGGCGTGGCGCGGCCGGCAGGGCGTTCGCGGCCATCATGGCGGCGGTCTCGACCAGCGCCGCCTCGTCGGGCGGACGCGGGGCGCCGGGTGCGCTCAGCGCGGCAATCAACCGGCGCCTGTGCGCAGGCACGCTGTCGCGGGCGAAGGCTTCGATCGCGTCATGGTAGAGTGCGCCCACCGCGGCCGGAGCGTGGTGGTGCGCGATGTGATCCCGGCCGGCCGCGGCCAGCTGGGCGCGGCGGCCTGGATCGGCGTGCAGCGAGGCGAGGGCGGCGCTCAACGCGGCGTCCTCGAACTGGTCGGGCAGCATGCACAGCGTGTCGGACGGCAGGTCGGCGGCGGCGCCATGGGCATTGACGATGGCCGGCAGGCCGTGCATCAGGCAATCCAGCACCGAGGCCGAGGTTTCGCCGCGGGTCTGGGCGCGCAGCTGCACCGCGCAGTCGCTGGCGGCCAGCCAGTCCTGGTAGTCGGCGGCGCTGACGAAGCCGGTGATGCGGATGCGCGCGGCGGCGCCGCTGCCGGCAATCTTGCGCTGCAGCTCGATGCCGTAGGCGCCGGGGTCGTTGGCGCCGACGAACACCAGGCGACAGCGCGGATCGGCCGCCAGCGGCGAAGCCAGGAAGGCGTCCAGCAGGCGATGGTTGAGCTTGGTCTGGCCGAGCATGCCGAAGCTGCTGACGACGTAGTCGCCGGCCTCGATGCCCAGGCGTTCGCGGGCGGCGCGGCGCGCGGCTTCCTGGTCGGCGCCGGGCGCGACCTGGCCGCGCAGCAGCGGAATGGTGCGCCAGTTGTCGGCGCTGCCGGGGCCGTACCACTGCTCCGCCAGGCGACGCGAAAAGTCGCTGTGGACGATCACGCCGGCGGCCCGGTCCAGCACTTCCTTGTTGCAGGGGTATTGCCAGATCGTGGGGTTGCGGCCCTGCTCGCGATGCTCGCGCAGGCCGGTATAGCCGTGCGACCCGTACAGCGCCTGCAGGAAGGCCTCGGGCACGTCGCCATCGCGCTCCATATTGTCCAGCACCCCGCTGAGGAAGAAGTCGTGCAGCACCACGGTGCCGGGATGGCGCCGCAGCAGCGCGAACATGTGCTTGTGCGCATTCGAATTGCCGAAGTGGTAGAGCACCCGGTCGTAGGACGCGCCATGGCGTTCGAAATACGCGACGTCGCGCTGCACGAAGCGCTGCAGCGATCCGTCGGGCGTCGCACCCGGGGTCAGCACCAGTTCGACCTCGTAATGGCGCTCCAGTTCGAGCAGCAGTTCGGCGCTGTAATCGGCAATGCCGGAGTGCTCGGGCGGCAGCGGCGATACCAGCGCCAGCGTCGGCTTGGCGGAACTTGCGGCCGGCGGCAGCGCGGTGGCGGCCGCCCTTGGCAGCCGCTCGATCGCGCGCCACAGCGCGGTCGCATCGTCCCCGCCCGCGGCCTGGAGGCCGGCGGCTTGCGCCGTGTCGAGGACGACGTCCGGCGCCAGCGAGGCCAGGAAGCCGGCGCGCAGGGCGGCGGCGGCATGGCGGCGCCACAGGTCGGAGGCAGCCGGCTGGGCGTAGACGTGGAAGCGGCCGGGCGGCAGCAGGCCGTCCAGCGCATGGCGCAGGGCGTCGGCGTCGGCTGGATCGCGGCCGCAGACGCTCACGTGCACCTCATGGGGGCCGCTCTCGCGCAGCAGGGTGTGGGCCAGTGCACGCAGCGCGGCCGTGTCGGACGGGGGCGCCGTCTGCGGCGCGTTGAAATCGATAATCAGACGCATTGTCATTCCTTGCGCGGTGCGTAGGCGCTGCGCAGTTGGTCGAGTGCTTCGCGCGCCGATTGCGGCAGTTCACGCAAGGCGGGCGGCACGGCGCCGGCCGGCGCCGCGGCGTCGGCGGCGGCGCGCTTGGCGGCGGCCAGGGTGCGCGCCACCAGCGCTTGCAGGCGGGGCGAGCGCATCACCAGCGGCAGCACGGCGCGGCGCAGCGCTTCGCGCGAGGTCAGCCAGCGCAGGCTGCGGCGTGCCGCGCCCTTGGCCTTGCGGCGGGCGATGCCCGCCATGCTGTCCGGGCCGCGGCGCGCGATGAAGCGCAGCGGCGCGGTGATGCGCCACGAGGTGCTGTTCAGGGTCGCGATCAGGCGCTGCTCCAGGTCGCGCGCCCACAGCGTGGCCTGCTGGCCGCTGGCATGGGCCTGCGCCAGCTCGCCGCTCAGGCGGGCGATCTCGGCTTGCGCATCCAGTTTTTCCAGTTCCAGCATGTCGGCGAACTGGATCATGTCGTGCAGTTCGGCGCGCACGGCGTCGATCTCCCGCTCCCGCTCGTGCAGCGCGCGCCCGGCGGCGGCGTTGGCGATCCAGGCGCGGTCCAGGTGCCAGGAGATGTAGTCGTCGAACACGTTCGGCTGGATGCCGAAGTGGCGCATCAGTTCCTGGTGTTCCTCGGCCACGTAGTAGCGGTTCAGGCCATCGAACCAGGCGTAGCGGTAGCGCCGGCTGGTGACCAGCTGTTCCCAGGCCTCGTGGTTGGTCTCGCGGCTGTTCGGCAGGGTCGCTTCGATCACCAGCACCCATGGGCGCCAGCGCTCGAAATCCATGCCGCGCAGGACCTCGCCTTCGAAGCCCTCGACGTCGATCTTCAGGAAGTGGATGTCGCCGTGCACGTGCTCGGCGCAGATCGAGGCCAGGGTGCGCACCTGCACCGTCAGTTCGGCCACCGTGTGGCCTTCGGCGCGGTGCAGTTCGGCGATCGTCGCTTCGGGCGAGGCCCAGCCGCGCACCGCCGGCACGTCGTACAGCGTCAGGCTGCCCTCGCTGCTGCCGGCGGCAAGCGCCAGGTTGATGTCGCGCGGGCGCTGTTCCCGGAAGGCTTCGATATGGGCCGGCAGCGGCTCGATGTTGATGCCGTGCCAGCCGGCGTCGTAGAAGGCCCGGGTGACCGAATGCTCCTCGGGGTCGCTGGCGCCGACGTCGATGTAGAAGCCGTTCTGCACGTGGCCGAGGGCGCGCCACAGCAGGACGTCTTCGTTGTTCTGGGCGTAGGAAATGAATCTCATGGGCGTTGGATGTCGATGTCGGGGTCGAGCCAGGCCGAGCCCTCGAAATGCGGCCGGCGCATGTTCATCACCGTGAACACCAGCGCCAGGTCACGCCATTCGTAATTGTTGACGAGGTGGGTCTCGGTGCTGACGATCGCCGTGGCGACGGAATAGGTGCCCGCCCCCAGGTTCATCGGGAAGCGGAAGCGGTAGACGACTTCCTCGCCGGCGCCGACGTTCTCGAGCGGCAGTTCCTTCAGGTGGGTGTTGGTGCCGTACATGGGCTGGCCCAGGCGGTCCTTGATCATATAGCCCAGCACCATGCGCGGGATCGGGGCCCTGGCCAGCACGCGCACCTCCAGCGTGACCGGCGCGCCGACGTCGACCACCTCGACCCGTTCGCCGTGCTCGTCCAGCAGGGCGATGTCGGCGACGGTCGCCTCGCCGGTGCCGGACACGGTCTGCACCTTGCCTTCCGGGGTCGCATTCAGGCGCACGGTCTCGTTCTCGCGCTCGGCGATCATGGCGTTGTAGTAATCCATGATCTCTTCCGGCGGGCCTTCCTTGGCCAGGCGGCCGCCGTCGAGCAGGATGGCGCGGTCGCACAGCGACTGGATCGCCTGCTTGTCGTGGGAAACCAGCAGCAGCGTGGTGCCGTGCCGGCGGAAGCTGCGGATGCGGTCGAAGCTCTTGTGCTGGAAATAGGCGTCGCCCACCGACAGCGCTTCGTCGACGATCAGGATGTCCGGACGGCGCGCGGTGGCGACGCTGAAGGCGACCCGCATCTGCATGCCGCTCGAGTAGACGCGCACCGGCTGGTCCATGTAGTCGCCGATCTCGGCGAAGGCTTCGATCTCCGGCATCAGCTGCTGGATCTCGTCGACCGTCATGCCGAGCAGCTGGCCCGCCATGAAGACGTTCTGGCGCCCGGTGAAGTCGGGATGGAAGCCCATGCCGAGTTCCAGCAGGGCGGCCACGCGGCCTTCCATGTGGACCGCGCCGGTGGTCGGCAGCGTGGTGCCGGTGATCAGCTTGAGCAGGGTGCTCTTGCCGGCGCCGTTGATGCCGATCAGGCCCACGGCTTCGCCCGGCTCCACCGTGAAGCCGATGTCGCGCAGCACCCACTTGAGCTTGTGGCGCGGCCCGGCGCCGGGCAGCACCCACTCCGCCAGGCGCGACCAGCGCGTCGGGTACTGGCGATAGGCCTTGCCCAGGTTGGAAACGACGATACGGCCCATCAGAGTTCATCCACCATTTCGCCGGCGCGGCGGCGGAACAGGCGCAGGCCGAGCGCGCACAGCAGCAGCGACAGCAGCAGCACCGGCAGCAGCGCAACCCAGTCGGGCGCCATGCCTTTCACCAGCACCTGCTGGTAGGCCTCGATCAGGCGCGCCATCGGATTCCAGCCGAGCAGGGCGCGCACCTCGGGCGGCAGGATCGTGACCGGATAGACCACCGGCGTGAACCAGAACCAGAACTGCATCGCGATCGTCACGAACTGGCCGACGTCGCGGAAGAACACATTGAGCACGCCGGCGATCATGCCGATGCCGATCGACAGCAGCAGCTGGATCAGCAGCACCGGAACGATGGCCAGGAAGACCGCGCCCGGGAAGGTGCCGGATGCAAGCAGGAACAGCGTGAACAGGCCGAAGATGATGCCGAAGTTGACCAGCGCGTTGAGGACCACGATCAGCGGCAGGCAGATGCGCGGGAAGCTGATCTTCTTGATCAGGTTGGCCTGCTCGATGAACATGTTCTGGCCGCGCGCGACGATTTCCGCGAACAGGCCCCAGGTCAGGATGCCGGCGCACAGGTAGATGCTGTAGGCGAAGGGCGCGTTGCCGCCGGCGCCGGGCAGCTTGTTGTGCATGACTTCGGAGAAGATCACGGTATACACCACGATCATGGCGAGCGGCGACAGGAGCGACCACAGCGCCCCCAGCATCGCATTCATGTATTTCGACTGGAATTCGCGCTTGACGCTGCCCAGTACGAAGCCGCGGTAAGCCCACAGGCCCCGCAGCATCGGCGGCGCGATCATGTCGCAGCAGGCACGAAAATGTGCGTGAGGTGTTTCTTCATATAGTGGCAAGGCCGTCAGAGCGCAAAATTATACTCTACGGTATTGCCACACAATTGGTACAGTTGTAAGCAAGTTTGGCAAGGATGTCGCCAATCAGGGCGCCTGGATCAGCTTTTGCAAGGCTTGCGGATCGAGGATCACCAGGCGGTTCGCCTCCTTTTGCACGATCCCCTGCTGGACCAGGGTCAGCAGCGCGCGGGTGACCGTTTCGCGGCTCGTATTGATCATGTTGGCAATGTCCTGGTGGGTCGGCAGGTTTTCGACGACGGCCGGCGAGCCGCCGTCTTCCGGCTTCTTCTGCAGCAGCGATAAATACGTATAGATGCGACGCGCCGTATTGTTGATGCTGAGCAAGGCGCGGAATTCCGAGTCGCGCTGGATCTTCTGGGCCAGGTGCTTGAGCATCTGCTTGGCCACGCTGGGCGAATGCGAAAACAGGTGCATCGCGGTGGCAGCCGGCAAGAAAGCCACCAGCACGTCACTGGTCGCCACCACGGAGGCGGAACGGGTCGATTCGTTAATGAGTGCAATTTCTCCGAAGAAATCACCTGGCGCCAGCATGCGCAGGCCGACCGCGCGGCCG
>OUNM010149746.1_pt1 | contig 24326 bp, 26 predicted proteins | sample 1769961 | NCBI WGS metagenome assembly OUNM01 (sample SAMEA3914820, study PRJEB12502) | metagenome | biome: forest; material: soil | place: USA | collected 2012-03-12 | depth 0.3 m | reverse complement strand
CCGCCTTTCGGCCCGCGGCGGTAAAGCTCGCCGTCCTTCAGCTCCAGCACCGGCATACCCGAGGCGCGCACCAGGCTTTCGTCGTGCGTGGCGATCAGCACGGTGGCGCCCAGCCGGTTCAGCTCGATGAATAGACGCATGATGCGCAGGCCCATGGCGTAGTCGATATTGCCGGTCGGCTCGTCGGCCAGGATCAGGGTCGGCCGCGTCACCACGGCGCGCGCGATGGCCAGGCGCTGCTTTTCCCCGCCCGACAGGATATGCGGCATGGCGGTCAACCGGTGCTTCAGGCCGACCCAGCTCAAAAGCTCGGTCACGTCCTCGCGAAACGTCTTGAAATTCTGGCCGTGCACGACCAGCGGCAAGGCGGCGTTGTCGAAGACATTCAAGTGGTCGAGCAGGCGGAATTCCTGGAAGACGATACCGATGCGGCGGCGTAAGGACGCGCTTTGCGCCCGGTCGCCGGTGCGGATCTGTTCGCCGAACAGGGCGATATCTCCGAAGGTCGGCCGCTGCGCCAGATAGATCAGGCGCAAAAGCGACGTCTTGCCGGCGCCAGATGGACCGGTCAGGAAATGGAACGACCCTGCCGGAAGCTGGAAGTTGAGATTTTTGAGGATATAGCCGCCGTCCTCGTCATTGGCGCCGTAACCCAGGCTGACATCGCGGACGTCGACGACGATGTCGTCACTGCGTCCCTGGCCGTCCTTGGCGACGGCGCGCATGTCGGTGGTGCGAGCGTTCATGGGAGATGGAAATGCCTTCTGGCAATGCTTGACCGGTTGTTAAGACTTTTGCGGGAATAAGGTTAAGAAGCCGTGTCGGCCCAGGCTCGGCAAATTACCGATTCGCCCTGTCCCCGTCACCATGATCCTCAGCTGCCCGAACTGCGCAACGCAATATAAGGTGAACGAAGCGGTCATCGGCATGCGCGGCCGCACGGTCCGCTGCACCGCCTGCAAGACGACCTGGCACGCCGAAGTCCCCATCGACCTGCGCTACAGCGAGGGCCGCCGTCCGGAGGACGAGGAAGAGGCAGTCCCGACCAAGCCCGAGCAACTGAAGGCGGTCAAGGCCAAGATCCTGCCGGCCAAGTACCGCGCCATGCTGTCGGCCCAGGCCAAGATCCGCGCCGTGGCCATCGAAGGCATGGTGTGGGGCGGATTGGCAGCCCTGGCCGTACTGGCCCTGTCGCTGGCCTACGTCCTGCGCGTCGATATCGTCCGCGCCTTCCCGCGCATCGCTGGCGCCTACGCCATGGTCGGCCTGAAGACCAACGGCACCAATCTGCAGTTCGGCGAGTACAAGGCGACAACGGCGCTGAAGGGCGGCCGCTTTGTCGTCACGGTCGAAGCGCAGGTCAAGAATGTCAGCGACGATCCCGCGCCCGTACCGCCGGTGCGCGTCAAGATGCTCGACGCCACCCAGGCGCAGTTTTCCTCGGTACTGATGCCGCCGGGCGGCCTTGTCGTCGCCCCGCACGCCGTACGCACCCTGACCTTCGACGTCCCCGATCCGAAGGACCAGGTGGCGGGGCTAGACCTCACCTTCGACCTGGTGGCCATGAAGGCAATGAAGACCGGCAAAACGAAAGCCGCCGCGGCCAAACCGGAGGCGCACGGTGCCGAGCCGCGCGCCGCCGCGTCAGGGTCGGAAGGCGCCGCGCCACAGGGCGAGGCTGCGCCTGCCCCGGAACACGCCGAGGGCGCGGGCGCGCTCGATTCCGACGCCGGCGCCGAAGCCAATGCGCCCCTGTCCAACCGTCAGGTCCCGCCGCTGCGTTCGACGTTGTCAGGCGATGAACACCATGGTACGGGCGAGGGATAATGGATAATGCCCTGCCTCTCCCCGCCGTCCTCCTGAACGAGACCGAAGTCGCCGCCCACGTCGCGGCCGTCGCCGAAACGCTGGCCCTTCGCCTGAAACCCGGCTGCGTCGGCGTCTGCCTTTTGACCGGCGGCATCTGGTTCGCCGCCGACCTTACGCGCGCCCTGTTCCGCATCGGCCACAACGTGGCTTTCGACGCCCTGTGGCTGTCGTCCTATGGCGACGGGCAGGAAAGCGGTACCATGCTGATCCGTGCGCCGTTGCAGCGTTCGGTCGAAGGCCGCCAGGTGCTGATCATCGACGACGTTCTCGATACCGGCGCCTCGCTGAAAATCGCGCGCGATATTTGTTATGAAGCCGGTGCGGCCGAGGTGATCACCTGCGTCTTCGCGCGCAAGCCCGACCCTTTGAAGGAAGGGGCGCGTCGCGAAACCGACGTCGATTTCGCGGCCTGGGAAGCACCCGCGCGCTATCTGGTGGGATACGGCCTCGACAGCGGCGGGCTCTACCGCGCCGTGCCCTATGTCGGGGCGATGGACTAGGCCACGGCTTAGGACCAGTAGACGACCGCACCGTAGGCGCTGCCCAATAGCCAGATGACATAGTAGCTTACCGACATCCAGAAGCCCAAGGGCTGGACAAAGCGGTCCTTGGTGCGAAGACCTGACGATGGTGCCGTGATCCGGTTGTATCGCACAGCGCGGATAATCTGGACAACGGCGAAAATGTCGACCAGGCCAACGAAAGCCAGGCCCAAATAGCCCATTCCCCCGGACGGCACCGAACTACTTCTCGGCAACCTGTGCCGGCGATTGCGCCGTGGTCTTGCCGAAGGGGCAGAACCCCTGGGCAATGCGCGAGGCCGGCACCGGCCCCTGGATCAGCAATCCGATCAATGCCGCCATCAGGGCGACGAAACGCAGGGCGAAGGGATCGGACACGGCGATACCGGCCTTGGCCTTGCCGATCTTCAGTTTCGGCTGATCCAGTTCGTGGCGCATGGCCAAAAGGCGCTCGGGCTTCACGCGGTTATCGACCGCCAGGCGGGTATTGACCTCGGTGAAGGTCGGCTGGCGGAAGCGCATGACGGCGCGCACACTCGCAAAGATCGCCACGACCAGTCCTGCCGCGAGGATGCCCAGGTGCACCAGGGGGGGCAGGTTGAGGAACAGGCCCCATTGCGCCGCCACCGCGACCAGCAGGACCAGCAGGACGAACGGAAACAACACCGGCAGCAGGCGTTCCCACACCATCACCGTCCGCGTCCAGAACAGGGCGCGGTTCAGGTTCGAAAACGGCCTGCTCAAAGGTCCCTTCGAAACCATGCGGTCTTATCCCCCTTCAATAAGGCCTTACGCCGAAACGGCGCGCGGCGAAAACCATTCCGGAAGCGGCTCAGCCGCCATCATCTGCTCGTAACTCGGTCGAGGACGCACGACCGACCAGTCGGCGTCACGCACCAACACCTCAGGCGCGAGCGGACGCGAATTATATTCGCTTCCCATGACCGCGCCATAGGCCCCGGCCGTCATGAAGGCGACCAGGTCGCCTTCGCGGCACACCGGCATGTCGCGGCCGCGCGTGAATGTATCGCCGGTTTCGCAGACCGGACCCACGACGTCGTAAACGGCCGTTTCGGACGGGTCCGTCGCGGTGATCGGACGAATGTCGTGATAGGCGTCGTAAAGCGCCGGGCGGATCAGGTCGTTCATACCGGCGTCGAGCACCAGGAATTTCTGGCCGCTGTCGGCGCGCTCGTGGATGTGGATGACGCGCGATACCAGGACGCCGGCATTGGCGGTGATCGCCCGCCCGGGTTCGAAGGTATAGCGCACACCGAGGTCGCCGACCGTCAGGGCGACCATTTCGGCGTAGTCGGCCGGACTGGGCGGTTCCTTCTGATTGAAATAAGGCACGCCCAAACCGCCGCCAAGGTCGAGGCGTTCGACGCTCAAACCGTTGGCGCGCAGGTCCTCGACCCAGCTGCGCATGCGCGAGAAGGCCGATTGCATCGGCGTCATGTCGATGATCTGCGAACCGATATGGCAGGCAATACCCATGGGCGCGATATGGCGATGCGCCGAGGCTTCGGCGTAAAGACGCAAGGCTTCTTCGGCCGATACGCCGAACTTGTCCTTGGCGCCGCCGGTGGTGATCTTGGCGTGGCCGCCGGCACCGACACCCGGATTGATGCGGATGACGACCGGCGCGATCATGTTCAACGACGCGGCGACGCGCGCCAGACGCTCCAGCTCGGGCGGCGACTCGACATTGATCTGGTAGATGCCGGCCTTGAGCGCGAAGGCCATTTCCTCATCGGTCTTGCCGACGCCGGAAAAGACGATCTTGTTCGCGGGGACGCCGGCCTTCAGCGCCTTGCGGATCTCGCCTTCGGAGACCGTATCGGCGCCGGCGCCCTGGGCGGCCAGCGTCCGCAGGACGGCCAGGTTGGAATTGGTCTTGACGGCATAGGCGACCAGCGGCGCCTCGCCCTTGGGGCTTTTCAGCGAAGGGTGCGCCGAGACGGCACCGGCGAAGACGGTGAAATGCCGCTCAAGCGTCGCAGTGCTGTAGACATAGACCGGAGTGCCGACCTCGCGCGCAAGGTCCGCCAGGGACACCTGCTCGCAATGCATGACGCCGTTCCGGTACTCGAAGTGGTTCATCAGTCGGACTTACTTGGGCGTGTTGTTGTCGAACTTGGCGGCGTTGCCGAAGCCTTCCAGCGGCGCATCCTGGATGCTTTTGGTGCCGCGGTACGGATCTTTCTGCTTGTTGACGTCGTTGATGTCGGGCTTGGCGCGTTCGGTCTCGCGGCTGGCCGAAGTGTCGTCCAGCGTCGCCGTATCGCCGCCGCCGGCGTTCTTCGACACCGAATAGCTCGACTTGGCCGACTTGCCGACCATGGGCGGCGCCTGCTCGAGTTGCCCCATCTTGCCGCAGGCGCTGACGCCGACAGCCAAGGCAGCTCCCAGCATCGTCACGATCACGAGGCGGGCCTTGGCGGAAACAGGTGACGTCATGAGCGAAGTTCCTTCCAGCGCTTGATTTGCAACCGGACCTGATCGGGCGCGGTACCGCCGTACGATTGACGGGACGCGGCCGAGGCCTCGGGCGTTAAGACCTTATACACATCCCCGGTGATCCTGGCTTCCAGATTTTGCAAATCGCTCAAGCTTAGTTGCGCCAAGTCCACACCCTGGCTTTCGGCCAGCTTGACCGCAGCACCGGTAATATGGTGCGCGTCGCGGAAGGGGATGTTGAGGGTTCGAACGAGCCAGTCGGCCAGATCCGTCGCGGTCGAGAAGCCGGCGCCGGCGGCTGCACGCATGCGATCGGGGTTGGCCTTGAGGTCGCGCACCATGCCCGCCATCGCCCGCAGCGCCAGATCCAGCGCATCGAAGCATTCGAAGACCGGCGGCTTGTCCTCCTGCATGTCCTTCGAATAGGCCAGCGGCAGGCCTTTCATGACCGTCATCAGCGCAATCAGCGCACCGGTGATGCGACCCGTCTTGGCGCGCACCAGCTCGGCCGCGTCGGGGTTGCGCTTCTGCGGCATGATCGAGGACCCGGTCGAAAAGGCGTCCGACAACTTGACGAAGCCGAACTGCGGCGTCGTCCAGATGACGATTTCCTCGGCCAGGCGCGACAGGTGGCCCGCGCAGATGGCGGCGTGCGCCATGGCTTCCAGCGCGAAGTCGCGCGCCGACACGCCGTCGAGGCTGTTCCCCATGGGGCGGTCGAAGCCCAGTGTCTCGGAGGTCGCGAAACGGTCGATGGGAAAGGGCGAACCGGCCAGCGCCGCCGAACCCAGCGGGTTTTCGTTCATACGCGCGCGGGCGTCGACAAAACGCGAGCGGTCGCGACCGAACATTTCGACATAGGCCATCAGGTGGTGGCCGAAGGTCACGGGCTGAGCCGGCTGGAGGTGCGTAAAGCCCGGCATGAGCGTGTCGGCGTGCTCTTCGGCGCGTTCCAGCAGCGCACCCTGCAGGTCGTAAAGCTGGGCAATGGTGGCGTCGACGGCCGCGCGCACCCACAGGCGGAAATCGGTCGCCACCTGGTCGTTGCGCGAGCGCGCCGTGTGCAGGCGCCCGGCCGGCGAACCGATCAGCTCGCGCAGGCGCGCCTCGACATTCATATGAATATCTTCGAATTCGTGGCGGAAAGGAAACACGCCTGAACGAATCTCGTCTTCGATCGTATCCAGCCCGTCAGCGATCAGTTTGGCATCTTCAAAACTTATGATACCTTGTTTCGCCAGCATGGCGGCGTGGGCGCGCGAGCCCGCAAGGTCTTGTTGCCACAGGCGTTTGTCGACCTCGATCGACACGTTGATCGCTTGCATAATCTCGTCGGGCCGGGCATTAAACCGTCCGCCCCACATTTCCTGGCCCTGCGATGGGACGCGCGCCGCGCCAGGATCAACGGTACTGGGGGCGCCCGTTATGGATTTTGGGTCGGAATGATCGGTCATGGATAACCCTTTGGATAGTGACGGCCTGGCAGGGCAACCGTCGGTACAACCCGCGCCCAAACCCGTACCGCAGCCGGTCGAAGACACCGGCGGCACGGCTATAGCCGAGGACACGCCGCAACCCAAGGCCAAAGGCAAGACAAAGAAGACGAAAAAGCGCGTCAATATCGCGCTGTTCGCCGGGATTGTCCTCGCCGTGGTCGTCGTGGCGGGCGGCGTCGGGTTTTTCCTGGCGCCCAAGCTGATGCACGCCGGCAAGGTCGAAGGGCCGGTCCAGGCCGAAGCTGCCGCCGGGCCGCTCAAGGGCTACGCCAAGGGCTCGATCCTGCATCTGGTGACCTATGCGTCGCCGCGCGACATCGACAACATGGCCTTTATCGACCGCGACAAAAAGCCCGTCCACCTCGCCGACTTCAAGGGTCAGGTCGTGGTGCTGAACCTGTGGGCCACCTGGTGCGCCCCGTGCCGCTTCGAAATGCCGACGCTTGCCCACCTTCAGCAGCAATATGCCGGCAAGCCCATGAAGGTGATCCCGCTCAGCGGCGACACGGAAAACAAGCTCGACGACGTCAAGTCGTTCATCGACGTGCAGGAGCCGCTTCAGGTCTACGCCGATCCGGAGCTGATCGCCAAGACGGCCAAGCTCAACGTCGCGGGTCTGCCCTCGACCCTGATCCTCAACAAACAAGGTCAGATCGTGGCGCGCCTCGACGGCGAGGCCAGCTGGGATACGCCGGAAGTCCACGCCCTTCTCGACAAGCTGATGACGGAATAGGCGCTTGCGCCTGGTTCCCTGGGCACTGGTCGTTTTCCGTCTGCTGGCCGGGCCCGCGATCGTCGTCCTGTGCCTGATGACGCCAGCGGCCGCGCCCATCGGCGCGACGGTGCTTGTGGCCCTGGGCGTCCTGTCCGATATCTTCGATGGCGTCGTCGCGCGGCGGTTGGGCAGCGTCACGCCGGCCCTGCGGCTATGGGACAGCCGCACCGACGTCGCCTTCTGGCTCAGCGTTGCGATCGCGGTTCATCTGTTGCATCCGGCGATCTGGCATACGACCTGGATCATGCTGGCGGTCTTGGGCCCGATGGAAGCCACGACGCACCTGATCAGTTACGTCCGCTTCCGCCGCGAAGCGTCGACGCATCACATTCTGTCGAAGATCTTCTGTCTCGTCCTGTGGGCCCTGGTGTCGCAACTTTTCCTGACGGGCGCCACGGGCTGGATGTTCTGGCTGACGCTTGCCGTCGGCGTGATATCGCAATCCGAGGCCATGGCGATCATGCTGATCGTGCCCGAATGGCAGGTCGACGTGAAAAACCTCGGCCAGGCGCTGGCGCTTAGAAAGTCGCAGCAAACGGCGGCCTAGTTAGCGACGCCTTGCGTTACCGGCGGCGCGCGCTTGGCAAAGTTTACGCAAGCCCTGCATGTCCGATTCGGAATATCCAGCCGGGAACGCCGCCGAATAGCCGCGATGAGACAGACATTGCGCCGTGGTCCAGGCGTCATCGGGCGCCATGCCCGCCGCCTCGAGCCGGGCCACGGCCTGCGGCAGGACGATGAACGGCCGGCCGGTGCTGAAACGGACATAGGCGTGCCCGCACGAAAACGCCGCCGTATGACGGCGTGCAAACCGCGTGTCGATTTGCATATTGACCGAGCGGGCGATGGCGGATTCGAGCGTCCGCAAGGGCCGGGGCCCGGCTTCGGCATTCACCCGTATAGCCGTTGCGTCGGGCCAGCCGTGCATGGCATCGATCGCCGCATAGGTCCGGTCGATCTCGGTCGCCGTACAGATGCCTTCAGCCCCATAGTCCTTCTGCGGCCACACAAAGTGCCCGAGCCACAGGCCGAACGCCACGACGACCGCCGCAAGGCCCGAGGCCGCATATGTCAGTATCTTCCCCATGCCGCCATGGAGCCACGCCGCGGCGTCGGCGTCAACCGCCAGGAGTCTTCAGCAGTCCGACCCAGCGCCGGTAGGTCAGACACCGCCACACCCATTCGAACGGCCCGTACCGGAAAAGCGACATCCACACCGTGCTGGCCACGAGTTGACCCGCCCAGATCGCCAGCACGTAGGGCAAAAGGCCGGCATTATTGACCTCGCCAAAGCGCGGCGGATCGCTGCCACGGCCGCCATAGAAGATCGCCGTCATGATCAGCGACTGCGTGAGATAATTGGTGAAGGCCATGCGACCGGCGCAGGCCAGCGGATAGAGCAGGAAACGCCCCACGGCAAAACGCCCCGCCAGTATCAGGACCAAGGCGTAAGCGAGCGCCACCGGCAGGCAGAGGACTGTATTGGCGATCTGGTAGAGGCCGAAGGCCTGCGGATAGGGAAAGTGCGCGACGACGCTTTGCCGGGCCTGAAAGGCAATGGCGAAAAGGCACGGCACCGCCACGGCAATCAGCACGCCATAGAGTTTCGCGCTGCGCTCGCCGTGATAGAAACCTGTGCGGAAAAGGCCTGCGCCCAGCATCATCAGGCCCAATGTGGTCGGCAGGAAGTCGATCAGTTCGGGGATGATCGTCGAACGCCATTCGGCGAAATTGCCCGTCAGCGAGTCCTGGAAGGTGCCGCGCATGGTGGCGACCATGCCGTCTATATCGGCGGCTTCAGGCACCGTGCCGTCGGCGACGGTCAGGTTGGGCAACAGGACGACGGCGGCCCCCACGAGAAAGAGGAACAGTCCCATGCCGATGAGGATGCGCGGATGCGAATTGCGCCAGGGCCAGAAGACGAAGCCGGTCGCTGCGTAGGACAGCAGGATGTCGCCGTGCCAGACCAATGCGCCGTGGATCAGGCCGAAGACGCCGAGCCAGGCCAGACGTCGAAAGAGCGGCGTCTCCCACGGCGGCATATCCGGATTGTTGTCGCGTCCGACCAGGAAAACGCTGACGCCGAACAAAAGCGTGAAGGTGGTAACGAACTTTTCGCGAAAGAAAACTTCGACGACCGTCCATAGCGTCAGGTCGTCGGCGCTCAAGGGGATGGGTGACAGCGCCGGATTGGAATAGACGTCCATCGGCTGGGCGAAGGCGATGGCGTTGACTGCCAGGATACCGAAGACGGCCAGCCCGCGGATGTGGTCGAGCGCCACGATCCGTTGTTTCGCCGGATCTGTCCCGGCGTCATCCATGTCAGGCGGGTGTGGGGCGCGTCAGCGCCACGGCCTGGAGCACGATGGCCGCCGGAATGGCCATGGCCAGATGCGCCAGGACCAGGAGCCCGCCGAACAGGCCGAAGGACTGCAGCAGCCGCGCCGACATGTCGGCGTGTTCGAGGACGGTGAGCTTGACCAGCGCCGCCAGGCTGCCGAGGCCCGTGACGAAGAGGGCGCAGACCAGCACGATCATCAGGGCGTGCAGCCGCGACGGCGGCGGACGCAGGCGCCACAGGGCCAGCGCGCCGACCAGCCAGGCCAGGGCCAGCACCATCTGGCGTTGGGTGTCGCCTATGGCGTCGTCCGTGCCGGCAAACATCTGCACTACGAACCAGCACACGCCGTGCACCACCATGGCGGCCAGGACGGCAGCGATCATCCAGGTCGAATGCGGCGTACGGATTTGCAGCGTGTTTGTCATCTAGCGCGTCGGAACCGGCTTTTCGCCGCGATAGTCGTAGAAGCCGCGGCCGACCTTGCGACCCACCCAGCCGGCCTCGACATATTTGACCAGCAGCGGGCACGGACGGTACTTCGAATCCGACAGGCCTTCGTAGAGGACGTTCATCACGGCAAGTACGGTGTCCAGCCCGATGAAGTCGGCCAGTTCCAGCGGCCCCATGGGATGGTTGGTGCCGAGCTTCATGCCCGTGTCGATCGCTTCGACCGTGCCGACGCCTTCGTACAGCGTATAGATCGCTTCGTTGATCATCGGGATCAGGATGCGGTTGACGATGAAGGCCGGAAAGTCTTCGGAATTGGCCGTCGTCTTGCCGAGGCTGCGTGCGAAATTGACCGCCAGCTCGTAGGTTTCGGGCTCGGTGGCGATACCGCGGATGATTTCGACCAGCTTCATGATCGGCACGGGATTCATGAAGTGCAGGCCGATGAACTTGCCGGGCCGGTCTGTCGACGCCGCCAGGCGCGTGATCGAGATCGACGAAGTGTTGGAAGCCAGCATGGCCCCGGGCTTCAGGTGCTCGCACACCGACTTGAAAATCGCCTTCTTGACGTCTTCGTTCTCGGTCGCGGCCTCGATGACCAGGTCGCACTGCGACAGCTCGTTGACCGACGCGGCGGGCGTCAGCCGCGTCTGCGCCTCACGCGCCAGTTCGGCGGTAATGGTGTCCTTTTCGACGAGGCGGGCCAGGCTCTTTTCGATACGTTCGAACGCCTTTTTCACCGCGTCGGACGACTGGTCGAAGAGGACGACGTCGTAACCCGACTGGGCGGCGACCTGGGCGATACCCGCGCCCATCTGTCCCGCGCCGATAATGCCGACCGAACGAATTTCCATGATGTCCTCGTCTGTAACCACTTCCCCCATATGGGGATATGGCGAGCTCTTATGCAATGCAATATGAAAAGCGAATCCTCCCCGCGGCGGGGCCACGGGGAGGATGCATCTTTCAGCCGTTTGTCGCTTAGCCCAGCGCCTTCATCAACGCCGGAATGGCCGTCTTATAGTCCTCGACCAGACCGAAATCGGCGACGCCGAAGATCGGTGCTTCCGGATCCTTGTTGATCGCGACGATGACCTTCGAGTCCTTCATGCCGGCCAGGTGCTGGATGGCGCCCGAAATGCCGACGGCGATATAGATGTCCGGCGCCACGACCTTACCCGTCTGGCCGACCTGGTAGTCGTTGGGCGCATAACCGGCGTCGACCGCCGCGCGCGAGGCGCCAACGGCAGCCCCAAGGCGGTCGGCCAGGGGATCGAGCACGGTCTTGAATTCCTCGGCCGAGCCAAGCGCACGGCCGCCCGAGACGACGACGCGCGCCGAACCCAGCTCCGGGCGGTCGGACTTGACCTTCTCTTCCGAGACGAAGCGGCTTTTGCCGAAAGCGGCCGGAGCCGCCACGCTCTCAACGCCTGCGGAACCGCCTTCGACTGCCGGCTTGAACGCCGTCGGGCGCACGGTCAGGACCTTCTTCGCTTCCGAAGTTTGAACCGTCTCCAGCGCGTTGCCGGCATAGATCGGGCGCACGAAGGTGTTGCCGTCGACGATCTGCAGCACGTCGGAAATCAGCGACACGTCGAGCAGTGCCGCGACGCGCGGAGCGACGTTCTTGCCCGAACTCGACGCCGGAATGGCGACCACGTCGTAGCCGCCGGCCAGACCCACGATCAGCGCCGATACGTCCTCGGCCAGGTCTTGCTTGAGCCCCGGCGATTGCGACACCAGCACCTTGCGCACGCCGGCGATCTTCGCCGCCTCGGCCACGACGCCGTCGACGCCTTCGCCGTAGACCAGCACATCGATATCGCTCGACAGGGCCTGAGCGGCCGTCACCGTCTTGTGCGTGGAATCACGCAAGGCCGAACCGTCGTGGTCGGTAATAACCAGAACCGCCATCAGAGCACTCCCGCTGCTTTAAGATCCGCCACCAGTTCGGCGGCGTCGGCCACCTTCTTGCCCGCGCCGCGTTTCGGCGGCTCGGCAACCTTCACCACCTTGAGGCGCGGGGCGACGTCGACGCCATAGTCGGCCACAGACTTCACGTCGAGCGGCTTCTTCTTGGCCTTCATGATGTTGGGCAGCGACGCATACCGCGGCTCGTTGAGGCGCAAGTCGGTCGTGATCACCGCCGGAAGCTGTACGCCGACGGTCTGCAGGCCGCCGTCGACTTCGCGGGTCACCAGGGCTTCGCCGCCCTCGATCACAACCTTCGAGGCGAAGGTCGCCTGCGGCCAGTCGAGCAGCGCCGCCAGCATCTGGCCGGTGGCGTTGTTGTCGCCATCGATCGCCTGCTTGCCCATGATGACCAGGTCGGGCTTTTCCTGCTCGACGACGGCCTTCAGCAGCTTGGCGACCGCCAGCGGCTCGACGTCCTGGTCCGTCTGGATCAGGATGCCGCGGTCGGCCCCGATGGTCAGCGCCGTCACGATGGTGTCGCGCGCCTGCGCCGGTCCGATCGAAACGGCGACGATCTCGGTCGCCACGCCCTTTTCCTTCAGGCGGGTGGCCTCTTCGACCGCGATCTCGTCGAACGGGTTCATCGACATCTTGACGTTGGACAGATCGACACCCGACTGGTCAGCCTTGACGCGGACCTTGACGTTGTAATCGAGCACCCGCTTGACGGGGACGAGTATCTTCATGACTTAACCTCTAAAAGGCTGGCCTCTATGCCGGCGGGGAGTCCCTGCCGGCTGATTTTTATTTCGTCGCGCTTGTGCCGCCCGAACCCCTTAAAGTCAACCGCAAAGCCGCTCGATTCCCTCAGGAATCAAGGAATTTCGATTGCCCTCGTAACGGGTTCGGCGCATAAGTCGCGCGATTGTCCTTATAGAAAAAGTTTCCGCGAACGTCAACATGCCGAGCAAAATCCGCTATCTGAAATACCTCTTCCTGGGCTTGCTGCTGTTCGGCGTCACGCTGTCGGCGGGCTACGACCTCTTGTACGGCGGGCCGATGAAGAAGTGCGACGCGGCGAAGGGCTGGTGGTCGTGGAAGGATCGTCGCTGCTATTCGCCAATCTATCTGCCGACCCTGACACACCGCAAGCCCGGCGAACCGTCGACCATAGACTGGCATGACAAAAAGGCCGCGGCGGGAGCCACGGCCTCGGGAACGTCGGTTTCGAAATAATCCTTAGCCTCGCGGCGCCGGAGCCGTATTGTCGTCAGCCGGCTTGAAGGCCGCGACAGCCGCATCGGCCTTCTGACGCTGGCCCTCGCTGAGGTCCGAACGCAGGGCGGCCGCTTCGCGCGCCGCGTCCTTGTCGCCGCTGCGCGCGGCGATGCTCAGCCATTTATAGGCTTCGGACGGATCGAGCGGCACGCCCTCGCCGCGCTCATAGAGCAGGCCGATATTGTACTGGCTGGATCCGACACCGCGCTCGGCCGCCTTGCGGAACCAGATGGCGGCGGTCACGGCGTTCGACGGGCCGCCGACGCCGTTATAGTACATGATACCCAGATTGTGCATGGCGTTGGCGATGCCGCCCTTGGCTGCGCGCTCGGTCCATAGCCGCGCCGCCGCCGGATTGGGTTTCACCAGATTGCCTTCGCCGCCATAGATATCGCCCAGCTTGCCCTGCGCCGGCGCATAGCCCTGCTCGGCGACGTGGCGCAACTGATCGACGGCGCCGGGTGCGCGCGCCGCCAGGGCCTGTGAGGCCGAATCGAATTCGGCGCGCAGCAGGCCGTCGTCGGTGCGCTCAGGGACAGCCACGGCGGTGGCGGCCAGAGTCGGCGTCTTGGCCTTGCTTTCGAGCTCGTCGGCATATTGCGTCAGCCAATTGTAACCGATGACCCCGCCGCCCAGGACGACGACGACACCGGCGGCAACGCCCGACGCCTTGAACGCCTTGAGCAGCGTGCTTTCCTTCGGCGCCTTGGCAGGCTTGGCCGCATTGCGGCTACCCGACTTCAGGCCGAGGCCGGCCAGCGGACCGCGCGGACGCTCGTCGTAGCCGCCTTCCATGCTGGCGCGCACCGCGGCGCGGGCCGCGGCCAAGGCATCGCGCGTCGACACCGAAACGCCCGGCTCTTCATCGAGCAGGTCGATATCGTCGTCGACCTGGCGCTGTGGCGGGGCGTCGCCCTCGGCCAGTTCGTCGGCGAGGTCGAGCGTGGCGCGGCCACGGCCGAAGGCCGACGCCACCGGCGCATCGGCGCGCGGTGCCGTCTTGCGGCCGGTTTCGATATCGGCGAACGGATCGGCCTCCTCGTCCGGACTGGCCAGCCGGCCGGTGGCGGGCACGAGTTCGTATTCAAGGTCTTCGGCGGCAAACGGATCGAAAGCCGGCTCTTCCGCGGCAGCGGCCGGCGACTCGTCGAAGGCGACAGCCGCGGGTTCCGGCGCGGCCACGGGCTCGGGATCGGCACGGCCAAAAGCGGGGGGCGGCGCGCCGGCGTCATCGTCATCATCGATGTCGTCGAAGGGGTCGGGCAGGACCGCGGCGGGCTGCGCCGCGGGCGAAGCCGGCCGGGCCGGGCCGGCATTGCGCAGGGCGTTTTCCGCCAGCAGGGCTTCGGTCCGGGTCTGGGCCAGCTTCTGGTCGAGCCGCGAGCGCGCTTCATCCAGCATCTTGGCGGTGCGCTCTTCCGACTGGCGGATGCGGTCGGCAAGTTCGCTGCGCGCCGTGTCGCGATGCGTTTCGATCGCCTGGCCGATGCCTTCGACGGCCTGGGCCGTGCGGCGCTCGTTTTCGGCCATGCGCTGGCCGAGGCGTTCGGAAATGCGCGCGATTTCGTTGCCGAGACGCTCCAACGCCTGGGCGTGGCCGCTGTCGGCGCGCTGCTGGCGCGCTTCGACGGCTTCAGCCATACGGCCGATCTCACCGCCCAGCCGGTTCATACCTTCGGTACCGGCGGCTTCGACCGACGAGACGCGACGGTTCAGCGTTTCGGCGACCCGCATGACGTCGGCGCCCAGTTTTTCGATGGCGGCGGCCGATCGCTGCTCGGCCTGTTCGACGCGGCGCGCGAAGGCCTTCAGTACCTGTTCGGCCGTGGCATTGGTCCTGTCGTCGAGGGCCCGCAGCAGTTCGGCGCGCGAATCCTCGACGCGGCGCGACAGGTCGTTGGCCAGGCGCGACAGCGACTGAACCTGCTCGGGATCGGTGACGTCACCGCGTTCTTCGGCGCGGCCCATGCGCGCGTCGAGCGTCGTGAAGGCCTGCTCCAGGGCGCGAATGGCGCCCGACGTCTGGGCCTCGGCCTGCTCCAGACGCTGCGCCAGGCGTGCGACGACCTTGTCGATGACGCCTTGCGCCACGCGCTCGGGATCGCGGACCTCGATCTGCGCCAGGCGATGCGACAGGCCGACCATGTCCTCGCGGATGTCCTTGACCGTGTCGCGGCTGCGCTGTTCGCCTTCGTAAAGTTGGTTGGCCAGCTTGCCGAGCGCGCCTTCGACGGCACGGATCGTCTCGAGCGCGGCCGGGCTCTTCAGCTCGCCTTCGAGGCGGGCGACGTGCTCGCGCTCCTCGCGCAGATTGCTCGACAGGCCGTCCAGCCGTTCGGCCTGGGCGTCGATCAGGCGCTCGGCCTGGGCCAGGCGCTGGGCCAGTTCCTCACGGCTTTCCTCCTGGCGGGCGCGCAAGGATTCGGTGTGCTCGGAAATACGCTCGACCTGAGCGGCTTCGGACCGCTCAAGACGGTCGAGGATCGAATCGACCGCCGACGATACGCCGCGCACGGCCGAGGCCGACCGTGTCTCGGAACCTTCGATACGGCTGCTCAGGGCCTCAAGCACGCGGGCGACACGGCCCAGCTCGTCGGAGGCCACGTCGTAGCCGCGCTCGTCGTCCTGGCGCGGACGGTCTTCGAAGATCGAGCGGCGGCGCAGGTCCGACGAGGTGATGCCACGGCCCTCGCGCGCCGCCAGCGGGCGGGCGCCGGATGAATAGGGCGCGGCCGTACGGCGCGGCTCGTCGTCGAGATCGTTATGGGTTTCGCGGTAGGCCGGGCGACGACGGTTGGCATTCGGGTCGATTCGAGATTCGGGCCGGGATTCACCCCGCGACTCGGAACGCGAGTCCACACGGCCCTCGGCGCGGTCACGTTCGCGCGAAATCGCCGCGCCCACGTCCTCACCTTCGAGAATCATATGATTCAGCCACTCACCGAGCGTCATGCCGGAGCGACGCGCCAGATCCTTGGCGACTTCGCGCGCCTTGGCGTCGATCCCTTTCACACTCCAAGGTGCACTCGCGCTCATGCGATTCCCCATACTTCCGATCAGAAAGCGTAGACCGCAGAATGTTGGGTGTAAACCATTTGTTAACCGCTACATCTTGATACACGTAATTTCTCTGTGGAAATCCCGGAACAGTGTTTCGCTTTTCAGGAGAATGCGGGATGCGCCGCCGATCTAAGGCTGCGGCGGAGGGTAATGCCCTGGTCCTCCGGCGCTTTTTTGGCGAGGGCGCTTGCGGATTTCCGCCGCCCTCCGCATATGGACGCGGATGGAACTTGAGCTGATCCCTACAGTGATTCTCTTCGGCGTGGCCAGTGCGCTTGCCATCTTTTGCGGCTATATGGGCCAGCGCCCGATGGACCTGAAGCGCGGGCCGCGCATGGTGCCGTGGCGCTTTCTCATGCTGCTGATGGTGCTGGCGGCCCTGATGATGGCCATCCACGTCCTCGGCCTGTTCGGCATCCGGACGGGCCCGCCGCCGCCCATCCAATATTAGAGACGCCGGCGGCGGCCGGCGTCTTTTCCGTTATTCGGCCAAACACCAGGCCAGCACGGCCTTTTGCGCGTGGATGCGGTTTTCCGCCTCGTCCCAGATCACCGATTGCGGTCCGTCGATGACCCCGTCGGTCACCTCTTCGCCGCGGTGCGCCGGCAGGCAGTGCAGGAACAGAGCGTCGACGCGGGCCTCTCTCATCAGCGCCTCGTTGACCTGATAAGGCTGGAACGCTTCCAGGCGCTCGTCGTGGTCGAGATCGCCCATCGACACCCACGTATCGGCCATGACGACGTCGGCGCCTTTTACGGCCGCGCGCGGATCGGTCGTGACCGTGACGCGGGCGCGGGCCTCCGATGCGAAGACCATGGCGTTCATCGCGGGCTTATAGGCGTCCGGGCAGGCAATGTTCAGCGTGAAGCCGAAACGCGCCGCGGCGTGGATGAAGCTGTTGCAGACATTGTTGCCGTCGCCGACCCAGGCCAGGGTCTTGCCCTCGATCGCGCCGCGATGCTCTTCGATCGTCTGGATGTCGGCCAGGATCTGGCACGGGTGGCTCATATTGGTCAGCCCGTTGATCACCGGGATCGTAGACGCCTTGGCCAGGCGTTCGACGTCCTCGTGACGGTTGGCGCGGATCATGATGGCGTCGACCATGCGCGACAGCACCTTGGCCGTGTCTTCGATCGGTTCGCCGCGGCCGAGCTGCATGTCGAGCGCCGTCGAGATGATGGCCTGCCCGCCGAGCTGGCGGATAGCGGCGTCGAACGAGAAGCGCGTCCGCGTCGAGTTCTTTTCGAAGATCATCGCCAGCACGCGATGCTTGGCCGGCGCGTCGGCGTCGGGCTGGCCCTTGGGCCAGCCTTGCCGCAGCTTCTTGCGCGCGTGGGCGTCGTCGACGATAGCGCGCAACGCCTCTGCGCTCAGGTCGCAGATATCGAGAAAATGGCGGGTCATGAATGACTCCTAAGAATTTTTTGGAGGCGTTGGGCCGTTGGCTCAGGCGGTTTCTTTGGCCTTGGCGGCCGCGCGCAAGCGCTCGAAAGCCTTTTCCAGCAGGCCCACGGCTTCGCGGGCGTCGCCTTCGGTCAGGTTGAGCGGCGGCAACATGCGGACGCAGTTGTCCGAACCGCCGGCAATCAGCAGGCCGGCGTCGCGCGCCGCGCCCATGACGTCGCGGTTGTTCGGCTTCACCTTGATGCCGACCAGCAGGCCCTTGCCGCGGATTTCCTCGATCATGTCGGGCCACGCGTCCTTGAGGCCTTCGAGCTGCTGGCGCAGATAGCCGGAGACGCGGTTGACGTTGTCGAGCATTTCCGGCTTCGAGATTTCACCGAAGGCCGCAAGCCCGACGGCGACGGCCAGCGGATTGCCGCCGAAGGTCGAACCGTGCGTGCCGAAAACCATGCCGGCCGCGGCTTCGCGCGTGGCCAGGCACGCGCCGATGGGAAAGCCCCCGCCCAGCGCCTTGGCGATGCACATGATATCGGGCGTTACGCCGGAATATTCATAGGCCCACATCTTGCCGGAACGGCCCATGCCGCACTGGATTTCGTCGAAGATCAGCAGCAGGCCGTTGCTGTCGCACAGATCGCGCAAGGCTTGCAGTTCGGCGTCGGTCAGGGCGCGCGCCCCGCCCTCGCCCTGCACCGGCTCGACCATGATCGCGGCGGCGGTGGGCGCTTCGGCGGCAGCCTTCAGCGCGTCGGCGTCGTCGAGGCCGACGTTGACGAAACCGGGCAGGCGCGGACCGAAGCCCGTGATGTAGGGCTCGTAACCGCCGGCGGTGACGGCGGCCAGCGTCCGCCCGTGGAAGGCGCCCTTGAAGGTGATGATGTCGGCGCGCTGATCGTTGCCGTTATGGCTATGATACTTGCGCGCCGTCTTGATGGCGCATTCGACCGCTTCCGTGCCCGAATTGGTGAAGAAGACCTGGTCGGCGAACGACGCCGCGCACAGCTTCTCCGCCAGGACCTTCTGGCCCGGAATGCCGAAGATGTTGGAGACGTGCCAGACCTTTTCGGCCTGCGCCTTCAGCGCTTCGACCAGCACCGGCGCGGCGTGGCCGAGACCGTTGGTGGCGACGCCCTGCACGAAATCGAGATAGCTTCGGCCCGATCGATCATAGAGGCGTGTGCCTTCTCCGCGCTCGACCTCGATCGGTGCGCGATTGTAGACGCCGTAGAGATGATCTTCCGAAACCTCGCTCATGACAGTATTCCCAAAAAGATAAAGCCCTTCCGCGCTGGCCCCTACAGTCGGGAGCGTCACGAAAGGGACACAATATCTAAGCTTTCGGGGCTTAGGCGCGCCTTTTGAATAACAATGGCCGCAATGTCAATGGGATTGAGGTCCTGCTACGGGTCCACGCGGGTGACGACATAGCCGCGCGCCTTCAACTGCGCGATGACGCTGTCGGGCCCGACGAAGTGGTCGACGCCGGCGACGACGAAGGTCGTGCCCCTGCCCTTGAGCAGGGCCTCGATCTGCGGCACCCACAGGGCGTTACGCTTGACCAATAGAAGATCGTAGAATTTCGGATCGCGTACCCTTTGCGCCGTCAGTTGCGCTGTCAGCGTCCGTTCGTCGCCCGCCGCCCAGGCCTTGGCCATGCCGTCGATACTGTCGGCCGGGTCGCCCGTGCCGAAATGCGCCGCCAAAGCGCGCTTCAACGCCGTCGTGCCGTCGGCGCCGCCGTCGCCCAGCGCGTGCAGGTAGCCGTAATGCGTCTTGACGTCCTCGAAGCCGCCGGTCTTGTGGTTCAGCGCCTTCGCGCGGTGGAACAAGGTCATGTCGACGCCGCTGTCGACCGAAAACGCACCGCCCTGAAGATCGAGCTGGCCGATCATCGACGCCATGACGACGGGACGCGTGTGCGCCTGTTCGGCCGTCGTCGTGCCGTAGCGGTTGAGGATGGTCTCGAGCTGCTGCTTTTCCCCTTCGCTCAGGCCGGCCGTCAAAACCGGCGCAACCGCCGTCGTCTTTTCCGCCCTCGGCTGAAAATGCGGCAAGGTGTCGAGGTCCGGCACCTCGAACCAGGCCGCGTCGGCGCTGTCGAAGACCTGGAACAGGCGCTTGTCCATCCAGTCGGTGCCGGGCTTCAGCACGTGGATGCTGCCAAAGAGATAGACGGTGGCCTGGCCGCTCTGAACGCGCCACAAAAGGGGCGCACCGGTGGCGCCCGGCAGCGCTGCCGGACTTTCCGCTGCCGCGACGGGGCGATGTATCGCCGGCGCGTCGAATTTCAGCGCCGTCCAGGTGACGACCGCCAGGCCACCGGCCAGGAGGCCGATGCAGGCATCGCGCACCCAGGGGGGTGTCTGCACCATTTGACGGCGGATATTACGAACAAGCTGACCGGTCATTGCAATCCCCTTCGCAAGACGCTTTGCGAAGACGCGATTGCAAGAGTCTTGCCACGGGGAAACGGGTTATTCCGGCACAGATTCGCGGTAAATTAAGACCGGTTACGGCGTGATGCGTTCCACCTTGATACCGTGGGCCTGCAGCATGGCGATCAGGCTGTCGGGACCCACGAGATGACCGGCGCCGACGGCGACGAAAACCGTGCCCTTGCCCTTGAGGATGTCTTCGACCTGCGGCTCCCAGGCCGCGTTACGCTGGACGATGACGCGCTGATAGGACTTGGGGTCGTCCGTCTTCATGCGCAGGACCATGTCGCGTGAAAGCGTCGCGTCGTCGCCCTCCTCCCACGCCTTGAGCAGCGGCGGCAGATCGGTGTCCAGCGTATCGGCGTCCTTCAGGGCCTGCCTCAGATTGGCCAGGTCGTCCTCGTCATTGGCCGGCGCCAGAAGCTGCATCTGCTGGTCCAGCGTCTCGAAGCCATGAACCGGTTTGTTCGTCGCGCGCGCATTCTGCAACAGGGTCAGGTCGACACCGACCTTCGCGTCGTAGCCCAGCGCCTGGATTTTCTGCACCGTCAGGATCAGGCCGACCGCCCACTTCCTGAAGGTCTGCATCCGGGCCGCGCTCAAGCCGTACGGCGCGCCCAGTTCGTCAATCTTCTTGATCTCGGCCGCGGTCAGGCCCTTCGTCATGTCGCCGGCGGGATTGAGCGCGTATTTCTGCAGGGCCTGCATGGCGCCTGCCTGATTGTCGAGATCGGGCACTTCCAGCCACAGCTCACCGGCGCTGTCGAAGCGCTGGTGCAGGCCGGGCGAGAACCAGTCGACGCCGTCCTTCATGACGTGGATGGTCCCGAAAAGATAAACCGTGGAATCGGCGTCGCGCACGACCCATAAGGCCGGATGCGCCGTTTCGGCACGCGCCTCGTGCGGCAATGCCCCCGTCGTCGCGACGAAAAGCGCCACCGCGCCCAATGTCAGGCCCGCAAGGCGATGCACCCGCTCAGCCAGCCAATCCTTGATCATCATGACAAATCCCCCTGCCCGTCCTGCCGCGGTTTTCATTCCGGCAGGAATATATCTTCTATCTTAAGTGCGAAGGTCGCGGCAATGGCAAAGGCCAGCGGCAGCGACGGATCGTACTTTCCGGTTTCGATCGCATTGACCGTCTGGCGCGACACCTTCAGCCGGTCCGCCAGCTCGGCCTGGGACCAGTTGCGTTCGGCGCGCAGGACTTTGAGCTTGTTGTTCATCAGCGGTATTTCAGCCAGGCGCCGACCTGCCCCAGCAACAGGCCGATGACGAACGGCGCCATGCCGGAGACGCGGCCGATGATGAAGCCGTCGTCAGCGCCATCCAGGCTGGCGATAAACTGATGATAGGTCTGCGGGAAAACCAAAGGAAGCAAGCCCGACACGGCAAACAGCAAAAAGCCGATGACGAACCCGCTTTGAGCCGCGAACCGCTTCTTGGTGACCATGAATTCATCCATCGTCGCCGCCTTGACGCGACGAATATAGAGCAGTCCGGCAATGACGGCCGGCACGGCGATCAGATCGACGACGTAGCCGTAGGCGGGAAAGGGCGGATGCCGCACCCACATCATGTTGAAACCGCCCAGCAGTCCGCCGGCCATGACCAAAACGCCGGCCAATATCCAAAACCGCGCACCCATGTCTCTACTCCCGCCTAAATGACAAGCTTCCTTTACATGGGCGCGTTTTGCATGTCAAGCATCCTTGTCAAAATGTACGTGACCTTTGACAAAACCCGATATTTACGGGTTTCGCTTATAAGGCGCCTATGGCCCGGCCCTTGCATATCCATCAGCGAAATTTGCAACCTGTCCCAAAGGCGAGCATGCTGACCTGCGATACCGTTTCCGCTTCATCCCTGACGGCCCGCGATATCGAGCTGTGGCGCGCCATGCAGGCGGTGACCCCGGCCTTTGCCTCACCGCTCCTGTCTCCGGATTTCGTCCAGACGATCGCCGCCGTGCGATCGGATGTTCGCGTCGCTATTTTCAAGAAAAACGGCCGCACGGTGGGCTTCCTGCCCGTCCACGTCCGCCCCGGCCGCTTTGCCCGCCCCGCGGGTGCGCCGTTTTCGGACTACAGCGCCCTGATCACCTTCCCGGAACCGCACATCCGCGCCGGCGACGCCCTGCGCACCGCGGGCATCCACCGCTACCAGGCTATCGGCCTGGTCGATCCTTACGGCGTCTTCGGTGAATGTGCGGGCGGCGAGCCCGACGAGGCCCATGGTATCGACCTGGCAGCCGACACGCCCAACAACGCCAATAAGAAGCTGCTGAAGAATATCCGCCGCATCACCCGCCACCTCGAGGAGGCGCACGGCGAGGTGCGCATCGTCGCCGGAGACCGCACACGGTCGACCTTCGACGCCATGATCGACTGGAAGCGCCGCCAGACGCACGAGACCGGCCTGCACGACTTCGTCGGCGCGCCCTGGGTCCAGGAGATGCTCACCCGGCTGTTCGAGGCCGATACGTCCGGCCTGCACGGCTTCATGGTGACACTGATGGCCGGCGACACGCCGGTGCTGGCGCACTATGGCGTGCGTCTCGGCGACCGCGCCCATCCGTGGATATCGAGCTACGATTCCACATTCTCGACCTTTTCGCCCGGTCAGATCTTCCTCAATGGCCTGCACGAGCCGCTGGAAGCCGCCGGCATCCGCTATTACGACCTGTCGACCGGCCAGCAGGCCTACAAGGCGATCTTCTCGAACACCTCTTTCACGGTCCGCCACACGCGTGCCTACAGCGATGCGCCGGACGCCCGCCTGAGCGCCGGCATGGCGCGCGTCGGCGCCGATATCCGCCGCGTATTGGGGCCCAAGATCGACGGCGCCTTTGCACGCCTGAACCGCCGCCTCGACCAGATCGCCACGCTGGAGCTCGATACGCTCAGCCGCGCGCGCGGCGTCGCCTACGCCTTTTCCAACGCCTCCAAACGCATGAAGGTCGCCGACCATGGATAAAGCCCTGCCGTTTCCCAAAGGTCCGGCCGCATCGGTCGTCGCGGACAGCGTCAGCGTCATCATCCCCACCTTCCGCCGGCCGGAGGGCCTGGACCGCGCCATGGCTTCGGTTCTGATCCAGACCGCCATCGCGCACACGCCGATCAGCCTGATCGTTTGCGACAACAGCCCCGAAGCTTCGGCCCGCGCCCAGGTCGCCGAGCTGGCGGCCATCGCGGCCATCGCGATCACCTACGTCCACGAGCCGCGTACGGGCGTCGCCAATGCGCGCAACGCCGCGGTCGAGGTCTCCGACGCCGAATTCATCGCCTTCCTCGACGACGACGAGGAGGCTCCGGCGGGTTGGCTCGAAGCCCTGCTGAAAACCCGCGCCGAGCTCGGCGCCGACGTCGTCTTCGGCCCCGTCCAGGCGCGTCTCCAGGACCGCGATGCCGATTATCCCGTCTATTTCGAGACCTTCTTTTCGCGCACGGGTCCGGCCCAGTCGCAGCGCCTGGACGCCTGCTACGGTTGCGGCAACAGCCTGATCCGCCGCTCGGTCATGCCGAAAAACAAGCCCTTCTGCACCGACCACAACGAGATGGGCGGCGAGGACGACAAGCTGTTCGGCGACCTCTACCGCGAAGGCCGCCTCATGGCCTGGTCGGCCGAAGCCACCGTCTTCGAGGACGTGCCGCCGTCGCGCTCGACACTGAAATACACGCTGCGCCGCGCCTTCGCCTACGGCCAGGGCCCCAGCTTCTGGGCCGCGCTGTCGCGCAAGCCCTTGACCTGCGCCGCCTGGATGGCGCAGGGCGTGGTGCAAGGCTTGCTGTTCTCGCTGCTCGGCGGCGTCCTCTACATGATCGGCAGCCGCCAGAGCGCGCCGCGCCTCGACAAGGCCATGCGCGGCTTCGGCAAGGCGATCTGGTTCCCGCCGTTCAAGATCGGCTTCTACGGCCAGGCGCTGCTGAAGAGCACCGGGGGCCATTGATGCAGTTCCTGCTCAACTGGACGCCGGAACACGCCCGGCGCTTCACGCGCGACAACCTGGTGTTCGACCATAGCCTCCACGAAAGCGACCTGTTCGCCGACGAGGCCCTGGTCAGCCTGATCGACCGTTTCCCGCGCGAAGGCGTCGAAGTCTTTACCATGGGCTACGACCCGGCGACGTCGGGGCAATGGTTCTTCGGCCGCCGCGGTACCCTCGACGGCCGCGCGCTCCTGGACGGCGTCAAGGCCGGCCGGCTGTGGCTGAACCTGCGCAAGGTCAACCACCACGATCCGGCGATCAACGCCCTTTGCGAGCGCATGTTCGAGGAAATCGCGGCGAAGACAGGCGTGTCGACCCTGAAGCCCGACCTGGGCCT
>OUNM010234822.1_pt1 | contig 24336 bp, 33 predicted proteins | sample 1769961 | NCBI WGS metagenome assembly OUNM01 (sample SAMEA3914820, study PRJEB12502) | metagenome | biome: forest; material: soil | place: USA | collected 2012-03-12 | depth 0.3 m | reverse complement strand
GAGCGTGGGGTTAGAGACGGTGAGAGTGAAGGGCGTGGTGATGGCCGGGAGGAGCGTCAAGACATTGTTCTTGCATGTGTACATGAACTTGCTGTAGCAGGCGCCGGCGCAGGTCGAGAGTCCCTCGCCTGCAATGACGGGGCAAAGGAATTGGTTGTTCCAGCAGACATACTGTGCATGGCGGCTGTGTGAGCGCAGTGGTTGGTTTGTGCCTCGCGAGGATGGCGGTCCGTACCTGAGCCGGGTCATACCGCGCCGGACCACACGACAGGAGGTCACCCAACACCCCACAAGCAAGTCCCAAGAGGGCCGCAGCTGTCAGGGTTGGTCGAGTCATGGAGAGACTGTTTTTTTCTTGGGGACAAGAAGGTATTGGCAGTACTGAGGATGGTGCACATCAAGAAGTGAACGACGGCAACGGGCAGACAGCAGCGGGATCGATGAACTTTATATTTCCCATGGCTCTGGTTTGTGTCACAGTGTAGGATTGCCAGGTCGCATTGCGGATAAGAGGTGGTCGCAGCGGCAGGGACTTGATCGTCCTGCATCATCTCGTATTCCTGGCCCACGAGGATGGGATCGAAATGTGATCAGCCACAGAATGCCTGACCGGCCGAGCTGCTAGGAGGAGAAACAAGCTTTGGCAAGCTTTACACACAAGCATTTGGTGCAGAACCTTGAATGCAGGCTGCCTGCATCCAGCTTTAATTAGCAACCATGTTGACAGCATCTAGCTGCGATACGAGCTTCTGATGTCAGCTGTATGGCTGGCGGCCCGAAGCCACAGACGCCCTCGTTCGCGGTCAACCACCTCGAATGAACACCGAGAATGTTCCAACCGCCAACTGGGACTTGTGGATGGTTGGAGTGTTGATGCGGGGTGCGGGAGGTGATCGACGCCCCAGCGCCAAGCATCTCGTATTCGACCCTGTTCTTGAGTGGTTGGTCCAAAGGGCTGCCGCATCTGGCAAACCCGGGACGGGCCCGCCGCGGCTTACGGCGGAGGTGCCGAAGCGGCCTAACAAGCTTCCGATCGGACTGGGGCCTCCGGCATTTGGCCTGGCTGTGGATCCACGTGGACCGGTGGTGTGGATCAAATGACTTTGACGCCGTTACCGACACCAATCACCACTTCCGAGAAGCCCGCTCTCCTTGTGGACAGGGCTGTTGCGGGTTCGAGCTCAGGCTACACGCCTGTCCCGTCTTCTGAGCCGACTCCTTTTCAGCCTCCCGATGTAACGCTGCTGAAGCAGCGCCCTGAAGTAGTCGTAGACGCCTTCCCACAGCAAACCGATGGTCGTGAAAGCAACCACCGGGATAGCGATCTTCCAGCTGCTCTGAAGTTAGCCATCGGGACGGGGCGGGGGGGCCACACAACAGTGTGGGGAGCTAGCAACACGCACAAATAGCCAACGTCCTCTTGTAAAACGGTGAAGGGCACGAAATTCTGGCCGAAATACCCAGTCAGGAATGTCAGAGGAAGGAAGATGATGGTCGCTATGGTTAGTTGCTTCATCGACTCATTTTGGGTGGCAGATATGGTGTTGAAGATGAGCCCAATCATGCCGTCGGCCGAGCTCTTGAGCTGACTGAGGGTCTCGGTGATCAAGACACAATGGTCTAGGACATCTCCAAGATAGGTGTAAGTCAGTGGCGTGATGATGACGCCGTGCTTCGGATCCAATAGATGTGCCATGACGGTGTCCCCTGCCACCTCGGTTTCATGGTCGCGCAGGGCATTGATGAGGGACGTGATGGGGTTGATAAAAGACAGGATTTTGTTGATCTCGGAGATGAGAATGTAGAGGCTTTTCGTATGTTGAATGCTGGGCCGGTTGAGGACGTCGAGTTCTATGTCCCCAATAGCGTCGCCGTAGCAGGCCGTGACGGGGATCGCCAAATCGATGATTGCATCGATGATGGCCTGTCCCACCATGGAAGCATCGCAGGAGCTTTTACGGCGAAGCGTCAGCAATCGGCTTGCAGCGCAGCCAGTCAAGGCCGGCAACGATGACTTACTGTCGAATGATGGTGTCGTTTGTTTGGAGGCGTCGAACAATGGGCACCTCGATATCCTGGGCTGACTGCTCGAAGAAGCTGATGATGGTGTTGTCGTTGGTGAGAAACATGGAGACCTGCTCGCACGCCACAGCCAGGTTCCGGGAGGACAGGGCTGAGTTCTTCTCCATGTACTCCGTCCGTAAGTCGTTCGGCGAGGCGTGATAGCGCTGTAGCGTCCGAAGCTGGCTGGCATCTGGGGCGTCCGAGAAACCACTCGGCTGCGACCGGAGATACCCTCCGAGATCGACAAAAGTTCCGGCGCGCAAATCTTTCTCCTTCTCTTCTCGGTCCTCACCGGTTCTGTCGCGGAACGCCTTCCTCAGCCGCCTAAACATCTTGCCAAAGCCCCTCGCGCTCCGCCTGCTGAGTCCGCTCTTCCCGCTTCGCGCGTCGTCCTCCGAGTCCGAGTCCTCGCTGTCCGAATCGTACAGGTGAACGAGCTTCTGGAGGGTCAGCACGACAAAGGCGTGCGTGGGAAACCATTCCGCCTTCGTCCTATTGCGTGTGTTCATCAGGTCTTCTATCGCAAGCTTATGAAGGCTCTTGTGTCTCCCCAGAGCCTGGATAACATCCCAACTCAGGCCATTGACATTGATCCAGCGACATTTGACCCAGTCCGGTTGTGGTAGGTTCAGGAAGGCCGCCAGAGTTTCATTGTCGAGCCTCTGGAGGGACAAGTGTTCGGGGGAGAAGTCGACCACGGTGATCTCGCAAGGAGCGCTCAATTGCGGCATGGAGGCATGGCCTCCGTCTGGTTTGCTCGGGTCGACGCCCGGTTCGGCGCCGGCTGGACCGGGGTTGCGACGGTTAGCGAGGGCAGTCGGCGGAGGAGGGGGTGAGAGGAGGAGGGTGGGGAGTTGGACATACGGTGCCAACCAGGGCGGAGGGCGCTGAACTCCTGGAAATCATCGACGGTCTTGAAGGTTCCAGCGCGTGTCAGGCGCCGCCGTATGCCGGGGCTCAGCGCAGCTTCGGTGTCGGAGCGGGCAAAGGCGGCCTTCGCCGGGTCCCGGGCCGAGCCCGGGAGGACGGTGCTGGCGAGGCCGGGGTCGATGCTGAGCGCATAGTGCACGTGGGAGGTTTCTCGGCTGTGATTGCCGCTTGAGCCCTCGAGAGGGTGTCGCGCAGCGGCGGTCGAGGCTGGGGGCAACGAGGCCGGAGGTGGAATTGACGTCGTCGCGGTCGTCGCGAAGTCGCGTGGAACGGGGTCCGACCCACTCCCGGCGTTGACGTCAGACATGCTTGGCGTGGTCTGCAGGCGATTGATTTGCCGGCCGAAAACAGAAACACGGGCTTTGCTTCTGCGCTCTTGCTTCTGGTTTTTGGAGGGATATGGGTCTCTCGAGTCTCTTTGCAGATGCAGCCTGGGGTCGACGAACACTGCCGCGCCCTTTCCTTAAAACAAAAACCAAGGCAAAGCTTGCCGGTGATGTTGGGCGTCGGAGATGAAACCCGCCCACACAGCCCATCCGCTGGGACCCCTGCCGCGCTGCAACCAACCCAGCGGCCCAGCCCGCCTCGAGCCCGCCACTCCCTGTTTTGTGTTTTGGCTTGGCTCGAGCTTGGCAGCATTGGCCAATCACAGGCGGCGGTCAGGTAGCTACCTCTTTTGGTTGGTCAAGACGCGGCTCCGGGAGACCACATGCCACGCAGGGGCACGGCACTGGGCACGGCGAACCAGAAGAAAGGGGCTCTGCATTCTTGCGGCATCTATGTATACCCAAAAGCCATTGAAATGACCCGGGTTTGGTCAGTTGGACCCTCAGTGTGCCTGCGCCGCCCAGGAAACAACCCTCGGCTCCTGGGCGGGTTAGTACTTTCCCGTGACCAGTGTTTTACACTCTCGAAATATTAGGCCGCGCCCGGAGTCTCGAAGTCATGTTGGTAACTTGAACAAATCTATTGAGGTAGCCTGTTCCTGCTGTCCACTTCGTTGGCTGTGTTCGCAGGGCTCGGAGTCTAAGGGTCCTGACAAAGAGCGTTCTCGACACGGGGTGAGACCATTAGGGGCGTTGGGCCTCTATTCTCGTCCGGAACTGCTGTACGGTTATGTCTGGTGCACGCATGCTGCCAATACAATTCATGTTCTGTGGCACTTCTGTTCACGTGCCTCTCTACTCTACTACCTGTTGATCCAGTGTATCATTGCCGTCTCTGCTGAACTCGAGTCCACTCGTAACTCTCAACCCTCCAGGTTCATTCCTGCTCTTTATCCTGGCTCTAGTACCATAATTTACACTCGGACGGGTGTTCTGATATTTCCGCTTGCTCGTTCCCAGCCCACCATCCCAACGCCCACATGAAAAGTCGAACTCAGCCGTTTCCTGACTACCCGCTCCCTTCCCTGGCCCTCCCTTTCAGACATTAACCAATTGGTGCCCTACTGTGGCTGCGGCCCCGTCATATCAGGGGTTTCTCTCCCAGCGCCTAATTTCCTACCTTCGCGTCCTTTTTTGCCTCAGGAAATCCCTCGGTCATCTGCCTGTCGAGTTGCTTCCAAGCTATCCGCACCAGAAACCAAGACCTTTTTTCTATTTTCACCCAGCTACCTCGCCCGACGGTCAGTTCTCACGATCAACCAATATTCTCTTTCTTTCTCGTCCTTGGGTACAGTCGGCCGAGTACGCTTTTTAGCTGGCCGCTTCTCCCTGTTATCACTCCCGAGTCCCTTTCCACTCCAGATATTTCTAGCCGTATACACTCACACCACCGCTCTTTCAATCTTTCAAAACTTACCTGCCTCTGGTGACCCATCATCCAACTGCGCAACTGTTGTTACGGGCAAGGAGCGGCCCGGCGGCATCTTCACTTCTTAACGCCCACGTCAACGTCGGCCTCGAATCAACAGATCAAGCGTCAGAATCGGGACTTCATCGCAAGTCAATCTGTGGCCGAGAAACGTGAGATTTTCTCGCCTCCCCACTCCCGCGTTTTCTGTCCCGGGGCGTTTCCCATCCGCTAAACATTTCAGCCCACAGAGTCATCAAAGCAGCCATTCTTTCCCTGGCGTACGGGTTGGCACTCCATTTCCCACATCCATCGCCGGCATGGCGTCTCCGGCCAAGATTCCGGGCAATAGCAGCGCCATTTCGGCCACACACGACGACTGCAGCATACTTCTGCCAAGCTCACTCCCAGCCCTGCAAACCTCCTACCCAAGCCCAGCCTCGAGCGCCGCAGCTTCCCTCCTTTCGGCCGGTGCTCCGCCGCAAACGCCCGCAACGTCATTGAGCGGCAGAAAGCGGAAGAGGTGCCAAAACGCCAAGGATGATGACCGGCTCAAGAAACACCGGGTGGTGGACGGCTTGGACGGCGATGGGGCGACCGCAGCGAGTGCCGCGTTGCCTGGCGGCCATGCATTGCCAAAGAAAGGCCCCGCTGACTTTCGCGCGGACGAGCAGATGCAGCTCGTGATGAAAGATGCCAATCTCGAAGACCCGCAAGTTGTGCAGGACCTCGAGCGCCTTTATACAGCATTGATATCCTTCGATTTTGGCAAACCCAAATTCGTGGACGGGAAATGGAAGCTCAAAGGCTTCGGTACCACCCTCTTTCATCACCAGCTCATCGGGGTGAGTTGGATGCTAAGCCGGGAGCAGCACCTCACTGGCCCAAAGGGTGGTATCCTTGCGGATGACATGGGGCTGGGGAAGACGGTCGAGCTTCTTGCCTGCATGTCGCAAAACCTACCCTCCAAAGGTTCTCGGGCAACAAAGACGCTTATCATTGCCCCCAAGAGGCTGCTAGCCCAATGGTATGATGAAATCGGCCGCCATTGCTCCAACAAGAAGATGAAGAACATATTCATTTATGAGGCCCGTGGAATGCAGGCGAACTCGCAACTGGAAGAACATAACATCATGTAGGTTCCCCTACTGGGTCCTGTGCTTCTGATTTTTATTCCCGATCAAACTCGACCTAACAATGTTCACTCCCACTGCAGCTTAACCAACTACGAACAGCTCGTGCGGCAGTTACCCCTCACAAAGAAGGTGATGACGGAGGTCGAAGAACTGAGGTTGGCGGGGGAATCAAGATGGATGACTCTGATGCGCGGTCACGCTGGCCCCCTCTTCAGCATTGACTGGCACCGCGTGGTGCTCGACGAGGCTCACCACATCAACAACAGACACAGCAAGAGTGAGTATTCAACAATATGCCCGCTATTGGATGAGGAAGGGGGGCAGTCCAACTACTGACCTCGGGGATAGCGTCAAGCGCGTGCAGGCTCTTGGTCAAGAAGTTTGGCTGGGCGCTCTCCGGAACCCTGCTTTCGAACACAACGGATGGTATGTATCGAGTCTTGACCCTGCTGCCCTCGTTCCCGGCCTCTGCTAATTGGATTTCTAGAGTTCTACCCTCACCTGGACTTCATGAGAACCAGAGTTGGCGACTTCGGGGCATTTTTAGACGCCATGGGCAACGTCGAAGATGTACGTTCATCACCAGAACATACTGCCTTGTGTCCTCGTGCATGTGTTTTCCGTGCTAACACGGAATAGGACGAGCAAAGAAGAAAATTGGAGACAATCTACCGGGAGGTATCGCTGAAGCGGTCAGTACCTAGCGAGGAAGGAGACGGCCCTCTAACCTCGATGGCAGGGTGGGATTCCGACTAACCATCTCGTTACAGGTGCGCAACTGACATGCTCATGGGCAAATCCATCCTCCAGATCCCCGAATCTCGCCCCACAGAGCTGCTCACTGTGGAGTTTTCCCTTCTCGAGCGCGAAATGTACCAGAGGAAACGAGAGCAACTGGCAAAGCTTCGCGAGATGGCCAAAACTTCGGGTATTCCCAGGGGCGAGCGTATGTCAAACTCAAGCTGCTTACCTATATCTTCTTTCAGCTGTCTCGGGAGCTCTCGGGAGGGCCTTTGCTCCTAAACTACCCGCGTCACTCTTGAACAGGAAATTCTTGGCTGACACTGTAGGATAGTCCACAGTTTGTTCAACTACCTGAGGTACTTCACCTCGCATCCCGCACTGGTGGAACCAGCGTATTCTCGCTCAAGCCAAAAGCCCGAGCCAGAAAATGCTGTCCGTCCTACCCAAGACCCCACCAAACCGGACACGCAGGAGACCAGAGCACGCCACATCTTCTGTAGGATGTGCTCCAATGTCTTGGTCGATCCCGTGATTGGAGAAGTACGATTTTCACCCCGCCGAGAGTCCCGGGCACAATACTAACAACGCTCGCCAGTGTGGCCACGGTTTCTGCAGAGAATGCATCAAAAGGTCTCGGAAGAAGCCTCGTCCTTGCCTGAGCTGTGGCACGGTTCCGATAAGCGTCAAGCCGGGAGGCAACGAGTGCTATAACCATGACATGAACCAGTTTCAGCAGCGGACACGGCAGTATTACAAAGGGCCCAGCCCGGCCTCCAAAGGCCAGAAACGGGTTCGCAAGCCTGGCGATGATGAATTTGGTCTACAGCCACGGCTTGCCCAACCAAGGGTCACGAAAAAGCCAGGGCGTTGTGTGGGGAAGGGCACAAAGAGCAACCGAGGATCACGGCAGGGGGCCAAAGCGAAGAAGAATGGCACGATCAAGCGAATCCAAACCAACGCCAGTAACTTTCTCCGGGAATGCGACAAGAAGCCTTGGAACCCAATTCCTCACAGCGCAAAGACGGCGGCGACGCTGGACCTGGTGAAACAGTGGTAAGTGCGAGGGTCTGGTTTGCGTTGCGGACGAGCGTCTACCTCATTTCGTGCCCCCCTATCACGAGAATCAGGGTCAATGTCAGCTGCCATAGCGGCCGGGCCGTCCCGGCTTTAGAGCTATTGCAGAAGCACCAAACCTCAACGGTTCTCGAGGGCCAATAAGGATAGCTGACCTAGCTGATTAGGCAAGAAAAAGCGCCAGACGACAAAATCATCAGTCGGACAAGCACCCCACCCTCCTCGCGCGCTGAAGTGCTCAAAGCTAACTAGGGTAATAGTCTTCGTCCAATGGATCCCGATGTTATCTTTCCTCGGAAGGTTGCTGTTTCTGAATGGCTTCAGCTTTGTCTACCTCTGGGGAGAGATGGAGTCGACCCGGCAAGAAGCGTGTATCAAGGCCTTCCAGCAAGAAACCGAGATCAAGGTTATGGTGGGAAACTCCGACACATGCTCTCAGCTGTGGATAACCGTTGACAAATCTCTAGCTAATCTCCGTTACCTGCGGCGCGCACGGCTTGAACTTGACCGCCGCCAACCGCGCCATTGTCTTCGACCACTGGTGGCATGAGGGCTGGGAGCGCCAGGCTTTCGCACGCGTCCATCGCATTGGTCAAACCAAGGAGGTACATACGGCAAAGCTGGTAGCTGCGGGGTCCATGGATGAAACCATCTTGGCCATGCAAGCTGCGAAAAGGGAGAAAATAGGAGCTGTCGTGGGATACGGAGAAGCACGCCCAAAATTCAACGAGATATGCGATGCGCTTTACAAGGAGGGGGGCTCTGTCGACAAGGAGCTGGCCAGGTTGGCCAGGGTGGACGACATTACCGACGACGACGAGAGTGATGGCTTCAGCGGGTCCGACGATGGCGATGACGATGACGATGGCAGCAGTGACAGTGAGAGTGACAGTGAGAGCGGAAGCGGGAGCGAGGGTGAGGGCGAGGGTGAGGGCGAGGGTGAGAGTGACTCTGTCAACGACGACGGTGACGAGTCCGACGCAGACTCAAAGAACTAGAGTGTTCCAGTCTCCCAAGCGGATGAAGGGGACAGCGACTGAGAAGCCGGTTTTGCAGCAGGCCCCCATCACACAGACGGGGCCGCGGAAGAAGCCTACATTTGACGCTGACAGGGCGGGTACACATACATAGGGCTTGTTTTTTTTTGGTGGGCAGAAAGCTGCTGAATATCTCCACGGCTGTTTGAGGTTGGAGGAATGGCGCAGAGGTCGGCAGCAAGGTGGGGATGAGGACAGGCTTGGGGCCTTGGGTGGTCGAGTGGCTCTCTTGGGCTGGTCAAGCCATCTTCCAAGGGGAGACGGACAGCTGGTTTATAGTGACCATTCTGCTAATATTCGATGAATTGAGGTTAAGTTGCGAACAGATTGGGTGAACTTACTCAATGAGGCGGGGGGAGCTTTTGCATATGGTTCCGACACGCCGAGATCATGCCTGCGGCGGCTAAGCTTTGGAGGAGGTTGAGAGGTTCCCAGATTCAGCTGAGGCGCGAGACACGGCCCTTGGAATGGCCTTCGGCAACACTTTCTTCGACTACAAAGAGAAGCATCCAGACCACACGGTTCAGTTTGGCTTGTTTGTGGATGTTTTTGCAAGCGGGATTGAGGCCGACACGGCCGATCGATCTCTCGTGGTTACGCATGGGAGGGTGTCGGGTCTGGCCCGCTCGTGGTTGATGTTGGCGGTGGGATAGGGCATATCTCGGCCGCCACCGCCAAGGAACACGCCCACTTGAGGTTTCAGGTCCAGGATTTTGGGAACCTGGCGGAGGAATCCGGACAGCCCATGCAGAGACAGGGAGTAGCAGATCGAGTCCAGCACTGCGCACACAGCTTCTTCGACCCGCAACCCGCAGCGTTACAGGGAGCGGTCGTCTACTTTCTCCGATACATCATGCACAACTGGTCCGACCTGTTCTGCCGGAAGATTTTCAAAACCTGTTGTTGAAGCAATGGGCTTCGACAGTCGTATCGCTATTTGTGACATTATTCTGCCCGAACCGAATACCATCTTCAATACGCAGGAGGCGCGTGTCCGCGCCCTGGACCTGACGATGTTGTCCATGTTCAACGCCAAAGAGCGGTCGTACAGAGGTTGGAAGGTACTGTGTACCAGTGCGGACTCTAGGCTCAATATTATAGCTATGGTTGACCGGTCAAAGATGGGGACGGACAACAAGATCGAGGTGCGGCTGGTGTAGCGAGCGTCTCGAGGCACCGGGACGAGGTGCTGGGACGAAGGTTTGCCGGGTACGAATAAACACTGGGTGAGAAAGGCGCCCACAAGGGGGTTAGACATTCAACTAGAAGCAATCATGATCCCAAACGAGGCCGAGTTTGAGTTTGTTTGTTTGTCCCGTGGCGTCGGTGGTTGGCACGTGGAGCGCCAGACCACATCCCCTTTTCCATCTCTGAGTCAGCCAACTTTTTACCCTCCCCCTCTTTCTTTTCCTCTTGGTATCTCCTTCTCCCTTCTCTTTCTCCTCCACATTCGTTTTGCTACTCTTTTCTTATTCACAGTTATAGGTTCTATTCGCAAAGAAGAAGGGAAGATGGAAGTTCGGTGCCCTCTCCCTGGCCAGATTTCGGGCCTCTTGTTACGTCCTCGTTGAGGAAGACCGGAGCTTGTAGTCAAATCCGGGCGTTGGGATTAAACTAAGGGGCTCGGACAAGGAACTTTAGGTGATGCGAGTGCCAAGATGAGAGTGCCGTCTGCCATAATTCCATTCGCGTTGTGGATGCAATTCCCGCGAGCTGCTGCTCGTGCGCAGGACCTGTGTGCTATGACGATGCTCTCTCGGTTTGTCTCGTACGACAAGATCCAGCGACATGACATCTGCACTGGACAGCTCCTCACATGTCAGGTACCCGTGACCGCTGTTGGGTTTGGATTTGCAAACCCTCGTGTTCTTCGTGACTGGCAGAGCCATATCTACTTCAAGTAGACACAAATGCAAACAGATAGAGGCACAGCCAACAGCACGGCCAAGCTCGGCCCAGCTCCATATAACGGCTCGGGTGTTTCGGAAACCGTCTGTGGGAGATGGATACACACCTCACGGTAATCCAGTGGCGGTTGTGCGATATGCAGCGAACCGAAGGTACCTGGCATTAACCCATATTATTAGCTCATCCCCTCCCCCCCCCGAGCCGTGGAAGGTGTTTTTGCCCCGGTGAGGCCGTCGTCGACTCCCCTCTTCTGCTCCTTCCCCTGCCGGCGAGCTGAAGTTTTGGGTGCCTTCCATTCCACACACCGCGCTCACTCAATACTTACCGGCACCGCCGATAGCGATTTTGCCGTCTTCAAGCGCTTCATCTCGGGCTCGAGCCCGAACCGACAAAATGACGCAAGTGAGCAAACAGCAGGCTGGACACATACATTCAAGCGTCAGCACCGCCTCGGCTCCGGACATGCCCTCCTCTAATCGACCCCGCCATTCCTTTGGCCCAGGCCAAACGGTAGCCGTCATTGGGGCTGGCATCAGCGGAGTCTGTGCTGCCGCCCACTTGATCAAGCAAGGGCTCCGTGTCACTGTGTTTGAGCGCTCCAGCGTTGCCGGCGGCGTGTGGCACTACGACGAGCGGACTCCTCCATACCCAAACAAGACCACGCCCTCCCAAGGCGACTACCAAGTCTCCCAGCCGGGCGAATTTGCCTACGCAACACCGCCTCCAGAGCCCCAGGACGGCGATTCTCATGACCGAAACACACAGAACAGCAAGCCTTCCAACAGTATCGAAGTCAGTTTCTCGCCTCCGGGGCCCTGCTACGTTGGTCTCAAGAACAATGTGCCCACCTACCTAATGGCCAGCGCCCTGAGCGCCTGGCCGGAGGGGACCGAGACTTTTGTCAGCCAAAAGCACCTCGAGGAGTACATCCAGACACTGGCAGTGAATCACGGCGTGGACGCTGTTACCTTGTTTCGGACCCGGGTGGACGAAATCCGAAAGACGTCAGAAGGGACCAAGTGGGAAATTCGGTCAATTGCACTGGAACACGGGAAACCAGGGCATCGGCTTGTTGAGAGAACCTCCCAGTTCGACTTGGTGGTTGTCGCGTCAGGGCACTTCAACACGCCTCAGACGCCTAACATCGAAGGATTGAAGGCATGGAAAACAACCTACCCCCATCGAGTTACCCACTCCAAGCAATACCGGTCCCCCGAGAAGCACAGGGACCAGAACGTTCTCATCATTGGCGCTGGAGTGTCTGCTCTAGACATTTGTCGAGAGCTTGAGGGTGTCGCCAGCAAGGTGTACCAGAGCGTTCGGGGTGGCCAGTTTGACCTCCCACCGTCGCTCCTCCCAGAAGGCATCGTCCGAGTTCCCGGACTTGCCGAGTTTGTCCTGCATGGCGACGTCCTTGACACCAGACGACTCGGACACAAAGACCCAGGTACGTCAATTCGAGCTCTTTGTGCCCCCCTTCAGCGGTCTCGTGGGAACACCATTGCTCCCGAACTACTCCCGTCACTCCGCACCTAGGAAATTATTTGCTGACACTGTAGGGTAAGTACCCGGAGCCGTCGTGCTCGAGGACGGTCAAGTCCTCGACACAATTCACCACGTCATTGCCGCAACAGGATACCTCAGATCATATCCTTTCCTCTCTCACCTTCATTCCGACGTGACCCCTAATGCCGAGGCCGATGATGGACTTGTGGTGGCCTCAGAAGGCAACATGGCACACAACCTTCACAAGGACATCTTCTACATCAACGACCCAACCCTTGCCTTCGTCGGTGTGCCGTACTACGTCGCAACATTCTCTCTCTTCGACTTCCAAGCCCAAGCCGTCGCTCGAGTCTTTGCGGGAAAGTCACGGCTGCCAACCAAGGAGGATATGCGGAGGGAATATGCGAAGCGCGTGAGAGAGAAAGGGTTCGGCCGGGGATTCAACTCGCTGCACGCACAGGGACAGGAGGTGGCTTACGTACAGGAACTGGTGGACTGGGTGAATAGCCATTCGACGAAACCAGGAGAGGCGCCCATGATGCCACACTCAGAGGCGTGGAAGCGTGGCTTTGACGAGTTGAAGGCCAAGGCCACGGCTCTGTTCAAGTCCAAGGAGTTACCGGATGGGGTCGCGAAGGAGGGGTCCGACGGGAAGGGAGGGACCGGATAATCTTTATTGAGTGGGAAACAAGGACCGCCAATGGCAATGCGGTGCGAAGCTCAGGTTTAGATCTGCCTCCCGTGACCGGCATGCTTGACTCTTGCGTTTCTTTGTCCAGGGGTATCCGGGGCATCCAAGGGATTGGCAGTGGATTGGGGTCAGGGTTGAGCCAGACTGCGCCGCTGCGTCCAAGAAAGCATGTTTTGATGTTTGTTCCACGAGCTGTGTGCCCTCTTTGACGCGCTCAACGACACTCTGCCCAGACACGGAGGCTGAGGAATTCTCACAAAGACAAAACGGCCCGCTCTGGTGCTAGGCATTCTTGACAAAGCCTCAGCGATGCTAAATTTGAATATCGGATCGCTCTTTGTTGCGGACAAAGCAACTGGAAGCAAGACCGAAGCTTGGCTAAAAGTATCGATTCTTCCATCTTCAAGGTCCCTTTTTTGTCATAGCAGCTGTCTCAACTATCCGCCAACTCGACGAGTTTTCCGGATCTACCCAGAACCAGAGGGGACGCTCATAAACAGTCGTCGTCATCAACCACCTGAAGAATCGAGGACATGCCAGCACGCCAGGCAAGAAAAGAGCCAACCTCGGCGGCACCGGGCCTGGACGAGCGCGAGGTCCGGGTTCATGACCCCATGCCAGATGGTTACATCTTTGTCCCAAAAGGAGACGTCTACATTACCAAGAACTGCCGCAAGAAGACCCACGAGGCAGATAAGACGCTGTTCGTTGTCGTCGACAAGAAGAGCAAACCGGTGGGCCTCCGATGCCCTACAAACATATACAACACGGTCATGAGCTTGGGCAAAGCGACGGCGACGAAGCGAGCCGAGGCCGTCCTGAAGCGGGATACAGCCATTGAGGAGAACTTTGAGGAGGCCATAGTGAAGCTCTTTCCCACGATACCCAAAGCGGAAGTACAGCAGGTTCTCAAGCACTCGCTCAAGAAGCACAGCCGGCGCGTCGGTAGGACAAACAAGGTGGCTCTCCAGGACCGGGTGAAGCTTGCGGTGCGCGCGCACATCCGCCACGTGCATACGGACTACGACAAACTGCTCAAGCAGGGTCTGAGCAGGCCGGTCGCGAGGGAGAAGATCTGGGACAGGCTCAACGAAGTTGCCAGGCACTGGGGCGGGCGGCCACTCAAACCAGCAGCGGCGGCTCCAGCCAAGGAGAGGCGAGTCAAGAAGGGCAAAGCGGCGACGCCCTCATCCAGAGGGAGGAGGACCAAAAGAAACGGTGTGGTGAAGAAGGCCGTGGTCCACGCAGCTCGGGTACTTACTCGCCGGATGAGCAAAGAGGCATCGGAGTTATCGCCACACGGTCTTCGCGCAGCTCACTCGGCACCCAGCGAGTCTGCGAATGTCAGCATCCAAGTCCGCACGCGGCAGATGGCGGGTGAGCCGAGAGTGCCGGCGGATGAAGATGTCATCATAATAGACGACGACGACGACGATGAGGAACAGTTGGCTGAAGATGATAACGGATTCCTGGAGGATGTCGACATGCAAGACGCCATCTTTGCGAGCAGCGAAGACACGAGCGACTCTGACAGCGACTGGAGCAACTGGAGCGACGTTGGTGCGGGTGGTAGTAAGGGGCGTCCGCATAAGAAATGATTCGTCTAATGGCGTGGATAATATGCTGGTTGGGTCGACTGGGCGTGGGGGAAAGCACATGTCATAGATCAGAGAGTTTGGTAGTTGATAGAGTGGTTGCAACCTGAAACTCTGGGCTCGCGGGCTCTTGTTCCACAGAAGTACTGCTCGCCGGAGCTGATGCGGATCCGAGAAATACCGGGGGGTGCCGAAAAGCAGAAGCTTTCTTAGTGGTGACTGTGCTGTCCGGACGGAATCCCGAGCGTCCAACTGCAAAAAACTCGGAGTTCGTCCCCTGTTCATGGGGTTCCGGGAGAAGGGGCTGCGGCTGCGGCTGCGGCTGGATGGGCAAGATGGCGGATGTATGTCGAAGCCCCTGAGGTTTGTCTAGTACCCCAAACGCCTTGCTGCAAAACGATCAATGCGGTCCCCAAGTTTATTGCGGTCTCCGACCGTTTAACAGGGAAGGGGAGCTGCGGCGTGGTTTAATAAACCCGGCCTGGCGATGGCTCGGCCCGTGCCTGCTGTGTCCGCACATCCCCACCAATCTCCGAGGGCCAGAGAATGCAGGAGACGTCCAGGCTCTTTCCCGCAACCAGCGCAGCTCGTCAAGTAAATAAGACTACCGGGCGTCGCTCTTGTTGCGGCTGTCTCACTCCCGGAACATCAAGCTCGAGTCCTCAAAGTCAAACCAACCAACCACCAGACACCAAGCAGCAAGCCGAGCACAATGGCCGAGGCGAAGAAGCAGCAAATCACCTTCGAGGGTTTGTCGCGAGCCGAGAAACTCAATCAGGCAGCATCGTTTCGACTGACAGAAATGACAGAATACCTCGGCGTTACGGAGGCGGCGTTTGAGTGGGCGGATAGCTATGACTCGAAGGACTGGGACCGACTGAGGAAGTGCATCGCTCCAACTCTCCGCGTACGTGAGCTAACGGGAGGCCTGAGCCGAATCATGGAAGGTTGGCTGACTTGGTTCTCCGGAACAACGCTAGATCGACTACCGCTCGTTCCTCAACAAGCTGTGGGAGGCGATGCCGGCCGAGGAATTCATTGGCATGATCTCGGACAAGTCGGTCCTGGGCAACCCGCTGCTGCGGACCCAGCACTTCATCAGCGGGGCGAGCAAGTGGGAGAAGGTGTCGGACACGGAGATCATCGGATACCACCAGTTGCGAGTGCCACACCAGGTCTACAAGGACTCGACCCTGCAGGATGTCGAAGTCAAGGGCCACGCGCACAGCCACAACACGCACTACTATCGCAAGGTCGGGGGCGTGTGGAAGTTTGCTGGGCTCAACCCCAACATCCGCTGGTGCGAGTACGACTTTGACAAGGTGTTTGCTAGTGGCCGCGACAGCTTCGGCGAGGAGTAACAGGAAGCGGATGCGTGTCGGCTTCGTCTCGGGACCTGACGGAGACGTAGGCAGCGTTAGAGCGGAGGAGGGAAGGAGGCTAGCTAGGCGGGAGTGTAGGCTTAAGGACAGTGGAAGTCGAAAGAGCAAATAATGCCCACAGGCGGTGCGTTTCGATGGAAGAGATGCTGCGATTCACGACTGTTTGATGGCTTGATTGTGAGAGCCTCAAGTGGACCCGATCGCTCTGCTGGATGTGGACAGACATGGATCTTGGAGCTTGCCCCCGCCGAGTGACGGCGAGTGTTCTGATTGGCTGGACATGGCAAAAATGTCTGGTTGCATTGGCCGGGAGCAACCCTTGTCTTTCTGTTCCAGACAGCAAGCAACATCAATCTTCGAGTGTCCCACGTCGAACCTCATCCCTGAACCCGCCAGCACTCCGATGGTTTGCCAGAGGTGATATAGCGCGCCAAACCTGCTGGTGCGCAGGTTGAGGACACTATGCGCGAGTTCATGCACTACATCACCAATGCCTTCTACGGCGCCACGGGCTGGAACGAGGACAACACGTACCAGGAGCTGAATGCCACGGCGAGAGGCACGTCCCCTTCCCCGCTCCGTCCCGACCACTTCCCGCCTAACAGCAACGAACAGAGCTCATCAACTTCCCGCTCCCTCGAGGGCTCCGTCTGACCCTCTCGTCCCTCGCGACCCCCCACTTTGCGACCAGCTACCAACTCGGCAGTATCGGCATCGTCGATGGCTCCATCTCGTACCTCCACAGCACGGTTCCTCTGACGTCAATCACTGCTCAGTCGGAGCGTATACCCCTACCGGCCCTCTTGCGGTCCTACCGCCGGCTGCACGAGCTCGGTTCAAGAGATACACCATCGTACTGGGGAGCAGCGAGGGCGCCGGCTGACCCAGCACCCCCGGTCAGCACCACCACCGCTGCCGCCGCGGCGGCCGCGGACCGAAGGTCAGGGAAGTTGGGAAGCTCCTTATTTTACGGCCGTTTATACCTGCCGCAGTCGCTTCTCGAAGGCCTTGTTGTCCGGCGCTTCACTCCCGCCCTACAAGTCCAGCTCTCAGCTGTCAGCGAACGCTCCTTGCGGAATGGTGGCACCTTGCTGGGCCTGGTTCAATACGACAAGGGAAAGTATGGGATCGAGGGTCTAGCGTCGACGGATGGAGGGCTGCTCGGCGTCCGGGGCCTTTACAATTTTGGTGGCGACACCTCCGCCGCGGCCTCGAGCCCGGCGCCCGGCGCTGCAAATTCCGAGAACAACGGCAACAGCCACTCGGGAGAAAGAGACAGAATCTACGGCCGTTTCAGTGCCGGCGGTGAAGTGTACTACGGGACGCTCAACAAATCCGGAGGCATGTCCCTGGGCGCCCGCTTTGCGACTTTGCCGACACACCGCGGGACGCCGCTGACGGCAACCTTGACCATCAACCCCCTCATGGGAAGCATTAATGCAACCTACGCCGTGCTCGCAAAGGACTACTGTTCCCTGGCGACGAGGATGGAGTTCAACGTTTACAGCTACGAGAGCGAATGGTCGATCGGGACGGAACTGTGGAGCAACCGAAGACCGGCTGGATTTCTGCTTGGCGCTGACCCCAACCATCGGGCGGAACCCGACCCGGGGCCGCGCAGGAGGAAGGAAAGAAGTTTCCAAGCAAAAATGGAGTGGCGGCTGGACGACCCCGAGCCTGAGCCGGAAGCACGCAAGCTCGGGGCGAGACCTGCTGCCGCCAAGAGCGGGGAAGACGAATACAGGGGCGTTTTGAAGGCGCGCCTCGACCAAAACCTCCGGATCGGACTGCTCTGGGAAGGCCGCGTCAAGTCGCTCATCTTTAGCCTGGGCACCGGCGTCGACGTGCGAAAGCTGGGCGAGCCGTTCCGGAGCCTAGGCCTGGAAATCCAATATTCGTCGTAATGGAGCCGGCTCCCAATGATGTCCCAGCGATTTCCCTCGTGCGACGTGAATGTTCGGCCGCTTCTGGGCGGCGAGGGGTCGGTTGCGCTGATGTGCGATACGAAACGTCTGCGCGGTGGGGGTGTGCGGCTCCAACCACCGAAAGTCGGAAATGTGCGCTTTTAAATCGGGGGGAGCTGACTGGTTCTTGCCGGCCTGCAGGGCTGCCCGAGGACCCAGGGGGCCACGCAGGGATGGATGACGCCGGTTCGGATGGGTGATTGAGAACCTTGATGGCCAGACTCGTGGGGTCGCGGGGCGCCTTAGTCAGGAAAAGCTCGTCACTCGCGCGAGACGCCGCAAAAATCGGGAACTGCCAGGCGGGTAGGCTGTTGGCTGTGTTCGATTTTGGTGTTGGCGGCGCAGTTGGGAATACCACGAGGCGCATCGAGAGCCGGCGCTTCCAACTGTCCCGAGGCCTGAAAGGTCGGGCGGCTGCCATTGAGGTTCTCGAAGGCCAACCGTCAAGGTCCTCAACCCGCCGCATTTGGGATGCATTCCTCCCCCCCCTTTCTCCACCGTCCATCGCTGCAGGACCTGCACAGCTTCCAGCATGCCCTACTGTGTAAATGACGTTGCCCTACTATCCCCCGCCCTTTTATCGCAATTGTCCGTATTCCTGGCCGCAGAGGTGCACGGCTGACAAGCTCAACAAGGTCTTTGACGTACTATTCCGGGCGGGACAAGGAACGGGCTGGTTTCGAGTCCGGCAAATCGTCCTTCTGTTCTGTGGGTGTTCCATTTTTAATCCGTGCCGTGGCTGCTTCCGAGCGCTGATGCAAGCCCAAGCCCCTTCACGCAGCCTGGCCGTCAAGGTTCTCGCCCGGCCCCATCCCCGACACCACCCATAGTCAGCTTCCCGAGCCTCCCCCACGCACACTTCCTTCTCATCTTCCTCTCCCTGCTGATTATGCGGTTTGTCTCGTTCATCGGCATCGGACCTGACTGTATTGCTGGAACGTCCGTGTTGGTATAAGAATTCCGCCCCCTCCTCCCTTATCATCGCCCGAGAAGAGCACCCCGAAACCCCGAGCTTGTGACCAAGCACGCACGGTGTCGACCCACAGCAAAGCGGACTCTCTTCGATATGCATCGCCAACTTTACCGCCACGTCCTGGTCGCGCGCGACGACCTCGATGGCGCCGCAGCCGTCCCGGAATGCACGGTTTCGCCGTCGAGCACCGACTACTGGGGCTTGCGGATCGCCTCCATCTTCATCATTTTCATCGGCTCTGCCATTGGCGCCCTCCTGCCCGTCTTCCTTGCGCGGACTTCCAGGCTGCGCGTGCCAAAACTCTGTTTCTTCATCGCCAAGTACTTCGGTACCGGTGTGATCCTCGCGACCGCTTGGATGCACCTTCTCTCCCCCGCCTCCGACAACCTTCGCGACGAATGTCTCGCAAACGTTCTGCCAGACTATGACTGGGCCATGGCGATTGGCTTGATGACTGTCATGGTCATGTTTCTCTTGGAGATTGTAGTGTCTCGGTTCGACTTTGGCTTTGGCTCCGCCCACGGCCACGCTCATGGGAAAGGCCACGAAGCCAGCCCTTCTCCTGACGTCGGTCTAAACCGCCTGGACAGGCGGACGTCCCACGACGCCGAGTCGGGCGGCTCAAGCAAATCCGTCGGGAGCTCGACACCGACCAAGAGCAATGCCGCAGCCGCTGCGACCGGTTTCTTCGATGAGAGCAAGATCCCTGTCCCGGGCAACGACGTCAGTTACCCACCGGGCGGAGAGAACCACCTCGCCCACCGGCACGACCATGTCGAGGGCGACGAACACGCCAACTACACCGCACAGATCACCGCCATCTTCATCCTCGAGTTTGGCGTCATTTTTCACTCTATCTTCATCGGCCTCACCCTCGCCGTCACCGACAACTTCATCATCCTCTTCGTCGTCCTCGTCTTCCACCAGACCTTTGAGGGTCTCGGTTTGGGCGCGCGTCTCGGCATGGCCACCTGGCCGCCGGGCAGCCGGCGGTGGACGCCGTACCTGCTTGGGATGCTCTACGCCATCAGCACGCCCATTGCCATCGGGATGGGCCTCGTCGCAAGCAAGTCACTTGCCCTGGAGGCCGCGACCAGCAGGGTTGTCAACGGCGTGTTCGATGCCATCAGCGGCGGCATTCTCATGTACACGGCGCTTGTCGAGCTCGTGGCGCACGAGTTCATGTTCAACCCGGAGATGCGGAAGGCGGGTCTAGGGATGCAGCTTTCGGCGTACGCTTGCGTTGTTCTGGGAGTTGGGTTAATGGCGTTGCTTGCGAATTGGGCGTAATTGGCGGTACGAGGGCGGGCTTGAATATGCCGGCTTGTGGTGCTGTGTTCATGATGGATGGCCCATGGTGGCCCGTATAACTCGGGGTGTTTGCACATTGGGAGAACGGTACCATCGGATTGGCGTGACTGAGAAGCAGTCCTGGATTTGGAAGAGGGCGTCCGGCGCGGGGGAAAATGTGGCTGAAGGGGGGTATAGATGGGCGGGTTTCGTTTTGGCTTCTTGATACCCACAGCGGCAGATTTGCTTAGCATTTTCGCTGAAGTCTTGTATAGATTCATTTACTCATGCCAACTCACTGGCTTAGACACGTTTGACTTTCGCTCCCGTGGAGGTGCGAGCATGGTTCGATAGTGATCGAAGTGGCTTGAAGTCGAAAACTCGAATGTACTCTACATTCAACGATGCGTTGTTATAACCCCCTTGAAAGTCCATTGCCGTCGGTGGCAGGCCATCGAGTTGGTTAACAGGCCTAATACCTGTGCGGGCAAAAAGCGAGGGGCAACGTGAACATCCGAGCCCCGTGATAGCCCAGCCGAATTTGAGAAAAAAAAGAAAAGAAGCAATACCACCGGGTAGAACGTGTCCGTCTCGAGACAATATGAGCAGAGTTCGCAGTTTGAGCCTTGCCTAGAGCACCAATATCGAGTGCGATGATAAATGCTCGACGGCCGACGAGAAGAGGTCATCCTCAAGGGTAAAAAGAGACGCCGAAACGAAACGTCTGTCGTGCGCGATGGCCACTCGCGGCCTGAAGGGAGCCTAGCAAGGCCTGATGTGGTCACTGGAAAGGAGCATCTCAACCTTACCCAGATTTGACCGACGATCAGCCACCATAGATAGCTTCAACTGATATCATGGCCAGTGCTGATCCAATGGTGACAAGGCCCGGCAACTGCAGGCAGCAGCTCAGGCGTTCCCAGCCTTGCGGCGGAAGTGATGGACCGCACGAGCAAACGAGCTCCTGTCCCTCATCTTCTCGTCTCTCGCGCCGCGGGCACGTGGTTTTTTGCCCATGATAGCCGGCTTTGCCACCCTGCCGGTCTTGGTAGCCTTCTTTGGTTGGCGCTCATGCTCGTGGCGACCTGGGTTTCTGGGGAGTGGAACACCGACTGTGGATAACCCGCGGCCACCGTAAAGGAACCGATTCAAGTTCAAAGCCGCGGCTGGCTTCCGAGCTTCCTGGCGGTCCATTCTGGTCCTGACTCGCCCCCTTGAGACGACCGAGGCTGACCTTGAGGACCCAGATGCCTGGCCAGACGAACGGGATCTATAAGCGTCAGAAACCCGGTGATGCTCTGCTCGGACTCGCGGGCTAATCAGCGGGAGCCGCACTTCAATGGATCGACGCGGGTTCGGGGTTGCAAAGAATCCGGAACGGCCTTCAATCGTTGACACCGGGTCCCGCAGCTCCGGCGTCATGTCCCCGGGCGAGTTTTGGCTCGGGAAGTGGGCTTTTAAGGACTCGGAAGCCAGAATACCTTGAAAATCAAGGATCTGTCTCGAAGGTCTGAACGGTGGCCAGTTGTTGAGAAGGCCAGAAGAGGATCCCATAGCAAGCCTGCCGTTCTGGGAATCTCTAGGAGGGCGATTGACTGGCTTTGCATATACACGGCCCGACATTGAGCGGTAATGCTTCCATTTCTGGGAAGACGTTAGCCGTGGTGATTGTAAAATTGATCTCAAAGTTTACCTGGGGTGGTCTGGCTTCCGTTGGCCGGATGTCAACCTGCGTAAATCCTGTGCGTCGCTGCTGTCGCTCTCCCTCGCCATCCCCGCGCAGGTCGAGGTCGTCGATGCCCTCATCCTCGAGATCAACACCGGGACTCGCTTTCAGAAATGGACCCGTCAAGTCTTCATCTGATTCAGCGGTGTTAGCTTCGCGGCGGGACTCGGACTCTTGGGCATGGCGTCCTCCAAATGCTCGACTGCACCGGTCACACCGACACTGGGAGCACCCGGTGGGGCCTTGGCGGTGCCCTTGAACGAAGTAAGGAACAGTTCGCACATAAATCCGGATGCCGGTCGTTGCCTCGATGGCGCTGAGGAAATCCCAGCACTGACATGCCCAAGCCCAAGTCGGTTAGCGGGTCTACGCTGTCGATTGCACTTTCTGTTCCGTGGAAGAAAGGAAGACTCACGTTCTTGCAGGGTTTATGATCGAGTAAAACCCATGCTTCAGTCCAGTCTTTAGCGACGGCTGCCTCCTTCAGTTCGTGGACCCTTGTCAAGTCCGTTGTGTCGAGCGTCGCCTTGAGGGCGGCAATCACCCAAAATGTAGCCAGCTTCTTCTCCTGAATACCGGTCAGCATGACAACTAGTAGAATGTGTCTGGGCTCCACGGACAGCGTGCGATTGTACAAATCGCCCATCGTGCTCGGGCAAGTCTTCCGGGTTCAGATCCCGTAAAACGTTGAGTGTTAGTCTGAAGTTTAAGACCTCAGCGAAGGCCCGAACAAGCCCAAAATATTTCAAGCTGTCAAGGACATCTTGACCCCTTCCCGGGTTGGGCAACCAGCCGCTAACAGCAGCCGTTTTGATGTCCGGTCTGGTGGCAGAAGCGATAATGCCAGTGGTCGACCGGTCAAGGCCCTTTTTCGCGATCTGGAAAACTATGTCGGGTTTCAAGATGCGGAGATGTTCGCCCTGCTTGATGAAGACGGCCTCAGACAACTCATGTCCGGGGTCTCGGCGGCTAAGCAATGGCTGGGGGTTAGCAACGGAACCCTCCATTAAGAGTAGGTGATGGAGAGTAAGCGGCGACGAACCGGGACTCGAGCTCTGATGAGTACCTGCTAGTGGAGACTGAAGGTTGCAAACTCAGAGCCTCGAGAGTCTCATCCCGAGATTCCATGGCCAGTGGGGTGGAAGAACTCAAGCTTTGAGTTAGCATGATTGTCAGCGGTTACAAATGTCAGAGAGAGGCAAAGGGTCGACTTTAAACCAAAAACCGAAGAAACAAGCAGGAACAAAGAAAACAATTGGTCTTACCGATGTTGCCTACGCCAGTTTGCTCGTGGTTGCTTGCAGGAGCAGCTGGAGAAACGCTCTGCGATCGTCCGACGCAGATTACGCTGGCCTCGGAAACTCGAAAAGTCAAAAATTGGAGGCCGAAAAAAGACGTGGCGATTTTGAGCTCGGGTACTTGAGAAGCTTTGAGTTATCGTTCCATGAAGTTGTCAGAAAAGTCTTGAAAAGAAGGGGACGGGGGGAGAGGCGAGTGATTGGGACAGTCTGGGTGAAGGCGGGAATGGGAAAGGGAGTTGGAAAGAAATTGGGAAGGGAGGGTGAGAAAAGGAGGGCGGAAAAGAAGAGGGCGCTGGAGGAGGGAGGGAATAGAAAGAGGGAGTTGGAAAGAGGTTATTTGGAGAGGGTGTTTGTTGGTGAGAGGCAGTTGGCAGACTGGTGCGGGTGTGGGTGTGGGTGGTGAGGAGGGTGTTGGAAAGAGGTTATTGGAGAGGGCGTTGGAAAAGAATCTCAGCCGAGACACGCAAAAGGTTTGACTTGAACAATGAAGCCCAGTGATGTGTGTGTGCGTCAACGACGGGCCGAGGCGGGAACCAGCAGCGGCAAAACCAGCAGATGTGCAAGTGAGAGTCAACACGGAGTTGAGACAGACTGACTGTGGAGGTAAGCCAGGCCAAGCTCAGGTGATCAAGCAAGCTAGCAATCCCTTTTATGACGCCTAAACCAGATGCTACCGGGAATCATGACCAGACCCACGACCCAACCCACGCAGTGCCTTTGGCTGCGGTCCCACTCAACGCATCTCATTGTTCACTAGAGAACTCAAATATGCGGAAACAGCTCCTCTGACGGAATGGGTTTACTCGTCATCCTCCTCCTCCTCATCCTCAGCCTCCGCAACCGTCTGGGCAATCCCTGTGTGACTGTGTTAGAGCCAGTCCATCACCAAGATCCAGAGGCAACTCACGGTCAAGATCACGCTGACCCTGCTGGGTGATGCGGCGGCCGCCCTTCTCCTCATCGCGCTCGAGGACCTGGATCTTCTCCAGGGCCTGCATGATCTTGCGATCGACGCTGCCGCTGGCCTCAACGTGGTGGGAGGGGCGCGAGCCGCGGTTCTTGGCGCTGCCGTGGACCCTGCGGAGACGGCCAACACCGACGGTCTTGCGCACGTAGACGTGGCGGGCGACGGAGGCGGCGCGGACGTAGAACCAGTCGATGTCCTGGGGGGGCATCTCCTTGGCGGGACCGGTCTTGACGGTATCGACCCAACCTGTACAG
>OUNM011064678.1_pt1 | contig 24344 bp, 17 predicted proteins | sample 1769961 | NCBI WGS metagenome assembly OUNM01 (sample SAMEA3914820, study PRJEB12502) | metagenome | biome: forest; material: soil | place: USA | collected 2012-03-12 | depth 0.3 m | reverse complement strand
GGGGTGGGGGGGGGGGGGGGGGGTGGGGGTGGGGGGGGGGGGGGGGGGGGGGGTTGGAAAAGAGGGTTCGGGTTGGGTGAGGGGGCAGGGTTCACGACCGAGTTAAAACGAGTAAAGGGATGGATGGCTTGATTAGTTACAGGGTTCTATGCTCCTCGTGGAGAACTAAAATAGAGTACCGCAGGGGAATAAACAAGCACGGAGGGGGGAACTCGACGAGAATGTCTAACTTTTTCCTCGTCCTCTTGTTTTGTGGTTGTTGCTTTGACCTCGGAAGAGCTAACATGATTCCGGATTTGCTGTGCTCTAGAATCCTGGATTAACTAACACATGTCGTTCTCGGGCGGGGTTCAATCGCAATCAATCCGCCAGATAACAACAACCGGGCATCGGACGAAGCGGTCATTGCGGCCATCAGGTGGTAGACGGTTCTCAATCCAACAATCCCCTCTCACAACACTCTCACCGTACTGGGGCTGTGCTGGCCACGTTGCCGTTGCTGCTGCTCTCTTGCTGCCGCTGTTGCTGCTGACCGCCAATTGGAGGAGAGCCGAAAGAGCCGGGCCAAGCCAAGCCAACCATGGAGGTCCCTCACGACTTCGAGTTGATCGCCGTAGACGAGTTCGATGCGTTGTGAGTCGCCCGTTCGTCATCTCGCCGTGTTCTCACGCACTAACTGCTTCGAGGTCCATCGAAGCCAAGGCCGCTTCGTCGCCGGCACAACAGACGAAGGTGAAGCCTGGGTCTTCTCCGTCGTCCACCCCGGATAAGGGCACTCCAGAAAAGACCGCTTCAGCCATAGCTCGCCCCGTCGTAAGTGATAGCGATGTGATGGTCAACGGTGCGCTCAACCGGGCGTGGTTGCACAAGAATCTCGGCAAGTTTCCAGGTATGCCTTGGCCCGTCTCTCTATCTCTCTTGATGCTCGCCTGGCAAGTACATGAGGGCTGACAAGCCTAGCAAAACTACATGCTCGCAAGGTAGCCAAGGAGCTGGGGGTGAAGACTGGCATCATTTACCTCCTCGGCCAAGAGGAGAAGCTGTACGAGGACTCAGACATGAGCTTCGAGTTCCGCCAGCGGAGATAGTATGTGCAAACCACTCACGAGAATCGGTATTGCAAGCTAACGCTCTCTTAGTTTCTACTACCTCTCCGGAGCTGATTTCCCGGGCTGCGCCGTGACCTACGACATCGAAATAGACTATCTGGTCCTCTGGATTCCCATCCCGGAGCCCCGGACGGTACTCTGGTACGGCAGGCCACCCACTCCCGACCAGTGCAAGGCTGCCTCGGAAGTAGACGACGTGCGCGACATCAGGACCCTCAGCCGGAAGCTGGGCGCCGTAGCCAGGCCGGGCATTACGATCTATGCCCTGCACCCTGATCAGGTCCCGACCCTCGACCGCCCCAAGGCCACCGTCCACATCGACACCACCAAGCTCAAGCCCGCCATCGACAACGCCCGCGTCATCAAGACGGACTACGAAATTGCCCTCATCCGCCGGGCAAACGCCATTTCCGTAAGCCAACCCCCTTCCCACCCCTTCCCTCTTCCCAACCCACCTAACCCACCCTCCTCACAATAATTATAGAGCGACGCCCACAAACAAATCCTCACCCACCTCCACCGCTCCCGCACCGAGCACGACATCCTCACGCGCTTCACGACCGCCTCCCTCCGCCACGGCGCCGTCCACCAAGCCTACCCCGTCATCGCCGCCGCCGGCACCGCCGGCTCCACGCTGCACTACACGGCCAACAACCAGCCCCTGGCGGGCAAGCAGCTCGTGGTCCTCGACGCGGGCGCCGAGTGGCGCTGCTACGCCAGCGACGTCACGCGCACCTTTCCCATCTCGGGGACTTGTACGTCCCCTCCCGTTCCCAAACCAAACCCTTAGAAAGACATGAGCCTAACCCACACAAACCAGTCTCCCCCGAAGCCTCCGCAATCCACGCCCTCGTAACCCGCATGCAAGACGAGTGCCTGGCCCTCGCGCGCCCGGGCATCCCCTTCACGGCGCTGCACGCGCGCGCCTGCGAGGTCGCGGTGCAGGGCCTGCTGGCGCTCGGGGTGCTGCGCGGCGGGCCGGCGGGCGAGATCTCCGCGCGCGGCACGGTGGCGGCGTTCTTCCCGCACGGGTTGGGGCATCATGTCGGCTTGGAGGTGCATGATGTTTCGGGGGGGGAGAGGTTGTTGATGGCTGCTGCTGCTCCTGGGGGGGTGGGGAGAAGGGGGAAGAGGTATGTTCATCCACTGGTCTGCTCTAGACTGGAGAGTTGTGGCTGACTTACTTGGTTAGGGAGTGGATGGGGCCGGAGCAGGTCGCGGCGGTGTGTCAGCGGGAGAGAGTGGAGAGGATGGGGGTTGGGTCTGGGCTGGGCGGTGTTGCTGCTGCGATGCAGAGCGGCGGGCGGCAGAGGTTGGCGAAGAACATGATTGTGACTGTCGAGCCGGGCATGTGAGTTGACTGATTCTCTCTCTTCATCTCTTCCTTTCTCTTTCTTCATTTCTGAGTTTGACTGACACTCTCCCAGCTACTTCTGCCGCGAGTACATCGAGGGCTACTTCCTCCGGGACCCCATCCACTCCAAGTACATCAATAAGGAGGCGCTGAGCAGGTACTGGGACGTGGGCGGTGTGAGGATCGAGGACGACATCCTCATCACCGAGGACGGGTACGAGAACCTGACGTGGGCGCCCAAGGGCAAGGAGATGCTCGACGTCATCAACAAGGGCGCCCGCTCTTGACTGGGAGGAGTCAAGGGGGGATGTATCAAGGCGCCATCCAATGGTTAGGTTGACAACCACGTTGTGATTTTAGGTAGACTTGAACACTTTGGAAATTGAGGGTTGAGAAAGATCAAGATCCCAGGCACCGATTTGGGTTCACTTGGGCAAGAAGAGGTGGTACCTTCCCGTCCAGACTCCCTCCCCTCCCCCCCCCCAGGCCAAGGAGAACCGCACCTTCCCGCGCCCACGGTAGATATACAACTTCCCGCACGCACACAGATATCCCCCGCAACATGTGGCCTGGCCAGCCCAGCGGGGGAGCTGCAGCTCGAACTGGTGGCCTTGCACACACGAGGTCACCAGTTCGAACCCAGTCCGGGAGACAAAAAAATCTCCTGGTCAGAACGTGGACCAGCGCGGCCGTTGCCGCTGCCGCTGCCGGTCACAATGGGAACCAGCGCGGTCCTTGCCGCTGCCGGTTCTCGAGAGGTCGGAAGAGAGCCACGCGCTCCGCCTACCAGATGGAACACGGCTCCGTTGAGCCTTGAGTTCCTCCCACCAGATGCGGTACCTCCGCGGTACCGCGCACGCCCTGTCGTCGACATGACACATACAGGGCCCTCCTCACATTGCCTCAGGCAATAAAATCTGCAAAACTCGTCAGAGGGTTTTCGTAGCCGACCATTCTCCCCGCGTGAGGGGGGGTGGTCGGTGAGCTTTTGCAATTCACCTCAGGTGATCGATGTTTTATTTTATCTATCGATGTTTCCGTCAAAGTCATTCGGTTATTGATGTTTTCTTTCTATGCAGGTGATCACCAGTGTGATGAAGGGATCTCGGGCTGGGGGTGGTGTTGAGCGCTAGGTGGATGGAGTTTTAGATGTAGAAGAGTTGGTGATGATTGACGTCAATTTGGGTCGACATGGTCTTGAGGGATAGATACACCGAGTTCTCTCTCGCGCCTGCTGTCGCCGCAGATGCAAGACACACGTCGCATTGGTCAAGCTCGAGAGCGTTTGCAACAAGGTATCATCGGCTGCGCCTTTTCAATTCCTCCTATAAACCCAAAACTAATATGCAAGTGACACGACAAAACGACACCGGAACACCAGGTAGTACAAACAGCATCCCATCATAACCAACCGCACATGGACCATCAACCTCTCACAGATACTTCTTCGGCGACGTCTTCCGCCTCTTGTAGTACACAAACGCGCCCACCAGCAGCACCTGCGACCCGATGACGACCAGGATCAGCTTGGTGTGCCCCGACTTCTGGTGGGTCTTGACTTCCTTGGACATGTTCTCGTGCTTCTCGCTGACGTGGTACTTGATGTTGTTCTCGTGGTCGCGCAGGCGGCCCGTGACCTCGTGGCGCATGCCGCGCATCTCGTTCTCAATGTCGCGCAGGCGCTGCTCCAGCACGTCGAGCTTGTCGAAGCGCGACAGCAGGCCCTTGATCTCGCCAATCATGACCGACGTCTCGGCGTGCCGCTGCTCGTCGATGGTGGCGTACTGCGCCACGGAGCGGAAGATGGTCGAGAGGTGGTGGTTGACCGACTGCAGGCGGTTGTGCAGGTCGGCGAACTGGGACTTGGACGACGTGATCTTCTCGGCCGACTCGTCGGGGATGGCGTTGTCGAAGGGGTCCTCGATCGAGGCTTGCCCGCTGCGGCCGAACGTCATGCGCTGGGCCTTGCCCTGGTCGGTGGTGCCGTAGCTTGCCTGGTTGTCGTGGTGGTCCTTGCCGTGCTGCTCGTGGTGGTTTTCGCTCGTGAGAACGGCCAGCTTGAAGAGCTCAAACGAGTCCGGGTTGTCGGCCGAGGCCGCGGTCACGCCAAAGTTGTAGCCGCTGGGGATGCGGATCTTGTCGCTCTCGAAGCATGGGCGGCCGGCCACCTCGACGCTGAACTTGCCATCCGCTTGGCGCAGCTTGATCTGGGTCGGACGCCCCAGGTTGCGGTACGAGAAGCTGCAGTGGCCAAATGCCAGGTTGTCCACGTTGTGGTGGTTCCTGTAGTCGGTCGTACCGTCGTTGAGGAATCCACGGAGCATCCCCCCGGACCCGCTGTGTTGGTCGATCACCAGCGCCAGACCCTCGAACTTCCCCGACGTATAAACGCTCTCGGAGCCGATGGAGTGCGATCCGTCCCTCACCAGCCAAATGTTGAGGTTTCCGCCGCCCCGCTCCGGGCCATTGGCGCGGAACTCGACATCAGCGATCCAGTCCTGCTGCTGCAGCGTCTTGTCGGACCAGACGGCACCGCGATGGTTTCCCGGCGCGACGGGGGTGAGGATGAGCTTGTCCGAGAGCAATTCGGGCAGATTCGGTCGACCCTGAATTGAGAAGTGGGGGATCGATCGCGATCCCTCGGGGCTTATCCTGGAGGTGGGCGCCGTGTCAGAGAGCTGCTGCCATCACACGCACCGGGCTTTCAGAGAAGGCATACCTGTGGCCATTACCGAAGCTGAGCTCGCTGATCAGAAATTGGGCTTGCGCCTGGCTCAGGGCAGCCAGAAGCACGCCGAAGCTCGACGGCGCGCGCATCTTGGGGCCTTGGACTGGCTGCTGTTGTGCGTGCGGGCGTGGGTGGGAGCTTCAGGCGCCGAGCCAGAAAAGGACAGAGAGCAGAGAACAGAGAATGACTGGCAAGGTGTCGCCAGCAAGAGTGCAATTGCAGTCGCAGGGCAAAACCTATTATTTATTAGCTGGAGGCAGACGGCTCCCCGGTTCTAGTTTCCGGCAGAATGAGACGGAGCTTCCGTTGCGCTCGGAGTTGAGGACAGCTTGCAGCTCTCAACAGCCACCCGGGCCGGTGGTTCGGGCGAATGTGGAGAAGACAAGGCCGAAGCGCGCTGTGACAGCAAGCTGAAAAGATGAAACAGCAGGGCAGATTGTTCGACAGCAGTGCAAACAGAACGAGAAAAAACAGGGTAATGGAAATCACAAAGAGGCTGGCTATGCTCGCTTGCTATTTGGATTGTGCACTCAAAGATGGCAAAAGTTACAAAGTAAGAGAGTTGGCCTGACGTGAGATCCCAGGTCTCGTGTGTGCCCAGACAGAAATTCCCCTGGAAGGTTGGCGGAAGCTGTTGCTCCAACTGGATCTGTAACAACAGGGGTCCTTCTCCGCATCGCCGACAAAGGCGCGGGGAAAATGTGGCTTCGCCGTTGATTCTCGCTGCTGCAAGGTGGCGAGTGCCGCTCCAGCCACAGCCCCTGGCCTCTCTGCGGTCTCCACCTGCGGAGGAGTGGAGTGTCTCCACCAAAACTTTGAGCGTCAACTGTTCAATTCGAGAGAGCGATTCAGAGCTGCCGAGAGGACCCCCCGATGGCCGCCCCGACATGCCGCGATGACTGAGATCTACCCTTCCCTCGCGCAATGCGCGATAGTCGCCGCGGCATTGAAGATCCTACTCTTCCCCGCGTAGTGAGCACCCCCGACGCCCTTTCCCTGCTCTCCTTGCTCCCCTGCATCCCATGCTCTCTCCTGTCGCCCGTCGCATGCATCGCACACACTGACACCGTCTCCGCCAGCAAATCCACCGACTTCGAGGTCCACCGCAACTGGCTCGCCATCACCAACAGCTTGCCCCTGTGGGAGTGGTACTACGAGAAGACATCAGAATGGACGCTCGACTACCCGCCCTTCTTCGCCTACTTCGAGTGGGTCATGTCGCAGGTCGCAAAGCTGGTCGACCCGGCCATGCTCAAGGTGTACAACGTCGAGTACGATAGCTGGCAGACAATATACTTCCAGAGGTTCACCGTTATTGTCACCGAGCTGCTCCTGGTCTACGCGCTCCAAATGTAGGGCAGCCCTGGGATTGTGGATCGAGAGATTTGCACGGATGCTGACGGGCCCCAGGTTCGTGGACTCGTCGCACGGGGCGTCCAGACGGGCGGCGCAGGCGGCTGCCATCTCCATTCTGCTCTCCCCGGGCCTTCTCATCATCGACCACATCCACTTTCAGTACAACGGCTGCATGTACGGCCTCCTGATTGCGTCGCTGGTGCTGGCGCGCAAGAAGTCGACGCTGCTCTGGAGCGGCCTGCTCTTTGCGGCGCTCCTGTGCATGAAGCACATCTACCTCTACCTGGCGCCGGCCTACTTCGTCTTCCTCTTGAGGGCTTACTGCCTCTCTCCAAAGAGTATCTTCCGGATTCAGTTCCTCAACTGCCTTAAGCTGGGTGCCGGAATCGCCGCCATTTTCGGCACGGCGTTTGGGCCCTTTGCGCTTAAGGGGCAGATCCCGCAGATCCTCAGCCGGCTGTTCCCCTTCTCGCGTGGTCTCTGCCATGCGTACTGGGCGCCGAATGTGTGGGCCATGTACTCGTTCGCTGACCGTGCCCTGATCATGCTCGCGCCTCGGATCGGCCTTACGGTGAGGGAGGGAGCGTTGCAGAGCGTGACGCGCGGCTTGGTTGGGGACACGGCCTTTGCGGTGCTTCCGGAGATCACACCGCGGGTGTGCTTCGCCCTGACCCTGGTCTTCCAGGCCATCCCGCTCATGAAGCTCTTCGCGCAGCCCACGTGGGACAACTTCATCGGGGCGGTCACGCTGTGCGGCTACGCCTCGTTCCTCTTTGGCTGGCACGTCCACGAGAAGGCGGTGCTCCTGGTCATCATCCCGTTCAGCCTCATCGCCCTCAAGGACCGGCGGTACCTGGGGGCGTTCCGGCCGCTGGCGGTTGCGGGCCACGTATCGCTGTTCCCGCTGCTGTTCACGCCGGCCGAGTTCCCCATCAAGACGGTCTACACGGTGTTTTGGCTCCTCCTCTTCCTGATGGCGTTTGACCGGCTGGCGCCGGCGTCGAGCCGGGCCAGGTTCTTTTTGTTTGACCGGTTCAGCACGCTGTACATCACGGTCAGCATCCCACTGATTGTGTACTGCTCGCTGGTGCACGGCGTTGTGTTTGGCAAGAGCTACGAGTTCCTGCCCCTGATGTTCACCAGCTCGTACTCGGCAATAGGGGTTGTCGGGAGCTGGGTGGGCTTCATGGTGGTGTATTTTGCGTCTTAGAATGGAGTGGGAGATAATAGATACATTCAGTCTCGATTTGAGTCTTCTCCTGCAGCCAAGGGCAAACAGGCGCAAAACAAGGGAGAGATGGGCAAGCAGTGAACGTTGTTTGGCTGCTGAGTCAGCCAGTCGGATCGCGCAGGGCTTGCGGTGATTGGCACGCCACAGATCCACCAGCGACGCATTCGGCAAGGGATCCTTCGGCAAACGCCTGGATTCGTTCGAATCGAAGCTTTGTGTTCGAGAAACCCGAAGACTGTTTCTCATTCGCGACGAATGTGAGTGAGTCTGCATCGAGTCGGTGCCTTCGAGGTGTTTCCCCAGGCTCCAGGCCAGATATTTTGAGATAGGCCGCTTTGCCTGTTATAATTAGCACCTTTGACGTTGGTCTTGACTTTTGATTGACGCCAACTTTATCTGCAAGGCTGCAATGCGCGCTGCACGTCAAATTCCCAGCCTTGTTCTAGACCCACCTTTTGCCGAAGTGGCGTTCAGTTTCAAGCATTGGCGGGCGGAACAAAATCCAAAAAACACAACCCTCGACCAGCCCGCCATGGCTTCCGGCCCCACGACAGCACTCGTTGACAGACACACTTGGTAGCCAGCAGATGCAGGACTCCACCGGTGCATCAATTGGCTCACTGGATCTTCTCAGCCACCCAGAATGGATCAGGCCACAGTGCAAGCGTGAGTACCCCAAGCGGCGACTTACACGGGATTTTCCGGATCTGCGATGCAGCGAAGACACTGGATAATCGCGACCTCTTTCAAGTGCACTCTCAACCGGCCCGGGACCCAGGATGCTGTTCCCAGAAACGGGGGGCCAATGTGCTGGTGGGAAAACACGCTATGCGGCCGAATCAGCGGATCAGTTTCGTCCAAATTCAAAGACGCGGAGGGATGCCAGTGAGCCGTGGTCTGTTAGCGCGGTACCTAGCTGCAGCCCGCTTGGCGGCGGCGCTGCGCGTTGTGTCTGGGAGATGCAGGTCCAACGCCGGCTCGGACACGAGAACATGGCATCCATCGCAACCACTGTCGAGATATAAAGCCAGGCCACGGCGCGGAGTGGCCCGCCAACTAACTTTTGGATGGTGCATGCTAGTAGACGTCAAGTCTGCAACTAGAGCCCCGAATGGCTACGGCAAGACCCAAGAGGGGGCGGTCTGGTCTGCCGTGGACCTCGAAGGGGTTGTCCCTCTCCCGCCTGGGGCCTGCGGCGGACCCCTACCCCAGGAAAATAAAATTTGCCCTGGGCTCTCTTGGACGTAAACAATTGAGAAATGGCCCAAATTGCAAGCTTCAAGCGTCTGCGGATAGCCCTCGGCCTGGCGAACAAGACGAGTACAAAAACGTGGGCAAAGGAGGCCATGGCGGGCGGGTTGGCTGCAGCAAGAGGTGCCTCGGGGGGGTCGGGGTGTGGACGAGGAGGAGCCCTTTTTGGGGTCGGAGCTGGGCATGACCCCGGTTCCCTGTGTGCGGGTCTGGATGTGTGTGCCAGCGCGCTGGACATGCACCACCCGAGCCCGTGCTCCCTCCCCATTTGCCGTTCCCTCCCCTTGTTTAGAACTTTTCCTCCTCCCACGCTCACGTCCTGCACCGCTCCTCTTTTTTCTCGTTCCTTTCTCAACAACACCTCACGCTCCCACCTCGTGCGCTGCAGCCCGCGACCACAACCACCACGAGGCCCGCGGCCCCTGAACACCGTCTTTTAAGTCGGCAACTCCCGCCCATCTCAGCCTTGGTGGACCTCGGAGGCGCCGCATCAGCCTTGCATGCCCACCGCAGAGCTTCCCTCCTGGGCGGCCACCAAACCCTGACCTGCTCTCCACCCAATCCGCCACGGATCGCGACGGGCGGCCACAACACGGGCCCCGGGACACCACAACGCGTCCCAATCGCCCACTGCACCGCGTTTGGCACCAGCATCGAGCCTGGTGTGCTTGTTGACTTATTCCAGCCCAGCGAGGCTGAATATCAGCCTTGCAGCACTTTTTGACCCCCAACCGTTCCAACTTGGCTGCGGTCCTCCTCCCAGACCACTAACCCCCCCCAGACGACTCCCGGCATGGTATGCCTCAGCAGCCCTCCTCTCCAGATGTCAAAGGGCCCCGTCCCACTAACTGCCCCCTCAGGTTCTCTTCAAACGCAAGCCGGTGCAGTTCCTGCCCGTGCCTGACATTGAAGATGACCACACAGAGGTAATGACAGCCCGCCAGCCCGTGGCCAATTGATTGCAGCTCGAGTCTAACCACCCCGTGGCGTACAGGTCTGGCACATCCCCCAGACTGGCGAGGTCTTCCTCGCCTACGAGGACTACTTGGATAGGTTCGTGCTAGCCCCCGGTCTTGGTGCACCGAATTGCCGGGAACAAAGTGGCTAACAACCGGCAGACTCGATTTCTATAAACAGGTATGCCTGCCCTGTCCAAGCTGGACCAAGACCCTTGACCGACTCACACCTTGATAGAAACGATTCATCTGCACCATCAGCGGTCACTCTGGCTTGACCTTCTTCGACGCGCTCGAGAGCGAGGTACGCGGCATCCCTAACCCGGCCCTTGTAACCCGGCCTGTTCCATCTATCTTCTCCCCTCTCTCCTCTTCACAGCTGTGAACATGCGAACTAACAAGGGTGTGCTTCACCAGCTCACCGGCGCCGCCGAAGTCGACCAGGCATTCCCCGAGGCCCTCAAGGGCCCCATTCTCCGACGCGTCCAATTCCAGACAGTTTCCCGCATCGACACCCTGGTCGACCAGGTCTACGACGAGTTCAAGAACGACTACTACCCCGGCGAAGCCGTTACTGTTCACATCCTGGGTGGCGAGCGACTCCAGGGCGTAGTGAGGGACAAGACCCGCTTTGGAAGTAAAGTGCTTCCCGACGGCACTCTGACGCCGCCCTTCTCGCGTTACTTTGTCAGCCTAGATGAGCGGCCCGACGAAGAGGCCGTGGTCGACGACTCACACATCTTCCGCGACCGCAAGGTGTTCACAAAAGCAGTGCTGCGGTCGTTCATCAAGAAGACGGTGACCCGGGAGGCTTGGAACGGAGCGCCGTGGCTCGTTAAGCACGATGTTGCGGAGAAGTACCACATTGACACACGCATCCCACCCCATCTGCACTACGACAACAAGCTCCTTGAGCGAAAACAGATGCAGCTCCAAAAGAAGGCGACTCAGTTCGACCCGGCCGCGGTATCGTCTAGCCCTGTTAGCCCCACCGGCTTCAGGTTACCAGAGCTGAAGCCCGCGCCCAAAAGCCACAAGTCTAAGGCACAGCAGGCTCTCCAGGCACAGCAGCAGGCCATCAAGGGCAAGCACAGCACCTTTGGTGGACACGAGCCCGGGTCCTTCGTCCACCTACCCCTCCCCGGAAACCCGTTCCAGTTCCCCATGTCCTTCCGCGGCCAGGTGCCGCCGCCTTCTGTTAGGCAGCCCGAACCGACCCCGCCGCCGCCGCCTCCAAAGTACCCCATCGAGGACTTGCAGGTTCCGCCTCGAGGCGTCGTGCGGCCCTCGCTCAAGTTCATGTGCAGCGACCCTCCGGTCGATGTCGCTTCCGAGACCAAGTCGCCCGTCAGCGACAAGATTCTGATGAAGTCAATAGGCCCGCTCCTCGAGACGTGGGACACGCTGAACGTCTATTGCGAAATCTTCAAGCTGGACTCGTTCACCTTTGACGACTTTGTAGAAACCATGCTGGTCGCATCCTCCGAGACGCCCGTTCAGCTCTTCGACGAGATACATTGTGCCGTTCTCAAGATTCTGGTCACCTCGGAGGCGGATGGCGGCAAAGTTCAGATCCAGCTGCCGGAACTAGAAGAGGAGGAAGAAGAGGACGAGGAAGAGGAGGACGAGAGCACCGCGCCCACGCCCGAGCCCGACCCGCAGCCCCCGGCCCGCGCTACTAGGAGCAGCTTAGCCAAGGCCGAGGCGGAGAAGCTTTTGGCAGAAGCTGCCGCAGCGGAGGTCGAGACCGAGGAGGAGGTCGATGACGCGCCGAAGCACCGCGCCGAGGAACTTCTCCGCGGCTTTGACTGGATCGAGCATCTCTCGAAGCGGAATTTCAAGGAGGGCGGCTGGGAGCTGATCATGGTTGGCCTGCTCTATCAGCTGTCCAAGAACGACCGGTTGAACGCGAGCTGCGAGGAGCTCCTGCAACAGCTGGTTCCGGCCGACATTGAGCCGAGCCAGGAGACGGTGTACGAGAGATATTCTGCTCTCGACGTCAACCATCGCGTCCAGGCGTTGCAAATCATCTGCATGCTCACGTCTGAGACCCGGGCCGTCCGCGGGTACATGGAGGACTGCAGCGAGACCATGACCGCGTACAGGAAGGAAAAGATTGAGTGGCAGAGGAAGAGGAAGCAATTGTGGGTGACAGACGTTTGGTTCTCTGCGGAACTTTTTATGCTGACCTCCGTACAGGATTGAGGACCTCAAGGGCCTTAACGACCAGCGCAAGATTCTCTTGCCAGACAACCTCCCCCCGAGCCCGCCCATGGAGCCGGCCAAGACCAACGGGGACGTCAAGATGTCCGATGTCGAGGATCTCCCCGCCAACACCTCGGACGAGGTCCAAGACTCGGACTCGGACGGCCCGCCGAGAAAACTGCGCCGCGCTACCGACCGCGCCGCGGAACGCAGGCGCAAGGCCGAGAAGGAGCAGGAACGCAAGGAGAAGGCCGAGGCGGCCGCCAAGGTGCCGAAGCAGTCCAAGCAGTTCCAGCGGGTGCTCAAGGACATCCAGAAGAAGGAGGACGAGATTGCCGAGTGCGAACGCGAGATCGCCGTTATTGACAACGATTTGCGCGAGGCCGACTGCCCGCGCACGCGCGTGCTCGGCAAGGACCGCTTCTGGAACCGGTACTACTGGTTCGAGCGCAACGGCATGCCCTACGGTGGACTCCCCGACAGCTCCACCGCGTCGGCCGGCTACGCCAACGGGTGCATCTGGGTGCAGGGTCCGGACGATCTCGAGCGCGAGGGTTACATCGACATGATTCCCGAGTACCAGGACGAGTACAAGGCCAAGTTTGACACGACGGTCCCGGAGCGCAAGAAACTCGAGGAGGGCGCCACGAGCGTGTTCAACGCCGGCCAGTGGGGGTACTACGCGGATCCGGAATCCATGGACTCCCTTCTCGCCTGGCTCGACCCGCGCGGGTTCAACGAGCTCAAGCTGCGCAAGGAGCTCGTCAACTACCGCGACAAGATCGCCAAGAACATGGAGAACCGCAAGGCGTATCTCGCCACCCCGAGCAAAGAAGACGAGGAGAAGAAAACGGACGACGACGAAGAAGAGGCAGACGAAATTACCGCTGCCCCCCCGGTCATCGCCCCCACCACCACCAGCGACAAAGCCAACAACAAACGGATGAGCACCCGCGGCCGCGGCGTCACCACCATCTCCGCCGGGCCCCCGCCGCCGCCTCAGGCCCCGCTGCCGTCTGCGGAACCGGATCCGGAACCGGTCATCTTTCGCTGCATGAGCTGGCAGAACACCATGGCGCTGGAAGACATCGGGCACCTGCACAGCATGGAACCGCCGCCGGCGCGGTCACGCAAGATGACCAAGAAGAAGGAGGCGGCGATCGTGGCGGCCGCGAAGGAGGTTGTTGAGCCGGAGATGGTGGTTACGCGTGGCGGTGGGAAGAGGGGGAGGCAGAGTAATGGGAGGTGATTTTGCTTTGAACCAGGAAAAGAGGAGGGTTTGAAGGGGCAGCATTCATCCAACGGGGTTGTTTTGGGGGGGTAACTTATTCATACCATAGATAGGGGATGGGTTCGGTACATTTGCATGTTTTTCGTTTCGTTTGTTTGGCATTGCATTGCACTGCGCTCTCGTTGCATTTGCGGACTGGGGCGGTTTGGTGGGAGAGGGGGTGGGTGTTGGCGGTGGTTGCTACTTTACCTTCGGGGTTTGGTATGTGGTGGTGCACATGCCTACACAGTACACGCATGGGGAGCGCGTTGGATGCTTGCTTTGCTTTTGCTTTGCTTTGCTTTTGCTTTGCTTTGCTTTTGCTTTGCTTTGCTTGGTGGGTTTGGGGTGGGAAAGGGCGGGTAACACAAAAAGGACTGGTGGCGGGTGGGGGTTGCTTCTTCGTTCGAGAGTTTATATCTCTGTCTTTGTTTTTTGTTGGTGACGAAATGACTTGGTAGACTGTTTATATCTTGTGCTCTTGGGGTGGATGTGGCGTGAGGCGTCGGGGGTTGGGTGGTTCGTTGCAAAAGAGGTGGGGGGTGTGAGGTTGGCGGGGGAGTTGAGGGCGGATGTGCTGTACATACACTCAGTCGGTCTCAATGAGATGACACACTGAAACTTTCATTGGGAGTGGTGATTTCTTTTTACACCAGTATCTCGGCTACGCCACTTCACTTCGCCTCCGTAAACACACCTCCAAGCCTCTACTCCGCAGCTCTCGCCCTATCGCGTCCTCCATCACCTCCACCCGCCGCCGACACCACCAGTACGTCTCCCCTGGCAACAACACATTCGCAACCCGATAGATGTGGAACAGCACAACCAGCATCCGCGAATCCCCGCCGGAGATCAGCGTCAAAAGCGGCCCGAAGCACATCATCGGAAACGTCGCAACATACCGCACCATATCCGCCTGCTTCAGCGTCGGCTGCCGAAGACCGCCCCCTCTCGCCCCAGCAGCTGGGCATGCGCCCTCCCCGCCCTCGCTATCCGCCACAAACGCCATGGCCACGGCCAGCCTCGCCACAAGCCGCTTGTACGCGGCCCGCATGAGCGCCTCGTCGTGAACCCCCGCGTTCTGGACATAGGCCTCCCCCTCCTTGTAGCTCTGCCACAGCGTCATGACGCTGTACGTCGGCCCGGTGGAAGACGGCGCCGTCGACGAAACGCTCTGCAACAAACCCTCAAAATACGCCGCCGCCGAGCCAGAGGTACTCGTTGCCGGCCCGGATCCCGACCCCGATCCCGCCACCGGCGTGGCAGGGAACGAACCCGAGCTCTGGGACGTGCCGCTCGAGAGGGAGGCAGCACATGACGACGACGTCGTCGTCGCTGGCGTGCTGCTGCTCCGCATCCCACCCTGGTACCGCGGGTTGTCGTACAGGTCCATGAAGCCGCGCAGGTAGCGCTGCCAGCTCAGCCCGCGGGCGTCGACCACGTCCTCGAGCGCCACGCAGGGCTGCAGCAGGCCGACGTTGTGGAAGACCGAGTGCGGGGTCTGGAAGAGCGGCCAGGCCATGAAGAAGATCTGGCGCACGCCCGTGGAGAGGAAGTAGAGGCGGTCGCCGGAGAGGTCGAGGGGTGTTTCTGGGGTGTGGGTGGGGGTGTGGGTGTGCTGCGCTTGGGGGTGGGGTGGAGATGCTTGGCCGTCCATGAAGCTGAGGTCGCACCACATGAGGAACTGGATGAGATTGGCTGTTCCGAGCAGGGCGTCGCAGTTCTCGGTTGTGATGGGCGCCGAGAGCGTCTCGCGGTAGTCGTGCAGGGCCCTGTTCAGCAACGTGTACTTGGCGCGGTGGTACTGCGGGTGGCCCGGGTGGAGGTAGTGGAGGTGGGCGGCGGCGAAGGAGAGCATGGCGTTGACCAGATAGGTGTGTTGATGGGACTAGGGCGGGAAGGGGTTTAGTTTGTGTCTCTAAATGCCGTGCCTACTGGTCCTACTGCGTGGCGTCTTGGGGTGACCACTACGATGAGAGAACTGTGCAGTACACACCTGGAACGCAAGCTGTAGCATCCTGGGCCACACCTCTGGGAACGGCAGCGTGGGGATGCTGTGCCGCTCAAAGTGGTGTAGTAGTTCCATGTGCAACAGGTTGATGGCGCCACATTCGGGAGCCGCTGGGGGGCACCAAGCCTCCTCTGGAGGCGGAGGGGTCAAAGGCGACGACTCCCTCTCTTCCCGTTCGTCCCTCTCCTCCCGGTTGGGAGATGCCCGCAGGAGACGGACGCATGTCTCCTTCCGCTTGACGCAGTTCCTGCACGGATCGCCCTCGTCACACTATATGAGCCGTTGGCAGTCAGTATTCGGCAGCACTACCCGGAGTAGCAGCAGTATTGACACGCCCTTGAGCTCAGAGGCGAGACCTACCTTTACTTTGCGCTGTTTACATCTCACACACCCCAACCTTGACTTCTAAGCTCCCAATTGGTTAGCGTTTGTTTTGATCCCCCCCTCTTGACGCCCCGGAACGAAGACATTGCGATATTGGACACGGCATACCCGATGGGGCCTCTTCTTTCGCGCCTCCAGAGGCCCTACGACCTTGAGAGTTGGACCACCGTGTCCGTTATTGGAGACAAGGAAGGTGTTGGCAAAGGCGGTGACCCGCATCGTAGCCATCACGGCGGCTCAGGGGTGGGTGTGAATCGAGACTCAGCTCAGGGGTGTTGTGACACAAGCCAGCAACCAAACAAGATTAACGTGGGATGATTCCAACCTTGGAAAGCGACGATGCCTCACATAAACACACGGATAGCGGAACCCCTAAAGCATATGCGAAGGCACGGGTCTCTTAAAGCATCCAACGACATCCCAGTGCCCTCCTCGCACGCGACCGAAAGCCGATACAGTCACCAAAGAACACGAGGTGGCAATGACTTAGCAAGAGTCCCCGGCCACGGCCATGTAGACCCCGACTTTTTCGAAACGCGAGAGAGCGACGATTGCCTGCAGCAGTGGCCGAGAATGGCGGAGGCAGCAGTTTGCAAAGTTCCCTTGGCGGTCGCGACGCGGGTGAGGGTATCGACAAGGGGTGAAGTCATCGCAAGTCCTCGCATTCCCGTTTAGGAATGCGAGGACACCGGTTCCCCGGCTTGGTCATGCACGAGCGGGAGCTGCCGGCGGGTGATTGGTGTGCTCAGAGCGGGGATTATTCAGCGACCAGTTCTAGCCCCTGAATCCCCGCGGAGAAGCTGTCTCAATGACTGAAAACGTATATAGTAAGCTCTTATTACCAACTAGTAGTAGACGTGGCGTGTGTCCCAAGTTATATCCTCTATGTTCCCTGCTTTCAAGCACGCCGTGGTATCTCAAAATGTTCCTGATCACAAAACAAAAAAACAAAAAGGCCAAAAAAGGAAAATCATCCAACCGACACCCCGCTCTGACTGGCTCCGCTTTTACTTGCTCTTCTCCCTCACTTCCTCCGCATCACCAACGACAGTCCCCTCATCCTCACTCAGCACCGCCCGGCTGTCACTGACCGGCAGGCCCGCCGGCCTCTCCAGCAGCTCCCGGTCCCCCGCGGCGCTGGCCGGGAGGGACGCACCCTGCTGCTGGTGCGCGGCCTGCATCATCATCTTCGCAAAGATGGCGGCCGCCTCGGAGGCATACTTGCACTTCATGCGGATGCGCTCGCCGTACCAGTAAAACAGCAGCGGGAACGGCGTGCATAGCAGGGCCAGGAACGCCGGGATGGTGCTGGCCCAGTGAATACCCAGATTTTGATACATATAGGGGGTAAAGAGGGGGAACGCGGCGCCGAACAGCGAGCGCAGGACCGAGTTGGCGGCCAGGACCGAGGCGGCGAAGACGGTGTAGCTGTCGATCATGTAGGTCAGCAGCGAGAGGAAGACGCTGACCAGGCCCGCGGCGAAGAAGGCCGACGCGGTGATGGGCACCGCCCAGTGGATGCTCGGGCTGTTGGTCCAGGCGAACCAGAACAGGCCGACGGGGAGCAGGACGGAGCCGATGATGGCGGGCGGGAGGCGGGCCTCGGGCGGCGCCATGCCGCCGTGCGCCGCCGCCACGCGGTTGTAGCGCTTGTTGTCGTACATGGAGTAGCCGACGGCGAACATCATGCCGATGGCGACGCCGACGAACGCCAGGCCGCCGACGCCCGGGCTCCAGCCGCGCCCCTGCTGGAAGACGATGGGGAACGCGGCGAAGAGCATGTACAGGGTGCCGTAGATGATGGCGAGGTAGATGGCCGTGAGGAACACGATGGGCTCGCGGAAGAGGAGGACCCACGGCCGGAGCAGCGTCGTCTTGATCTGCTCGGACTTGGGAGCCGTGATGGAGAGGTCCATCTTGGAGATGTACGACTTGCCCGTCAGCTCGGAGAGCTTGGCGGCACGGCGGCGCAGCAGCACGGGAGCGTACGTCTCCGGGACGTAGAGGGAGCAGACGATCCAGAGGATGCCCGTGAAGATGGCCATCAGGCCTTCCACCCAGCGCCAGCCTTCAGTCTCACCCTGTTGGGTGTTAGTGGGTGGTGGCATCAGGTGGGTTTGGATATCATGACTTACCAGGAAACCACCCACGATTGGGCCGATGGTGGGACCGAGAAAAGGGGCCATGGCGAAAACACTTGCAGCCAAACCACGCTCTGAAGCGAAATTTTGTCAGTTCATGGCTCAGCCAGTAAGTTCAAGGTGGGTTGGGCAACAAAACATACCTCTAGCATTGAACATATCCGCGATAACGCCTCCCGAGTTGGTCAGCGGCGATGCGCCGAGCGCACCGGCGAAGAAGCGCAAGATGAGGAGTGTTTCAATGTTTTGGGCGCCAGCAGCACCGGCACTGAAGGCGGCCAGGCCGAAGTATGTGAAAAAGAACACGATTTGCCGTCCGTGGAATTCTGTCCACCACCGCCGTCAGCATTGGTTGCCCCTTTTCCTTGTCAAGTATCTCCCCCACTGAGCCAAACATACCGCTAAGAGGTGCCCACAGCAACGGCCCGACGGCAAAGCCGAACACAAACAACGAAACACCCAGGATGGCCACAATCGTCGACACGTGGAAGTATTTGATGATCTCGGCAATGCCTCCCGAGTATGCCGTGCTCACGAAGGCCACGGCCAGCGTGGCGACGGCTTGGAGCAAGGTGATGGTCCATTTCTTGGAGTTCGAAAACTGCTGCGGGTTGCTCCCGTCCTGGGGGAGGAAGTCGACGACGTAGGGCGACTCGGGCGTGCCTTGGCCGGGGTAGCGGTAGTGGAGGACCGCATCGGTGACGCCGTGCGGGTGGAGGATCATGAACCAGTGCGACGGGTTGCTGAACCCTTGCTGGGACTCGACATCTGGGCCGCCAGAGGTGATGACGGGCTCCTTGGTGACGAAGGAAGACGAGGACGCCTCGGGGTCGGACATGGCCACGGCTTTTGTTGCTGGGGCAGCAACTAGGTCTTGTTGACTTGTCCAGGGGCTAGGCTGTGCCATGTAACAACACCAAGTGTTGATATACCCTGATCGGAGGGTGACGATTTGAGAGAAGCCACGGAATGCCTGACAAGAGCAGCTCAAGGAGGGAAAACATCTTGTAAACTCTTATACGGTCCAGACGGGATCGGCAGGATGACCCCGAGTGGAAACCGGGAATCCATCATCGATCACTATTCGCAAGCCAGCTCGAATCCCGTTCCCGACGCGGACGCGAGGCTCCACTCGGGTCAACAGAGAAATCACAAAATGCCCCATCTTGGCGATGACCGGACTTAAGCCGGACGGCCGGACCTGTCAAAAGCTGGGTTGGGTATGTCATCAGGAAGACAACCCGGTCTCTTGACAAATCTTACCCGTGAGCTGCATGCGTGCTTTGACCCCTGCTGGACGGTGACTCGACGACAGTCTTGCCGCCGGGCCGATCAAGCGCAAAGCACTCCGCTCTAGTGCCTCCCGTTCGAGAGCCTTCTGATCTACTATGTAGGTAGCTTGCCTCAAGTTTGAACGGCAGTATTGTGGTAAGAAATCTCACAGCACGCGGTCGCCGGGATGTGAGGACTTGGCAGTTCCACTCCGAGATATGATGGCGTGGGAGCCCTGTGGACTTCCACGACTTCCAGGAGAATTCGAACGGTGGAGCTCCTCTTCGCGTGGGTCTGCAAGGTCAATGGGCAGATATCAGCCGAGGTGCTATTGTTAGGTAGTGGGCCGGAAGAGATGGTGCGATCTGTTTATCTTGCAATGTGGATTCTGTTCCTGTTTTCCATCAGCGTCAGGAAGCGTTGAGAAAGAAGGATGCGGCATGATGAGTATTCCAGCCCGGCCTTCGGTGAACATCAGCGTCCGAAAGGAAAGGGAGGAACTGCCAACACTCACTCACTCTCGCCACTGCTTGGAGTTTCGTCCCAGGTATGGAATGCCGGAGCGTGGGTCCCGGCACAACCTGGCTGCCGACCCACGCCGACCTTTTGGCGAGATGAGGGAACTCCGAGTGGGGGGCATCGGCGGAGTTGGGGTCAAAATGCGCGAAAGCCGCCGTGGCCATCAATGACACCAACGCCGTGCAGGATTTCTCGAGATGGGCGCAGTGCAAGAGAGAACTCCACCGCCGTGAGCTGACAGAGCAGATTGCGACAAAAACCAAAGCCAGGCAGTCATGGTAACACCGGATCGGAGATGATTAGCGACATTACCACCCTCGAGCCGCCCTCTCCTTGAGCCGCGTCAACGAGGGCCGGGGACAGCTAGTTCCGGCCGGATCCAACACTGCTAACGTTATGGCCGAGCCTACTGCTAGTGTGAAGTCCCAAAGCCGGTCTTACATAACTACTCCGGGGACCGTAACGCCATGGGAGAAGGCCCCCGAGACGCCTTTTTCGTGTGTCTTCTGTCCAAAGTCAAGACGGAACAAGCCGACGGCGAGGGGGGATGGCGGTATAGCCGAAGAGAAATAGCGAAAAACACAGAATGAGGCCTGGCAAGCAAAACGCCGCAGAGCCTCGGCGGCCGAATACGAACAAATGTACCACGGAGTCGCAGGTCTGGTGGAACTGGACGGTGTGACGATGGATGGGTCTCGTCAACAATGGCCCGAAATGGAAAAACGCCGGGAGAGGACGGAGGGCAGAGACCCACTGCGCTCCTCTCAAGAAGATTTCAGCCCTACGAGCTCAGCAGAGGCAGATTCGGTCATGCCAAGCTGCCCAGGCTGCCAGGGTCCCCAATCGAGGTCCAGACATCATCCATCACCGGGCTTCCTTTCTTGTTCTTACCTCTGGAATCTGGATCAACTCTCTTTTTTCATTCACCAATCGACATGCCCTCTAAAACAGCGACAAATGCTCGCAGTTCCTCGGCGGATCAGTTACAGGTTGGCATTGACGGTCTCTCTTTTTTTTCTTGGTCTTCAACCTTTCGCAAAATTCTTTTCCCGTAATGCTTTCAGTCAGTTAAGAGCTTCGGAGAGTCGTTCTTCAATGTCGCCGTTGCTCGTTTGCAATATCTACCTCAGCGGGAGGGCGTGATGAAGTTCGTCAACGGTGACATGGAAGCTGGGCTTCGCACATGGCCTGGCCATCCTGTTCCGCACGCAGCGACGCGCAACGCATCGGGCCTTGAAGCCAAGCTCTCAGATCTTGCCTTTTCCACTACTCTGCTGTCACTCCGAAGCCGCTGACTCTGCGAATCAGTCTTGGCGTCAGCTACATGCCTCCATTTCCCCATCCACCGAAGAGTACTCCGCGTTTCAGTCCAACGGTTTCCTCGGTGGGTTGCTTCGTCCCGTGGTCCAACCTCGTGGCGTACAGGGTGGGTGTATGGACAGGGGTAGACGCATCGTGCGAAAGATCGGCGCTGAAAGCTGAGCTGCTGTCCTGAAGCTCATTGGGCTGTGTCCGCGCGCCGCCGGAACACAACATCAAGGTCGCTTTCCTGGTTCGTTCCTCGCCATTCTCCCTCTCATAAACGCCGCCAGCTCGCGGAACTTTCAGGTTTCAACAAACAGCAAAATAGAGGGAGTGGCGCTGCGCCCCTTTTTCGTTGAGGTTGTTGAGAGGACCCGTCCATCATGTTGCAATATCATGCCTATCTTGTCCTCGAGCTTTGCTGGTCACCTGCGAGCGAATCACGCTTCCCAAACCCATCTCGTCAGTCCAAGTTGATTCGTCGACAGTTGGGGGACTACACTCGTGTCAACGTTAGTGTGCAGCTCACCGCCACAAAAGCCCCCGCCACGATTTACCTGTAAAGCAGAAGACGGGGGACTGGAACACCAGGACACGAAAGGGTGGCAGCATGGCTGCATCATGGCTGAGCCCACCCCGGCGCGCTGGAGGCTGGAGGCCGGAGGTACCTGCCCCAGGTCGGGAGGCCGCGCCATACGTGAAGAACCATGTGTAACCTCATTTTGACTGGCGCATCGGTCCCAGCCTTTCATTCGGGGTGGGTGGCAGTGGGCAGATTGTCCCAGTCGAAACTTCCAGCCCATGCGTGGCCGTACGACCTGGTTTCCCTTCACCTGTCAGGCCCGAAGAAAGTTGTCGTCCCCCTCCGAAACCTTCCTTTTGAGGTTCCGGAAGCCCAAATCGTACTCCACCTTGCAGACTGCTATGGCGTCCACCGTATATCTTCCGACATGACCCTCTCCGCTCTGGACGCCGGGCCGCTCCTAGCCACGGATTCCGGCGCAGTTGCTGGGCCGGGGCGTGCTCGCCGGGTCTGCCGGGGACCGCATCTGGCCCGCCTCGCCACTCTGCGTATCCCGTTGTTGATTTCACTTCTGCTTTTTCTGCAACCATCTTGGGCCCAACTTGACCCGGTGGCGAATTTCTGCAGACGCTTCGGTCAGCAAACAGCCGTGATCGATCGGAAGGTATACATCGATGGCGGTTTCATCAACTACAACCCCCTGACGCAATACCCGACGAACTATTCCAGTGAGTTCTCGACCCAGGGGCGCCCGGCCCATCTGGACAGCCACTCCGAGTAGTTAGCACTTACACCTCGTAGACACGGGACTCCAGTACCTTGATCTCGACACGCCCGGCAGTGCCCTGATGCCCCAGCTCTACGGCAATCTCACCAAGAACTCCACCATCCCCAGCGTCAGCGGAGGAACTCTCTGGGCCGATAATGTCAACAAGAGATTCTACCTCTTCGGCGGCGAGTACTACCAACAACCGCCTCCTCCACAGCTGACCCTCTGGGCCTACGACACCCTTTTCAACCGCTGGGATTCCTTAGGATCTCCAGTCCAGAGCGGCGTCAATGCCGCTTCATATGGTGCAGGTGTCTCGATCTCCGAAACAGGCGAGGGCTACTATTACGGCGGATGGAAGTCCAACAACAGCGTGTCGGGCTTCACCGGCACGCCGGTAGCGCAGTCCGGGCTGGTGAAGTACAACATGGACTCCAACACTTGGTCGTCCAACCTGGGACCCGACTCGGTTGGGAGGGCAGAGGGCGTCATGGTCTTCATTCCTATCGGGGACAGCGGCATGCTGGTCTACTTCGGGGGCGTGCAGGATCCTCAAGGCAACGGAAGCTGGATCGGACAACCGATGGATAGTATCTTTCTGTATGACAGGGTCAGCTCGAAATGGTATACCCAGAATGCCACGGGCGCCATTCCGCCGATGCGCAGGCGGTTCTGCGCCGGGGCGACCTGGCCCGCGGATCAATCGAGCTACAACATGTGAGTAGGGGGGCTTGGCGGTCAACGTCAGAGGCCGGACACTGACATCGGCGGCAGCTATCTCTACGGAGGCGCGGGCATGCCACCCAACACAGCTGCTTTCGACGACGTCTACGTCCTCTCGATTCCCTCGTTCCAATGGATCAAGATGTATCCAACCGATGCCAACGACACGTCTCAGTATGGACACCACTCTCTTAGCTGCAACATCATCGACAATGCCCAAATGTTGGTCATTGGAGGCACATTCCCCATGAGCGACCAGTGCGACGCGCGGGACCAATACGGCGTCCACAACCTCGACCTGGGCGAACAAAACCCGGCCAAGGCCTTCTGGCAGATCTTCGCCACCAACCTCACCAAATACGCCGTTCCCGACCCCATCGTCGGCGTCATCGGCGGCTCGGCCGGCGGAGGCGCAACAAAGACCGCCCCCGCCGCCGGCTTCGCAAGCCCCGACCTCCGCGTCCTCATGACCCGAAAGGCCAGCATTCCCGCCCGAACGCCAACCCGCGCCGTCACCGCAGCAACAAACACCCCATCACAGAACCAACCCCTCTCCACCGGCGCGATAGCCGGCATCGCAGTCGGCGGCGCCATCGCCCTCATCGCCCTCCTCCTCGCCACCATCTGTCTCATCCGCCGCCGCCGCCGTCCCCACCCCCCTCCAACCCTCAACACACCCTACTACCACCAACCCAAACACCCCCCCTCCAGCAGCCCCGGCGGAGCGACAGGCAACGGAAACTGGAGCCCCAACCTCGCAAACTCCTCCCCCTACCAACACCACCACTCCCACCACACCCCCCACAGCCCCTTCCAACACTCCTACCCCCGCCCGGCAAGCGCCACCACCCCGATCCCACAGCAACCCCTCGAACTCCCCGCCGCCTCACCCACCGCCACCTGGCTCGGCGGCAGCCACAGCAACAACCACACCAGCAACCCGGACGGCCCCAGCTACGAACTCCAACACCCCCTCCCCGCCGCGGCAGCGATCCGCACCCCCACGGGCAGCGCCACAGCCGTGGATGACAGCGGCACAGGCACAGGGACAGGGAGCAGCGGCGGCGAGCCGCCTCGGACAAAAGTTGATGCTGAGGGCAGGGTGTGGTTGGAGGTGTCGAGTGTTCTTGGGGGGCCGTTGGCGCCGTTGCCGTTGAGTAATCTTGGTTCGCCGGGGCGGGTGTATCGGCCTTCGAGTTCTTCTGGGGGTGGGGGGTATGGCGGGAGGCAGGAGTTGAGT
>OUNM010652965.1_pt1 | contig 24349 bp, 14 predicted proteins | sample 1769961 | NCBI WGS metagenome assembly OUNM01 (sample SAMEA3914820, study PRJEB12502) | metagenome | biome: forest; material: soil | place: USA | collected 2012-03-12 | depth 0.3 m | reverse complement strand
TTTTCGTTCAGGTAGTCGCGCGCGACGGTCCGCCCGCGCGCACGCCCCTCCAGGTCGGCCTCGCTGCGGTACTTGCCGGTCAGGAAGCCGGCGGCCAAGCCGTAATAGGGGATGATCCCCAGGCCTTCGCGCGCGGTCAGGCCCGCCAGCTCGCCCTCGACCTGGTCGCGGTCGAACAGGTTGAACTTGGGCTGGATGGTCTCGTAGCGGGTCAGGCCGTTCGCGGCGCTGGTCGCCAGGCTCTCGCCCAGCCGCGCGGGCGTGAAGTTCGACGCGCCGATCGCCCGGACCTTGCCGGCCTTCACCAGCCGGTCGAAGGCCTCCAGCGTCTCGTCGATCGGGGTTTCGGCGTCGTCCTGGTGGGCCTGGTAGAGGTCGATGTGGTCGGTCTGGAGCCGCTTCAGCGAGCCCTCCGCCGCCGCGACGATGTTGGCCGCCGACAGGCCCGGCTGGGCCGGCCACATGGCCACCTTGGTCAGGACCAGCACCTTGTCGCGCTTGCCGCTCGCCTTCAGCCAGCGGCCGATCACGCTCTCGGACTCGCCGCCCGCATGGCCCGGGACCCAGGCCGAATAGACGTCGGCGGTGTCGACGGCGTTGAAGCCGCCGTCGACGAAGGCGTCGAGCAGGGCGCGCGAGGTCGCCTCGTCGGCCGTCCAGCCGAACACGTTGCCGCCGAACACCAGCGGCGCGGTGGACAGGCCCGAGCGGCCCAAGGGACGTTGGTTCATGGGTGTCCTCTTTCTTGGATCCTCTCCCAGAGGGAGAGGAAGGGGCCCGCCGCGACGCGGTGGGAAGGTGAGGGGTTACGGTCCTTGCCGGCGTGCCGGCACGCCGTCGGGCGTCTTACCCCCTCACCCTCCCACGTTCTGCGAACGCGGGCCCCTCCCTCTCCCCATGGGAGAGGGATTTTTTAAGCCGCCGCCGCGCGCCCGTCCTCGAACACCGGCGCGTCGATCGGCGCCAGGGTCGCCTTGCCTCGGATCAAGTCCGAGGCGCGCTCGGCGATCATGATGGTCGGGGCGTTGGTGTTGCCGCCGATCAGGGTGGGCATGACCGAGGCGTCGATCACCCGCAGGCCTTGCAGACCCTGCACGCGCAGCTGGTCATCGACCACGGCCAGCGGATCGCCGGCCGCGCCCATCCGGCAGGTGCCCACCGGGTGGTAGATGGTCTCGGCCTTGGCCCGCACCCAGGCGTCGATCTGGCCGTCGGTCTTCACCTCGGCGCCCGGCGCGTATTCGGCCTCGCGATAGGGATCGAAGGCGGCCTGGGCCACCACGTCGCGGGCGATGCGGACGCCCTCGCGGATGGCGCGGCGGTCCTCCTCGGTGGCCAGGTAGTTGGCCAGGATGGTCGGATCGTCGAACGGATCGGCCGAGCGCAGGCCGACCTTGCCGCGGCTCTCGGGGCGCAGCTGACAGACGTGCAGGGTGAAGCCGTCCTTCTCGACCTGGACCTTGCCGTGGTCCTGCATGATGGCCAGTACGCCGTGGATCTGCAGGTCGGGGCGGTCGAGGTCGGGGCGCGACTTCAGGAACGCGCCGCTCTCCAGGAACTGCTGGCGGCCCAGGCCCTTGCCCAGCAGCATGTAGGACAGGCCGGTGCTCAGCTTCTTCAGCCCCTTGTTGGCCGAATAGGCGGTCTGCAGGTTCTTCGTCGTCCACGACAGGCAGACGTCCAGGTGGTCCTGCAGATTGGCGCCGACGCCCTTGCTCTCATGGACGACGGCGATCCCCTGGGCCTTCAGGTCGTCCGGGGCGCCGATGCCCGACAGCTGCAGGATGTGCGGCGACTGCACGGCGCCGGCGCTGAGCAGCACCTCGGCGTCGGCATGGGCCACGAGGCGCTCGGGGCTGGCCCCGACCACGTACTCGACGCCGATCGCCTTGCCCTTCTCGACCAGGATGCGCGTCGTGCGGGCCTCGGTCACGCAGGTCAGGTTCGGCCGGGTCAGGGCGGCCGTCAGATAGGCCGCCGCCGCGCTCCAGCGCTTGCCGTCGCGGATGGTCAGGTCGTAGGGGCCGAAGCCCTCCTGGCGATAGCCGTTGAAGTCCTTGGTCACCGCGTGGCCCGCCTGGCGGCCGGCCTCGATCAGGGCGGGATAAAACGGACTCTTGGACTCGCCGTGCGAGACGTGCAGCGGGCCCGCGTCGCCGTGATAGGCGTCGCCGCCGCCGTGGTGGCTTTCCGAGCGCTTGAAGTAGGGCAGGACCTCGGCATAGGACCAGCCCGCCAGCCCCATCTGCCGCCACTGGTCGTAGTCGCGCGCGTGGCCGCGGATGTAGATCATGCCGTTGATGGCCGAGCTGCCGCCCAGGCCCTTGCCGCGCGGCCACCACAGCTTGCGGTCGTTGAGGTGCGGCTCGGCCTCGGTCCAGAAGCCCCAGTTCTGGTCGCCCTTGGCCTTGATCAGCTCGCCCACCCCGGCCGGCATCTTGACCAGGATCGAGGTGTTCTTGCCGCCGGCCTCCAGCAGCAGGACCTTGACGTTCGGGTCCTCGGTCAGCCGCGCGGCCAGGACGCAGCCGGCCGAGCCGGCGCCGATGATGACGTAGTCGTAGCGCGTGCTGGCCATGGCCCGACGTCGCCTCCCTGGAATGTTATCGTTGTTAAGACAGAGAGTGACGCGGGTTTGGGCGACGGGCAAGGGGCCGTTACGTTGTGCTTAAAGGTTAGAGGTGACCCTGTTTCAAGTTTGCGTTGTCAGGCTTGCGAGGCGTTCGCAGGAGTGTCTCGCCCCGAGTCTTAGGCGACACTAGGAACGGCAGTTCAACGGCACGCAATACGGCTGTTTTGGGGTGGGGCGTCGCAGAGCCCATAGTCTCGATCATCTCCGGTCTCACCGGCCCCCTCGTCGCATGGGGCGGTAGCCATGAACGAGCGCATGACCGCACGGCAAAGCTTAGCCTTGAGAAGCCTCACAACCGGTGCAAGAGTGGGGCGGGGAGGCACCGATGTGGTCTGACAATGAGACTGATAGGGATTTCTTGAACTTTGGCTTTGTTGCGGACATCGCGGCAGAGATGATTGTTCAGGCTCAGGGGCATCCACTCTCTGTGGGACTCTCGGGAAGCTGGGGCGTTGGCAAGTCTTCGATGATGAAGCTGCTCGCTAAGTCGCTTCGAGCGCGGACCGATGAACAATTCCTTTTCGTAGAATTCAACGCTTGGCTCTACCAGGGTTACGACGACACGCGCGCGGCGCTGATGGAGGTCATTGCCCGCGCTATCTTGGCGCGTGCCGAGGCCGAGTCTGGAGTTGCTGACGATCTGTTGGAGAAGGCGAAGGGTCTCGTAAAGCGGGTCAATTGGTTCCGACTTGCGAGCGTCAGCGCCTCAACAGTCGCTGCTTTGGCAGTTGGCCTCCCGCCGGTCGGCCTTATTGGTGAAGGCTTTTCGGTCGTCAAAAACCTCACTGATGGAAAGGTTACACAGAGCGATCTGGAGGGTGCGGGTAAGGCGATTGGCAGCGTGAAAGATGCCGGTCTACTGAAGGGTGGAAAGTCCGATGCTCCTGAAACGCCGCCGAAGGAAATCCAGGAATTTCGTGATGAGCTGAAAGAGACACTAGAGAAGTTGGATCTTCGCCTGGTGGTGCTGATCGACGATCTTGACCGCTGTCTTCCACCCACGACCATTTCCACTCTGGAGGCGATGCGCCTCTTCCTGTTTATGGAGCGCACCGCCTTCATCATCGCGGCCGATGACGAGATGATCCGCCGCGCTGTGAAAACGCATTTCGGCACTGCCGATCTGACGGACGATCTGGTCACCAACTACTTTGACAAGTTGATCCAGGTCCCGATCCGCGTGCCGCCGCTCGGGACGCAGGACGTTCGCGCGTATCTCATGCTGCTCTTCATCGAGAACAGCACGCTCCCGCAGGAAGCTCGGGAGAAGCTACGCGGACAAATCTGCCAGCGGCTCGGCGAAACATGGTCGGGCAAGCGCCTCGACCGGGAATTTGTCGTCTCGCTCATCGACGACTGTCCGCTCGAGCTTGGGCTCGAACTGGACCTCGCCGACCGTATCGCACCCATTCTTACGCGGGCCACTAAGATCGCGGGCAATCCACGTCTTATAAAGCGCTTCCTGAACACGCTTTCGCTCCGCAAAGCGATCGCGAAGGTCCAGAAGGTCGGGCTGGACGATACGGCGCTCACCAAAATGTTGCTGTTCGAGCGTTGCGGTTCCGACAAGGCCTATGCGGAACTGATCACCGCCATCAATGAAAGCGACGACGGGAAAGCCATCTTCCTCAAGCCGCTGGAAGAGGCCGCGGCAAAGGACGCTGCCTCGCTCAAGCTGGAAGGGGAGTGGAATAGCGACTTCGTCCGCGAGTGGCTCACGCTCGATCCGCCGTTGTCTGACGTTGATCTGCGCGGCATCGTCTATGTGAGCCGCGAACGCCTCCCTGTGGTCAGTGCGGCGGATAGGCTGTCGTCCGAGGGGGCGGCGTTGCTCGAAGCGTTGGTGAAACTGACGACATCGAGCCCCGCGCTTGGGGAAAAACTTAAGGCGCTGCCCACGCACGAACTGAGCCTAATCACGGAGCGCATCCTTGCTCGTGCCCGCAACGTCGAGCAGTGGGGCACCCCGCCGATTCTAAATGCGATGATCCTGTTGGCTGGCGTGTCGGGCCAACACGTTGGCGCGATTCAACGCTTCGCCAGCGCGATCCCGCCGTCGAAATTGACGGCCGCCATCGTTCCTTTGCTAACAGATAAGCTGTGGGGCGAAGACGTGCTGCGCACTTGGGCGTCGGCCTCAGAGACGCCCGAGCCCGTAAAGCGCGCGATCACCAGCGCCAGCAAGAAAAAGGGAGCGGCGTAATGGGAACGTCTGCTTCCAGTCGTGGGCCAGGATCCGGCGTCCCGTTGGTGCCCGATTGGGTGCCTGCCGTTCCGGGGCAAACACCCCCGCCTGACGGTACAGCCATACCCGCCGGTGCGGCTGCGCCCGCCATTGCGCCGCCCGGTCGGTTCGGACCGGCGCGCACCAGTCTTGGCCAGTTTGGTGGCAGCGGCTCCGAGCGCAGTATGCATCGCGGGCTCGGCCACTACACCCGCAAAGGCATGGGCGGATCAACCATTGCAGCCTCGCGGATGGCTGGCACTGCCAATACCGCCGGGGGACTCTATGGTGTTCTCAGTGCGCTCAGTTCCGGGGGGGCAGTACCCACCGGCGTTGCGCTCAATACTGCGTCTTTGGCGGGACGTTCGCAGAGTGAAATCGCGGATGCGATCGTCAACGCCCTTCGTCCTGTTGACGGCACGCAGGATGGTGAAACGGCACGGGACTCCGTTGCCCGGGCGCTGGCCGAGCTTCTGGATGCGCAGCCGAATGCCGATCTGACGGCGCTAACACAGCCCCAAATCGAATTGGTCGTTGAAGCCTACATCGCCAACGATTTGGCCCTTCGGATCGAACTCGATGTTGGCAAGGCTGTGCTGGACAAGGCTCCCAATTACGCGACTGGGGCCCAACGTCTCGAAGAGATGAAGGCGTACATCCGTCAGGAGGTTGCGCGCGCGTTCCGTGCCCGCGCTAACATCGGCCAGACAATGGATCGTCAGAACGCTGCGACGCTATCGAGTGCCGTGCTTCAGGACACGTTTGACGTCTTCGAGAGCTACCTATGACCAAGGTCGGATGCGCGCCTTTAGGAACTCAATTGCCGTCGGGCATCGACGTTCCCTTTGTGATGTTTAGCCGTTCTCCGCATAACTCCATCGGGTCGGTCGGCTCGATGATCCCGGCCTACATTGAAGGGCTTGGCCTTCAGCCTGCGGCCCGTGCCTGGGATTTCATGTCGATTGCGTTGGCGGTTGTCGCCGCTGACGAAGCGGTGCTGCGCTCCGCAAGCGCCGACGGATGGACGCGCAAAATCGATCTGACTGTCTCTGTTGTGGACGCCCCGTTCTGGACCACCCAAGCTGCGCCGCTAGAGACAATCCTGCGCTTTGTGACCGGCGATATATGGACTCTCACATTTATCGATACAGGCTTTCTTCCGGCCCCTCCGAAGAAGGTGCGACAGCGGCCTGAGGATGTCGTTTGCTTGCTGTCGGGCGGCATGGACAGCATGGTTGGCGCGATCGATCTGGTTGCGGGGCAGAAGAAAACCCCGTTGCTGGTGAGCCAGGTCGCGAAGGGCGACAAAAAGGACCAGCAGCGCTTTGCCCGCGTCATCTCGCCCAATAGCTGGCACCTGCAGCTGAACCACAACGCCCGTCCGCCGGGCCCGTCTGAACGCTCCCAGCGCGGGCGCTCTTTGGTGTTTTTCGGGTTAGGCGTGCTCGCCGGAACCTGCACGACAACCTATGCATCGGGCGGTGCTGTCGATCTCGTTATTCCCGAGAACGGTTTTATCAGCCTGAATGTACCTCTGACGCCGCTTCGTATTGGCTCGCTGAGCACCCGCACCACGCATCCCTACTATCTGGCCGAGCTCCAGAAAGTCCTTGATGCGGCGGGTCTACGGATACGCCTGATCAACCCGTATCAGACGATGACAAAGGGGGAGATGCTGGCTGGCTGTCAGGACCAAGCCCTTCTAAAGACGCTGATCGGCGAAACGACGAGCTGCGGGCGCTACGCAAGAATGGGCTTTAAACGGTGCGGCCGGTGTGTTCCCTGCCTGGTTCGGCGGGCGTCGTTCGTGCGGTGGGGTCAGCCTGATACGACGCCCAAGAAATACAAATACCAAGCACTCGGCACACCGGATAAGAACCACAAGTTTTTCGATGACGTTCGATCTGTCGCCCATGCGGCCTATACTCTTAAGAAGCGCGGCTTTAGGTCCTGGGCAGGCGGCAGTCTCAACTCCGCGCAATTAGGCCCGACAGCGGCGTTGGAGGCGGTTGCTCAACGAGGAGTCGCCGAACTTGAAACGTTCTTATCAGCAGAAGGCGCGCTTTGATTGATTTCCACTGCCACATCGACCTCTACGCCGATCCGGCCGCCGTCTTGGCGGAGGCAGAGGCGCGGGGCGTCTACGTCCTGGCGGTAACGACCACGCCAAAGGCCTGGAAAGGCAATCGGAAGATCATCGGAGAGCTGAAGCGGATTCGGTCGGGCCTTGGCCTCCATCCGGAATTGATCGCCGAGAGACATTCAGAAGTCGCGCTGTGGGAGCACTTTCTCTCAGAGACGAAGTATGTGGGTGAGGTCGGGCTGGATGGCAGCCCGGCATACAAGCAAAGCTGGGAGCTTCAACGGCAGACACTCGCGCGTATTCTCAAGGCCTGCGCGAACGCTGGCGGAAAGGTGATAAGCCTTCATTCGCGCCGCGCCGCTGGTGCCGTCCTTGACGCTCTTGAAGCGGAGCCGGGTGCGGGTACCCCGATCTTGCACTGGTTCTCAGGAAGCAAACGCGACCTAGAACGCGCCATCCGATTGGGATGCTGGTTCAGCGTAGGACCGGCGATGCTGCGCTCAGAGGCGGGGCGGATCCTCACGGCTGCAATGCCGAAGGATCGAATGCTGACCGAGACTGATGCGCCTTTTGCGCAGGCCGATGGTCGGCCGTTGATGCCGTGGGACGTTGTTCGTGCCTACCCGTTCCTAAGCGAGATTTGGGAGTGTTCGGAGGAGGAGGTATCGCACCAGTTGCTATCCAACCTTCGTCGACTGACGACAGAGTAAATCTGCAGATAGCCGCTGTACCGGCCGTGCGCTGCGATCTAGTCCAGGCCGCCAGAGTGAGCCCACCTCCTGACTAAGACGCTACGATCGGCTAAGCTCTCCCGATGCCCTGGGCCAAACCCGCGCCGAAGAAGAAGTCGCTGGTCACGCCAGCGGACACGGATTCTTGCCTCTGCGGATCGGGCACGACTTACGCGGTCTGCTGCAAGGCGCACCTGCCCGGGTTTGACCAGCGCAAGGCCTTCCACGTCGCTATCATGGCGAAGGACCTCGACGCGGCCCTGGTGGCGGCCCGCGCCGACTTCACGCAGTACGCCATCTGGCACGCCACCAACACGGCCCCGGCCATGCGAGCCGGCATCATCGCCATCAAATTGCTGATCGACACCGATATCCAGTGCCTGTCAGAATACGCCGACCGTGTCGCCGAGACTCTCTATCGCCTCGGCCGCATGGACGAGACGCCAGCCATGCTGGAGCGCCTGCGCCCGTTGGTCGATGACCCTCGCTGGCCGCGTAAAATACTGTTCCTGCAGGCTCACACGCTGCTCAAAGCCACAGGCGATGAAGCAGCCGCCCGCCGTGAGTTCAAGAAGCTCGGCCCGCTGAGCCTGCAGGAGACCGATGTCGAGATCCTCCGTCTCGGCATCGGGTTGCTCGCTGACGAACGGTCAATGACCAAGACCATAAAGCTCTGCGACCGCCTCCTCGACCTCAGCGAGGACCTCGACGACCAACTCCGATTCCGCTCCATCAAGGCGAGCCAGTATCTGCTGCACGGCGACGAGGAGCAGGCCGCCGAGGAACTGGAGGCGGCGCTTGCGCTTGAGTTTGACGACGACGATGCCGGGCTCGACAAAGCGACACAATGGATCTTGAGTTGGATCCTCAAGCATCTCGGCGTCCTGCGTCGCGACCCAGCAATCTTTCATCGCGCCAAGGCACTGTTGGATGCCTGGCTGGCTCACCCTGACCTAACAGACTACGGCAGGGCCGCGATCACCGAGGATTTGGCCGATCTCCTCCGCACCGCCGGCCAGTGGGCAAACGCCGAAGCGGCCTACCGCGCCGCGATCGTCATTAAGCCGAGCGCCCGCGCGGAAATCTTCCTCGCCCAGGTGATCTCCTTCCAGGGACGTGCCCGCGAGGCCGACGATCGTATGCGGTCGATCGAGACCGCCCACCTCAACCCTAACGAATATGAGGACTACGTCCTGACCCTCGCCGGCATTGCGGTGCAGTTGGGCGACCGCGACGCGCTTACGACGGCCGAGGCGCGGCTGCGCGGCCAACGGTGCCTAGAGCCCTACTTCGAGCAGCGGCGATTGAAGCTGCTGTTGGCGGTCACTGATGCCATCGTCGCCGGTGCCAGCGCCCCACTCACCGAGCGGGTTCGCAAGTTGCTGGCCGCGCCCGTGCGCAACTTCAATCGCTACATCATGGCCGAGCCGAACATCGCCGGTATGGGCGTCCGGGTGAACAACGTCCTTGAAGATCTCGCTGGGACCCAGACCGCCAAGCCTCGCCGCAAAGGCTGAGGCTTCCATCCTTTGCGACCATCTCCAGTGATGAGTATGCGCAGGCCGTCGGACTAGGTGTTCAAGGTCTGCTTCCTGGAGATAGATCAAGATCAGCTTCCGCCTCAGTACTGACCTGAAACGTCCGTTCCCAAGACGTGGGGAAATCCACTGCGTTGCAGGGCGTAGGGAGGTTTTTCGTGAGACGGTGACGTTCACCTAGCTCTTTTCCGTTCTTCGCTCGACCCTCTCGGTTATGCCAGAGCTAACCTTTCAGACGCAGAGCTTTGCCCGTTAGTGGGGCGGCCGGCTCTAAAGCTTAGCTACTAGAAACTTGTGCGAACGCAACCTAACATCGCTTTGAGTCTGGGAGGCTCCAAGTGCGGACAAGCCGTGACCTGTGAAAGGCGCCGTTAACTTGGCCAGCTTCGCCGAGCATCGACGTAGGGTCGGGTTGAGGGAGGCTGTTGAGTGGCGTGCAAGGTCCAGTATCTCAGCAGCGCAGGTCTTCAGCGCCGTGAAGTCAAAGGTGTGGAAGCGCTGGCCGCAGCCCTGCCCATCAACTGGCTGCTCTTTGCGTCGCTCAACGCGTTTCCTCGCAACAGCGCGCCGATAGAAATCGACCTGCTCTGCGTGATGGACGATCGCATCGTCCTTCTCGAGCTCAAGGATTGGAATGGGACGCTCACCTCAAACGGTGACAACTGGCTGCTGAACGGCTCGAAACGCGGGCGGTCCGCTGTGATGCTGGGCAATGAGAAAGCCAAGAAACTCAAAGGAATCTTTCTCAATCAAATCCCGCAGCTTGCCTCGACATTTGTCGATTCCCGCGTCGTGCTCACCGGGGATGCCACGCGCGATGCGCTTCCCGACGACGAGAAACCTTACGTCCTAACCTTGAAGGAGGCCTTGCAGCTGGGCGATCGCGCCGCGCGAACGCGGCTCCTTGGCCAGGTGAGACTCCCGAACGTGCGACCCAATATGCTCGTGAAGGACTTCGAGAAGCTCGTGAAGAGCAGCTCCTACTTCCAGCCCCTCAAAATGACGTGGGACGGCTACGGCGTCACGGACGAGGACTTTTTCGTCCACCCAGCCGACATCTGGAGGGAGCATAAGGCCCACCTTGTGAAGGAGGAGCGCGTCAAGGCGCTGCTTCGCCTATGGCGCTTCGACAATCTGCCCACGGGTCTGAACGAGCCCGACGGTCGGAGCCTCATCGCCGATCGCGAGCTTGGCGTCATTGGTCACCTCGGTGAACAGAAGAGCTGGATGGCCGAGCGAGGGATCCTCAAACCGGTGGGGGCTGCGCCGGACGAGATTCTCACCCAGCATCATCAGCTCCTTTCGGTGCCCAACGGTTGGACGACGCTCCGCAGGTACCTTGAGCGCAACGGCGAAGATCTCACCGGCGACCAGCTGATCGATCTGGTGCACAGCCTTGTCTCGATGGTCGCCGAACTCCATCGCCACGGCGTCGCCCATAGGGACATCGGCGGTGATTGCATCTGGCTAGGCGATCCGATGAGCATGTCCCTCACCGGGTTCTTCTCAGCGCGACTCCCCAACGAGGTGTCCGTGGGCGACTGGCTCCCCGTTCTGGGAGGCTATGCGGAGCCTGAACCCAAGTGGGGGGGTGTGGCCGTCACCGCGCACGAGCGTGATGTCCGCAGTATCGGTCTGCTGATGCGGCAGGTTGAAGCGCTGAGGGGAGATCGCGCCGATCTGCCGCCCGGCTGGACCGAAGTCGCCAACCGCGCGCTAGCCGGCCCAGGCGAGCGTTACAAGGACGCGATAGAGCTTGGTGACGCGATCGGCGAATTGCGCACGCCGTCAGGCCCCGTTGTCGACCAATCTCGGCTCGACGCGTTCCAAACCACTGAGATTCCCTACGCCGCGTTCCCCATCGCCGGCGAGATGGCGACCGCGGGCGGCAAGAGCCGCTACATCAGCCAGGTCGACGGCGGCCGCGTCGTCGTGAAGGTTTGGAATGGGCTACAGCGCGGCGACGCACAGCGCGACTATGCGATGTTGGCGATGCTGGAGGCGGCTTCGTCCCTCAAGGGGGTTCCGCTCGCTGGCGCCGCGGAGGTCGTGGCTTGCGGGCTTTCACCCGTCGGCCCGTTCCTTGTCTCGAAGTTCGTCGAAGGCCAGACGTTCCCTGCGGCGGCAGGCAGTGAAGCTGAAGCGCTAGAGGCCGCATCGCATCTGGTCTCGTCGGTTGTGGCGCTCCACGCTCGCGGCTTGGCGCATGGCGACCTTCATCCACAAAACGTCATCGTGGGGGGAGGCAAGGCCGTCCTCATCGATCTCTTTGAGTGCGCCCCCTTGGGGACGGGCCGGGTTCGGTCGTTGGCCTGGGCGCCCGCAGATCACGAGCGGAAGTCCGAGTTCCAGATCGACCGGTTCGCGGTTTGCCGAATGGTCGAGGCTCTGCTCGGGACAGAGAGCGCAGCGTTTGAACCCGTCGTCGAGCTTGTTCGGGGAGAGCTGGCGCGCGAGGTCATCGAGACGTTGGACCCACTCGCAGAGGCCCTCGACGTCGTCCGCCGCAAGCTCGCCGAGCCACCCCCGCTTCGGTTCAAAATTACCGCGCCGAACCTGACCGATCTCGAGCTCGCCAGCGACAACGGGCGCTTTTGGGTCAAGGGCTACAGCAATGCCGGCGGCCTGGAATCATTCTTTCTGACCGGTCTTGCGCAACGTCTTCTCATCCGGCTGAGAGCCGGCACCGTGGAGGCGGTGGAGACGAGCGACACCCACCTGCGCGACATCGCCCAAGGCGTCGCGGTGACTCTGCAGGTCACACTCGCGCCGGGGCCCTCGGCGGGGGCGAGCGAACTGGCCGCGGTGCTGCGTGAATTGGTCCCGATCCAGGAAAACTATCCAGCGGCCGTCACCGCCCAGGAGATCGACGATTTCGAAGGCGATCCATCCTTCGACGACGAAAGCGTCGAGGAAGACCCGGCCGACACCCAAGACGCGACGCTGGATATAGCGCGCCTATGGCTTCGAACCGCTGAGATCGAAGACGAGACGGCGCTTGTCGTGCGGTTGGATAATCGGATCGGCGATGTCGGGTTCTCTTCGATCTTTCAATACGAAACGCCCCGGCCCCTCGAGTTCGACGAGGACGACGTCGTAGAGGTTCGACTTGATGGCGTCAGAGGTCGTCGCGTGGGCACACTTGACTTGCCAAGGTGCGATGATCGCCAACTGGCGATCCGCGATCTGCGCTCAGCCATCCTCGAGGGCGAGTATGTCACGCTCGTCGACAGGCGCGACCGCGTCTCCAAGGAACGGCGGCGCAAGGCCGTCGAACGGGTGACCGGACGCAAGAGCGTCATTCCAAACCTGATCGATCATTTCGACCCGAAGGCGGACCTTTCGCCCGTGCTCTATGGCGCTTTGGTCACCGACGAAGAGCTTATCGCCTACGGCTTGAACGAAGGTCAGCGAGCCGCCTTCCGGCAACTCCTGGGCGTGGGTCCGGTCGGGCTTTTGCAGGGACCGCCCGGATCGGGGAAGACGCGGTTCATCGCGGCCTTCACGCATTGGCTCCTAAAGCGCGGCGGCGCCCGTCGCGTGCTGGTGGCCAGCCAATCTCATGAGGCGGTCAACAATGTCCTCGAAGAGCTGCTGCGCACCTACCGGACCCACGGCGGCCAAGCCGAACTCCTGCGCGTCGGGGCACGCGGAGCGACCGAAAGAATCCGCCCGTATCAGGCGCGCTCCCTGCGCGAGCGATACAAGGTTCGCTTCGAGAACGGACTGAAGACGCGGGTGGCCCACGTCGCCAGCGCCATGGGCATCAGCCGACAGTTTGTCCATGATGTCGTAGATGTGGACTCCAGCCTGGGTCGGCTGCAGCGCGCGATAGAAATGGCTATGAGCACCGCCGCGGCCGATCTTGATCGTGACGAGCGTAGACGCTCCCAAACGCGTCGTAGGACCTTGCTCGAGGCCTTCTCGCAAGTCGCTGGCACCCTGCTTGAGCGCGATGTCGAGGCTGTGGAAGGTGTCACGGCCGAACTGGTCGAGGAGGCATACGCCGCCACACTCCGCCGACATCGAAAGATGAGCCCCGGCGATCTTATCGCCACGAGAAAGCTTTTGGCCCTCTCGCACGAGTGGCGCGAAACCCTCGGGTCGGGCCACCGCAACTTCGATGAGTTCCTTGCGAAGACGCGTAGCGTCGTCGCGGGCACATGCGTCGGCCTTGGCCAATCGCAAATTCGGCTGGAGGAGGGCTACTTTGACTGGGTCATTGTCGATGAGGCCGCGCGGTGCACGAGCGGCGAGCTAGCAGTGCCCCTACAGTTGGGAACGCGGGTCGTGCTCGTCGGTGATCAACGTCAATTGCGCCCCATGATCGGGCGAGAGGTTGAACTTGCCCTGCGCGAAGAACTGAAGGCCGTTCCGAGGCGAGAGCGCGAGCAGTCCGACTTTGAGCGTGCCTTCGCATCGACCTTCGGTCAGAGCAATGCGCGCGTTCTGGACGAGCAATATCGCATGGCACCCCCCATCAGCGATCTCGTCTCGGAGGTTTTCTATCGCCCCTATGGCGTCAAGCTCAGGCCTTCCGACGACCGCGAGCCGGACAAGGCGTTTGCCGATCTTTCCCACGACATCGCTGCGCCAATCACCTGGTTCGACACCAAGGACATGCCGGGTGCGCAGGAGTCTGAGCGCAACGACGGTCGGGATGTTTGGAACGAGGCGGAGATCGAGACCATCCTGTCGATACTGGGTCGCTTGGCTGCGGAGACGAGCCTGGCCGAAGATCTAGGTCGTCGCCCTGAACCGGCGATCGGCATCATCTGCATGTACAGCGAGCAGAAGCGACGGCTTGAGAAGGAGTGGTCTCAACGTCCCTTCACCGAGAGCTTCCGGCGAACCGTCACGATCGACACGGTGGACGCATATCAGGGCAAGGAAAACGCGATCGTTATCGTGTCTCTTGTCCGGTCGAACGACGAGCGATGGCCGTTCCATGTGGGGCGAGAAAACCGCTGCAATGTCGCCCTGTCCCGAGCCAAGGAGCGGCTCTACATTGTCGGCGACTCGGCCATGTGGAGCGATCTGCGTAATCCATCTCCGATGCGACGTGTCCTTGCGCGTATGCGAAGCCTCCCGGACGAAATTGCGCGCATCGTACCCGCGCGCGAGGTGGGACGATGAACGGCTCCATCCGCATCGAAGTCGACGCAATCGATTTTCAGATTGCCTGTCGTCGGTTCAATGTCCGGGCGACCATCACCCGCGAGCGGCAAATGCCTGTGGTCGATGAATTCGTGCTCCGCTTATTGGCCGTGACCGAACGTCTTTCTATTTCGCGCATGCGTTCCTGGTTCGGATTCAGCGAGTCCGAAATGGAGACGGTTCTCGTCGATCTCGGGCGGCGCAGCCTCGTTGAGCTTGAAGGCGACGACGTTCTCTTGTCGGCGACGGCTCGCGACTTATTCCGAAACATTGTCCCTGGCGGCGTGCCGCAGCTTGTCGAGGTCGCGCCGCTCCTTGCTGACGTGTGGTTCGATCTTGTGAGTCGAAACATGGTGCCGCCGTCGCGCGGACGCGAGACCGCCCATTTGGTGAAGCTCCGTGAGCAGCCAGAAGCGCGTGAAATTCCCGATAGCTTTGCCCGCGAAGCCTTTGAGCTGAATTTCCGCGACTATGCGCGTCGCATTCGCCGCTTTCCCGACGCTGATGCGGTGAACTTATATTCCGTTTCCGACGTCGAGGGCGGGCGCTATGGCTTCCAGACGCTTCGGGCCGGGGTGGCGTTTGAGCCGGCCACGTTCTCGATTCGCCCAACCTTTTCAGACTTGGCCGACACTCCAGCCAACTTCGGCAAACTCACCATCGCCGCCAACGAAGCCTGGCAGGTCCTCGGAGGGTCCGATGGCGGCCCCTCGACCGGCTCAGACTACGAGCGAATGACGGGGGATACCCGGCTTGCCGCACTTTTGCGGGAGCCGTCCTCGGGCGATGCTTGGGCAATCGCCCTGGGTGCGGTCGACGTTCCCGGATTTCGCCAGACGGTCGGCGCTATCTATCTGGAAAAGAATGCGGAAATCCTCGTCGAGGCCGTGGCCAAGAGCACGATTACGAACGCGAAGACGGACATCAACTGGCTACGTCCGAATGGCTCCTCGTGGGGACGCGCCTTGCAGATGGCGGACCTCATGGGCTTTTTGCGCAATGCGGTTCACGGCGCCGGGGCCAATATCAGCACGACGACTTTGAGCATGCCTAGGTCGACCCACCGGAGTATTCGGACCGACCACAAGCGACTTTTCGATCGGGGCGTCCTGCTCCCGCAGTCGCACCTGGCGTCAAATCTGGAGATCCTGCTGGTGCCAAAGGTGGCCGCCTTTGTGAACGTCCATCTGCCCGTAAGAGGCCATTCGGTGCCCATCGGGGGCATCGTGACCGAGCCGAAACGCTTGGCGCGTATCGAGGACCGGCTACGGAGCGGGGCTGACGAAAGATGGGAAGAGCTATGGAAGTCAGAGGCCAGACGTTCCCATCGTCAAGCGAACTGACAACTGTGCTTGATGCCCCGAACCGCGCTCGAAGCGGGGGTGGTTAGCGGGCGGACGGTCGACGCCGATCGATAGCCGGGAACTGGCCAGCGGCGCGATGTTGCTTCACCAGTCGCCGGCGCGTCGACGGCCGTAATCGCGACTATCGAATGGTCGACTAGGATCCGGGCGTCACCCGAACATGGCCGTCGTACAGGCAGTCAAGGCCAGTCCGTCGACGGGATCGCTCAATGAGCCGGGGTGGGCCTGGTGGCGTGTGAACGTCTCGGTCGTCACCGGCGGACCCGTCGTCGCCGCGATCGACGGCGTCGGGGCCTGGCGCGACGTGGCCACAGATGCGGACGTCGCTGCTGGCTATCCTGCATGGCCCTGCCGCAGGTTAGAGGGGGGTGGTGAAGAAATTGTCGACCAGAGCGAAGTCGATCGGCGCAGTGGGGTCGATCGGCGTCAGGCGGGTTTGCATGTCGGCAAAGACCTCGTCTGGATTGGCGAGGTCGCGGTCGGTGTAGATCAGGGCGTAGATGTCGCGCTCTTTGAAGAAGTCCTTGTGGCGCGCCATTTCGCGCTCGAAATTGTCCTTAGCCATTGCGTTAATTTCGGTGCCCGAAAGGCCGCCGATCTTGCTTAGATAGCCGTGCGTTGACCAGGGAGAGAGCTCGTAGCCGACCTTCCTCATCGTCAGCGGGTCGATGATGCAAAAATCCAGGCGATACTTGTGCTGGGCCGCGCGGCCGCCATAGCGGATTTCGGGGATCAACAAGGGCACGTTGAGTGGATTGTTCGCCGCCCTGACGAACGCCACGTACCGCTGGGCGATGGCTTGCTCGTGCGGTGAACCGGAGGCGCGCACCAGCGTGTTCTTGAAGAACGCCAGATAGCCCTCGACCGACCCGAAGCGGATTGGATCTGGGTCACGTTCGACAACCAAGCCTGTCGCCAGGATGTGGCCGATTGTCCAATAGAGCGGTCGGAAATGCCGGATCTCACTGCGGTCGTTTTCCCAGGCTTGGGCGGTGTCGTTCCAGCGCGGGGTGATGAACAAACCGTAGTTTGCATTGTTCTGTCCGATCCAAACCTCGGCGTCGTCCAGGTGCGGTCGGGTCTTGGAGAGCTCGTCGAAATGGTTGAGGAACGAGCGGTGCAGAAACAATGTGAAGTACCGCTGGGCGGCGGGCGAGATGCGGAAGCGATCGTAGTTGCGCCGATAGATTTTCGCGTTGGGGCCGCCCGAGACGATGCCGTTCCTGAGGTTCTGCATATATCGCGCAGCGTACTGCTCGGACGAATGGAAGACATCGTGGTGCAGGTCGATGAGGCTCTTCGCCCAGCCGCCGATTGTAGCGTTCAGCGAAGCTTCTGACATGAAATCGGTCTGAGCCAAAACTTCAGGAAGTAGCGCCCTCAGCTGAGCCTTCAGCTCGGCGATACGCCGATTGCGCGCGGTCTTGTTCGGATCAGCAGGTGCATACATCGGTCCGAGCAGAACACGAGTCGGGCTTGGTAATGGACACCGCTGCTCTGCCGCCAACTTCTAGTCCCTGGAAGGAAGCTAAAGGCCGCAATTGGTGCCGCACGGAAGGCGCGCGCTTGCGTTTCTAAGTGCCTGCCGAGAAGCTCGTGACCGGAGAAGCCCATGAGCAACCGCAAGCGAAGCCGGCAGAAGCAACGGGAAATCCTGCACTGGGCACAGGGCGGCCTATGCGCTGGCTGCGGCCGTCCCGTCAGTCGTCTTGGGAGAAAGCCGCGCCACGGCCCCAACTATCCAACCTTCGATCACTTCGATCCCAAACGACTGGGTGGCTACCGCACGCTCGAGAACGGGCTCCTCAAGCACCGAAAGTGCAATGCCGCACGCGGTGGCTGTCTTCCGACCGGATGTGATCTGGTCTGGCATTGGGTGGTTGTTGACCGGCTCCGTTCTGCACGCGCTGCCGAAGTTTGGGGTGAAATTCTGTCCCACTGAAAAGCTGGTAGCCGGTCACGGGTCTTTGCTCGGTCAATAGATGGATGCCATCGCCGACGGGTCTGCGATTGGACCCTGAAGATGGTGGCATGTTCATCTCGAATATTACATTATGCAGAAGTAGTGGCGCTAATTGCCTGATGTATATTTGATGCACGATAATACATCGTGCCGCAGTCAGAGTTTATCATTCGCTATATATGCTTGATTGGACTCAAAAAATGCTCCCGTAATTCCTGTGGTAGGTCGATGCGCACGCATCGATCTCAACGCTCTCGGCACCGCCGGGAGCGCTCCCAGGCGCACGCCTGAGATCGGAGTAAGTGTCTATGTAAGTTGAACAATTCACCGCTTAGGCGGAGGGCAAAAGCCCGGGCCTGCCAGCCCGGGCCTTGTCTCGGAGAGAATCCGAAGTCGTTTGAGAGCGACCCAGGAACTCTCCCCCGACATCGTCGAATAGTCAACCGGTCCTGTGGGACCGATTGCGGGCGCATGTCTGGGCTCCGCCTCTCCCCAACTGGAAGAGGCAACCAAAATGAAAAATGCAGCTGCTGAAGCGCGGCAAGATTTCACCCGCCCGACGCCGACCTTGTCGGCAGGACCATCCGTCTATGACACGGTTCGAGTGAGGCTCGGTCAGCCGGCCGACCCGCTAAGTTGGGAGGTCATCGGTGCGATCGCTCGCGTTGTCACCACGCCAGACGACCGACCCATCCGCACCATCGTCACAGGCCGCCGGCGGATCACGACCGGTATCTATCCGAGCACCAAAAGCGGCCGCTCCTTCCCCTTCGAGGGGATGAACGAACGGGGCTTCCTCATGCGCTGCGAAGTCGACACCGATGTGGTCGACTATCGCGCCCAGCCGTTCCGCTTCGAGTTCGTCGTGGATGGAGCGAAGCGGATCTACATCGCTGACTGTGCTCGCCTTCTCGCGAGCGGCCAGATCGAAGTCGTCGAGGTGAAGAACGACCGCAGAGCTCTCAGCGACCCGGACTATGCGTTGAAGCTGACCTACGTCCGAGAGATCTGCGCCCAGCTAGGCTGGGGTTTCCGGGTCGTCCTGAAGGACGAAATCTTCGCGCCATCGGTCGTCTTCGCCAACGTGGTGGCGATCCAATCGCGCCGCCAGGTGAAGTACGACGCGTCGCACGCTTACCTGGCGTTCAACCTCATCGACCGAATGGGCGGGGAGGCGCCGCTCGACCGGATCGCTGAAACGCTCGGGGAGCGACGGGCCGGCATGGCGATGACCCAGGCCATGATGGTGGGCCGGCTCGTGGACATCGATCTGAGCACTCCACTAGGCGACGACAGCTTAGTGAGATTGGTCACTGGATCCCGTTCATGCCTGCACATGGGGGGCGTGTCATGACCCTTCCAATCCGTCTGAACGCCGGCGAATGCTGGGATTTTCGGGGCCAAAGGCTCATCTTCGAGAGGGAGCTGGGCGACAACCTCATCTATTTCATCCGCGAGCAAAACGGTGGTCCCTTCCAGGTCGAAGGGGCCGATGGATCGCTCAGCTGGCCTGACACCCGATGGTTCCTGGAGAGCTTCCAGTCGGGCGCTCTCCGAAAGGTAGCCTCTGACTACAAACTTCCGGGCCGGCCCAAACCGCCGATGCTGGATGATGACCACGCCGCCCTGAACACGCTGGACAAGCGGGCCCGCCTGCGCGCGTTCGTGCTCCGCGGCATCGACGCCATGGGCGACCTACCACGAAGTGACAGAGCCATTACGCTCGCCCTGGTTCGGCTCTGGTCCGAGCAAAGCGACAAAACCGCTGAATTCGGCGCTAAGCCATCAACGCGTTCTGTCAGGCGCTGGCTGAACAACCGAGGCTCGCCTGGCGACCGGCCGCTCAAGCAGATGGTGGCTAGAACCGGGCGCGGAGAGCGTGGGCGGCGCTTCCCTGCGGTCACCGTGACGATGATGGAGCGATGCGCGGCCTGGTACTGGACTCGAACCGGGTGGAGCATCGTCGACGCTTATGCCCGGTTCACCAAGGTCATCGAGTACGTCAACAAGCGACGGCTGTTAGGCACGTCGTTGCCGCTGCTGAAGCGCCCCTCCTACCAGACCTTTTCTTTGGAGGTGCACAAGCTCGAGACGTTTGAGAGCTACAAGCAAAAGCATGGGGCGAAGAAGGCCGCGGCTCGCTTCAAGGCGTGTGGCGTCGGCTTGTCTGCGGCCCGCTTCCTGCGGCTGGGCTGCATGGACCACACTATCCTCGACGGTGTCGCGGTCATCGACACCAACTGGATGCTTCCGGTTGGTCGGCCTTGGCTGACGGTTCTCATCGATGTGCGAACCCGGTGCGTCGTCGGGTTCGTGCTCAGCTTCGAACCGCCATCGATCTACTCTGTGATGGAGTGCATCAAGCGAGCAAACCGGCCCAAGAGCCAGAATACGGCGCTTTCTAGAGAGTACCCTGTCCTTTCCAATATCTTCGGCCGCTTCGACGAGATCGTCGTTGATAACGGCAAGGAGTTCTCCGGCACCTCGCTGGAGGATGGCGCGGCGGACGTGGGAATAACCATTCGCCTCGCGCCTATTGGGTCGCCGACCTACAAGGCGATCGTTGAGCGGTTCTTCCGAACGCTGAACCAGTTGCTCAACACCAAGCTTCCAGGAGCGGTGTTCAAGACCGACTTGCTGCGAGAGATGGGCTACGATCCCTCGAAGGACGCGGTCCTGACGATCGAGCAACTCGAGGGCCTCATTCACGAGGCGCTGGCCACTTATCATGTGAGCTTGCACAGGGGCATCGGCGCGCCGCCCGCCCAGCTGTGGCAGCAGGACATGAAGGCCTACGGCATCGATGTGATCGGCGATGACCGAGCGCTCGACAAGATGATGGGGGCGGTCATGTATCCCTGTCGCGTCACCCGCTCGGGCGTTTCGCTGTTTGGCCTTCAGTTCCACCACGAGGTCAAGGTTGGCGGTCTGTTGGAGGATCTGGCCGGCCTGGAGCCGAAGCGGGGGCAGGCGAAGGGGTCTGCGACCGTCACGGTCAAGGTCAAGTACAATCCCGCGAACCTGGCCGAGATCCACGTGTGGAATAGGCGGCGCAAAACCTATGTGACGTTGCCCTGCCTGGATGGGCGATACGCCGCCGGCATGTCGCTCTGGCATCACCGAAAGGTCCAGGAGTGGGCCAAGCTCAAAGGTTTCGCGTTCAACACCGAGACGCAGCGCCTCCTGGTCCGAGCACAGCTGATCGACCGGATCGAGGAAAGCGCGCCTCACCTGAGGGGCGCGGCCCGCAACGCCATGCGACGTCTGCTCACCCAGCCCAAGATCGAACAACCGGACAGCGGCAGTCCAGTTATCGCCTACGCGCCGGCTCGTCATGATGGGTTAGCCCCAATCATCGAGCACGACGTCCTGGCGGGCAAACGAGCCGACGGGGGGCAAGCGCCGACGCGGCCGGCACGGCCACAGAAGTCCAAGCCGAAGGCGAGAAAGCGCGCCGGTAAAAAGGTTGGGCCACCGCTCCCCCCGCCGCCGGATCAGAGCGCCGACTTCGACATCGATGTCTCCAACTGGCGGGAGATCGAGCTATGAACCGGGATGACATCGCGGAAAAAATCGCCGCGTTCGAGTCGATCTATATCGTCTATCCGCCCCATTCCGAATTTCACGAGGGGTGCGACTATCTCATCAAGCTCGGGCGGGCCACGCGTGGGCGTGCCCAAAAGGGCATGCGCACCCTTGCGCCTTCAGGATCGGGAAAGACCACGGCCGCGGAGAACTTCGTAGACCGCTTCGAGGCCCGCTACCCGCGCACGGATGAGTACGTGCCGATCGTCTACATAGCCCTTGAGCGCGCCACGACCGCCAAGAAGCTGATGATGTCGATCCTCGACTTCTTCGGCGACAACTACTCTAGCAGCGGTAACGAGCAGACCCTCAAGAAGCGCGTGAAGGCCTGCTTCGAGCGCTTCGGCGTCGAGTTGCTGATCATCGACGAGGTCCAGCATCTCAACACCAGGCGCTTAGATCAGGGCGACGTCACCGACAGTCTCAAGCGACTGCTGGACGACGGGGTGGTGCCGATCGTGTTCCTGGGCACGGATGAAGCTGAGGATCTCTTCCAACGAAATCTTCAGCTCAACGGCCGCCTCCTAGCGCCTTGCGACTTTAAGAAACTCGTCTTCGAAAGGCCAAGCGATCGCAACCTGCTGGGTGGCTACGCGCGGCTTCTCGATCAGGCGCTCGTCGACAAAGGCGTCATGCCAAAGCTCTCCGGGCTGGACGACCCCTGGGTCCTTGGCTGTTTCCATGCGGTTTCCGACGGCGTGATCGGCCGCGTTTCGCGGCTGGTCTGCGTCGCGCTGGAAATTGCATTGCGGCGTGATGGAACGCGGCTGGAGATCGGTGATTTCGCCGAGGCTGTCGACCGCTGGGCGATACCTAATGCGTTTTGTGAGGCCAATCCCTTCCTGGGGAAGCGACCGTGAAACGCGATCTGGCCTTGGAGATCAGGCGCCGCAGTCGCGGCGCCTCGATCCTCTTCCCGCTTGAGCCGCTGCAGGACGAAAGCATCCGGGGCTATCTCGCGCGGGTTGCTGACTGGAACTGCTTTGCAAGCAGGACGGACCTCTTGGGGGCTGCGGGGCTCCCCAAGGTTCGCCGTGACGTGTCTGATCGCATCGCGGAGGAGATGTCGTCGGTATCGGCATTGTTGGGCATCTCCGGCGGCTCCTTGCGGCGCATCTTGCAGCCGACAGTCGGCGGTGATCCCGAAGTCGTCGAGTATTTCGGGCTTCCCTTCCGGCGACGGCGTTTCGAGTTTGAGCATCGCCGTGTTTCGCCAGCTTCGCTCGCCCGGTCGCCACATCACCGCGCGCGGTGGCAAATCAGACTGCTCCCCTTCTGTCCGGAGAGTTGGGAGTATCTGATCGACCAATGCCCATCGCCGGCATGTGGGAAGCCCCTCAAATGGACTAACTGTTTGCGGGTCGACCGCTGCGAGCACTGCGAATTCGACCTCACGCAAGTTAGTCCGCAGACCGTCCCTGTAGGTCTACGAGACGTCCTGAGCTTTGTGGGTGACCTGGTTGATCCCGCACCGGAGACCAACGCCAAAGCCCTCGCGCGACTGCCACCTCCGTTTAGAGACGTCTCCTCACACGATCTGTTCGAAGTGCTCTGTGTGGTGACTAGGTCATTGACGCCAGAGCATGCCGAGCGGGCGGCGTCAGCTGAGGCCGCGACGTCATACCTGGCGCTCGCAGCCCGCGCGCTGCTGGACTATCCGGCCACCATCGAGCGGATTGCCCAGGAGGGTTCAACGGAGGTCGATCCTCGAAACTTGCCGCTCTTTCTGAGGCTTCGCCGCCGAGGCAAGGAGAAGACCGGGATCCAGAAGGCGCTTCTACTGTCGATGGTCGATCGCGCCGAGGCGATCCACTACGGTCCCGTGCGTCCCCCGAGAATCCAAGAGCAAGAAGGCGAGTGGACCTTCGATCGCTCGGCCGCGTGGCTGGGGATTTCGCATTCGGAATTCAGCAAGGTAGTTGCCGCGCGCTTGGCGCAACCGCTGCCGCCGCGGGGAGGAGTTCGGCGTATCGGCTGGATCGAAGCCTCCGAAGTCTATCCGCTTCAGATCGCGCTCCGCCAGCACATGACTCCTGCAGAATTCGTCCAGAGCTACGATATCCCGCTCCCTGGGATGGAGCAGCTGGTGAACGTTGGGCTGCTGAACCGTTGCACCGAGCCTATCGTGGAGTTGCTCTATCCCGGCTTCCAGCTTGATCGCACCAGCGTCCTTCGGTTTGTCGAGCATTTCGCCGAGGTGCTGGGACCATCTCTGCCCGATAGCGTCACTCTAGAGGATGCGTTCACCGGTGTGGGCGGCCGCGAAAAGCCTTGGGGAAAGGTAATCGAAGCTGCGTTGGACGGATGCATCCCAGGGCTGGGCATAGAGCCGGATGCGCGTTTGCGATTACGACGGCTCACTATCCCACGGCATTTTGCCTGGGAGCTATTGGCAGGGCGATACCCCAATCTGCTGGAGGTCACGGCAAGGAGCGGGGCTCTAGATCCTCCTGGCGACTTCAGTAGGATCGAGACACAGCGCTATTTGAACTGCTCTGCGCGGGATCTGACATGGCTACTCTCCAAGAGGCACCTGGTCGCCGACGGCAGCGGCCAATCTATTCGGCGTGCGGAGGTCGAGGCCTGGGGGGCGGATTTTATCAGCGCGCGTGAGATCAGCTGGCGATGGCGGGTTTCGCCGGAGGTTCGAGAGACCAGATTCGCTAAGCTTGGCCTCCATCGAGCCTTCGGGCCGTTTTGGTTCAGGCGGGCAGTTGAAAAGCGTATGGGAGCATTCAGATCGGGAGATGGAGTTCCTGGACGACGCAGACGCCATGAAGATGGCCCAAGTCGGCACCCGTGATTTCTGCCGCCGCCTAACGAACTGTCGTGGGACCGTTCGACCTAACGTCTGGAGCGGGTCGGGAGTGGAAATTGTCACCCCTTGCGAAACCGGACACTAGGTTCACGACCGCGGCACCCCGCCAATGTGGTGCGAACGTCCGGTAATCGGCATGGCCTCAAGTTCGGTTATCGACCCGTTGCAGACCTTCAATATCACCGATCATCCCCGCGAAAGCGGGGATCCAAACGGCGCTGGGATCATCCGGCGCCTTTGCAGTTTCAGGCTCG
>OUNM010561526.1_pt1 | contig 24355 bp, 26 predicted proteins | sample 1769961 | NCBI WGS metagenome assembly OUNM01 (sample SAMEA3914820, study PRJEB12502) | metagenome | biome: forest; material: soil | place: USA | collected 2012-03-12 | depth 0.3 m | reverse complement strand
GCCCACGAACGATGCGTCCGTCCTGGGATCGAGAAACGTCGATCGGGAATCCGACAATTTTCATATTAAAACCAATAGAATAAGAATTTCTTTAATGTGATCACTTTAACATGGGTCCTTTCTTGCGTCACTTGCAAAAACGCATATCTCGACGAATTCGATCCCTGTTTTTGCTAGGTTTTTTTTTCCGGGATAAGCGCTTTTGGGGTATCTGAAACTGCAGTTAATCCGCAATAATACGCACGGCGCAACGCGATTGCATTGTTTTTACTGAATTTTGGACGGAGGCAAGGCGTCGGCGGTGGATCACACACAGAAAAAGAACCCAGACATACGAAAGGCCGGTCGCTTGGGGAACGACCGGCCTTCCTTAGGAGCCCGCCTGGGTGTGGGATTATCGAAGCCTTGGGGTGTGTGGGAAGGGGGCTTCGATAGACGGCTTGGGGAGCCGTTGGCGGGCTTTGGGAAACTTGGGTGGTGCGGCGCGCTCTCGGCGCTGCCAGTGGATCGTCGGAAAAGCCTTTCGGATATGAATTAAATCTATGTCGTCACTCTCTAATGATGAGAACTTACCAAAGGTCAGCGACCTATGTTAGTTGCAAAAATGCATATCTGGGTCGGAACAAGTCGCGTGATTCCTAGGGTTTAGAGGACTTCTCTGACATCAGATAGTCAAAAAAGGGTATGCAGGAATCGCGCAAAATTCTTCTTTTTTGTAATTATATCGTTTAATTACAATCGATTAGAAGACATGGCATTGGCCAAAGATACAATTCGGCAGTGCAAATTGTCGATCTGACGGGTCTCGCAACGCGGACACGGGCTCATCCACCTGCTTTCGCCCTTCCGAACAACCGCCCTCCTGCGCCTTCAATGCCCCGCCCGGCATGCCGTGTTTCAGGCATCATTCCATGCTAGACGGTCGCGCGTTTCGACTTTGAGCCGTTCTTCAGGGAGTTCATTCGTGTCTTTCCTCCGCTCAGCCCGCGCTGCGCTTGCCGTTTCTCCGCTCCTGCTGGCGATCGCCGGCGCGTCGCCCGCCTTTGCCAACATCGAAGCGGGCCTCAAGGCGCTGCAGGCCAACGATGTGGTGACCGCGGAAAAGGAACTGCAGCCCGCCGCCAAGGATCGCGACCCGCGCGCGCAGTTCCTGCTCGGCCTTTATGTCTACGGCAATCCCAACTCCAAGCTGTTCGACCTCGCCAAGGGCGCGCCGATGCTGCTCGACGCAGCCGAACGCGGCTATACGCCCGCCATGATCCCGCTCGCCGGCGCCTATGCCGACGGCAAGGGCGTGCCCAAGAGCTTCTACGATTCGATGAAGTGGGTGCTGATCGCCGAGCGCTGGAACGTGCCCAATGCCGGCCAGTTGATCGAGCAGCTCTCGAAAGAGCTGAAGCCCGAGGAAATCGAAAAGGCCAAGGCCGAGGCAGCCGCCTTCACCTTCAAGACGAAATGATCGCTCGCGCCGCGCTTGTCGTGGCGCTTTCGGGGGCGCTTGGCGGCGCGCTTGTCTTCGCCGACGTCCCGGCGCGGGCGCAGACGAACGATCGCGCCTCTTCCGCGCCGCTGCGCGAGGGGATCGCGGCCTATCGCGCAGGCGATCTCGTCACGGCCGAAAAGACCTTCCGCACCTACGCACCGGGCGATCCCGATGCCGAAGCATGGCTGGGCGTCGTGCTGCTCGATCGCGGCCAGTCCAAGGAGGCGATGAAGGTCCTGCAGCACGCCGCCGACGCCGGGTCGAGCGAGGCCAATCATCGTCTCGCCCTCGCCTTTGCCGAAGGCCAGGCCGGCATCCCGCGCAACGACCAGCGCGCGGCCGAACTCTTCCAGAAGGCGGCCGAGGCGGGCCATCGCCGCGCCCAGATCAATCTCGGCATCCTCTATCTGCGCGGCCAGGGTGTGCCGCGCGATCTCGTGCAGGCGCGCGCCTGGCTCGAGAAGGCCGCCAGCACCGAGGATGCCAACGCGCTCTATGCGCTGGGCCGCGCGATGGAAGAAAGCGACACCGCGATCTCCGCCGATTCGGTGCGCGCCGCCGACCTCTATCGCCGCGCCGCCGAGAAGGGCCACGCGCTCGCGGCACTGCGCTATGGCCTGGCCATGGTCGACGGCCTGGGCATCAAGCGCGACACCAACGGCGCGCAGACCTGGCTCTTGCAGGCCGAGAAGAGCGGCGTGCCCGAGGCGGCGCTGGCGCTCGGCGACCTGTCGGCGCGCACGCCTGCGTCGAAGGACAAGGCGGCGAACGAGAAGGTCGTCCAGACCGCGGTGAGATGGTACGAGGTCGCCGCCAAAGCCGGCGTCCCCTCTGCGCAATTCAAGCTCGCCAACGCCTATTTTGCCGGCGCCGGCATCGCGCGCGACCCGGTCCAGGCGCTGATGTGGTACGGCCGCGCCGCGCAGCAGGGCCTGCCCGAGGCCGAACATGCCTTCGGCGTCATGACCATGGGCGGCGTCGCGGGACCGGCCGATCCGGTCGAGGGCTACAAGTGGCTGGTGCTCGCCGAACGCGGCGGCCATCCCGACTCGAAGCCGGTGCGCGAGAAGGCCAAGGAGCAGATCACGGCGAAGGATCGCGAACGCGCCGAGGCGCTCGCCAAGGCCTTCAAGCCCACGCTCGAGCGCCCGGTCAGCGATCAGGTGCCGCAACTCTATTCGCCGCCCGCCAAACCCTGACGGATGCAGACGCGGCCCGACATCACTCTCGCCGTCTGCCGCGGCGCCTGTCGGATGATGCGCCAGGCCGGCCACTCGGTGCTTCTCGAGATGCCGTTGCCGGACGGCCGCCGCGCCGACATCTTCGCGGTGGCGCGCGATGGCGGCCTCACCATCGTCGAGACCAAGTCGTCGATCGAGGACTGGCGGGTCGACGACAAATGGCCGGACTATCTCAACTGGTGCGACCTGCTCTATGTCGCCGTGCCGGTCGACTTCCCGCAGGCAGTGATCCCGGAAGACGTCGGCCTGATCGTGGCCGATGCCTATGGCGCGGAGATCCTGCGCCACCCGCCGCGCCGCCCGGTGGCCGCCGCGCGCCGCAAGTCGCTGCTGATCGACTGCGCGCGCCTGGCGTCGGAGCGGCTGGCGAGGCTCGAGGATCCGGATTTCATCGACCTGCTCTGAGCCGTCTGTTTCAAGCCGGCGTAATCATCGCTCCTCGCGCGTGGCCTCGGCCATGCGGATGCGGGCGTAGGCCATGATCTCGGTCGGCGGGCCGACCCGCTCGATGCGGCCGTCCATCACGACGGCCACGCGGTCGGCGATGGCTAGCGGCGCCAGGCGATGGGTGATCATGATCAGGGTGCGGCCGCGCGTGTTGTTCTTGAGCTGGCGCAGGAGCTGCTCCTCGGTCGCCGGATCGAGCGCGCTGGTCGCCTCGTCGAGGATCAGGATGCGCGGGTTGCGGATTAGCGCCCGCGCGATCGACAGCAGCTGGCGCTGTCCGGTCGACAGGCCGCGGCCGCGCTCGCCCACGACGGTGTTGTAGCCCTGCGGCAGGCGCTGGATGAAGCCGTGCGCGCCCACGAACTTCGCCACCGCGACCACGCGGTTGGGATCCTTGTCGATCACGCCCATGGCGATGTTGTCGCGCACCGAGCCGGTGAAGAGCTGGACGTCCTGCGGCACGCTGCCGATCTGGGCGCGCAATTGGGCCGGCGGCATGTGCGCCACGTCGTTGCCGTCGACCAGCACCCGTCCGGCCGATGGCGTGAACAGCCCTTGGACCAGGTTGGCGATGGTCGTCTTGCCCGAGCCCGAGGGACCGACGATGCCCAGGATCTCGCCGGCGCCGATCTCAAGGTCAGCCGCGTGCAGGATGGCCGGGGCATTGTCCTCGGGCCGATAGGTCACGCGCTCCAGCACGATCGCGCCGGTGATCGGCGGCAGCGGCGCCCGGGCACCGGGCTGGCTTTCGATCGGCTCGCGCATCAGCTCGTCGATGCGCTGGAAGGCGGCGCGCACGTTCTGCAGCTGGTGCCAGGCGGCGACCAGCTGGCGCATCGGCTGCAGCGCGCGCATCGCCAGCATGTTGGCCGCGATCAGCGCGCCGATGCTGAGGCGGCCTTCGACGATCTCATGCGTGCCGACCACGACCAGCACCAGCGACGCCACGAGTTGCAGGATGCCCGAGGCGCTGACGGCGATGTTGGCCAGGTGGTTGACTCGGAAGCTGGCGGCGGCAGCCTGCTCGACGCGGGCCTGCCAGCGCTTCTCGACCTCTGCCTCGAGGCCCAGCGCCTTGATGGTGGCGGCGTTGGCCACGGTCTCGGTCAAGGTCGAGCTCTTGGCGGCAAGGGCCTGGAAATTCTCGTCGGCCAGCCGCTTCTGCGCCCGATGCGTGGCCAGCGACACGCCGATCAGCACCGGGATCGCAACCGCCGTGATGAGGCCCAACAGCCCGCTCACGAAGAAGGTGGCGGCGAGGAACAGCGCCACGAAGCCGAGATCGATCGCGAGCGCCGGCATCTGTCCGGTGAAGAAGCCACGCAGCACATCGAGCTGGCGCAGGCGTTCGGCGATGACGCCCGACGGCGTGCGTTCGAAATGCCGGTACGGCAGCTGCATCAGGTGATGCACCACCTCGCCGCTCATCAGCACGTCGAGGCGTGCGCCGGTGCGCGCCGACAGCCAGCCGCGTGTCACGCGCAGGATGAAGTCGAACGCATAGGCCGCAAGCAGCGCGGCACTGAGCGCCATCATCAGGGCGGTGACCGCCTCGGCACTGCCGCGGCCGATCACGCCGTTCAGCACCGTCATCATGAAGAGCGGCGTGGCCAGGCCCAGCACGTTGATCAGGAACGAGGCCGCCGCGAGCTTCAGGATGACTGGCCGCACCCTGGCGGCAAGCGGCGCGTGCCAGTCCATGGCGGCGCTGGATACCGCCGGCAGGCGTAGCACCAGGGCGCGCGCACCGAGCGCGCGCACGTTCTCGACGGTCGTCTGCCAGACACGGCCTTCGACCACGTCGAGCACGGTCCAGTGCGCGCCGCGGCCGGAGACGACGACATGTGCTGCACCCGAGCCCGCCACGACCGCGAACGGCGCGGGCAATTCGTCGAGGGGAGCGGCGGCAAGATCGAGCGCGCTGGTCTCGAGCCCGAGGCGCGCACCGGCCGCGAGGAAGCCCGCTTCGTCGAGCGCGGCGTCCGGCAAGCCCGCGAGGCGGCGCACCTCGGCTTCGCTGACCGGCCGGCCGATCTGTTGGGCGATATAGAGAAGCGCCCGCATCAGCGAGTCGATGGGTCGCGAAAGCGACGGGCGTACGAAGACCGGGCGATCTTCGCCGATTACGACGGCATCCGGGCCGGTATTTTCGAGGGGAGCCATCCGCTGCCTGCTCCAGCGGCGCGGGTGCCGCCGGAGCAGGATAACGGAAATTGCCGTAGAATCAATCGTTTACGGCGTAGTCTTGCGTCAGCGAGCGTGGAAGGCGCGCTTCAGTTCGGGCACCAGGTCCAGGCGCTCCCAGGAGAAGCCACCGTCTCGATCGGGCTTGCGGCCGAAATGGCCGTAGGCCGAGGTGCGCCGGTAGATCGGCTTGTTGAGCTGCAGGCCGCGGCGGATGTTGGTCGGACGCAGCGGGAAGATGTCCGACAGCGCCTTCTCGAGCTTGCGCTCGTCGACCTTGCCGGTGCCCTGGGTGTCGACATAGAGCGACATCGGATCGGCGACGCCGATCGCGTAGGCGACCTGGATCAGGCAACGATCGGCGAGACCGGCGGCCACGACGTTCTTGGCGAGATAGCGCGCGGCGTAGGCCGCCGAGCGGTCGACCTTGGTCGGATCCTTGCCGGAGAACGCGCCGCCGCCGTGCGGGGCGTAGCCGCCGTAGGTGTCGACGATGATCTTGCGCCCGGTCAGGCCGCAGTCGCCGTCGGGACCGCCGACCACGAAGTTGCCGGTCGGGTTCACGAAGAAGTCCGCCGCCTTCTTGGGCATCCAGCCTTCCGGCATCGCCTTGGCGACGTGCGCGGCGATCATCTCGCGGATCATGCCGGAATTGTACTTCTTGCCCTTGGCCGTCGTTTCACGGTGCTGCGTGGAGACGACCACCTTGGTGGCGCCGACAGCCTTGCCGTTCACGTAGCGCACGGTGACCTGGCTCTTGGCGTCGGGCTGCAGGTCGGGCAGTTCGCCCGAGCGGCGCGCCTGGCTCAGCACTTCGAGGATCTTGTGCGAGAAATAGATCGGCGCCGGCATGAAGGAGTTCTTCTCGTACTCCTCGGAGTCGCGGCAGGCGAAACCGAACATCAGGCCCTGGTCGCCGGCCCCTTCCTGGTCGCCGAGATTGCCGCCCTTCTTCTTGGCATCGACGCCCATGGCGATGTCGGGCGACTGGCCGTGCAGCAGCACCTCGACGTCGGCGCCGTGGAATGAGAAGCCGTCCTGGTCGTAGCCGATGTCGCGCACCACATCGCGCGCGATCTCGGTAAGCGCCTCGCGGTTGACGATGGTGTGCTTGCCGAACTTCTTCATGTAGGGCGCCGAAGCGCGGCCTTCGCCGGCAATCACGATCTTGTTCGTGGTGACCAGGGTCTCGCAGCCCAGGCGCGTATTGGTATGGCTGTCGTCGGCCAGGCCGAGCTTGATGTCGTTGGCGATGAACGCATCGAGGATCGCGTCCGAGATCTGGTCGCTGACCTTGTCCGGATGACCTTCGGAAACCGATTCGCTGGTAAACAGATAGTCCTTGAGCGCCACAGCACCCTCCACAGATGTCACTGGACTCCGGGCAGGGCGGCAGGGCCGCCTACGTCCGGCTTAGCCTTTATTTACGCGGTGGCAAGTCGTCCAAATCCGTCCGCGGCGGCGCCGGGACCCCGGGGGAAACCGAGGGTGACGCCGCGCCGCTAAAAACTCCAAATGGCAGTGGAAATCAAGGGCCTAGATATGCCCTTTCGGTGGCTCCGGTCCGGGGACCTAGCGGCTCTTGCGGCCGCCCAGCACTTCGGCGTGGCTCGCGGCACCCACTGCCTTGACCATCTCGAAGATGCGCTTGCGCACGCGGCTCTCGCGGATCTTGTAGTAGGCGCGCACCAGCTCGAGCGTCTCGCGCTTGATCAGCGGATCCTTCTCCTGCTCGAACGGGGTGGCAGCCTCGCCGAAGCCCTTCTTGCCACGGCCCGACATCGGCCGGCCGGCGAGCGCGTTCGACGGCATCTCGTCGAAGAAATACGACACCGGCACATCGAGCACCTTGGCGAACTCGAACAGCCGGCTCGAGCCGATGCGGTTGGAACCGCGCTCATATTTCTGGATCTGCTGGAAGGTAAGACCGACGGCGTTGCCGAGTTTTTCCTGGCTCATGCCGAGAAGGGTGCGCCGCTGGCGCATCCGAGCGCCCACGTGAACGTCAACCGGATGGGATCTTGCCATGAGTGCCGTGGTCCTTCTGTCCTGTTCGTACAATGTCGACGCGACCGCGAGGCCAGACACGCCCAAATTGTGTTTTCAATACCCTGCCTTGATGTGCAAATATGCATATCTACACTTCATAGCTGCATATGACATTACGCATTCCACGCCACATTGCAAGCTCTCTTAGCGTGTTGAATTCGTGTCTGAATATGAACCTGACGCAAGCGTCAGTTTGGGCGTCGCACGCCGATCAACAGGCCTAGGGCGAGAAGCAGCACCACGAGGGTCCCGTCGCCCCATCGGCTGTAGGCGGTCGCCACCCTCGGTGGTGGCAGTGCGTGATCGATAATCCCTTCCCGCTCCATGTCGAGCGACGCCAGGATGCGGCCGTAGGAATCGATCACCGCGGACACGCCGGTGTTGGCGGCGCGGATCATCGGCAGTCCCTCCTCCACCGCGCGCAAGCGCGCGCTGGTGAGATGCTGATAAGGCCCGCTCGACGTGCCGAACCACGCATCGTTGGTCACGTTCAACAGCCAGGCCGGCCGCGCGCCGGGTGCGGTGACCGCATCGGGAAAGATCGCCTCGTAGCAGATCGTCGGTGAGAACGGCGGCAGGCCCGCGAGCGAAAGCGTGACGAACGTCTCGCCTCTTTCGAACGAGCCGCGTCCGATCGCGCCGCTGATCGGCGGGAACTCCTTGTGGAAGGGAATATATTCGCCGAACGGCACGAGATGGACCTTGTCGTACGACGCCGCGATCGTGCCGCGGGCGTCGATCGCCAGCAGTGAGTTCCAGACGCCGTCCTCGGCAAGGCTGGTCGCACGCGGTGCGCCCGCCAGCAGATAGCCCTTGGGCGGAGCGGCCGTCGCCATGTAAGGCAGCGCGGTCGAGCCGGGCTGGACGACGAACGGCACCGCCGTTTCGGGCCAGACAACCGCCGTGAGGTCCTCGAAGCCCGGCCGCCGGCTGAGCTCGAGGATCTTCGCGAAATGCGCCGAGCGATCCTTGGGCGACCACTTTTCGCTTTGCGGGACATTGGGCTGGACGATGCGCACCATCGGGCCGAGCGGCCCCGCGTCGGGCGCTGGTATAAGATTTTGGCCCACGACGCCCGCCAATCCCACCAGGCCGAGCGCGGCCAGGGCCGCCCGCCAGCCCGCCACCGGCGCGGCCAGGATCGCGAAGGTGAGCGTGCCGAGTCCGTAGACGCCGATCAGGGAGGCGCTCTGCAGCAGGGGCGTGGCGAAGGCCCAGACATGGCCCAGCGGGTTCCACGGATAGCCGGTGAAGACGTGGCCGCGCAGCCATTCCGCAACGGTCCACAGGACGGCGAGCAGGATCAGCCGACGGTAGTTGCCGCCGAGATAGGGCCAACGCAGCGCCAGCCAGCGGGCCGCCGCGGCGGCCAGTGCGGGGAAGAAGCCCAACACCGCGGCAAGGCCCAGCACCGCGGGCAGGCCGAGGGCTGCGAAGTCGGCCGGCGGCACGAAGAAGGCTTCGACGATCCAGTAGGAGCCTATGGCGAAGTGGCCCCAGCCCCACGCCCAGGCGCGCAGCAGGGCAGCCCTTGGTGTAGGCGCGCTATCCCACTGGCGCACGAAGACGACGATGCCCACGACGCCGAGCGGCAGCCAGTAGAGCGGCGGCATGGCAAGCGCTGCGAGCGCGCCCGCGAGAACGGCGACACCGTAGGTCCGCCAGCCGGAGACTTTCATCGCGGCCTTATGGGCGATCAGGAAGCCGGCGGCGAGGAGGCCGGCGGTCGCACGCGCAGGCGCCTGATGCGACGCGGATCGACCTGCAGGATCTCGAACTCGACTCCGGACGGATGGGTCACCACCTCGCCGCGCTCGGGGATGCGGCCGAGCAGCGAGAAGATCAGGCCGCCCACCGTGTCGACCTCGCGGCGCTCGTCCTCCGACAGGACCGGGCCGATCTCCTGCTCGAGCATCTCGACCGGGGTGCGGCCGTTCACGTCGAGCGTGCCGTCGCCGCGGCGCGCCAGCGTGGGCGCCTGGGCCACGTCATGCTCGTCCTCGATCTCGCCCACGATTTCCTCGACCAGGTCCTCGATGGTGAGCAGCCCGTCGGTGCCGCCGAACTCGTCGACCACGAGCGCCATGTGCGTGCGCTGCCGGCGCATGTCGAGCAGCATGTCGAGCACCGGCATGGTCGGCGCCACGAAGACGACGCGGCGCAGTATGTCGCGCAGATTGAACTTCTTGGACGTGCCCCAGTAGGCATGCACGTCCTTGATGTGGATCATGCCGATCACGTCGTCGAGCGACTCGCGGTAGACCGGATAGCGCGAATGCGCCTCGGTCTGGATGATGCGCACGACCGCGTCGATCGGCGTGTCGGCGGCGATGCCGATGATGTCGACCCGCGGCACCATGACGTCGCGCACCGTCTTGTTGCTGAGCTTCAGGATATTGGCGAGCAGGATGCGCTGGTCTTCGCTGATCGGCGTATCGCTGTCGGGCGTTTCCTCGATCAGCTCCTCGAACGCCTCGCGCACCGCCTCGTTGCGGTCGCGCCGCCGCAGCCTGCGCAGCAGGCCGCGCCAGAAGCCGCCATGGGCGGGGGGGTCCTGGGTCGGTGCGGGGGCCTTGAGCGGAGGCTCTCCCGGCGATGTCGGGCTGCCGAGGCCCGGATTGGGGCCGCGCGATGTGGAGTCCGGCATGGCTTCTAAGATAGGCTAAAGGTCCTGCGTTGCAATGACGGAAGTTCCCAATGCGTTCCTGTAAACTCCCCTCCGGCGCGGAAATCCCCGTATTCGGCATCGGCACCTGGCGCATGGGCGAGAGCGCCCGCCGCCGGCCGCAGGAACTCGACGCGGTGCGATATGCCCTCGAAACAGGGTACCCGATGATCGACACGGCCGAAATGTACGGCGAAGGCGGGGCCGAGGAGATCGTGGGCGAGGCCATCAAGGGCCGCAAGGACCGGCCGTTCATCGTCAGCAAGGTCTATCCGCACAATGCCACGCGAGCGGGCACGGTCGCGGCCTGCGAGCGCAGCCTCAAGCGCATGGGCGTCGAGCGCATCGACCTCTACCTGCTGCACTGGCGCGGCGGCGCCGCGCTCGAGGGCACGTTCGAGGCGTTCCATAAACTGAAGGCAGCTGGAAAGATCGGCGACTTCGGCGTGAGCAATTTCGACGTCGACGACATGGAAGACGCCGCGGAAGTCGACGGCGGCCAGACTGCAGCGAACCAGGTGCTGTATTGCCTGTCGCGTCGCGGACCGGAGTACGACCTGGTGCCGTGGATGAAGAAGCGGTCGATCCCGCTGATGGCCTATTCGCCGCTCGACCAGGGCGCGCTGCTTGCGAAGCCTGCGCTGAAGAAACTCGCCGGCGAGGTCGGCTGCACGACCGCACAGCTGGCATTGGCCTGGCTGCTCGCCCAACCCGGAGTCGTGACGATCCCCAAATCCTCGACGCGCGAACGGGTGAAGGAGAATTTCGGCGCGCTCGACGTGAAGCTCACGCCGCAGATCCTGGCCGAGCTCGACAAGGCGTTTCCGCCACCCAAGGCCAAGCAGTCGCTGCAGATGCTCTAATGCGCAATCGCGCAAGCGATTGCGCTAGCGGCCCTCGCTAACGGACCAGGTACGGATCGGCGATCCCGAGACGTTTCAGGATGCGCCGCTCGAGCGCTTCCATGCGCTCGGCGTCTTCGTCGCCGGTCTCATGGTCGTGGCCCAGCAGATGAAGCGTGCCGTGCACCACGAGATGCACGAGATGATCGGCCGGAGTCTTTTTCTGCTCCCGGGCTTCGCGCCACACGGTCTGCCGCGCCAGCACGACGTCGCCCAGGAATTTCTTCTCGCCGGAAGGATATGACAGCACGTTGGTCGGCTTGTCCTTGCGGCGGTCGCGCTTGTTCAGCGCCTGCACGCGCCTGTCGTCGGCCAGCGCCACGGTGAGCGACCTGCGTTTGGCGCCGATCGCAGCGCGCGCGGCCTTGCGGACGAGACGCTCGACGCCGGGCAGCGCCCTGCCCCACGCAGCGTCGAGCACGACGACGACGCAGTCAGCGCTTGGCTTGCTTGTCGCGGACGTCATAGGCCTCGACGATGCGGGTCACCAAGTCGTGGCGCACCACGTCCTGCGAGGTGAGCCGCACGAAGCGGATGCCGTTGACCTCGCTCAGGGTCTCGACCGCGTCGGTCAGGCCCGACTTCTGGTTGTTCGGCAGGTCGGTCTGGCTGGGATCGCCGGTGATCACCATGCGCGAGCCCTCGCCGAGGCGCGTCAGGAACATGCGCATCTGCATCGGCGTGGTGTTCTGCGCCTCGTCGAGGATGACGAAGCAATGCGCCAGGGTGCGGCCGCGCATGAAGGCGAGCGGCGCGATCTCGATCTCTCCCGACTCCATGCGATGGGCGATCTGCTCGGCGGGCAGCATGTCGTGCAGCGCGTCGTAGAGCGGGCGCAGGTAGGGGTCGATCTTTTCCTTCATGTCGCCGGGCAGGAAGCCCAGCCGCTCGCCCGCCTCGACGGCAGGCCGCGAGAGCACGATGCGCTCGACCTTGCCGGCCATCAGCAGCGACACGCCCATGGCGACCGCGAGATAGGTCTTGCCGCTGCCGGCCGGTCCCAGCGCGAACACCATGTCGCGCTCGTTCAGGGCCTGCAGGTAGCCGCGCTGGCCGGGCGAGCGCGCGGCCACGGTGCGGCGGCGCGTGCGGATGCTCTCGCTATCGCCGGCATCGCCGCCGTTGCGCGCAAAGCGCACGGCGGCATCGACGTCGGCCATCTCGACGGACAGGCCGCGCTTCAGCCGCTCGTAGAGGCCGGTCAGCGCCTTCTGCGCGACGCCGACGGTGTCGCTGTCGCCCGCGATGTCGAGCTGGTTGCCGCGCGCGTTCAGCTTCACGCCGGCGAGCTGTTCGACGCGCACGAGATTGCTGTCGTGGTTGCCGTAGAGCTGGGCGATCACTGCATTGTCGTCGAACGTCATCCGCTTGGTGACGCTCACGCCGCCACCTCATGCTGCTGGACGACTTCACCCAGCAGGCTGTTGGCGTAACCCGCGATCAGGCGGGTCTCGACGATGCGGCCGATCAGGCGCGGCGTGGCCTCGACATAGACCGACTGCAGCCACGGCGTCTTGCCGATCAGCTGGCCGGGCCGGCGGCCCGGCTCGGCGAACAGCACCGGCACCGTGGTGCCCGCCTTCGAGATATTGAACGCCTCCGCCTGACGGCCGAGCAATGCCTGCAGGGCAGCGAGACGTGCCACCTTCACGTTTTCGGACACCTGGTCGGTCATCGCCGATCCCGGTGTGCCGGGGCGGCGGCTGTAGCGGAAGGAATAGGCCGAGGCGAAGCCGACCTGTTCGATCAGCCGCATCGTGTCGTCGAAGTCGGCGTCGGTCTCGCCCGGGAAGCCGACGATGAAGTCGGACGACAAAGCGAGGTCGGGCCGCGCGGTGCGCAGGCGATCGACGAGGCCGAGGAAGAGATCGCGGCCATGCTGGCGGTTCATCGCCTCGAGGATACGGTCGGAGCCGGACTGCACCGGCAGGTGCAGGTACGGCATCAGCTGCGGTACGGAGCCGTGCGCCGCGATCAACTCGTCGTCCATGTCGCGCGGATGGGAGGTCGTATAGCGCAGTCGCGCCACGCCCTCGATCTCGGCGACGGCGCGGATCAGGCGCGCCAGCGACCAGGTCGAACCGCCGATCGAGCTGGATGGCGCTTCGCCGTGATAGGCGTTGACGTTCTGGCCCAGCAGCGTGATCTCGAGCGCGCCCGCCGCCACGAGCTGGCGCGCTTCGGCCAGCACCGCTTCCGCCGGCCGCGAATATTCGGCGCCGCGCGTATAGGGCACGACGCAGAAGGTGCAGAACTTGTCGCAGCCTTCCTGGATCGACAGGAACGCCGAGCCGGCGCGGATGCCGAGCGGCGACGGCAGGTTGTCGAATTTGCTCTCGGTCGAGAATTCCGTATCGAGCACGCCCGCGCCCGGGGCGCGCTTGCCGGCCTTCGCGAGCGCCGACTTGCGCGCGACCTCGGCCAGCAGCTGCGGCAGGCGATGATAGGACTGCGGGCCGACCACGATGTCGACCGCGGGCTGGCGCTTCAGGATCTCCTCGCCCTCGGCCTGGGCCACGCAGCCCGCCACGGCGATGGTGTAGTCGCGGCCCTCCGCCCGGCGCTCCGTCTTGGTGTCGCGCAGGCGGCCCAGCTCGGAATAGACCTTCTCCGAGGCATGCTCGCGGATGTGGCAGGTGTTCAGCACGACCAGGTCGGCCTGCTCCGGCGTCGCCGACAAGGCATAGCCCAGCGGCCGCAGGACGTCGGCCATGCGGTCCGAATCGTACACGTTCATCTGGCACCCGTAGGTCCGGATGAACACACGCTTCTGGGCCTTTTCGATGCTCACCGAGCGGCTTCTATCACCCACGCCCCAGGGGGTCTAGGCGGCGGCGTTGGCGGCTAAGCAGCCGCCTTGTCGCTGTCCGACAGCGACTTGGCCGGCGGCGGCAGCAGTTCCAGGCGGCCGCTGTTGGCGGCCTGCACGCCGGAGGAGACCTGCCGGAAGCAATGTTCGGCCAGCTTCTTGCGGTCGCCCAGCTGCTCGATGTCGATCGGCGGGAAGAAGGTCACCACCGCCTCGGTCTCCCCCAGGCACACCATCTGCCAGAGGTGCGGCACCAGATCGAGGTCGCCGAACCAGGCGAACAGCGGCCGCCAGTAGCGGCCGAGCGGAATGCCATCGAGGCGCGTATAGGCGATGGCGACCGGCTGGACCACGATCGGCCGGTCATTGCGCCGCAGCTGGGCCACGCCGAACAGCGCGCTGCGGAAAGGCAGTACCCGCGTGCCATCGCTGCTGGTGCCTTCGGGAAACAGCAGCAGGTTGTCGCCGGTATTGAGCCGCCGCATCATCTCGTCGCGGCTCGCGCTGGTCTTGCCCGACGAGCGCTCGATGAAGATCGTGCGCTGGGCCTTGGCGAGCGTGGAGAAGAACGGCCAGGTCGCGACCTCGGCCTTGGCCACGAAGCTGCCCGGCACCAGGCTGCCCATCACCTCGATGTCGAGATAGGATACATGGTTGCAGACGAACAGGGTCGGCGTCACGTCGGACGGTTTGCCGTGGACGCGCACCTTGATGCCAAGGATGAAGCAGACGACGCGATGGTAGCCGACCGGCATCCAGCGGATCACCGGCTGGAGGCGCAACAGCACCATCAGGAGATAGATCGGCAACAGCACGAGCGTGAGCGTGACATAGCTCATCAGCCGGAAGGTGCCGCGCAAAGGAGAGCCGATCCACATTTAGGTGTGGCTGATCCGTCCCGTCAGCGAACGCCGCGCTCGTAGTGACGGATGTACTTCTCCGTCACGAGCTCGGTCTTGACGATGATGAAGACGTCGGTCGAGTCGAACTCGCGATCGATCACCGCGCCATCGCCGACGAAGCCGCCGAGCCGCAGGTAGCCCTTGATCAGCGGCGGGACGCGCGCCATCGCCTTGCGCGGATCGTAGCCGTCGGGCGCGAGCACGTTCATGTCGACATAGCGCTCGGGCAGCGCACGCACGCGGATTTCCGGCGGCGCGAGATGATGCTGGTGGAGGTAGGAGAATGCCTGGGCGTGCTGCGCGGGGTCGATGCCCGGGAAGCTCGCGCAGCCGAACATGACGCGGATGTCGTAGTGATAGGCGTAGAGCGCGATGCCGCGCCACAGCATCTGCATGGTCGCGGTGTTGCGCGCATCCTTGGCGATGCACGAGCGGCCGAGCTCCAGCACCTCGCCCGGATAGTCGACCATCTTCTGGATGTCGTATTCGGCGGCAGAATAAAAGCGGCCGGCGTTTGCCGCCGCCTCGCGGCGGATCAGGCGATAGGTGCCGACGATGCCCTCGGGTCCCTCGCCGCGCCGGCGGTCGAGCACCAGCAGGTGATCGCAGACCCTGTCGAACTCGTCGAAGTCGCGCCGGCTCTCCGCCACCTCGAGCGTCGGGTGGGCGTGCATCTCTTCGTAGAAGACGCGATAGCGCAGCGCCTGCGCGGCATCGATCTCGGCAGGCGTCCGGGCCAGCCGGACCTCGAAGTCGCCGGCCACGACCTGGACGATCTCCCGATTGGAGATCGGCGGGCCAAGGAGTTCGGCTTCGCTGTCAGCACGGTCAATGCGCATGGATCATCCACAAATGGGTCATCCGCAGGGTGGCCGCCCCGGTCATGGTAGGGCCATTATCGAACCGGTAGAGGTCACGTCTACTCATTTTTGGCGGTCGGTTTTGCCATCTATGGGGACGCCGTAGAGCTCCAGGCGATGGCCGACCAGGCGGTAGCCCGCCTTTTCGGCGATACGGCGCTGCAACTCCTCGATCTCGTCGTTATGGAATTCCACGACCCGGCCGCTCTGGATGTCGATCAGGTGGTCGTGGTGCTCTTCGGGCGTTTCCTCGTAGCGTGCGCGGCCGTCGCCGAAATCGTGCTTGGCCAGGATGCCCGCTTCCTCGAACAGGCGAACCGTCCGGTAGACGGTGGCGATCGAGATGTTGGGATCCACCGCCGTCGCGCGCTTGTGCAGCGCCTCGACGTCGGGATGGTCGGAGGACTCGGAAAGTACGCGCGCGATCACGCGGCGCTGGTCGGTCATCTTGAGACCGCGCTCGGCGCACAGAGCTTCGAGCTTGGAACGATTATCGGGCATGCCGGGGCACCCTACACCGGCGGCCAAACGGGGTATAGTTGGGGACATGCACAGCCCATCCTCCCTCGGCGAGGCCGACCAGATCATCGACATCACCGGCGAGGTCTGCCCCATGACCTTCGTCCGCACGAAATTGCGCCTGGAGCGCATGCGCCCGGGCGAAATCCTGAGCGTTCGGCTGCGCGGCGAGGAGCCGCTGCGCAACGTGCCGAAGGCGGCGCGTGATGAGGGCCACAGCATTTTGGGGATAGTACCCTCGGGGAGTGACTATATCGTGACTATCCGTCGCGCTTGAGGTCGAGCCGCATCACCAGAGCATCCACCGCCGGGCGATCGCCGCGCCGGTAGTAGCCGCTGCGCCGCCCGACGGTGTGGAAATCGCTCTGCTCGTAGAGTGAGCAGGCTGCCGGGTTATCGGCGCCGACCTCGAGGAAGAGAGTCGTGGCACCGCCGGCTCGCGCCCTTCCGATCACTGCCTCTAATAAGGTGCGCCCCGCGCCACGCCGGCGATGGCCGGCGTCGACGGCGATGGTGAGGAGTTCAGCTTCATCCACAGCAACGCGCCAGAGGGCGAAGCCGATTTCCTTTCCGTCGCCGAGGAGAAAGACTCCAGACACGCCGGGCGATGCGACCAGCTCGGCGATATCCTGCCGCGTCCAGGCACGTTCGCCTTGCGGCGCAAAGGCCGCGCGGTGGAATCCCGATGCGAGGTCGAGGTCGAGCGCGCCCAACGGCCGCAAGGTGAAGGCACTCATCCGTCGACCGTACGCCTCGCGCCGTCGGGCAGAGTGATGTTGACGCCGCGCAGGTAAAGTGGACGTGGCAGACCCTCGGTGCGATTGCGGATCCTCCAGCTCTCGACGCCTTCTTCGAAGGCCAGGCGCGCCAGGATCGAGGGATCCGGCAAGGCGACCTGGGGCTGGGCATTGGGCAGCAGCGGTGCCAACGCGGCAGCCTCGGGTCCGACGATCAGGCACGGTTGGCCGGCAAGACGCACCGCCAGATCCGCCGTCGCGGCCAGGAACGGCGCCTGGGCGCTCTCTGAGAGCGCCTGGGCGCCTGCCCGAATTGCGCAAAACCAGTCGCCGAGATGACTGTCGAGAACGGCCACCACGAGGCGGCCCTCGGTATTGGCGGAGGCGGCGGCCTGGGAAAGCAGGACCGTCGTCGTGGCGATGCCCGCCAGCGGGACATCGAGCGCCATGGCCAGCCCGCGCGCCGCGGCGAGCCCCACGCGCACGCCGGTGAAACTGCCCGGGCCCGTGGTCACCGCGATCAACGACAACGCCCGGCGTTCGACGCCCGCCTGCTCCATCGCCGCCGCGATCGCGGGCAGCAGACGGGCGGCCTGCTCCCGCCCTTCCTCGCGCAGCGAGGCAAGCACGGCGCCGTCGCGCAGGACCGCCACGCCAAGCCCGCTCACCGCGCAGTCGAACGCCAGCACCACGCTCATGCGTTACTGGCGCTTACGTCAGGGGCTGGGCATTCTAGGGTCATGAAACTCGATCTGGTTGCGATCGCTCCATCCGACTTCGACGTCGAGGTGAGCCTGGCCTATGCGACCGACGCCAATCTAACGGGCAAGCCGGTCTATCGGAACGCCGAATGCTGGCTGCACCGCGAGGCCGCCAGGAAGCTCGATGCGGCGATCGCGCTCGCCAGACCGCTCGGTTACCGGCTGAAGATCTTCGACGCGCTGCGGCCCACCGAAGCGCAATGGGCGCTGTGGAACGCCAATCCGGATCCGGAATTCCTGGCCGACCCGCGCCGCGGCTCGCCGCATTCGCGCGGCGTGGCGGTCGACCTCACCTTGCTCGATCCAGCGGGAAGGGAACTCGACATGGGCACGGGCTTCGATGCCTTCACGCCGCTGTCGCATCACGGCCGCACTGACGTCCCGGCCGAAGCCCAGCGCAATCGCCTCGTGCTGATGGGCTTGATGACCGCGGCCGGCTGGGACTTCTATCGGAACGAATGGTGGCACTATCAGCTCTTCGACGCGCGGCGCTTTCCGCTCGTCTGCGACGCCGATCTGCCGCGGCCAATGATGTGACGCGCTAGAATCCGGACAGCTTCGCGCTGTCGAAGTCCGTCAGCTTGTCCTCGCGCATCACCTGGCGCACGAACTGCACATAGCCGAGACCACGCTCGGAATAGCTCAGCAACTGGCCGATCAACTTGTAGCCGTCCAGGCCCTCGCCACGATCGCGCATCGCTGCGCGCTCGTGGCGGAAAGCGGCATAGGCCGGATGCGTGTTGAGATTGGCGACATAGGCTTCCGCCGCCTCGCCGACGCTGGCGAAGGGTTGCGGCATGCCGGCGCCGGGCTTCCACGACACCGCGACGGCGTGCTGCCCGGCCGACTGGATCTGCCCGAACAGCGCATTGCCGTTGCGGGCGGCGAACGACGTTCCCCAGCCCGATTCGATGCCGCTCTGGGCGATCGCCATCGAGGGCGGCACGATGTCGACGCGGCGCACGAGCTGCGCCAGCTGGTCCTTGTCGATCTGATCGATCTGCATTTCGTAGCGATCGGCGAGCTGCACGATCCAGCTGCGGTCGAACGAGGTGAGAGCGTCGGGATTCTCGGAGAACTTCTCCTGCAGGCGCAGGAGCTGGTCGCGCTCGACGGAGACGCGCTGGTTCACGTCGAGGATCACCGGCAAGAGCGCGGTGATGAACAGCAACTTGCGCTCGACGCCGTCCTTCGTGCTGAGATCGTCGGGCACGCGCTCGACCTTGATCTGCGGCACGGCAACGCCGAGCCGCACGTCGGTCAAGGTGTAGGACTGATCGCGGAAGAAGCCCGCGAGTTCGTCGGCGGTCTTCGGATTGATGCGCGCCTGCTCCTGGCGCCGCACCGCGTTGCCGGGAGCGGCGAAGCGGCCGTGGCCGCCGGCGATTTCGCGCACGTTGAAATGGGTTTGCGCGTCGAGTTCCAGGTCGTTGCTGACGAAGATCAGCGCCGCAGTGTCGGCATTCATCGGCGAGATGAAATCCGGCAGGCTGGCGGGAGCATGTCCCAGCGGACTGAAGCTCAGGAACTGCCCTGCATCGATGGACGGAAGCGGCTGGCGAAGGCCGACCCCGGTCGCAAGAACCGCCACCCAGGCGGCAGGAAAGGCATATCGCTGTCCGCGCGCGAGCGCAGACATTATCAAAGACCGCATGCTTTACCCTTCGTTGACGGAACGAATGATCCCTGCACGCGGTCCGTGGACCGCGACGCTACGCAGCAACCAACTCTGTACGCTTGACCGGCAGACGCCCTACTGGACGGCCTGCACTTCGACGACTTCCGGCACGTAGTGCTTCAGAAGATTCTCGATTCCCATCTTCAGGGTGGCCGTCGAACTCGGGCAGCCCGAGCACGAGCCCTGCATGTGCAGGTAGACCACACCTTCGCGGAAGTCCTGGAACACGATATCGCCGCCGTCCTGGGCAACTGCCGGACGGATACGGGTCTCGAGCAGATCCTTGATCTGGGCCACGATCTCGTCGTCGTCGGCATCGGCGCCCGAAGCGTTGGCCGCGGCCTCGCCGCCAACCACCGGCTCGCCGGACGTGTAATGCTCCATGATCCCGCCCAGGATGGAGGGCTTCAGGATCTGCCAGTCCTTGTCGGCCGCCTTGGTCACGGTGACGAAGTCGGCGCCGAAGAAGACGCGCTCGACGCCCTCGACCGCGAACAGGCGCTTGGCGAGAGGGGAGACGGCTGCCGTGTCGGCGCCGGCGAAGTCCATCGTGCCCTTGTCCATCACCACGCGGCCGGGGAGGAACTTCAGGGTCGAGGGGTTTGGGGTCTGCTCGGTCTGGATAAACAAACTTACCTCCGAGATGGGCTGGAACCGGTCCAACCCGCTAAAGTGCCCATCCGACGTAGGAACCGACGCCACCCCGATCAAGATGATTTTTGAGTGTCGCTGTATAAAAGTTATGGAAACTTTAGTTATTATCGCGCTACCGGGGTCGTTTAGGCAGACTCACCCCGGAAGCGTCCTCGTTCGCACTGCGCGATGCAAAGCCTGGTTCCGGGGAACTTGGAGGGAAAAAGTCGCATGAATAGTCGCAGTCTCTATGCGATTGCATCGACCTCGGCTTCGCTCAGGCCACCCGGAACGATCGTCAACGGGATGCGGAGCTGACCGCCGGCCTTGCCGATGAACGCGGAGACAAGCGGGCCCGGTCCCTCGCTCGTCGATGAACTCCCGAGCACCAGAACCGAGATCGAGCGGTCCTCGGCAATCAATTTCAGCAGCTCCTCGCGGCTTTGGCCTTCGCGGATATGGATGGCAGGCGGCTGGCCGGTCAGGGTGGCGGCGGTTTCGGCGTGGGCGCCCACCACCTGTTCGGCCTGCTGGCGGGCTTCCTGGCGCATCAGGTCGGCCACGCCGCCCCATTGCTGGCTCTCCGGCGGGTCCATCACGTAAAGCAGCGCCACCCGGCCGCCGGTCCGCTTGGCGCGGCGGCACGCATAACGCAGCGCCGTCGGCATTTCCGGGCTTTCGTCGACGACGACCAGAAAGACACGCGTGGTCTCGCTCATGGGTCGGGTCCCCTCTTCCTTCCTCTTACAGGCGCCGCATCACAGTGCCGCCGATCCAGCCGACCAGCAGCGCCATGACGATGGCGCCTATTCCATATAGCTCGCCCTCTCGGCTGGCCCAGCCGGCGAGCTGGGCATTGAAGCCCACCTTGCTGACCGGCAGCGGCCGCGACACGGCGGCGACGATCTTGCCCTCGCGCAACAGATAGGCGCGGACATCGTAGACCCCCTCGGGCAGGCGTGAAGGGAACGGCAGGTCGACCCGGAACAGGCGGTTCGCCTGGATGGTCACCTGGCCGATATTGGCGGGATAGAGCCCCTCCCGTCGCTTCACGTCGATCATGCCGACCCGGAAGCGCGTGAGATCGGAGGATTCGCGCTGGCCGACCGACTGAACGGTGGTCATGCGGTCCTCGAGCGACAGGATCTCGCCGCCGGTCCCGCGCGCCAGCAGGCGCTGCAGCGGCTGGCTGGCCGCGATGTAGTAGTAAGCCGGCACATCGTCGAAGGCCTGGCGGCCGGTATTGAGCCACAGGCCGAGGAAGCGCTCCTTGCGCAGCACCGTCTCGCGGGCGGGCGGGCCGGACACGACCACGACCACCTCGCCCGGCGGGTCGAACATGCCGAACAGCAGCAGGGTCTCGCCCTGGAAGGCCGAGGTGATCGACACGCGCGCGGCCGAGAGGTCCATGACCAGGTCGGGCGGGGCCACCGGCACGTCGGGCACATCGAGCCTGGGCGCCGGCAGGGACGACCCGGGGACCGGAGGACCTTGGGGCTCGACCCGCGGTCCTTGCGCGGAGACAGGCATCGCGAAGCCGAGGGCCAGCGCCAGGAGGAGAAGCAGCCGCCTCACCGCAGCACCTCGCGGATGCCGAGCGAATAGGGCAAGGCCGGCGCGCGCAGGAGCTCGATCAGCAGCTCGGCCGCCACGCCCAGGATCAGGAACGCCATCAGCCCGCGCAGCACCACGCCCGGCAGCTTGGCCGCCAGCCGCGAGCCGATCGGAGCGCCGACCACGCCGCCCAGGATCAGCAGCAGCGCCAGCACCACGTCGACCGTGCCGTTGGTCGCCGACTGCAGGAAGGTGACGTTGGCCGCCACGAACAGGACCTGGAAGTTGGAGGTGCCGATGACGACCGACGTCGGCATGCCCAGCAGGTAGATCATGGCCGGCACCAGCACGAAGCCGCCACCGACACCGAGAATGGCCGACAAAATTCCGATCAGGAAGCCCAGCCCGATCGGCAACAGCGCGCTGATATAGAGCTTCGACTTGTAGAAGCGCATCTTCCACGGCAGGCGATGCACCATGTAGTGCTGGTGCAACTTGCCGCGCGGCGCTTCGGGGTGGCGACGCGTCTTGAGATAGGTCCGCAGGCTCTCGCCCATCATCAGCAGGCCGATCGTCGACAGCATCACGACGTAGAGCACGGCGATCACGAAATCGATCTGGCCGATGCGCTTCAGGTAGGTGAACAGGGTGACGCCCGCCGAGGAGCCGACGATGCCGCCCAGCAGCAGCACCAGGCCCATGCGCAGGTCGACGTTGCCGCGCCGCCACTGGACCTGGAGCGATGACACGGAATTGGCGATCACCTGGTTGGCCTGGCTGGCGACCGCGACGGTGGGCGGGATGCCGACGAAGATCAGCAGGGGCGTGGCCAGAAAGCCGCCGCCCACGCCGAACATGCCGGCCAGCAGACCCGCCACGCCCCCGAGTCCGAGCAGAACGAAGACGTTCATCGATTGCTCGGCGATCGGTAGGTAGATCTCCACGCGGCAGCTCTATTTCAGCAGGATGGCTGAGATTTCGCGCAACTGGGTGCGCGCGCGCAACAGGTAGAAGCCCTGTGCGGCAAGGTGGTTGGGGATCAGCAGCGCGTCGGGATAGCCGTTCCACACCACCCAGGGATCGAGTGCCGAGGCGATGCGGAAGGTCTCGACCGTGGCGTTCCACGAGCTGGTCAGGCCCTTCTCGCGGATCACGCCCTCGAAGTCCTGCCCCAGCTCGCGCATCAGCAGGTAGTTGGCGTAGAGCCGGCCCTTGTTGAAATAGAAGATGTCGTCGCAGCGCGTGTCGAACAGGTTGCCGGCCTGCTCGATGATGTGCTGGTCGATCACCGCCGAGTCGGAGCCGTGGTCGTTGGCGATACGGTCGATCAGCGCCTGCAGGTTGTCGGAGCGGCGCTCGAACACCGCTTGGCCTGAGGCAAGGCGCTTGTTGTAGGCGATCAGCCTGTCGCGGCCGGCGCGGTATTTCTGCGCCGAGGTGGCCGAGGGCCAGAACGAGACGCTGGGCTGCCACACCCAGACATTGGGCTGCTCGTTCAGGAAGCCGCGCGCCTGCTCGAGGTCGCGGTCGGTCTGGCTCGAGCCGCGGGTGCGGCCCAGCTGGTCCATCAGCTCGGTCGAGAAGCGGCCCAGGGCGGCGGCAATGCCGCGCTGGAAATTAGGCATGTTGTCGAGGATGCCGGCCGGCATGAAGAACGGCTGCATCGGCGCCCAGCTGTGGACGTCGACCTCGCGCGTCACGAGATCGGCCGCGATCGCCACGGCTCGGCTCTCGCCCGCCACCACGTTGCTGGGCTTGAACTGCGGATCGTCGTCGATGTTCTCGACGATCATCGCGCCTAGCGGATAATAAAGGACGAACAGCGCGACGATGGCTAAGACGATCCAGCGCCGGCGCCGCTTGCCCGCCGGCGCCGCCTCTGTCCCGACCGACCTGCGAAAACGGATCGCCCGCAACCCGTCCCAACGCCTGCGCCAGAAGGACCGGCGCGGCGTCTGAGGAGCTCCTTCGTCGGGATCAAACGTCATGATGCACAGTACATTGTTCGTCGCGGTGATACAGTAAGGCCATGGCTCTCGATCCCGAATCCCAACGTCTCATCGACCTCATGGCCGCCGCGAACCGCCCGGCCTGGAACACGCTCACGCCGGCAGCCGCGCGCGAGCTCTATCTCTCGCTGCGCCCGGCCGGCCAGGGCCCGATGCCCGACGGCGTGACGGTCGCGAACCGCAGACTAGTGGGCAAAGATGGCGGTTCCGTGCCGGTGCGGATCTATCGTCCGGACAAGGCCTCGCCCGAGGCAAAACTGCCCGCGCTGCTCTACGCCCACGGCGGCGGCTGGGTGTTCGGCAACCTCGACAGCCATGACGTGCTGTGCGCCCAGCTCGCGATCGAGGCCGGCATCGCGGTGATGGCGGTCGACTATCGCCTGGCGCCCGAGACGCGCTTTCCCGGCGCCTTCGACGACGTCGTGTCGGCCCTGCAGTGGCTCGCGGCCCATGGCCCCTCGATCGGCGTCGATCCCAACAAGCTCGCGATCGGCGGCGACAGCGCCGGCGGCAACCTCGCCGCGGCGGTCGCGATCTGGGCCCGCGATCACAAGGGGCCGAAGCTCCGCATGCAGCTGCTCGCCTATCCCGTGACCGACGTGGTGGCGCGCGCCGAGAGCTACCGCGCCTTCGCCGACGGCTACGGGCTGAACGCCGCCACCATGGAGTGGTTCATCGATCACTACACGCCCGACGCCAAGACGCGCGACGACTGGCGGGTCTCGCCGCTGCGCGCCAAGTCGCTCGGCGGGCTGCCGCCGGCGCTGGTCGTGACCGCGGGCTACGATCCGCTGCGCGACGAAGGCCGCGCCTATGCCTGGCGCCTGCAGCAGGACGGCACGGTGGCCGACCTGGTCGAGTTCGGCGGCATGCTGCACGGGTTCCTCTCCTCGCCGATGCTGCTGCACGGCGCGCGGCGCGG